>VFQN01006133.1_pt1 | contig 14062 bp, 17 predicted proteins | sample 3512371 | NCBI WGS metagenome assembly VFQN01 (sample SAMN10412370, study PRJNA504923) | tailings metagenome | isolation source: Replicate 2 from Balatoc abandoned mine | place: Philippines: Itogon, Benguet | collected 2017-08-28
CTGTCCCTTCCCGTCTCCTTACCTGTAAACCTTTCCACAGAAAAAAAAAAAGTGCCTGCCCGCCTCCACAACTTCCTCTTATATCAAGGCACAGTGCCCCTTCTACCGCAACCGTGCACACGTGCAGCAGGCCACACGAAGTAGCCCCTGACACGGAGTAGCCAGCCATGTGCATGGACAAGCGGCCTGGACAGCCCTGAAAGAGCACGGGCAGGAGACGGTGCACCTCGCTTTGGTCAGGGCAACCTGGCCGGACCTCCTGTCGTGGTCCCACTGGGCCCCTTCATTCTAAGCACAGCTGTTGAGGAACGGCTGCGTGGCTTCGGCAGCACGACGTACGGGGAGGAGGGGCGGGGGACCAAAGCCGGGGACCATAGCTGCGTTCGCGTGGAGTAGGTGCAAATGGCAGCGACCGCAGCGTGCATTGGACCAGCGCGCATCGGAGTTGAACGGGCTGGCGATGACTGCAACGCACAGCCAATGCGGTTGCAGAGGCGCAGCATGTCGAGTGTTGCTTTACAGCATCTACATTGCAATTAAGTTTCGCAGGCAGGCTGCTGATCGAAACGTTTGGTTCCGTTCCACTTCTGTACCCAAGGTTTCACAGCAACGCTCAACCGTTCACATTACCATTAGACTGTCTACAACATCGTCTCTATGAGCAAGCGTCAGGCCAGAATGCTGCCCGACGCGGGCGAGAGCCCTGCGCTTCCGGAGCTACCCTCGGCACTTCTCCTCCGCGTCATCCTCTTCCTTCCTGCAAATGAGATCGCGCTCACAGCCCGCCTGCTGTGCCGCGACTTCGCAAACGCGCTATCCGCCATTTTCCAGCGCACTGCTTCCATCAGCCAGCCGCTGCCTAAGCACACGGCCGACGAGATAGTGGCGGCTTTGCGGACGGCAGGACCTGGGCAGGTGGCAGCCACCAGTGCTCACCCCACCGACACCACCGCTGCCTCCGCTGCTCCCACTTCCGCAACTCCAGCCGGACCCAGCTCCTTCGGTGGTCAACAGGACAGCAGCGTGGCCTGTGGGGAAGCTGCAGGCAGCTGCCCCCTGCACCCCTTTCCCGCCGCTGGGGCTGAAGCCGCGACTGGCGCCCAAAGCTACCCTCTCAGTGCCGCAGCCGCTACCGCCACCGCCGATGCACCGAGCAGGGCCTTTCACCAGCTCTCCTTCCGCCGCAAGATCCTCGCGCTCTCCGCCGCCACAGCCAGCGGCTCCGAGACCGCCCTGGCCGTCGCCTGGGCCCTGCTGCGCCCCTGCCTCTTCCCGGGCGTGCCCCCGGAGCGCTACTGCCTCCCCAGCCATCCCTGGGGCGACCCCGGGGCTGCGGCGGCGCGGGCAGGCCACCCACACCTGCTGCGCTGGCTGGTGCAGCATCGCTGCCCCCTGGACCCCGCTAACACACTCCGCGCGGTGGCGAGGCACTGCCCGCTGGCCGAGCTGCAGGCCGCGTGGCAGCTGCTGCGCCGGGATAAACGCAGCGTCGATGGCGCGGTCCTGACCCGTGGGTCGGGGGATGTGCTGCCGTACAGCATGGGGCTGGAGCTGGCGGGGGACGCGGCGCAGTCCGTAACGCCCGACGCCATGGAGAAAATGCAGTGGGTGCTGGATGTAGTGTGTGAGGATATGATTGAGGATATGTTAGTGAAATGGCAGAGCAATGTTGGCTCGCTCGAAGTGGCGGCAGCGGCGGCGGTGGCACGTGCCTTGGCAGCCGACGCGTCGCTCAGGCGCCAGGCGGCAGCTGACTTAAAGCCCTTCGTCACCACTAGTCTGCTGCGGGATATCAACTACCCGCGAGGATGGTTAGAAAGGGAGGCGCTGGGAGGGATCATTGCTGCTGCGGCGGCCCGGAGCGGTTGCATGGAGCGCTTAGAATGGCTGGCACAGGCGGGGTGCTGCATGTGCCATCCGGGTGTGCTGACAGCCGCGTTGCGTCACAGGGACCTGGCGATGGCGATGTGGGTGGCGGAGCAGCAGCGGCGCCAGGAGCAGGAGCGGGAGCCTGGCCGGGGCCAGGTAGACGTGGTGGGTCCGCACAGTCATGACTGGAACGAGCGGTGCTGCGCTGCTGCGGGCAGCGGCAAGGAGGGCGTGGCTAAGCTGCGGTGGCTCCTGCAGCACGTACCTCCTCAGCAGCAGCAGCAGGCGGGGCCAGCGGGGCCAGATGACGGCCCAGCAGGCCAACAGGGGCCAGCGCAGTCCCTGCCTCCCAAGTGCGTGGTGGCGGCGGCGCAGTACGGCAGGTACGATGTCGTACGGTTCCTGGTGGAGGAGATTGGGCTGCCGCTGGGGGAGGACGTCTTCAGCGCAGCCGCCGGGTCGGCGGCCGCCGCCGAGGACCCTGGCGACATGGCCGGGCCAGGGGCAGGGGCAGGAGCAGCAGCAGGTAACAGTAGGAGCAGCGTGCTTGGAGGTGAGGCGGGGCAGCAGGAAGGCAAGGATGAGTGTGCGGGCAGATCCCCTGCGCTGCCGCTGCTGCGGTGGCTGGTGGGGCGGGGGTGCCCCATGGACGCGCGGGCGTACGGCACGGCGGCGGCAGCTGGTGACGTGGCGGTGGTGGTGTGGCTGCTGAGGGAGGCGAGGTGCCCCTGGGGCACGGACACGGCGGCGCAGGTGGGTGCGGGGTGGTGGTGGGGGCTGGCGTGCTGTGTTGTAGGGCGGTATCGCGTATGGTCGTATGGGCGTATGGTGATCCCGTTTTTTGGTGGAGCTGAGCCCTTGAGTAATTTAGCGGGAACGGTTGTACTCATGCAGGGACTCCCATCCAGCTTAGCCCCCGGATTGCAGGGGCAGCAATGTGCGGGCGGAAGTGTGAGTGCTGGATGCCATTGCGTCTGCCCGTTGCTCTGGTTCAGTGCCTTGGTAGCTGCACAACGGGGGGCAAAGCCAACCTGCGGGCGAGGTAGGACGGTCATCATCATGTGGCTGTCATCTTCAGGGGTCAGCGTGACCTGACTCATACTTACGGATTGGCGCTTGACCACACGCGATGGGGAGAAGGCTGCCTTGCATCCCTACAACCCCTTTCGTCCCCTGCGTAGCCCGTCTCTGTTTGCATCTGAGCCGCTCTCCGCACACGAGCCGAGTCAAGCTCACACGGACACATGGGGTGTATGTGCGGGGCTCCTAAGGAGTGACTGGCAGGCGCATGCACAGCTTGCGAATGCAGCGAAGCCAGCTGCCACGGCCTGTGTGGCGCACAAGTCGTCGCTCCGATACACCACCTGGTCTGTCGCACTGCCCCGCCTGTTCCCCTTCCTTCCAGGTCATCCGCAGCTGGCCCATGCACGGCCCGGCGGCCGGCGGCTGCCTAGCGGCGGTGACGGCGCTGGCGGAGGCGGGCTGCCCGCTGGCCCTGCCGGCATGCGTGGCGGAGGCGGCGGAGCGCGGCGACCTCGACGTTGTACGGTACCTGCACCTCCACGCCCGCCGCCGCCGCCAGCTGGCGGCTGATGGCGGCGGTGGCGATGGCGCCACTGCTGACGGCGGCGGCAGTGCAGAGCCGTACGGTATCTACACGTGGTGCTGCGCCGCCACCGGCGGTTGCCATGCCGTACTGGAGTGGCTGGCGGCGGAGGGCAGCGACCCGCCGGCGGCTACGGGGCAGGACGCGCCTGACGGCGGCGACGGCGCGCCGTACATTGCGGCGGGGCGCACCGCCGATGCATCGACGCTGGGTTGCCTGCGGCGGCTGGGCGTGCCGTGGGGTGATCGTGTGCTGGTGGCGGCGGCGGTGGGGGACTGCCACCCCGAGGTGCTGCAGTGGCTGACCGACGCGGGGGCGCGGGCGGATGGGGAGGTGGTGCAGGCGGCGGAGCAGATGACAGCTGCGTTGGGGCTGGAGCAGGTGGGGCGGTGGCTGAGGGGGCTGCGCGGGCGGCAGGCGGGAGGGGCGGGCAGCAGCAGCGGTTGAGGACGCGGGAGGCGGCGGGACCTGGCCGGGCTGTTGTGGGCTGACACGACGGTTTGTAGGCGTCGGGCTGCGGGTTACAGCTGCATCAGGTGCATAGGCGAGGTGCCTGACCAGGGCCGTTGCAATGCTGCATGACATCTGTGCGCTGGTCCGCAGGCGCTAGACGGGGGGTGGGTGGGACGGCAGCAGCGGCTGGCTGATTGAGGCCCGGAAGGGGTTGTGCGGGCGTGGATGGTTGTTGGGACACGTTGTAGTGACAGGATCTGGCATCGGGCGTCAGTTGTGTGTGCTACACTGGGCGCTGCCACGCTTTGCCTTCTCCCGGCTTGTGGGAGGCGAGGAGCATCAACCCTGTGCTGTACTACAGGCCCAGTGGCCGCCGAGGTACTTTGACGTGCGAACGGCTGTGTGGGGCGTCACGCTGGGCCCAGTTGCAAAGGGGCTTGCCCCCTGAGGGGTGCCCTAGCGTTCCTTTGAAGTGGATGTTACTGTCGGGTAAGCGTGCCATGCCTGTATGTGGTTGCATGCAGTCTACAATCCCGATCATCAGCTGCAGGCGAACCTACATATGCCGTACCGGTACGCTCCTCAAAGCCACAACCAGCAGCAGCCCAAGAGCCAGTACGCAGTACCGGTATGGCAGTATAGGATGTATGCGATATGCCACGGGCTGTCCTTTCGGGCCATTAGAGTGCGTTTGCCGTTTCACCCCGGCGTTTGTCCGTCCCAGGCCTGAGCGTGGGGCTTTCTGGCGTCGGAGCACCCCCCTTGCCATAGGGTTCCCTGCACTCTTCCCTTCACTTGGTGCAGCTGAGCTGCCGGCGTGGCTTAGGCAGCCTGCTAAGGGATGGGATGGAGGGGCGCCAACGCTGGGGGCCGTGGCTGCACGCGGCAGTTGCGTGGAGCAGGTGCACGCGCATAGGACCAGATTGGACGATTGGACGATGAAGTACTCACTGCGACACACAGAGGCAAGGTCAATACAGTTGCCGAGGCGAATCAATTGTTGCTATATGCGTCTACACTTCTTCAAGTTTTACAGGCAGGCTGCCACCGCTTCGGCGTCATCCCGAAAGCATTTGGTTCCGCTGCAGCTTCGGCTCGCAGCTATAGCGCACAACGTTCCAAAGCTTCTGCTCAACCTTGCACAAAGCAACACTATATCTTCAGCACTGTCTAGATGAGCCAGCTGCCAGCTGCAATGCTTCCCGATGCGGGCGGTACCCCCGCGCTGCCCGAGCTGCCCTCGGCCCTCCTCCTCCGCATCGTCCTCTTCCTTCCCACAAACGAGATCGCGCTCACAGCCCGCCTGCTGTGCCGCGACTTCGCCAACGCCCTCTCCTCCCACCTCCACCGCACTGCTTCCATCGGCCAGCCGCTGCCCAAGCAAACGGCCGACGGGATAGTGGCCGCGTTCCGGGCGGAAGGCCCCGTGCAGGTTGCAGCCACCAGTGCTCACCCCACCGACACCGCTGGTGCCTCCGCTGCGTCCACTTCCGCATCGACAGTAGCACCCAGCACCTGCGGCCCACAGGACAGCAAGGCGGCCTGTGAGGAAGCTGCGGGAAGCTTGCCGCTGGACCCCGTTCCCGCAGTTGGGGCAGAGGCTGACGCCCAAAGCTATTGCATCAGTGCAGCCGCTCCTACCGCCGCCGCCGGTGCAGCGAGCGGGGCCTTCCACCAGCTATCCTTCCGGCGCAAGATCCTCGCGCTCTCCGCCGCCGCCGCCAGCGGCTCCGAGACCAACCTGGCCGTCGCCTGGGCCCTGCTGCGCCCCTGCCTCTTCCCGGGCGTGCCCCCGGAGCGCTACTGCCTCCTAGACCACCCCTGGGGCGACCCGGGGGCTGCGGCGGCGCAGGCAGGCCACCCGCACCTGCTGCGCTGGCTGTTGCAGCACCGCTGCCCCCTGGACCCTGCTAACACACTCCGAGCGGTGGCGCGGCACTGCCCGCTGGCCGAGCTGCAGGCCGCGTGGCAGCTGCTGCGCCGAGATAAACGCAGCGTTGATGGCGTGGTCCTGACTCATGGGTCGACGGATGCGCTGCCGTACAGCATGGAGCTGGAGCTGGCGGCTGACGCTGCGCAGTCCGTAACGCCCGACGCCATGGACAAGGTTCAGTGGGTGCTGGATGTAGTGTATGAGGAGATGGTCGAGGATTGCTTGGTGAAGGTGCAGAGCGATCTGGAAGCGGCGGCAGCGGCGGCGGTGGCACGTGCCTTGGCAGCCGACGCGTCGCTCAGGCGCCACGTGGAGGCCGAACTACGGCGCGCCCTCACTGCAAGTGTGCTGAGGCGTGAGGACTACCCGCGGGTATGGCTAAGGAGGGAGGCGTTTGGCGGGACGGTGGCGGCGGCGGCCGCCCAGAGCGGTTGCATGGAGCGGTTGGAGTGGTTGGCGGGCATGGAGTGCTGCATGTGCCATCGGAATGTGCTGGAGGCCGCGCTGCGTCACGGGGACCTGGCAATGGTGGTGTGGGTGGAGGAGCAGCGGCGGCGCCAGGAGCAGGAGCGGGAGCCCAGCCGGCTCCAGGCGGATGTGGTGGGTCCGCAAAGTCACGACTGGCAGGCATGGTGCTGTGCCGCTGCCGAGAGCGGCAGGGAGGGTGTGGCTAAGCTGCGGTGGCTCCTGCAGCACACACCTCCTCTTCCTCAGCAGCAGCAGCAGCAGCAGCAGGCGGGGGCAGCGGGGCAAGGTCAGGGCCCAGCAGGCCAACAGGGGCCGGCGCAGTCCCTAACCCCCAGTTGCGTTGCGGCGGCGGCGCAGTACGGCAGGTACGATGTCGTACGGTTCCTGGTGGAGGAGGTGGGGCTGCCGCTGGGGGAAAGCGCCTTCATCGCTGCTGCCGGGTCGGGGAGCGCTAGTGGTGAGGGCCCTGGTGGCGTCGCCGGGACAGGCGCGGCGGCAGGGGATAGCAGCAGCGGTGGCACCCCCAGCACCGGCAGGGGCGGGGATGGAGGTGAGACACGCCGGCAGGGGCCGGAGGAGGGCGGCGGTGAAGGCAAGGGCAGCTCCCCTGCGCTGCCGCTGCTGCGGTGGCTGGTGGGGCGGGGGTGCCCCATGGGCGCCATTGCGTACGCCGCGGCGGCGGCAGCTGATGACGTGGCGGTGGTGGTGTGGCTGGCGGCGGAGGCGGGGTGCCCATGGGGCACGGACACGGCGGCGCAGGTGGATGCGGGGTGGTGGTGGGGGCTGGCGTGCTGTGTTGTAGGGCGGTATCGCGTATGGTGATACCGTTTTCTGGTAGAGCTGAGCCCTTGATTCAGCGGGAACGGTTGCACTCGTGCAGGGGCTTCCCATCCAGCTTAGCCCCCGGTTGCAGGGGTAGCAATTTGCGGGCGGAAGTGTGCGTGCTGGATGCCATTGCGTCTGCCCGTTGCGCTGGCATAGTGCCTGTGTAGCAGCACAACGGGGGGCCAAGCCAACCTGCGGGCAAGGTAGGACGGTCATCATCATGTGGCTGTCATCTCCAGGGGTCAGCGTGACCTGATTCATACTTACGGATTGGCGCTTGACCACACGCGATGGGGAGAAGGCTGCCTTGCATCCCCACAACCCCTTTCGTCCCCTGCGTGGCCCGTCTCTGTTTGCAACTGAGCCGCTCGCCGCACACGAGCCGAGTCAAGCCCACACGGACATATGGGGTGTATGTGCGGGGCTCGTAAGGAGTGACTGGCATGCGTATGCACAGCGTGCGAGTTCAGCGAAGCCAGCAGCCACGGCCTGTGTGGCGCACAAATCATCGCTCTGATACACTCCCTGCCGCTGTCGCACTGCCCCGCCTGTCCCCCTTCCTTCCAGGTCATCCGCAGCTGGCCCATCCACGGCCCGGCGGCCGGCGGCTGCCTGGCGGCGGTGACGGCGCTGGCGGAGGCGGGCTGCCCGCTGGCCCTGCCGGCTTGCGTGCCGGAGGCGGCGGAGCGCGGCGACCTCGATGTCGTACGGTACCTCCACCTCAACGCCCGTTGCCGCCAGCTGGCGGCTGATGGCGGCGGTGGCGATGGCGCCACCGCTGACGGCGATGGCAGTGCAGAGCCGTACGGTATCTACACGTGGTGCTGCGCCGCCACCGGCGGTTGCCATGCCGTACTGGAGTGGCTGGCGGTGGAAGGCGGCGGCCCGCCGGCGGCTACGGGGCAAGACGCGCCTGACGGCGGCGACGGCGCGCCGTACATTGCAGCGGGGCGCACCGCCAATGCATCGACGCTGGGTTGCCTGCGGCGGCTGGGCGTGCCGTTGGGTGATCGTGTGCTGGTGGCGGCGGCGGTTGGGGACTGCCACTCGGAGGTGCTGCAGTGGCTGGTGGATGCGGGGGCGCGGGCGGATGGGGAGGTGGTGCAGGAGGCGGAGCAGATGGCAGCTGCGTTGGGGCTGGAGCAGGTGGGGCGGTGGCTGAGGGCCCTGCAAGGCCTGCAGGCGGGAGGAGAGGGCGGCAGCAGCGGTTGAGGACACGGGAGGGGCGGGGGCGCACGCCGGGCGGGGGCGGAAGCCGCGCGGCCGGTCGTGGGCTAAGTTGACGACTGGTTGGTATCGCGTATTCGCTTTGTGGAGCACAGCTGCATCCGGTGCATTGGCGAGGTGCACGACCGGGTGCCTTGCAGTGGCACCTGTGGCACCTGTGGCACCTGCGCGCCTCCGCTGGCGCCAAGCAGGGTTGGGATGCAGCAGCGGCTGGCTGGGGCCCGGAGGGGTTACGCGGATCTTGACCGCTGTGGGAATACCGGTGGTTGACCGTTGTGGGAATAGACGTTAAGGACAGACCTGGCATCGGTGCCGCACATGCGTGTGCATGTGACTGCGTGCGATTCTCGTTGCCCTCGGGGTGGTAGGTGTGGTACGACGCCCCGACCAGAAGGGGTCTTCTGTGAACAACCAAACCAAATAACATACTGCGTGGGTGCTGCCGATGCCTGGCTCCTTCCCGGCTCGGGGAAAGCGAAGGGGTACGCCCCTGTGGCGCTGGTTGCGGTCGTGCGGGGTGGAGCGTGCATCGAATGTGCAAGTGCTGGAAGGTATAGCAACCTGGGACAGACAAACGTAGGGTGCAAACAGCAAACGGACTCCAGTTGCCGTGCTGACACGTCCTTCAACACATGCCATGCTGCAGACATCCTTCACAGGCATACTGCCGAATGGGGCGGTTCCTTGGAAGCGTACGGCACATCCTTTGCGCACGTCAACCTGCTATAGGCGTGCCATGTGCCAGTCCCGGGTGTGCCCCACCCTGCCTGAGAATACGATCGTGTTGCAGCATGAGCATGTGGCCCTAGGTCCTGGTCCTTCATGGCGCGCCATCGCCTGTCCCTCGCCGCTCAGTACGAGCACCCGCCTGGCCTCCTGACCTGCCCAGCTTGCTCAGAAACTCTAATGCTGATACCCATAGGCATGACAGTACAAGTAGTACATTATGTTCTAAAATATGGATTTTAGTGCTGCGCTTGACCCGGGTTTGTGACCGCCAATCCGAGGGCACGAGCGCTGTCCATGGATCCGGTGCCCATTGCACGGACTTCAACTTTAGAACGCCGAGTTACATTCCGGGAGACGCCGCAAATACGCTTATTGACACCGGTGGTCCCGGGTTACCTCGATTCCGACGCAGAGACGCCCGGTAAGAGCGCACCTTTTGTCCCGGACAGCAAAGCACTGTGCAAACATGCAATACGAGCACGTGCAATTCATCTTGAAGTCGGGGTGCTACCCGCTTTAACAAAGACACGTGCCCAGCTCGTGCCGGCGTCCGGCCGTCCGCGATGATAGGGGGCCCGACTATCGCCGACGGCCTGGACCGCGTCAATTCACTCTGTAACTTGCTCAGGAATTGACACTGTATAAAGTAGCAGATATCACAGGAGCAACAAACCTACACGCACTGACCCATGTGCCCACAGAGTTCCAGTCCCGGTGGAGCTTCTGGAGCCGTGACCAACACCGCCACCAGCAGCACCCGCAGCAGCAGTACGCTCCCCCTACCTCTTCCCCTAACCCACAGCCCTACGAACGCATGACCAGTACCTCAGACTCATGGCTGCGGTGCAGCGACCCCGGGGCACCTCCGCCCCCCGGCGGCCCTTCCTCCGCCACCAACCAACGCCACCAGTACAACAAGAAAGCCCGGCCCCAACACAGCAGCAACGGCATGAACACCAACACAGTCAACGGCAACAGCAGTAGGAGCAGCAGCAGCGGGGGCTGGATGGCCTCGTTGAAGCGTGCAGCCAAGGCGCTTAAGCGTGAGGTGCTGGCCGTGTATTACGCCATGCAGGTCAGTACACGGGAACGCAGCCGCACGAGCTTGGTTTGCCATGCATGTTGTGCTGGGGTCGGCTTCGGACACGCCCACAAACTCCACCAACACAATGTCCCGTCTGACGATGACAAGGCTTCCCTTTTAGCCTAGACCCGCATGACTGTAGCCATGCGGTCTGTGCATAACGCCATGCTGGCTGTATACCGTGTTACGCGATGCAGGCCCCCGACACACCGCTGCTCAGCAAGTGCCTGGCGGCGCTGGTGCTGGCGTACGCCCTGTCCCCCCTGGACCTCATACCTGACTTCATACCCGTGCTGGGCATCCTAGGTGGGTTAAGTCGCTCATGCAAACTACCTGCACCTGGTACGGTACCCCACAGCACTTGGGGCATTGCAGCTGTCCCCCCTGCACCTCATACCGGACTCCATCCGGGTGCTGGGCATCCTAGGTGGGTTGCCTGGCTAGGTGCCGTAAGGTGCCCCATGCACTTGTTGGTATCTGGTACCCCAGAGTGCAGGACTGGGGGGCACCTAGGTGGCTTGACCCGCTCATGCACACAACCTGTATCTACCGCGCAAGGCGCCTTTGCCTTGACACCGTCCCGTCCCTCCTAACACATTACCCACACCCACACCCTGCAGACGACCTTGTCCTGCTGCCGCTGCTGATCTGGGCAGCCATCGCCTTCATCCCGCCGGACACCATGGAGGCGGCGCGGCGGCGGGCGGAGCAGGAGCCGCTGCGGCTGTCGCGCAACTGGCTCACCGCAGTGCTCATATTCCTGATGGTAGGGGGGATGGACAGGGTTTGGATCACCAAACTCGTGAAGGTGGGCATTAGGGATTGCGGGGAGGATCGGGCAACTGGCTCACCGCCGTGCTCATATTCCTGATGGTGGGGGGAATGGACAGGGGTTGGAATAAAACAGGGCACCGGAGCTGGGCGGGATTGCGGGGAGAGTCGTGCAAGTGGCTCACCACCGTCTTTTTATTCCGACTGTTGAGCAAACGGGCGGGACGGAGTGCTAGTAGGGGTTAAGGCGTAGTATGTAGGGCGCCGGGTTGCCAGCGGGCAGCGGGGGTGGGCAAAGACTGCAGGGGGGTCCGTGCAACTGGGTCGCCGCCGTGCTCGTTCCTCTTGAACCGGAGGAGGGGGGATGTGTAGGGGTGCATGCAGTCGGGTTTCCTGGCGAGCGGCAGGGCTGGGCAGGGGTGGCGTGCAACGGGGTCGCCGTCGATGGCCGGCGGCCCGGAGTCGCGGACGCTTCAAGTTGCGGCGGACATGGCACGGCAAGGCAGGGGGGTGGTAGCAGGTGGTAGAGGGCGGCGATGTGCTGTGGAGGAAGTGGAGTTGAGCCGGGCTGGGTGGTTGGGGTACGCGTAAAACGCGAGGTGTTTGCGGCTACGGGGGCTACTGCGGAGCTACTGCCAGTTCGTACACCTGCTGCAGCTCCAGGGCAGCATGCTGCAGGCGGACCCGCTGCAGCACCAGGGCATGCCGCAGCAGCACCAGGGCTATGGGCCGCCGCCGTCGCAACAGCGCCTGGCCTTGGTCCTGCTGCTGCTGTGGCGTGCCCTGGTGCTGCAGCGGGTCCGCCCGCAGCATTAGGCCCTTGAGCTGCAGCAGGTGGAGCTACATGCCAAAAGCAGGCACCGCCCTGCAGCTGTGTCCTGTGCGCGTGACACTGTCGCTTCACGCACATATGCGGCTCGACTAAAGCTGCACCTGGCGTGCGTGCGTTGGCTGCCCAGTGCCCAAACCTACCCAAGTACCCATATCCTATGTTCCTATTCATCCAATCCCGGCCCTGCCACGTGTGCGCCCCCTCGTGTGCCCAGTGGACCGGCTGCCTCGAGTGGCTGGTGTACTTCCTGGTACAGCGGTACGGCACGCCGCCGATGAAGCAGTACATGTGGTACGGCATGGGCGGCCTGGCTGCCGTACTGTGCGTCGTGTTCGGCGTGTGGATGCGGCACAAGCTGGCCAAGGAGCGGCGGAAGCGAGCGAAGGCGGAGGCGGAGGCGGAGGCAGCTGTACGGCAGAGGCTGTTGCAAGGGGAGGGCGAGGAGGAGGCCGGGATCGGGACGGATGTGGAAAGTGGAGGGCTAGGGCCAGGGCGAGGGCCAGGGCAAGGGGAGGGCGTGCATGTGCATGCAGGGGGTGGTGGTGGTGCTAATGGAGGGTGTTGCGGGGGAGAAGGGGGATCCTTGGATGAGCCGCTCTTGGGGCCGGGTGAGGTGGAGAGCGGCGGAGGGGAGGAGGGGCCGGCGGGGGGCGCGGGTGAGGGCCGAGGTCCGGCGGCCGGCGGGGCAGACCTTGTGTAACGGGGTGACCGCGGCTGGGAAGGGCAACGGCTGGGGGCTGTGGAAGGGATGGACCAAACTGTGGGCAATTGGAGCCAGATGAGCCCATACCGGCATCTACATTGTGCCCTTGACGGGGTGTGCCCTGTGTCGCTGCGTGCTCGGCACTCCTCGGCCTGCCTCTGTGGGCAGTGTAAGGCTGTTAGCCGGGCAAGCCGGTGCGTGTGGTCGTGGTGTCTTACTGTGGAGACTGTCCATGCCCTTGGCCAGTGCTGTCGTAGCAAAGGGGAAGCCCTTATCCGTGATCCTGACCGCCCCCGCGTGGTCGCCTCTCAGCCCTCACCGCATGCCGCCACCCAGCTAGAGGGGATGCAATTTAGTTGGGAACGCATGCTGCTGGGGTAGGTGCAGCCTGGAGCAGCTACGGTAAGGACTCGAGTGTTCCAGACTGTTTTTCTGCAAGACTGAGGTCTGGACCCGTCAAACCCGGAGCGCAAGAGATGTGCCATCCGCTTGGTGACAGATTCTGAAGCCTTGGTGCTACAGCTCACCCATTGAAACGTCTTGAAACGCCCAGCCCCATTCCCTTAACGCGGTGGCTGCACAACACGCATGAGCATGGGCATTTACATGTGTCATACCCGGTCAAGTCCTTATCACACACACAGCGTCACTTCCTGCGTTTCGTCTCATGCCAGGAAAAGCAACACGTGCCTCTAAAGCGTGGGTCATGCCATGCTACTGCCAGTGTATTTACTGTTGCGCACGCAAAGCCCAAGGCACACGCAACTGCCGTGGTGGTGGTGGTGTACCTGCAACCAGCGCCACCCATGCATCACAAGCCCGATGCCGCGTGCCTCTCACGCGACCTCTTCACCGACTGCCCGCCTTACCCTCCTTGCACCCTGTCTGTAGCGTATCGGGTGGGCACGCCAGGCCTACCTAGTGCCCCCTCTCTCCCCCAGTCGCCAGCGCATCCACCACCGTGACCAGCACGACATTGCGCTTACTCAGCATCCGCCTTCGCCTCCTCCTTCGCCCCCTCGTCCTTCGCCTCCTCCTTCGCCCCCTCGTCCTTCGCCTCCGCCTTTGCCCCCTCCTTGGCCTCCGCTGCCGCCGCCTTCGCCCCCTGCCCCTCCTCCTCCACCTCCGCCAGCTTCCGTACGTTGTACTTGGCCAGCTCCTTGTACGACGGTACGACAGCCACTGCGCAGCCGTTGCGGATGAGCTGCACCAGCACCGTCTTGGTGGGCGCCTTGAGGTTCACCTGCGGTGCATGTGTATTAGCAGGTGTGGGCCAGGGGTGTGGACCAGTGTCCTGGTGTTCCGGTGGGGCTTTCGGCGGACGTATGGAAACAGGGGTCCCTGGGGCACTCAACTTGCAGCCCGAACCCACTGCCTCCTTGTCCCTTGTCTGTAGTTGTCGGTAAATGCGCTCGTACGCACCCAGCCCCATATCATCAAGCTTTGTGAATACCGGTAAATGCATCCAGCCCCACCTTGTGCGGCGGGCTCTTGATGAACCCCGTGAATGCGTTGATGACGTCGAGGCGCTGGAAGCCCTCCGAGGAGCGGTGCTCGTACTC
>VFQN01006134.1_pt1 | contig 14062 bp, 12 predicted proteins | sample 3512371 | NCBI WGS metagenome assembly VFQN01 (sample SAMN10412370, study PRJNA504923) | tailings metagenome | isolation source: Replicate 2 from Balatoc abandoned mine | place: Philippines: Itogon, Benguet | collected 2017-08-28
ACCGACAGGTCCTTCGGCAGAACCGCCTGAGCCGGCGCACCGCCCGGCACAGCCGAGGCGGGCGGCGCGGCAGAAGGCGCAGGCTCCGTTACGGTCGGAATCGCGGGATCGGTGGGTGCGGTCGTGGGCGCAGGCTCCGTCTCGACGGGAGCGGGAGGTGCAGCCGCGGGCGGGGCAGGCTCTGTCGTCGCGGGCGCCTGCGCCAGGGCCAGCAACGGAAACAGGAAAACCACAACCACCAGACAACGAACGAGCTTCATGATTTCCATCTGCGCATCAGGCAAGACGTTGACAGACCATGGCGAGAGGCCGGAGCCAGTGCGGCCGCCAGGTCAGCGTGCAGACGACGGCAAACGAGCCGACCGTCAGCATCGTCACCCACACCAGCGAACCGAAGCCTGCGCCATCGCGTACGAGCGCCAGGCCGAGGCCCGCGATCAACAAGGCATAGCCCGCAACGCGCAGGCTGCGGGCGATCCGCGGCGGGCAATGGGGCTCGCCGCTGAGATGAAGCCAGTGCCGGTCCTGGCTGAGCGCGAGCAACGCAAAGCCCAAGTAGGAAACGGCCAACACGGCAACGATCAGGGCGGCCTGCATCAATGCGGCTTGGCCGGCGGCGGCGCCGGCAGAGGCTCGATTCCTTGGGGCTGCACGACCGTCAGGGTGGTCACGTAATTCGCGAAGTCGTAGGCCTGTTCGCCGCGCTTGCCGGGCGCATTGTCGTCGTGGTGTACCTCGAACACGTAAGCGCCGCGCCACGGCAGCTTGACCTCGAACGCTCCGTCGGCGCCGGCATGCTCCTCGCGTCCCCAGCCCGATGGGGTGACAACGATGACCTTGGCCTTGGCCAGCGGCTTGCCCTTGAAAAACACCTGAAATTTGTCGCCGCCCGCGGGGACGATATCGAGCGTCAGCGCCGCCGCCCGCGGCGTCCAATCCGGCACGAAGCGTGCGGCCGGCACATAGATGCCGGTCTTGTTGTCACGCTTGCGTTCGAAGGACGGCCAGCGAATGTCTTCGGCGACGATGCTGTCGCCGCCGTCGATCTTGCCCGTCGCGACGTAGGCGTTGGCCGACTTCTGGATGGTCAACGGACGCTCGCCGCCCGATGAGACCGCCTTGGCCTGCGGCTGCAGCTTGTCAAGTGTGCCCGGCGAGGCCTCGCGCAGGTTCTCGCCGAACTCACCAAAATAGATCTTGCCGCCCTGCCCGTCGACTTCGAGCCAGATGTGGTGCGCCGAAGCCGGCAAGGCGAATGAAAAGGAAAGCGCCGCGAGGGCGGCGATGCCAAAGATGGGTTTCATGACGATTGCCCTTCCAGAGGATGATGTCGGAATTGCTTGGATGCGGTTCCCTGCCGGCGGTGCTGCAGGCGCCACGCCGTGACGGCCGCGGCAAACCCACCTGCCAGCAGCACGAGGTCCATGCCGGCGACGGCCAGCTTGCCATCCCCCCAGGCCCGCGCGACGTGGTCGCCGGTCGTCGCCGCGTTGAGAACGACGGCAAGGATGCAAAGCCCCGCCGCCAGCCAGCACTGGTCGATCCAGGCAAGCCCGCCCCTGATCCAACCGTGCGCGAAGCTCAGGACCCAGATGGCGAAGAAAACCCAGATCTCGAGTTCGTAGCGGGCGGCACCGAAGAAGCTCGCGCCCGAGGGCAGCAGGCGATTGGCGACGAAGAAGGCGAGCGTCGCCAGGACCATGCCGCCAGTCCCGCCGACCGCCAGGCCCTGGACGAAGCCGACGCCTCTCCAGCCCGCTGCCGCATGGGCCTTGCGCCGGGACTCGATCCAGAAGAGGAAGCCAGTGACGATGAGCACACATCCCAGCAACCCCACCACGAAGTAGAGCCAGCGCAGGGTCCAGTGGCGAAACTGCGCAAAGTGCAGGCCCGTCAGGAACTGCTGCACCTGCGTCGTTTCGCGGATGTAGGTCCGGTAGAGGATCTCACCCGTCGCCGCATCGAAGAAGAATGGATCGGAGCGCATGGCCACCTCTGCCTCGATCGACGGCCGCACTTCGACATAGGAATTCCGGTCACCGTGATGGAAGACACGCACCAGGCCGGGATTGAGGCCTCCCCAGGCCTCGCGCGCCGTCGCCACCATCGCGTCGAGCGAGCCGAGCGATGGCCCCGGCTGATTGAGCCGCGGGCGGCTGTAGACGTCGTAGGTGTCGCGCACATAGCCCGAACGGCCGCCCTCGAATGCCACCCAGACGCCCGACGGATAGTAGACCGAAGCGAGGATGGTCACGCCAGAGAAGGACATGACGAAGTAGAAGATGAATCCCAGCGTCCCCGTGGTGTTGTGCAGATCGAGCAACAGGCGCTGCGGCTGCCGCGAGCGGCGCAAGGTGAAGAAGTCGACGAAGATCTTTCGATGGATGATCACGCCCGAGATACAGAGGGCCATCATCGCCACGCCGGCCAGTCCGGTGAGCCAGGTGCCGAGGTTCCAAATCCTGAGATGCAGCGTGTGGTGGAACGGAAAGAAGAATCGCGTCCCGGCCCAGCTCTCGGCCGGCGCGACGGGCTTCAGGGTGAGCGGATCGAACAGCGTGCGTTCGAAGCCCCCTTTTCCGCGATAGCCGATCCACAGCGCCGGATCGCGTGGCGTCGGCAGGACGATCGCCCAGGGCGCCGCGCGCGGCGAGAGCCGGCCCGCCTCTTCCCGCAGGCCGTCGATCGCGATCGGCTCGTCGGCATAGACCAGCCGCGTCGATGGATTCATCCAGCGATCGATCTCGCGGTCGAAGACACAGAGCGTGCCGGTCCAGAAGACCGCGAACAGCAGCAGACCGATCACCAGGCCGGCCCAGGTATGCACCCACCCCATCGACTCCCGGAATGTCGCGCCCATCTCACCCCCCTCCGATCAGGGTGGGAAGGAATCCGATCGCGGTCCCTACCGCCGTGACGAGAAGGAGGGCCACGATCATCGGGACCAGCCGCCTCGCGGCGGCCGCCCAGAGCGCCAACCCCACATAGAGGAGGAAGCCCAGAATGCTGCAGACCGTGAAGGCGTCGCTCCTGTTCACACCGGCCAGGATCAATCCGGCGACACCCGCCGCCACCACCGCGGCACTGGCCGCGTACGCCCCGAGCACCATGGCGAGGACGCGCACGATCACCTTGCCGGCGCCGACGGGTGCGGAGGAGGAAGCGGAGACAGCCTTCGCCATGGAGACGCTAGAAGTCCGCGGTCAGCGACAACAGGAAGGTGCGCGGCTGGTTCTGAACGAAGAACGAGGTCGTCGCGATCCAGTAGTTCGCATCGAACACGTTGATGACATTGGCGCGCAGCGTGACCGGCTTGCCGTCCGTGCGGTCGAACGTGTAGCGCAGGCCGGCATCGAAGCGGGTCCAGGGCGGTGCCGCCTGGGTGTTGGCGGCATTGAGATAGACCTGGCCGTTATAGACGGCGCGTCCCATCACGCCGAGGCCCTTGACGTAGGGCGTGTCCCAGTCGAGCCCGAGCGAGGCCTGGAAAGGCGTCGTTCCGACCGCCTGCTTGCCGTTGGTCAGGCCCCCTTGGGTGTTTGTCTGGATCGCATTGAGAAGCGTGAGACCGCCCAGCAGCCTGAGACCCGGCGCAGGCTCGCCGAAGGCGATGAACTCAATGCCCTGGTTGCGCTGCTGACCGTTGGTGACGAGCGTATTGGTCGCCAGATCCGTGTAGGAACTCGGTATCGTGATCTGGAAGGCGCTGACCGTGGCACCGACATAGCCGAAGTCGACCTTCACGCCGACTTCGAACTGATTGGTAACGAAGGGCGGGAACTGCATGCCGGCATTGGTGAGACCCGCACCCGCCACCGGCCCCTGCTGCAGCGCCTGGATGTAGTTGCCGTAAACCATGACTTCCTTCGCCGGCTTGAAGACGAAGGAGCCGGAGGGCGACACGACGCTCTGATTGTTGCCGTTGGTCGGCAGACCGGTCACGGTATTGTAGTTTGCCGTCTGCAGGCGCTGCAGACGCGCGCCACCGATGATCTGGAACATGTCGCCGTTGAACGACAGGGCGTCGACGATGCCGATGCTTCCATAGACGGAATCCGACGTGAGCGGCGGCCCTTGCGTCCGGAATCCGAAGAAGTTCGGTTGCGGAATGAACGTCGGATTGTAGATGTTGGAATTGTTTCTGGTCGCGATCGGATTGTTGAACGTGAAGTTCTGGGTCTTCAGGTAGTCGCCGACCAGCGCCGCCTCGTGCTTGACTGGGCCGGTATGGAACACCGCGCGCAGTCCCGCCTCGAGTGAGAGCGCCTCGACCGTGGACATGTACTGGCCGGCGGACAGGATCGTCGTGTTGCCGTTGTAGTTCACGATGTTCTGGTTGAAGTAGACCGACGTATAGTTGCTGCGCCGCGCACCCGCCTTGATGAAGCCCGTCAGGCCCTCGACGATGTCGTGCTCGAAGCGCAACGCACCATAGACGTCGTTGCCCTGCAGCCGTTCCCACGGCTGGTAGGAGCTCTGCCGGGCATAGGGTGCCGGCGGCAGCTGAACGCCCGGCGCCAGGAAGATGCCGCCCTGGAAGGCGCCAACGTCGCGCTTCAGGTAGCCGAGATCCGCGTCGATGCGCGTGCGATCGCTGCGATAGTCGAAACCGAGAGTGAGCGCCAGCCGCTCGGCGTTCTGGTTGTTGACCGCCGTATCGCCGGAATAATAGGTGCCCCCGGCTCGCAGGCCGAGCTCGTTGTCGGGACCGAAGCGACGGCCGACGTCCAGCGAGCCTCCGAGCTGGGAATCGGAATTGTAGAGAAGGGTCCCCTGCGTGATCGGAGCGTCGGTCGCGCGTTTGGGCACGAGGTTGATCGTGCCGCCGACCGCGCTGGGCAACGCGCCGTTCAGGAATGCCGTGGGACCACGGAAGACTTCGACCCGCTCGATGCCAGTCATGTCCGCCTGATTGGGCACGATGCCGTAGAGGCCACCGAGGCCGAAGTTTGGGTTGAGCACCGTGATGCCGCGGATCATGACGCGGTCGTCGAACACGTTGCCGTTGGGGATGCCCGAGCGAAGCGTGGGATCTCCTGCGAGGACATCGGTCAGCGTGCGGGCCTGCTGGTTCTGGATGTACTGGTTGGTATAGGTCGTTTCACTGAACGGCGTGTCCATGTAGTCGCGATTGCCGAGAAGGCCGACCTTGCCGCCGCGCGCCACCTGTCCACCGGCATAGGCCGGTGACTGGTTGCCGATCTCGCCCTGCTGCGGCGTGGTCGGGACCGCCTGCACGCGCACCGGATCGAGGACGAGGGCGCCCGATCCCGGGACGCCCGCCGGAACCGGCACGGGCGCGCTCGATACGGTCACCGCGTTGGCCGAGGTGAACTGGTAAGTGAGCCCAGATCCCGACAGGAGCCGGACAAGGGCCTGATCCGCGGTCATCGAGCCCGCGACCGGGGCACTGGTCTTGCCCGCCACTGCCCCCGAATCGACGGCGATCTGCATGCCCGACTGGCGGCCGAACGCCATCAGGGCCTGCGAAAGCGGCTGCGCGGGAATGTCGAACGTCGTCGCCCTGCCGGCCTGGGCTTCGAGCGGGGCCTGGCCGTCGCCCACTCTCTGGGCAAAGGCGGCGGGAGCGCCCAATGCCAGGGCAACTGTGGCGATGGCAACTACCTGCGCGACGCTACCGGACCGGTCTTGCAACACGACGAACTCCCCCGCTGCTCCAGAGCCATGGGCCACGGAGACGCTGACTGACGCGAACGATTCGCGTTCGCGCATAGAGGACGGACGCAGATGTGCGGATTTAAGGGGCGTCGGAAGAAATATTCAGGGCTTCGACGACGAGACGATCATGAGATACGGCGAGAACTCCAGCACCGAGCCGTGCTGGGTCCGGGCCACCGTCTGCAGCGCTTCGAGCGGCCGACGGAGGTCGAACACGCCGGTGATCCGACGGTCCGCCAGATCGCGGTCGCTCACCACGATGACACCGCGATGATGGCGCGCCAGCTCGTCCACGACCTCGCCCAAGGTGGCGCCGTCAACGACGAGTCGATGCTCGCGCCATGAAGCAACATCCTCGGGAGAAACCTGCGAGCGTGAGAACGCCCCCTGCCGGTCCACTACCATGCGCTCGCCTCGCGTCAGGGTGGACAACACGCTGCGCTCGCTTCCGGAGACCAGGACCTCGACGGTTCCCGACTGAACGGCTACGGACACGCCGTCCCTGAACGAGCCGACGTCGAAAGCGGTGCCCTTGACGGTAACCGCCACGTTGCCGGCCATCACGACGAACGGCCGATCGCGGGCCGATACGACCTTGAAGAACGCCTGTCCCGCCAGCAGTTCGACCTCGCGGCGCCCCTTGTCGTAGCGAACCGCTATGGCGCTGGCGGCGTCGAGATGGACGATGCTGCCGTCCTCGAGCGTCAGCTCGCGCAACTCGGCCACGCCTGTCATGTGATCGGCCTCGAAATGCAGCTTCAGGCTCGGGAAAAACCAGAGCGCGACACAGGCCGCCAGGATCGTCGCGGCAAGGCTCCAGGCACGCCGCCGGCGCCGAGCGCGCGACAGGTCGACAACCCTGCCGGGGGCACAAGGCATCGCCGAAGGCAACTCGCCCGACAGCTTCCACACGCGCTCGACGCTGCGATAGGCACGGCGATGCGCCTCGCTGGACGTCAGCCACGTCTCCAGCCCGGAGCGGACGGCGGCGTCGTGCGGCGCGGCATTGACGCGTACCAGCCAATCCACCGCTTCGCTTTGCAGCAAGTTGCTATCGTCCACGTCGGAAGTCACCCGTCTGCAAACCCCGCTCGCCTGCTCCGGAGGATCACAACGAACAGACGGCGAGTGATGTCTACTTTTAAGGGCACCGCCGGGAAACTTCCACGGGATCAGCCATACATGCCATCCAAACGGCGGGCGGCATGGAGAATCGCGTCTTTCACCAGCTGGTGGGCACGCACGACGGAGACGTCGAGCCGGTCGGCCACCTGCTGGAGCGTGCAACTCTCCAGGCGATACATCGTGAAGGCGATACGCGTCCGTTCCGGCAACTCGGCGAGCGCATCGGTGAGTATCCTCAGCTCGTCGCGATAATGCAGGACGTCCTCGGCCGTCGGCCCTTCTTGTGCGACCTGGTCGAGCGCCGGCACCTGTCCTGACGAAGCCGCATCGGAAGTCCGGTGGACCCAGTCGAGCGCGAGGTTGCGAACGATGCGGTAGAGGTAGCTGACCGGACTGGAGATCGGCCTCTCGTCGCGGCTGGCGGAGCTGAACCGCAGATAAGCCTCCTGCACGACGTCCTCTGCGCCGGCCCTGTCCCGGACGATGCCGTTGGCGTAGTTCACCAGCGAACCCCGATGTTTCAGATACAGAGCCAAGGTCGGGTCTGCCGAGCTCACGCCTTCCATCACCCCTACATGCGAATAATTCTCACTTCACTTATACGGAAGCAAACGCATGGCGGCAAGCATCGCGGTCACGATGCCGAATGACGCGATCAGGCGGCGAGCAGAATGCTCTGTTCGCGCTCGAGAACGCGCTTCACGGCCGGCCGTGCCAGCATGCGGTCCTTCCACGCCGTGTAATTCGCAAGGTCGGCCACAGGCAGACCGATGCGCTTGCCCCAGCCGTAGAAGACCAGCGCGTAGCCATCGACCACCGAGAATTCATCCCCGAGGATCCACGTCTTGCCGGCCAGGAGACCGTCGATCTCCTTGAGATTGCCGTGGAAATTCTCACGCCCCACCGCCTTGAGATGATCGAACACCGCGGCGTCCGTCGCGAACCGTTCGGGCCGGCCGATGTGGGTGAAGTTCGGATGAACGGCGTTGGAGAACCAAGCCATCAGCGAGAGGGCACGGGCGCGCTGAACCGGGTCCTTGGGCATCAGATGCGGCGCGTACTTCGTGGCGATGTAGTCGAGGATCGCCGTGTTCTCGACGATCGTACCCTCGCCCACGACGAGCGCCGGCACCCGGCCGCGCGGGTTGACCTCGAGATATTCCGGCGTCCGCTGCTCGCCCTTGGCAAAGGACAAAGCCTGCGAATCGTAGGCCGCGCCGCTTTCCTCGAGTCCGATATGCGATGCGGTCGAGCAGGCGCCGGGCGCGAAATAGAGCTTGAGCATGTGTGCCTCTGGAAAAGCTAGAGTGGGCTGGTTGCGCCGGCCGGCCGGTTGCGGTGAAGGAATTCGCGGCCGATCTTCACGCGCTTCTCGCCGTCGTACTCGACGATGTCGGCGGTCGCATAGGTTTCGGACCAGTTGGACGGCAGGAACGAGCCCGAACCCACGACGTCGATCGGCGCCTTGGCCTCCGCCATGATGCGGCACTTGGCCGGGCCGAAGCCGGAGGACGCCACGATCTTGACCTTGTCGAAGCCGTTGCGGTCGAGTTCGGCCCGCAGATGGAAGATCGCCGCCGCCGACACGCCCGTACCGACGAGATAGCGCAGTTCCTCCTCGCTCCGGTAACCGCGGATCGATTCCGGAGAGAAGCGCTCCAGCACCGCATAGGACGAAGCAGGATCGAGGCCTTCGATGTAGCGGCCGCCGGTCGTGTCGAGGCGCAGCGACAGGCTTCCCTGCGCGGCCAGCTCCGGGAAGCGGCGACAGACGTCGAGCGAATCCGAGATCTCGCGCGCGAAGTAATCGACCAGGACCGTCATCCCTTCGTCGGGAAAGGTCTCGTGGAACATCTCGGCCGCGCGCACGGTCGAACCGGCATAGCCTATCAGCGCGTGCGGCATGGTCCCGAGTCCGTATTCGCGACCGAAGTAATGGGCCGTGGCGTGCGTGGCGTTGCCGATGAAGCCGACGGCGCCGACCTTGCGCTTGGCGCGCGCCGAGCCCACGGACGCAGCGTAGGCCATCATCTCGGCCATCTCCCGGCCCGCGCAATGGCGGGCATCCATGGCGAGGAAGGCCGACTTCGGCATGTCCGCGCACATGGTCCAGGCATTGTAGGCCGCCACACAGGCAGGCCCGAGCTTCTGCAGGAAGATGGTTTCGAGGTCGACCAGATGGAAGAAAGAGCCGGTGATGTACATCATCGGTTCGCCGGCGCCGACCCACTTGCCCTCGCGGTAGCGCATGTCGAGCTCGACCGCGGTGTTGCGCGCGCGGCCGGTCTCTTCCAGCCACTCGAGAGCGAGGCGCGGCGCGAAGACGACCGGGCGCCGCATGAAGATCGCGTAGGTGACCCTGCAGTCGCCGAACTTGCCGATCACCTGCTTCGAGCGATTGAAGTAGTGATCCGTGTAGCGAGCGATCTCGCCATTCTCAGGATGCGTCATGGCCCTCCCCGGGCTCTCGCGCCAAGACCCGGACGTCGCTCAGACGGCCGGGCGGGCCCTTGCGACGGACAAGCGCTCCGCCTTGAGCTGCTCAGCGAGCAGGAACGCGAGTTCGAGCGCTTGGCTGGCATTCAGCCTGGGATCGACCAGCGTCTCGTAGCGCTCGTTGAGGTTCTCCACCGTGATGTCGGTCGAGCCGCCGATGCATTCCGTTACTTCCTGCCCCGTCATCTCGAAATGCACGCCGCCGGGATGGGTCCCCTCGGCGCGGTGCACCGCAAAGAACTCCTTCACCTCGCGCAGGATCGCGTCGAAGGGACGGGTCTTGCGGCCGTTCGAGGCGGTGACCGTGTTGCCATGCATGGGATCGCACGACCACACGACCGTGCGGCCTTCGCGCTTCAGCGTACGAACCAGCGCCGGCAGCTTGTCGCCCACCTTGTCGGCCCCCATGCGGGCGATGATCACGATGCGGCCCGCCTCGTTCGACGGGTTCAACGTGTCGATCAGGCGCAGAAGTTCGTCGGTCGAGAGCGTCGGACCGGCCTTGAAGCCGATCGGGTTGCGGACCCCGCGCAGGAATTCGACATGGGCACCATCGGGCTGGCGCGTGCGGTCGCCGATCCACAGCATGTGCGCCGAACAGTCGTACCAGTCGCCGGATGTCGAATCGACGCGGGTCAGCGCCTCCTCGTAGGGTAGCAGCAATGCCTCGTGGCTGGTGAAGAAGTCGGTCTCGGCGATCTGCGGCGTCGTCGCAGAATTCAGACCGCAGGCCGCCATGAAGTTCAGCGTCTCGTCGAGCCGCGCCGCGAGATCTTCATAGCGGGCCGAGGCGGGCGAGCTGCGCACGAAGTCGAGATTCCAGCGGTTGACCTCGTGCAGGTCGGCATAACCGCCCTGGGCGAAGGCGCGCAGCAGGTTGAGTGTCGCCGCCGACTGGTTATAGGCTTGCACCATGCGCTCGGGATCGGGCAGGCGCGCGGCGGCCGTGAACTCGATGCCGTTGACGTTGTCGCCCCGATAGGAGGGCAGCTCGACGTCGCCGACCTTTTCGACGTTGGAGGAACGCGGCTTGGCGAACTGGCCGGCAATACGGCCGAGCTTCACCACCGGCATGCCGGCGCCATAGGTCAGCACGACGGCCATCTGCAGCAGCACGCGGAACGTGTCGCGGATGTTGTTGGCGGTGAAGTCGACGAAGCTCTCGGCGCAGTCGCCGCCCTGTAGCAGGAAGGCCTCGCCGTTGGCGATCTTGGCCAGAGACGCCTTGAGCTTCCGCGCCTCGCCGGCGAAGACCAGCGGCGGATAGCGGCGCAGGCGCGCCTCGGCGTTCGCCAGGGCGGCGGCATCCGGATAGACCGGCATCTGCAGCGCCGGCCGGCTGCGCCAGCTGGTCGGCGACCAGTCGGCGGCGCTCGAGCTGCGGGACTGCCCTTTTGCGGCGGTTCGCGAATCGGCCCTGGAATGGCCCTGGATCGCGGTCATCGACTCCTCCTCCACCTGCGGGCCGAAGGGGCCGGCAGGGTGGGTGAACCTATACGTGCTGTGGATAAAAGACCAGCCGGCAGAGCGGCTCCGTTCTACTCCGCGGCTGCCCGGGTCGGGGCTGAATCCGCCCGCGCCGTGCGCATGGTGACGAATTCCTCGCCGGCTGTCGGATGGATTCCCACCGTTGCATCGAAATGAGCCTTGGTGGCTCCGGCCTGCATGGCAACTGCAAGGCCCTGGATAAGCTCGGCCGCGTCGTCTCCGACCATGTGGATGCCGACCACCCGGTCGGTCGACGCCTCGACGATCAGCTTCATGAAGGTGCGCTGGTGGCGACCGGAGACCGTGTACTTCATCGGCCGGAACGCCGCCGTGTAGATGCGCAGCTCGCCGAGTTGCAGCTTCGCCTGCTCCTCGCTCAGACCGACATTGGCCATCTCGGGCTGGCAGAAGACCGCGGATGGCACGTCATGGTGATTGGCCTTGCGCGGCTTCTTGCCGAACTCGGTGTCGGCGAAGCAGTGGCCTTCCATCAGGGCGACCGGGGTCAGGTTGATGCGGTCGGTGACGTCGCCCACCGCCCAGATGTTGTCGGCGGTCGTCTTCGACCATTCGTCGACCGCGATGGCGCCTGCCTTGTTCAGCTGAACGCCCGTTTTCTCCAGCCCGATGCCGGACGTGTTGGGCGCGCGGCCCGTCGCGTACATCACGCAGTCGGTCTCGAACATGCCGCCCATGGGCGTGTGGACCTCGAACGGCCCGCTCCTACCGTCGGCCCCCTTCGCGACGATGCGGGCGATTTCCATCTCCGTGCGCATGCGGATGCCGCTGTCCTTCAGCGCCTCATGCACGAAGGTACGACATTCCTCGTCGAAGCCGCGCAGCACGCGGTCACGTCGCAGCACGATGTCGACCTTTGCCCCGAGCCCGCGGAAGATGCCGGCGAATTCCACGGCGATGTAGCCCGCACCGACGATGGTGATGTGCTTGGGCAGCTCGGGAAGATGAAAGGCGTCACTCGACGTGATCGCGAGTTCGCTGCCGGGGATGGCGGGGACCACGGGATGGCCGCCGGTTGCAACCAGGATCTTCTCCGCCGTGATCGTCTCCTCGCCGACCTGGATCGTGTGGCGGTCCATCAGGCGGCCACGGCCCATGTGCAGCTTCACGCCGGCGCCGTCCAGCAGGCGGAGGTAGAGCGCATTCAGCCGGTCGACTTCCCTGTTCACGTTGTCGCGCAGCGTCGCCCAGGAATGGGACGGTTCCGGAACGGTCCAGCCATAGGCCGCCGCGTCCTCGAACTCGTGCGCGAACTTGGAGCCATACATCAGGAGTTTCTTCGGGACGCAGCCGCGGATCACGCAGGTGCCGCCGACCCGGTAATCCTCGCAGATGCCGACGCGCGCGCCGTGGGTTGCCGCGATACGCGAGGCACGCACGCCGCCCGAGCCGGCGCCGATGACAAAGAGATCGTAATCATAGGCCATGGGTTATCCCCAGAGAGAACAAAACCTCAACGCGGCCACAATTCGGTCGCCGGGCAGACTATATCGGGGCCTAGACGGGCCGGTAAGGGAAATGGCGCGTGCATTGCCGTCTCCTGATACAACCCAAAGGATAGACAATGTCGAGACTTTCCCTGCTCGCGACTGCCGTCCTGATACTGGCCAGCCCGGCTTTCGCCTCCCCCGGCCAGGACGCAGACGCCCCCCAGACAGCCCCCGCCGGCCCCTCGTCCCGACCAGCGCGGATCGATGGCGGCGTCATGCGCTATGACACCGACAAGGACGGCGCGGTCACGGCCGAGGAATGGAAGGCCGGGCAGCAGGCGAGGTTCAAGCGCCTGGATGCCAACCGCGACGGCAAGCTCAGCCAGGACGAACTGTTCGCCCGCACGCCCGCGATCGGCAACAGCGTGCTTCCGACCGATCGGCAGGCCAACCAGCAGTCCAGCTATTTCCTGCTGCTCGACGTCGACAAGGACGGGTTCGTCACCCTGGCGGAGTTCATGGTGGGTGCCGACCGCAACTTCGCGCGCTGCGACCTCGACAAGAACGGTCGCATCGACACGGCAGAGTGTCGCCAGGCACTGCAGCGCAAGCCGGCCGGGCGATAGGCCACCCTTCGGCAAAAGAAGAGGCCGCCGGCATGCCGGCGGCCTCGGCTTCGGTCGGGACCAGGACTCAGGAACCTTCGGCCGACATGATGTCGCCGAACAGTTCCCAGGTCTCGCCCTTGAATTTGGCGAGCCGTACCGACTGGATCGGATAATAGTCGGTGGGGCTGGTGCTGACGGTGATGCCCGGCAGCAGCAGGGGGACCCTGAATTTCTTGAAGCTGGTGGCCTGCTTCATCAGGTTCTCGCGCGTCAGTGTATCGCCGCACCGCTTCAGCGTTTCTTCCATCAGGGTCGAAACGGCATAGGCGAAGATGTAGTTTCCGTCATCCTGGTTGGTGCCCGGCATATATTTGTTCATCCACGCACGCCAGGCCTTCATCTCGGCATTGTCATTCCATTGCCTGTCGGTGGGATCCATCAGATAGAGCGCCGTGATTATGCCCTGGCTGTTTTCGAGGCCCGCCGGCTTGAGCGTCGAGGCAACCGAGGACGAAACATTGTTCAGGTACTGGATCGGCTTCCAGCCGATGTCGGCGGCCTTGCGGATGGCCTGGGCCGCGAACTTCGGAATCGCGATGTTGAAGAATACGTTGGCGCCGGCATCCTTGAGCTGGATGATCTGGCTGTCGACCGTCGGGTCGGTCGTCTCATAGGTGACATGCCTGGCCACCTTGCCGATGTCCTTGCCGAGCCCTTCCCGGAACCCCTCCCAGTAGTCCTTGCCATAGTCGTCGTTCTGCATCAGCACGCCGATCCTGGCATCCTTCACCGTCGCGAGGATGTGCTTGGCATAGATGACGGCTTCGGTGTGGTAGTCGGGCTGAAAGCCCATCGTCCACGGGAACTCCTTGTACTTGCCCCACTTGGAGGCGCCGGTCGAAACGTAGAGCTGCGGAACCTTCTTCTGGTTCATGTAGCGGTGGATCGCCGAGTTGGTGGGCGTGCCCAGCGTGTTGAACAGACACAGCACCCTGTCCTGCTCCACCATCTGCCGGACCACCTCGACAGTCTTGGCCGGATTGTAGCCGTCGTCCATGGTGATGAACTTGACCATGCGGCCGTTGATGCCGCCGCGCTCGTTGACGCTCTTCCAGTAGGCTTCCTCGCACTTTCCGATGACGCCGTAGGAAGAAGCCGGTCCACTGTAGGGGTTGGTGTGGCCGATCTTGATCTCCTTGTCGGTCGCACCCTCGTCGT
>VFQN01006135.1_pt1 | contig 14061 bp, 7 predicted proteins | sample 3512371 | NCBI WGS metagenome assembly VFQN01 (sample SAMN10412370, study PRJNA504923) | tailings metagenome | isolation source: Replicate 2 from Balatoc abandoned mine | place: Philippines: Itogon, Benguet | collected 2017-08-28
ATGGATTGTAGGCAAATAAAAGATAAATAAAAAAAAGAACAAACATTACATACAAAAAAAAACTTGCTTATTCAATGAAATATCATATCAAAAACACACCAGACTTGATTAGTGATTCACTTGCTGTCTGGATGGTAGAATACCCTTCGCTAATGTGTGAATAGCTGAAGAGATACCCGTGGATACTTGGTCAAATGATCTTCTAGGTTGGTTTAATATACTATTACTTGGTCTCGTCACAGCAGGTAAATGTCCTTGTTTTCCTCCTTCAATGCTTTCATCAGGTATTAGTGGACTACGATCATAGGGTAGAGGATTACCAAGTGACTTTCTTCGAGGACCTGAGGCAGTACTACCAGGAATAGGAGCAGAGGCAAAGCTAATATTACCTGTACTATTATCATTAATATTATTTAATCCTAAAGTACCACGATCAAGACTATTAGTATATTGATGTTGTTGTTTTTGTTGATTGGATTGAGTTAACATTTGACTATTTGGTGATAATAAACGAGGTAATGCAACATGTGATTTACTCATCATTACATTATTACCATCTGTGTTAGCAGAAGTAGTATTCTTCACTGACGGAATCGCGGTATTAGCTGTTATATTATTCTGTTGTTGCTGTTGTAAAGTTGCTTCAAACTCAGCATTGGACATACTATTATCACCTGATGTTATCAGGTAATCATATATATGTTTCTTTCGTGCTTCCTCTCCGGGTGATGTTAAAGCTTTTAATGAGTTTTCAATATCAGGTGAAATATTATTATTTCCAATATTGGGTAATTTATCAGCAGCAGTTGGATTCTTTTGTGAGAAGGTTGGATCAATCTTTGGTAAGAAGTTTGGTGATGTTTGAGCCTGTATATGAGGTATATTACCACTATCAACCTTGATTGAGCTTGAAGGAACATGGAGTGGGACTTTGACACTTGGTAAATTAGGTCTAGCTTTCATACTCTGTTGTGGTGGTTGTTGATTCTCCGTGGTACTTTGATTGTGCTCAGGTGGTTGATTGAGCCAAACCTTTTCTAATAACACTCCACTTGTTGCTTTCACACTTCCTTTTGGGTTTTCAACAGATACATCGAAAGTATGTCTTCTTATCGATCGATTGGCTAAGTGATCATAGAGGTCAGAGCTATTCACTGCTAATGATTGTCTTCTCATGATGTCTCGAAGTGAAGGAATTGCAATTTGATCATATTCACTGGAATTCATAGGTATTGTACAAAAGACTTGATTGAACTCCTGATAAGTGTACTCTCTGAGATTGGTTGGCTTCACTTGTATGAGTTTTGTAAGTTCGACTGCATGACTTTGATGATGGTGATGGGAGTGATTTCCGGTTATACTCGTACTATTAAGATTAATACTCGCACTATTCATATCCGAGTGTTGAGTTACTGCTATCGAACGTTCATTGTTTGCGTTAACAGCTTCAGAAGACAGCGATCTTCTTCTATCTTTTTTGACTAAGAGCTCAGAAGAGGCAAGGCTTAACTCCCATGTGCCTTCATTTTCTTGAATAGCTAAATGTTGGAGGATAAATTCAACAATAGATCTCCGTCTTTCAATAGCTCGGGTCTGAAGATCTTTCCCTTGAAATGCCTTCGGAAGACAGTTTATCAGAAGCTTATAATCTGCGTAGAGATGAATGGTTTGTTCAACTACACCGATAATTCCACAAATTACTTCAAGACAAAGATGCTCTGTCCATAGAACCATCACTAAATTTGTCTCGAAATCTGTTACCATGGTTCTAGCGTTATAAAAGATGATGCGATCCAACGCTGTTGAAGTATCGAAGGATTGACTTTCCAAGCGTGCGGTCTTCGGTTCCCCTGGATAAGTCCCAACACTCTCCTCAAGTTTCGCTGAACTTGTATTTGATCGAACTTCATCTTGATTCTTTTCAATTAGTCCATTGTATGACTCCACCCTCTTAATCTCTTGATTCAGTGGAATATCAATATTTTCCTTTCCAGAATTTTCTTCCGACATTTTTCCTAAACGCACTACTGTAGCTTTGATAAATCAATGACTCGTACTATCTCATTGAATCGGATTCAACGAGATATAAAGAGAAAGTAGATGAAGTTAACTGATAATAAAACGGGTCGAAAAACTCTTTGAAAATGAAGAAAAAACTGTCCACAGTTTCGGGCTTTCGGAATTTCGTTCCTCGAATCGGATTCGGTTTGTTCTGAAGAACGAAAAAATGAAAATCTCGGTTTGAGATCCGCAGCTTTCATCATGGGAAAGGGAGGTCACACTGATTTCAAGACAAGATTAGAACGAGGAAATTGTTTGTTTGGAAGTTTGAGAAGATAATCATTACAACTTTCATTTTGATTATAATCAGAAGGAATTATTAGAATTTTGTTGGTGGAGATTTTAGTGGAATCTTTAGAGTCAATCATTTTCGAAATAGGAAAACATTAATTCTGGAATTGTGATCACACTCTTAATTTCTTGATTTCTTTATTGGAAAAGGAAGTCTTCATTATTCAAGCCCTGTACATTCCATTTCTTGCAATTATTATCACACTCACACTCTGAAGCGCATCGGGACAAGATCCCTAATAATATTAAATCCAGACAACAAACTCTTCCAGAAATCTGTTTAATTCTACTAAAAATTGAACTATGTCAGAATCTTGTGTTGTAGAAGTCTATGAAAATGAAACTTTCAATCGAGGAAAGGGATGGTTACCTCATACAGAGACTCCTTATGTAATGAAGGCTAATTTTGCTGCTTGTAAGCCATTAGATGAGATCGCAGTCCCAAGCAGTGAATGGCAGTGGTCAACCAATTGGAAGATAAGTAAAATGCCAGGTGTCACTGATAGTGAAGGATGGGAATATGCAAGTAGATTTTCTCGTTTTAAGAATCAAAATCGTCAACCAAAGACTGAAGCTGCCTGGTCAAGAGCTCGACGAAGGCTTTGGACTCGTGTTATGCGAAGAGAAGCAATAGTGAAGAATGTTGATATCCCAAAAATAACACAGAAAGTTCAAATGGGTTTATCTAGTATTCATGCAGCTCGTTTAAAAATTGAAGAAATTATGAAACAAATGCCTGAAGCAGCAGAATCTGACCAAATGAGATCATTAGTTACCTCTGTGAATCGAAATATTGTTGAAATATTATCTGCTATAGAAAATGCAGAAAAACAATGTCAACAAAATCAAGAACAAATGTCTATGGATGAAAGGAATAAAGCAAATACCTTCCTTTCTAATCCTAATAATAATAAGAATGGGGCGGGTAGTGATCCAACAACAAACACTATCGCGAATACGCCTGTCGTATTGAAGAAACTGAAAAATGATGTCTTGAAAGAGCAAGCGGCTATTGAAAGGGCATTAGATCCTGCAATTGCTGTGCTAAATGAACCTCCTTCATCTGGTAGTAAGTCTACAAGACCGCATGCGGGTAGTAATGCCGGCGAGAGAGGAATTCCAATCCGTGGGGCATCAAATCGTGGTAATTCTTTCTCAAATGGTAATTCAGTGAGTGGAAGCTTCAATCAATCCTCGATGGCAGGAAACCCTCGTGCTGGCTTCGGAAACAAAGGTTCGATGAGTGGTCGACCGGGGAAGTCCGACTCCATAACAGGGAACCCGAATGATCGGAGGTCATTTTTCGAAGGAGAAAATGGTCGGGATCATGGTAATGTTGATGCAAATCCTGATTTTTCTCGTTTGAATGGTGTAAAGAAGAACGAGGTTAAAAGTGGAGCAGCCGGTGCTTTCAATCCTTCCTTATTTGTGAAGAATTCCAATCACAATTCAATTAAACTCAATGAGAATGATGAAGTTGAAGATGGTGTATTTGTTGATCGATCTACCCAAGATTTAATTATCTCATCGGTGAGTATTCTTGTTTGTTCTGCTTCAAACTTTCGTCTGATTTCCTTTGCTCTATTTCTTAGAAACTTATTCCAATCGATGAAGTGACTGTGATGCAAGAGATCATAGATGAACGATCGGTTGAGATTGAAAAGGTAAGACAACAAGATCAATCGCTCAAATTATAGTTCAATAACTGGTTTGTTGCAGATTCATAAAGGACTCGTGGAAGTGAATAATCTCTTTGTTGATCTGTCGAAGTTAGTAAAAGAACAACAGGTGAAGATACTACTTTTTTTTATTGTTTGATTCTTGGTTCTCATATTTTTCGTTTGTAGGTTGAAATTGATACGATCTATGGCAATGTGGATGAATCTCATCAAAAGACGAAGGAAGCCTTTAATCACATCATCGAAGCGAATCGTTTACATCAACAAGGAGGTTGTGTTATATCGTAGTTTTACACTGATGTAAGTGGAGTTTAGTTAGCTTGCCATGAAGAGAAGACATTAAAAACATAAGTAAAGAGATTATTTAGCGAATCTCAAATAGCTAATGTTGTGAAGACTAGAGGCATATCCTTAGATTATTTTAGAAAGTAGTTTGTGTTTTTTTTTTTTCATTTCTCCTTTCCCATACCTTTGAAACTTTGAAAATGTTTGTTCTTATTGCACGAATTACCAGTTTAATTAATCAAAGGTTTGAAGAAAAATGCCTTCTGCACCTTTGGGTGGGTGGGCAATTTTGGACGGTATGTTATCGGTAAGTCGGTAGCTGTTCCCAACTTCCAACTCTCCAAATACGTTGAGCTTCTCACTTTTACCTTTCCTTTCCTTTCCTTCAACAACACCAACAAGATCTTTTATCGAACGCTCTAACGCTCTACATTCTAACGCTGAACTTTCTTACCTCAAAGAAAAAAATGCAGAAGACGCTTTCTTCTCCGTCGCTTGTCGCGCCGACCCCGGTCAATCCAATCTTTGCTGTCAGTCTTTGGATAGGGTTGGGTTATTGTATGGTAAGTCTTGTTTCATCTCAAATTCACCAATTTGTTCTATCTTTTCCCCACTCTAGATTATCTTTAATAAATTGGTCTTATCGACGTGGAAGTTCTCTTACCCGTGCTTCCTCACTGGCTGGCACTGCTTATTATCCACATTACTCACACAGTTCCTTTCTCGGACCACTACCCTTTTACCTGGTGTCCGTGAAAAGAAAATCACCATGTCTCTCTACTTCACTCGAGTGTTCCCTATCGCATTGTTGTTTTCCATCAGTCTGACACTGGGAAACACCGCCTATCAATACATATCCTTAGGGTATATCCAGATGATTAAAGCCATCACACCAGTACCATTATTAATGTTGTACTTTATTTCAGGACGAGAAACACCTTCTTTATTACAATTATTAATTGTTTTACTGATCTGTGGTGGTGTGATTATCTCTTCTGTCGGAGAGTTATTATTCACGTGGACTGGCTTCCTCCTTCAGGTAACGAATACCTACTCGATTTTCTGTTTTATTCATGTTTAACCTAATCTTAATTTTAGATGGGAGCTGTTTGTGCGGAATGTATTCGTTTGTTTACAATGGATTCATTGCTTAAAGATACTTCCATTGATTCTTTATCAATGTTATATTATACCGCACCCATCTCTGTACTTTTCCTTGCCATCGGGTAGGTCATTTCTCTGTGATCCTGTGATTTCTTTCTTATATCATGATGACTGTTTTTAGATTCGTGACATTTGAACTTCCTATCATGGACTGGTCTGTCTTTACCAATGAATTCTGTTGGATTCTCTTCTTCAATGGCCTTCTTGCCTTTTCATTAAATGTAAGCCATTTTTTATCAGTTATTTCATATCCTTTTTCTTTACAATTACTACTTTTAGCTTGCTGCCGTTTTCTTGATCAGCAATACGTCAGGAATGATTCTTTCAGTCGCGGGACCTATTAAAGATATCCTAGTTATCATTACCTCAGCGACTGCATTTGGATCGCCTGTCACATCAATCCAAGTCGGAGGATTTTCACTCACTTTAATCGGATTATATTACTACCAAAAGTTCAAGAGAGAACCAAAGGAGATGTATAAATACTTTAATCAATTTACATCAAACCTATTAGCTTGGTGTTTATGTTATCCTAATGAGGATTATGATGGAAAATTGAAAAGAGAAAAATCTCCAAAATCTCCAAGTTTTGAAAGAAAGAATGATGAAGATAAAGTATAAATGACTTCTCCTCTCTTTTTGTTTTTTTCCTAAAGGAGGGAGATAGAGTATCTATTCCTCGAGAGTTTGTTGAATGTTCTGTAGTATTGCTTGTTCTGCATGATTCTCGAGATATTCATCATTCTTTCTCCACGATCGAAATGGGTTTCCTCTTTTCGTTTGTTTTGCTTTTCGTCTTTTCTTCTTCTATCTCAATCTATTAGCACCTTATTGCGCATTTGCTTTAGCTCTTCTTTCTCTTCTTCTTATCCGCTTTCTCCCTACAATGTCCCTGTTTTCTTTTTTCTTGGGAGTTTCTCTCGATTCGATATATATCAAACCATTGGATTTTACTTTGATTTTGTTTCTTTCTCTTTATCTAAAGATATGATAATTTACAATATCACGGTATTTAGGATAGATAAATAGTGAATGAGTTTAAACCATTGATTGTGTCAATGTGAGCTCTACACCCTCACCTCTCCCTTTCCCCCCTTCTTTTGTCATTCATCAATCACATTTTTATTATAATTCCCTTCTTTCTACAATGTTTCTTTTCCTAATATAAAACATATTACTTGATGATCATAAGTGATGTTTTGAGAACATAGATAGATAACAGTTTTTATCTTATGTTTACAACATCAGAAATCACTTCTCCAGCGATCTAATTTGTTGAACAAAGAAAAGACAAACAAATGTTAATACAAGCAATACACAATACAATCACCTAACTATTACAAATACTATTACTATAACTATTAATTTCCTCTTATAGTTATCATCGCGCTTTTAAACCATGACCTATTTTCATTTTTATTCGATCAAGAAGTAAGAGCAATATTCACTCATACAGACACCAACTATTGGAAAAGGAATTGTTGGATCATCAAATAAAAGAAGTGCCAAAGGAAATGAGTAAAAGATCGACAGAAACAACAGAATGAAGGAGGAGAGGTATGTACCTTCACATCTTCTCATATAGAACAGTTTACACTGGATAGACAGTATCGCGACTGGTTTTTAATTTAATCCAGATCGCGCTATCGTCACTCGTCGTCTTTAAATTCTTTATTCCACCTTCATATTCATTCTCTTCTTCAATAGCATAAGTAATCAAAGAAACTTCATCATACTCGGGGACAATGCCTTGCTTCGAGTCGTTATCATCCATTTGAAATCGCAATTGCTTGTTGCCATTAAATTTCCTTCTTGGGAGAAGAGAAATATGATTTTTAACAGTGGGTGCTTGTGAATCACCGCTCACTGATAGGAAATTACCAGCTACAGGGTCTTCACTTGCAGGTCTCATATAGTAAGAGAATCGTGACGGAGCACTAAAGTCATCATAATTAAAGCGACCAGTAAATTGACTATTTCCATCTTCCCCACCCGCACTGTTCTTTCGTTTCAAGGATGATTGTGGCAAAGGGTACGACGAAACTGTGCTAAATGAACGCTTAGAGTTGAAACTCGCCCGATTTGGATCATTGGAATCGTATGATTTACTGTTGCCAAGTCGAAAATTCGTATAGAATTCTAAAATCTTGCGCTCTCCTTGATTTTCCAGGTCCATTGGACTGCCATCGAGACTTGCATCGTCTGGATAAAGGTTTCTCATGCTGTTTCGATTCTTCTCTTCCTCTTCATCAACAGTCTTGGAGATGGAAGGCTGTAAATAATATGGAATAGTGCTAGGAGTATGGGCAGGATCAGAGTATTGTTCATCATAACGAACAGAGAGCTTTAACATCCTGCGAGAACTTACATATTTTTCGTTTTTATCGGAAAAATTGAAATCTTGCAGCGACTCGGCATCTGATGCAATGGTTGAATCGCTATTATCGTTGGACGATTTGAGATCAAGGTTTACGCTCTTTTTCCTTCTTTCTTCTTGGAGTCGTCGTCGTGTGCGATAAGTAACCACGCATAGACCAACAAAGATCAACAAGACACCGAGTGTCACAGCTCCACCAATAATTCCCTCATCCCGGTGAATTCCCAGAAACGTATCCGTCTCAGAGGAGCCACTGGAAGAAGTGACATTATTAGACTCCAAATAGAAACGAGGAGCCATAATTGGAACTGGACTGGACTAGGACTAAACTGGAGGAACAAGTTCAATAATCTTCCATCCAACTATTTCAACGGATCTGCCTCGTTCCGCAAGAAGTCCGTTAGAATTGAAGAACATTCCTTTCTCCTTTAACAAAAGCCTCACTCGCTTTATGAAAGACTTACTCAAAGTCTGTGTTGAATGGTTGTTTCAATAAAGTCAGTCAACAGATGAGTTTAGAATATCGTAATGCCTCAAAGATTGTTGAAGTAGGCTTAAAAGGACAATCATTGAAGAAATTTTGTGCGTCTTGGAAGAATTTAAAGAAAGGAGAATATGCACTTGCCGTTCAAACCCTCAAATACATTCAAGTACTGAAAGACCTTCTCAGTGATTTAGAAATCAATCACAACACAGACGAAGTCAAAGAATTAGATGATGTGCAGAAGCCTCTCTTATATGTTATGTTGTATGATCTCTTCTTCTCCAACGGGAGGAAAATAAATGGTGGTGGTGCAGTGAAGAAGAAGATACTTGCAGTAAAACCATTATTAGAACAAACATTAGAGAAGAAAATGAAAGGCAAGTTAAGTTATGAAGAATTGTTACCTTCAGAAATTTCAGAAATTAACACTTTACCCGTCCATGTTCGAATTAACACTGTTAGTATTAGCCTTAACGAAGGCAGAGAATATCTACAACATCATTTCCATCAAAATATACCACTCCAATTTGATGAAATAATACCTTCACTTATAGCTTTACCACCCTCTGTGAAGGGTATTAGTCAAGATGAATACGTCAAGTCAGGGAAGTTAGTTCTCCAAGATAAAGCAAGTTGTTTCCCATCACAAATACTTTCGAATATCTGGAATAACTCAATCTCCAATCAATGTAGAGGACAATTTATCGATGGATGTTCTGCTCCAGGGAATAAGACATCTCATCTTGCTGCTTGTTTGTTAGATAGTCGTTACTTTGATCGTAATCTTCATGCTATACATGCTTTTGAGAAGAATAAAGGAAGATTTCAACTTCTTAGACAAAGAATGCAACAATATCAAGTTTCATTAGTTGTTCAAACTAAACAACAAGATTTCCTCGCAGTAGATGTCTCACAGTATCAAAATGTGACTCATATTCTGATGGATCCTTCCTGCTCTGGATCGGGCATCATACGAAACATCGAACGATTCACTGAGGAGGCCAGACCTTCCACCGAAGCAGATAGCCCTTCGATGAAGCACAATGATGATGAGGAAGGTGATGATCTGACAGCTGCTCAAAGACGAGTATTACAGCTACAAGCGTTCCAGTTACTTGTCTTAAAGAAAGCAATGTCTTTCCCTAATGTACAATTCATCGTTTATTCTACTTGTTCTGTGCATGAAGAGGAGAATGAGATCGTTATTTCAAAGTTACTGGGAAGTGATGAAGGAGCGGACTGGGAATTAATGGAACCGGTCGGATTCGAGTCATGGACGAGGAGAGGACACACCGTTGAAGGGATAACTTCTCAAGACGCTCAAAAGATGATAAGATGTCTTCCTTCTGATGGAATGAATGGATTTTTCGTTGCAGCAATGAAAAGAAAACAAATACAACATGTTATGGTTCAACCATCTTTACTTAAGAATGCTAAAGATGGAGAGGTGCAACAGGGAAAGACCTCATCAACAGAGAAATCTACAACTGTTTTGAAAGATAAGAAGAGTAATGCACTTGGATCAAATACTAAACTTATTAATAATCAAAATTTTCGTGTTAGTTCAAGAAAGAAGAAGAAATTCTTGAAAAAGTTCTAATAATAATAAAAATAATAATAATCATTGAAAGACATTTAAAATAGATAATACTTAAAGGATTATTAAACTGGAAATGAATTCGTTTTATATTTTAAGTTAAACATCAAAAATTATTTGTCTGTTACGTGCGATCAGGAAATAGAAAGAGAGAGAAACAAAAGAAATAACATAATCAAATCAATTAATCAATCAATCAATCAAACAAACAAACAAACAAAGGTGGAAAGAAATGATCTATCATCAAATGAGTTAAGACTGAATGAAAGATAAAGATATTTTCAAATCTTTCCAAGATTGTTACTAAAAGGAGGAATGAATACCAAAACTTATTTATTTCTGTTTCTCTCTGTTCTATAGTATCAAAGTAAAAGAACAATCCATAACAAACAAATATATTGCGACGATTTCGTTCCTCTATTGTGTGTGGTATGTATATGTTTTATCTTTGCTCTATTCTATTTATGCATATTTATTATTGTTTTTTAGAATATAGGGGATTTATTTGGTCTTTATCTTTTGAATTATACTCTCTCGAAGGTTAACAAAATGAGATGTAAATTCGTTCTAAAAAAGTAATTACTCCATTTGAAGAAGAATAACAAAATTGGGTGTGGGGAGGGCTTCAGTCAGTGGAAGACTTCTTCGATGTTTATTTTTGAATATTTTCGACATCACGAATTTTCTCCCATGCTGGTTTCCCTTCAGCATCTAATCTCCATGCAAAATAAGCATTTTCCTTATGCATTGCTAAGAAAGGATTTGGATCATCTGTCTTCATATCAGCAAAGGTATGATTGACATCACGATGATTTGCTTCATCTGCCATCATACACTTCAAACAATCAACCCACATTGCATCCTTTGGTAAACGGTAATAACCAATTCCCATTTGAGGTGCAGGAGTATTCGCCCAAGCAGCATGAAGCTTCGTTCCAGGTGTTTGAATCTTATTAATAACATTCACATAAGTAGTACATGCAGTTTCTTCTAAATAACCTACAAAACGATGCATAGATTTAGGATGAACTAAATAAACCATCATTAAGAATGGTGCCATAATATATTGTCCACCAAGAACAATATATCGTGTTAAACTAGAAGCTTTAAATGTATTTAAACATAGTAATAAATGCATTCTTTCATTCTCTGCTTCTTCTAAGAGAGTTGGAATCCAACCATGGTCAGATCTTAATCGTCTGAGAGAACGGAAGTGACGGAAACCTGCAGCAACGAAGCCTGGTAACCCTGCAATGGATTCAAGAAGAATTAAACGCCATTGAATCGCACGAACAGTGGGATCCTTTGCTTCATAACCAGTAACAAAGTTGAAGACATGGTATAATCCATACATAAACTTGTTCACAACCTTGTCAGAGAAGGTTTGTGGCTTATGACGGTAGAGGTTCTTCATACGATCATCTAACTCCTCTAAAGTCCAAATATAGTTCTGTTGACGACCTGTATGATCACCGAGACTTTCTTGATAATACTTCTCAGCATCAGGCTTGGCATTCAAAGGATGAGGACGAGGAGAAGCACGGAAATGCACGTGAGTCTTGGCATCAAAATCATCCTTGTCATCTGTACCCGATAACAGACGGAAATGCATTGTAATCGCAGGGAACTGGTTTCCAATAGTACCAGCAGTCTTATGAGATAAGATTCTCTTTGATAAAATAGTTCTTATCATGGTCTTACACTAAAGGTTGTTCTTAATTTCTTATTTCGTTTTATTCTCTTTTTAATTTCAATTAAATTGTGATTTAACATCCTCTCCCTTCTCAAGGTTATCTAAATCGGTAAAAGCAATTCCTGCACCGAACAATATGCTCACCATCACAATGAGGTTGTGTTGGGTCGAGTTAGACAATAAAAGAGTGAGTCTTCATGAGTCAGTCAGTCTTTGCTGATGAAGTTCACAATCTCTTCATTATGTAAAGGGAGAGAAACTGCAGCAATCGTTTATTCCAAATGTTAGGAGGAACCGAACAGAAGGAATACGGATCGTATGATCCTTAACGGCTTGAATAAAGAAAGAGAAATTAAGAACAAGTATTACTACTTCACAGTTTAATTGACTTTATTCAGTCATTGAGTGATCCATTTGACCTCTAACGAGTAGTAGAAGTGAGTGTATAGAGATTAAAATTGTTAAATCAGAGAAAGACTGTGAATAAACATGACAACTCGTGGGAGTGTTAAATCATATATTTATCATGAACAACAAGAAAGTGCATTATGTGGACAACATTGTTTAAATAATCTATTACAAGGTCCACATTTTACTGCTGTTGATCTTGCTGAGATAGCTAACACTTTAGATGACATGGAACGTTCGTTACAGTCAAATGACCCGAAAGCCTTTTACTCTTTCCAATCGAACAATGTTGATGATGCAGGTAATTTCTCCATACAAGTCCTGAAAACTGCATTACAAAAATACGCCAAATGTGATTTAATTCCCTGGCATCAAGATCCTGATGAGAAAGTACAAGCAGAGATGATGGAAGCATCACATGAGAATAACAAAGCCTTCATAGTAAACCGTTCCAATCATTGGTTTACGATTCGAAAGATTAGACAACATTGGTGGAATTTAAATAGTACGAGTGAAATCCCTGAGATTATATCACCTTTCTATTTAAGTGCTTTTCTTATTCAGTTAAGAGCTGAAGGGTATTCTGTCTTCCTTGTGACGGGAACGATACCAGTACAAGGTGATCCTGAATTAAGTAAAAGTTATCTTCCCGCGAGTCAATCCCTTGGGAAATGGTATGAAGAAGGTGAATTGCTTGGTTTAAATGGTGTAGGAGGTGGTGCTAGAGGAGGAACGATCGCTGTACCTGCTGGCTTTGAAGCCTTTCAAGGAAAAGGGAATCGATTAGGAGGCGATCGATCGAACGATGCTCCTTCAGCCTCACTGAATCCTGATGAATACGATGAAGAGCTCGAGTTAGCGAAGGCGATTAGTGCGAGTTTGCAAGAACAGACGAAGCCTACAGGCACTGTAGCAATGAATCCTAAGGAAGAGATGAGACTGAAAAGATTAGCCGCGATGAATGCAGCAGGAAATAAGTAATGTATTTTCAATGCTGTTTATTGTTCGATGAATCATACTCTTTGAGCAATTCTCTGCTGATATAAACTACTGATGTAAATATTTCAATAAAGATCGAATCATCATCCTCCTCCTCCTCCTCATCATCATCATCATTCGCATATTGTTAACACAATGAAAGGATTAAAAATTATCTCTTTTACTTCTTTCCGAGGAAGGGAACGATCTCTGCGAGTGCTTCAGATGGCAATGCAATTTGAAGCCAATGACCTATGACACAAATAATAAGGCATTCTTAAGCGATAAAAACTTTAAATCAACTTACCCGCATCGATTTCTTTTGCTTTACAGTCTTCTCTTGATTGTATTTTCTTTAAGAATTGAGAATCATGAAACATACAATTCTTCTGCTTGCCATACTATAACAACAATGAAGCGAATAAGATCAAAGGAAATCATCTATAGAAGCAGATTACTTACCAAGAATAATGTTGGGCATTTAGGGAACTTCTGCTTTGGTGGTTTCCCTTGTAACAATCCAGCCCACACCTGATAGTAAGGATAGCACTTATCCACTGAAACCTCTTCTCTTGGGATAGGAGGTGCATCAGTACATGGCCAAAGAGGTGCAAAGATAGGAAGGAAGAAAAAATTCATTAAAACCGAACCAATAACTACACCAAGGAACCGTGAAAGAAGAAAGCAGATAGCAAACCACACTTGATAGATGGTCATGTAAAAAATAGTCTTAATACCCACGTTAGCTGGATTAATCATACCAACATCAATTAAGACTAATCTAGACACAGTTTCAGGGTATTTGGTTTGATACATAAGACTAACCACAGCACCCCAATCATGGGAGACGATTGGGGCGGGTTGATTCTCACCGAAGATCTTCTGGATGGTATAATGCATTCGATCAACAATATCGTCAAGAGGATATCCCCAACCTTCCACTTTACCACCTTTCTCATATCCAGGAAGACAGATGAAATATAAATCATAAGTCTTACTCAAAGCTTCAGGGACGGCAGTACCCCAAGATGAGGTTTCATTATC
>VFQN01006136.1_pt1 | contig 14060 bp, 10 predicted proteins | sample 3512371 | NCBI WGS metagenome assembly VFQN01 (sample SAMN10412370, study PRJNA504923) | tailings metagenome | isolation source: Replicate 2 from Balatoc abandoned mine | place: Philippines: Itogon, Benguet | collected 2017-08-28
TGATGCCGGCCTTGGCGCAGCTCTGCTGGAAGAGCTGGGCCGCGTCGACCGCGCCCGGGAATGCCACATCGGAAGTGATAAAGGTGATCGGCCCGCTATGGCCCGACTTCTTGTAGTGGAAGGCGGCCTTATCAGGATCGAATACACGCTGCTCGATGCCCTCGGGGAAGAGCGGATAGGAGGCATTGACGGGTATGTCATTGCCGACGGTGCCGTAGCCGCGCAGCACCTTGTCGACCATCTCCTTGCGGTCGACCGCATATTTCAATGCGAGCCGCAGGTCGTTGTTGTCGAAGGGCGGCGTCGTACACTGCATGGCGAACACATAGTGGGCTGCACCCGCGACGTTCTGGATCTTTACACCGGGAACGCGCTTGATCAGGTCGACGATCTTCGGCTCGACCCGGTTCATCATGTGGATCTGGCCACCCTGGAGCGCGGCGGTCCGGGCTGTGGCATCGTTGATGACCAGGATCTCGACCTGGTCGGCATTCCCGCGCGAGGAATCCCAGTAACCTTCGTGGCGTGCGCCGATCTCGCGCACGCCGGGCTCATGTGCCGCGACCTTGTAGGGGCCGGTGCCGATGCCCGCTTCGGGTGCATCCTTGCCGCCGTTCGGCTGGATGACGAGGTGGAAGTCGGACATGAGGAAGGGAAGGTCCGCATTCGCCTCCTTGAGCGTGACGATGAAATCGCCCCCTTCCGCCTTCATGGAATCGATCCCTTTCAGGATGCCCAGTGCGCCGGACTTGCTCTCTGCGCCGGCATGGCGCTCGATCGTCGCCAGCACGTCACCGGCGTCGAGTTCCTTGCCGTTGTGGAAGGTCACGCCCTTGCGGATCTTGAAGGTCCAGGTCTTGGCATCGGCCGACGAGCCGACTTCCTCGGCGAGCTGATTGACGAGCTTGCCCTTCTCGTCGATGTCGGTGAGCTTTTCGCCCCAGCAGCGGGCGAACGCGCCCTTCACCTGATTGTTGATCTTGGCCGGGTCGAGGCCGTCGGTCGATTCTCCGCCGACGAGGCCGGCTTTCAGCGTGCCGCCTTTCTGCGGTCCCGCGGCGCGCACCGCACTGCCCAGGAGAGAGTTCGCGAAGACCGCGGTCGCTCCGATTGCGGCGGCGCGACCGAGAAATGCGCGCCGGCTCAGCTTGCCTAGCGCGACATTGCGAGCCAGATATTCGAGCTCACTGGACATCAATAGTACTCCTCGCTCTTTCCGTGGTGCCGCCGTGCGGCCCGTTCCATCCCGAGCGCATTAGGCAGGGCGCATCGGCCGGCCGGATGTCCGGAAGCGACATCGCACGGCGTAAACGTGCATGTCGCGAAAGAGCGCCGGGGTGACCAGGCCGGTCCTATGCATCACATTGTATTTGTTGAAAGAATGCGGTTCGTGACATCGTCGGTTGCACGAGGAGTCGGATGCTCCGGATAGGCGAAACTGATTGCACGACGGTTGCTGATCCATGGCGATTGCACGTCCGATATGAGAGGGTCTGTCCCGAACAGGGAGGGATCGTTCGTCCATGGTCAACCGGCTGCCGCCGCTCAATCCGCTGCGCGCCTTCGAGGTGGTGGTCAGGCTCGGCAGTCTCGCTGCCGCGGCCGGGGAACTGGGCGTGGTGCGCGGCGCGGTGCGTCGGCATATCGCCGCCTTGGAGCAGCATTTCGGCCTCAAGCTGTTTGACCGCGACGGCAACCGACTGGTCCCGACACTGGCCGCGCGCAAGCTCGCGTCGGCCGCCGGCTCTGCCTTCGCCGAGATCGAACGCGCCGCGGCCGAATTGTCTCGGTCCGGTCCGCGCGGTGCTTTCAGGCTCGGCATTCCTTCGCCCTTGGCGGTCTGGTGGCTGATGCCGCGCCTGCCGGCGCTGGAAGCCGCCGGGTTGGACGTCGAGATCGTCACCGTCCCGGTGACCACGACACTGGCGACCAGAAGGGACCTCGACGGCCTGATACTGGGCGGCGAATACAGCCCGTCACCCGGGGTCGCCGGTATCAGGTTCATGGACGACGAATTCGGCCCGGTTGCGAGCGCCGAGTTGTCGGGCAGGCTGCAATTGGCACGGGCACCTTCGCATATGAGCGCGGCAATGCGGTTGGTTGCGGCATCGGGATCGCGCCTGTGGGACGACTGGTTTCGCGAGAGCTGTACGGATGCCGTCCGTTTCGCGCGGACGATGGAGTTCCAGGATCTCGTGCTGGCGATCAGCGCCGCCCGCGCCGGCCTCGGCGTCACCATCGCGCCGCGATCGACCGTCGAGCGGGATCTTGCTGCCGGCGATCTCGTCGCGCCCTATGGCTTCATTTCCCGTCCGGCCGGCTACACATTCTGCTGCCGGGAGAACGAGAGGCATTTGCCCAAAGCGAAGAAGCTCGAAGCCTGGCTCGTCACGCAGGGAGCAGAAAAAGTGCCCTCCCGTGCATGATAATATCCCTCACCGACGGCGTTGCCCTCGGCTAGATATTGTACAGGCAAACGGCGTGGCGAGGCGACATGGCACAGGAACTGGGCAGGATCGAATGGGTTGGCTCAAGCTGCCGACTGCTGGCCCGAACGGCCGAGGAATTTGCCCGCACGAGACCATTCGCGGGGCTCACCATCGGCACGTCGATCCATCTCGAGCCCAAGACAGCGGCCTTGCTGGAGACGCTCCGGGCCGGCGGTGCGCGGGTGATTTCCACCGGCAACCTCAACAGCACCCAGCCCGCGAGCGTCGACTGGCTGCGTGCTCGGGACATCGAAGTGATCGGTGCCCGGACTACCGACCAAAGAGCGCATGACGCATTCCTCGACGAACTGCTGGCGTATGAGCCGGACCTGCTGCTCGACAATGGCGGCGATCTTTTCTCGCGTGTCGCCGAAAGCCCTTATGCGAAGCTGCGCGGAGGCACGGAAGAGACCACGTCAGGACGCATGCGGCTCCAGCCGCTGCGGCCAAAACTCGGTCTCCCCATCCTGGTCATCAACGACAGCCCGATCAAGCAGTTCGCCGAAAACCGCCATGCCGTCGGCCAGAGCCTGTTCGAGGCATATCTGCGTTTCACCAACCGTTCCACACAGGGCAAGCGGGTGACCGTGTTCGGTTATGGCGCCTGCGGCAAGGGAACGGCGGCGGCTTTTCGGAACGCCTTTGCCGTGGTGAGCGTGGTGGACATAGATGCTGTCACGACGCTCGAGGCCCATCTCGACGGCTTCGTCACGCCGTTGCGAGAGGCAGCGCTGTCTGGTGCCGACGTGGTCGTCACGGTGACCGGAGCGGCCGGCATCGTCACAGCCGCCGAACTTGCGCTGTTGAAGGATGACGTCATTCTGATGAATGGCGGACACTTCCCGCGCGAGATCGATGTCGCGGGCTTGCGCGAGCACCCGTCGGTTGCCCGCGTGGACCGCTACGAGGCTGAAAGCATCGAGACGCTTGTCCTGAAAGACGGACGGCGGGTCCATGTTCTCGGTGGCGGTCATATGGCCAATCTGGCCGGGCCGCGCCCGCTGGGCAACTCGATCGAATCGATGGACCTCGGATTCACGCTGCAGGCCCGCTGCCTGGAGCGCGTCGCGAAAGGCGAGATCAACGGCCTGGACCATTGTGTCGTGCCGGTGCCGGCCGACATCGATGCTGCCGTCGCCTCAGCCTATCTCGACCTTCACCGCTGACCCGGCTGGGCCTCAGCGGCGGAGACAAAGGCTCAGTCGGCGCGCATCAGCTTCTGCCGCTCGGCACGGCGCTGGAGCCATTGCACGGTCGCGAGAAACAGCGTCGAGAACAGGATCAGCAGCGTGGCGACGGCCGCGATCGTCGGGCTGAGTGTTTCGCGCACGCCGCTCCACATCTGGCGCGGCAATGTGCGCTCCTCCGAGCCGGCAATGAAGAGGGCGATCACGACCTCGTCGAAGGACGTGACGAAAGCGAAGAGAGCGCCTGAGACGACGCCGGGCGCGATGATCGGCAGCATCACGCGGAACACTGCTTCCACGGGGGAGGCGCCAAGGCTCGCCGCCGCGCGCATCAGCGTATGGTCGAAGCTCGCAAGCGTCGCCGTCACCGTGATGACGACGAAGGGCGCGCCGATCGCCGTATGGGCGAGCACCAGCCCGGTGAGCGAATTGAGCAGGCCGACTGCCGCGAAGGCGTAGTAGATGCCGACCGCCGACACGATGACCGGCACGATCATCGGCGAGATCAGGATCGCGGTGAGCGTTGCGCGCGCCGGGCAGTCCGGCCGGCTGAGGCCGAGTGCGGCCAGCGTGCCGAGCACGGTCGAGAGGATCGTGGCGAAGATCGCCACGATGATGCTGTTGCGCAGAGCGAGCTGCCAAACTTCAGAGCCGAAGAATTCCTCATACCAGCGCAGCGAAAGCCCCGGCATGGGATAGGTGAAGAATGGCTCGGCATTGAAGGACAATGGCACGATTGCCACGATCGGTGCGACGAGGAACAGGATGACCAGCCCGCCGGCAGCCCAGAGCAGAACAGGGAAAAGACGCGGCCACGAAAACAGGTTGGTCATCAGCCTATCCTCAGACGATCGATGCCGACGATGCGGTTGTAGACGGCGTAGAGGATCAGCACGGCGACCAGCAGGATCGCGCTGAGCGCGGCCGCCATTCCCCAATTGGTCACCTGGTTAGAATAATAGGCGATGAAATAGCTGACCATCTGGTCGCGCGGCCCCCCGACCAAGGCCGGCGTGATGTAGTAGCCAAGTGCCAGGATGAAGACGAGCAGCGCGCCGGCACTGACGCCGGGCATGCTCATCGGCAGATAGACCCGCCAGAAGGCCGAGAAGGGGGAGGCGCCGAGCGAGGAGGCCGCCCTGAGATAGACGGGCGGAATGCCCTTCATGACGCTGTAGATCGGCAGCACCATGAAGGGCAGCAAAATATGAGTCATGGCGACCAGAACCCCGATCCGGTTATAGATCAGGTCGAGCGGGGCTTGCGGGTTGATGATACCGGCCCAGGCCAGCGCGGAATTGACGACGCCCCGGCTCTGAAGCAGCACTACCCAGGCGCTCGTGCGGACCAGCAGCGACGTCCAGAAGGGCAGGAGCACGAGGATCAGCAGCGTGTTGGCGACCGCGCCTTTCGAGCGGGCGATCAGGGCCGCCAGCGGATAGCCGAGCAGCAGGCAGATGACGGTGACCGCGGCACTGACCGTGAAGGTGCGGACGAGCACGTCGATATGGATCGCGTTCTCTGGGTCGACCGGGCGGATTGCGCCCGTCTCGTCGCGCGAGAGGTCCATCGCCGCGAGCAGGTAGAAGCTGGTGAGCTGAGGCATGGCCTGATCGAGCACACGCCAGTAGCGGGGCGTCGCCCATTGCTCGTCGATGGCGGCGAATGCGGTTGCGTAGGGCGGCTCGGCATTGCGGATGGTCCGTGCCGTCTTCAGCAGCATCGAGCGCATGCCCGTTTCATAATAGTTCAACCGCTTGGCGACCTCGGCGACCGCCTCGCGTGGCGCCGACTTCAGATCGGCGGCGAAGGCCGCATAGACGGCTTCGTCAGGCGTGCTTTCGCCGTTCCACGCGGCGAGGGCAACCGCCGTCGCGGGCAGGATGTCCGAGACCTCGCTGTTGTCGACGCTGCGGGTGAGCAGGACGGCGATCGGCGCAACGAACACCGCCATGAGGAAGATCATGAGCGGGGCGATCAGCAGCAGGGCCCGCATCTGTCCCTTGCGCCGCAGGCCGCGCAACCGGCGCGCCAGCGCCGTCACTTCAGTGCCGGCTCGGGGTGTTTCGATCGCGATGGTCATCGGTGGCCGACCCGCATGTTGCGCAAGGAAAAAGGGCGGATGGGCCGAGAGGGTTGGCCCATCCGCCGAGCGGCTATTGGGCGAGCCACTTGTTGAAGCGCTCGGTCAGTTCCTCGTCATGATCCGCCCAGAACTCGGCCGAGACGACGAAGGCGGTCTTGGTGTTCTCGGGCGCCGTGGGCAGGTCCTTCAGGATCTCCGCCGGGACTTTCTCGATCGCCGCTTTCAGCGTCGGCCCGTAGGAGATGTATTGCGACTGCCGCGCCATCACGTCGGGGTTCATCGTGTAGGCGATGAATTTGTCGGCGAGTTCCTTGTTCTTGGAACCCTTGGGCTCGGCCCAGAGGTTGAAGTCCATGCCCTGGCCGTCCCAGACGATCTTGAAGTCCTTGCCGCTGTTCTTCACCGCGTCATAGATGCGTCCGTTCCACGCGGTCGTCATCAGCACTTCGCCGTCGGCCAGAAGCTGCGGCGGCTGCGCGCCGGCCGACCACCACACCTTGACGTCTTTCTTGATCGTGTCGAGCTTCTTGAAGGCGCGATCGACGCCCTCCGGTGTGCCGAGCACCTTGTAGACGTCAGCCGGCGCGACGCCGTCGGCGATCAATGCGAATTCCAGCGTCGTCTTCGGCGATTTGCGCAGGGCGCGCGGACCGGGGAATTTCTCGGTGTCGAACAGGTCGGCCATGGTGGTTGGGCCGCCATTCGGGAACTTCGACGCGTCATAGGCATAGATCGTGCCGAAGACGATTGTGGCCGCCGCGCAGTCCATCGCCGCCCCGTCGATGAAGGCCTCCTTGCCGCCGAGCTTCGAATAGTCGATTTCCTCGAGCCAGCCTTCGTCGCAGCCTTGCAAGGCATGGCCGGGTTCGACGTCGACGATGTCCCAGGTCACCTGGCCGGTCTCGACCATGCCCTTGAGCTTGGCTGTCGAGCCGTCCCATTCGTCCTGCAGGATCTTGACGCCGGTTTCCTTGGCGTAGGGCGCGAAGAAGGCCTGTTCCTGGCTCTTTGTGTAGGCGCCGCCCCAGGATGTGACCGTGAGCGTGTCCTCGGCCAGAGCCGGTGTCGCCAGAATGAGCGAAAGCGCGGAAGTCCGGATAAGCAAGGTTAGGCGTGACATGTCGGTTCCCCTGTTCCGATTGACGATTGACCTGGTTGTTCTCGGGCAGCAGTGCTCAGGAGAGCGCCAATGCCCGGCAGTCTTCCGGCTGCCAGCCGATGACGATGCCGCCATCGGGCGACAGCGACGCGTCGGCCATGGCCGCGGAGAGCTTCACGCGCACGTCGTCGCAGCCGCATGTTGCGACACGCATCCTGATGTGGTCGCCGTGATAGATCAGCTCCTCGACCTTGGCCTTGAAGCGGTTGGGGCCTTCGCCGCTGGGCGAGAGCATGATGCGTTCGGGGCGAAGCACGAGCGTGGTGCGCGCGCCTTCCTTGAGCCCGTCGCCGGCGCGCGCCAGGATCAACGAGCCGTCGGCGGTTCGGATGCGGCAGAAGCCACGGGAAAGCTCGACGACCTCGCCGGCGATTGCGTTGTTCTCGCCGATGAAGGTGGCGACGAAGGGATTGGCGGGAGCCTCGTAGAGCGTGCTCGGCGGCGCCACCTGCTGCAGCGTGCCGTCGTTGAAGACGCCGACGCGGTCCGACATGGTGAGCGCTTCGCTCTGGTCGTGCGTGACATAGACCACATTGACGCCGAGGCGGGCATGCAGATGCTTGATCTCGATCTGCATATGCTCCCGCAATTGCTTGTCGAGGGCGCCCAGCGGCTCGTCCATCAGCACGAGTTGCGGCTCGAACACCAAGGCGCGGGCCAACGCGATGCGCTGCTGCTGCCCGCCGGAAAGCTGGTTGGGGCGACGCGTCTCGAAATTCGCCATGCGCACCATGTCGAGCGCGCGCCGCACCCGCGCGGTCACCTCCGATTTGGAGAGCCGGCGCATCTTGAGCGGGAAGGCCACGTTCTCCCCGACCGTCATATGAGGGAACAACGCGTAATTCTGGAACACGACACCGATGTTGCGCCGATGCGGCGGCACGCTGTCGATGCACTCGCCGCCGAGGCGGATCGTGCCGTCGGTCGGCGTTTCGAAGCCGGCGAGCATCATCAGCGTCGTCGTCTTGCCGGAGCCGGAGGGGCCGAGCAAAGTGAGGAATTCGCCGCGAGCCACGTCGAGGTCGAGGCCGCGCACCACGTAATGCGCTCCGTCATAGGATTTGCGCACGCCTTCGAAGGCGATGAAGCGCTCACTCATGGTTTGATCCTCCTGCGCTCCGATCAGGTTCAGCCGCCTGTTGTCTCGAAGCTTGTCGATATTGTCTCGCTCGGATTCCAGTTGTCAAGCCACACAAAAATTTTTGTCTGGCTCCGCGCTCCCTCTCGAAATGGCGATCTGGAAATGTTAGGCAGCAACATGCTGTGCGGGTTCTCGCCAAGCTCATGACCGTCAAGGGCAGCATGGAAGGCGCGATTCGCACGAGGCGTAGGTTCGTGCTGATTGTATTGTATGGCTCGTATGGGAAGCGAAACTAGGACAAAGGATCGAGCGATGGCGGGCAAGCTCCCGGCCTATCTCGAACTCGCGGGCGAGATCGAGGCCAGGATTCGTTCTGGCGAGTTGCAGCCGGGCAGTCGGCTGCCGCCGCAGCGCGATCTCGCCAGGGAGCGCTCCGTCAACGTATCGACGGTAACGAAGGCCTATCGCGAGCTGCAGAATCTCAATCTGGTCGTCGGCAGCACGCGGCGCGGTTCGATCGTGACCAGCGAAAACGCCATGCCCCGCGTCGACCGCGCGGCGACGCCGGCGGGATTCATCGATCTGACGGTCAACCGCCCTGCCGTCGACGATTTTCGCGAGAGGCTGGCGCAGGCCCTGCCGGACCTGCCGGCCGATCCGCGCTTCCGTGAGATGCAGGAATATCAGCCGCCCGAGGGGCCCGCCTGGGCGAGGGCGGCCGGCAAACGCTGGATTTCCCTCAATGGCTTCGAACCGTCGATCGACGATATCGTCGTCACCAGCGGCGCCCAGCATGCGCTGCTGGCCGTCATCAGCGGCGTGATCGAAGCGGGCGATGTCGTCGTCGCGGACCGGTTGACCTATTACGGGTTGAAGGCGCTCGCACAGATGTTCCGTTTCCGGATCGTCGGCATCGGCAGCGATGCCGACGGCATGTCGGCGGCGGAACTCGACGATGTCTGCCTGCGCGAGAAGGTGCGGGCGGTCTTCACCGTGCCTTCGATGCACAATCCCAGCGTGGTGACGATGAGCGAGCGGCGGCGCCGGGAGATCGTCGACGTCGCCGAACGTCATGACCTGACGATCATCGAGGACGACGTCTATGGCCCGATGCTCGGCCAACGCTCGCCGGCGATCTTCACGCTTGCGCCGGCCCGCACCTATCACATCTCGGCGCTGTCCAAGGCGCTCGCGCCCGGTCTTCGCGTCGGTTATCTCACCTGCCCGTCGGGCAGTGCGCTGGTGACCGCCGAGGCGATCCGCACCACAGCCTGGATGCCGGCGCCGCTGCCGTTGCTGGTCGCGACGCGATGGCTCGAGGACGGCACGGCCAACGCCATCCTGAAGGCGCAGCTGGTCGAGCTGAAGGCGCGTCACGCGCTGGTCACGACCATTCTGGCGGGGCATTCTTTCAACGCGGACCCGCGCTGCATGTTCATCTGGCTGCGGCTGCCGGAGCCGTGGCGTGCCGAAGAATTCGCTACGAACATCAGGGCCCATGGCGTCGCCGTCATGCCGGCTGCCGCCTTCGCTGCCGATCGCCAGCCGGTCGAGCACGCTGTGCGCGTGAATGTCGGTTGTGCCTCGTCGCGCGAAGAACTGGCGACGGCGCTTCGCATCATCGCTTCGACGCTCGCCGATCGTCCCCGCGCCCTGATCGGTCACGCATGATGATGGATCTGGACGGAGCCCCCGAACCGGTTTCGGAACACGAAAGACGCCACGTCATCGTCGTCGGCGCGGGCCTGGTCGGCCTGGGATCCGCACTCTGGCTGCAGAAGTTCGGGCATCGCGTCACGCTCGTCGATCGCGCGCTGCCGCTCGCCGGCGCCGCATGGCGAACCGCCTGCTCCTACGGCAATGCCTGCACGGTCGCCCCACAGAGCGTGATCCCGGTGGCCACGCCAGGTATCGCCTGGCGCGTGCCGGGAATGTTGTTCGATCCCCTCGGCCCCTTGGCGATCGTCTGGCGCTACCTGCCGCATCTGGCCCCATGGCTGCGCGCCTTCCTGGCGTCGAGCGGCAAGGAGGAGGTCGAACGCATCGCCTCCGTGCTCGCCGACCTGCTCAGGCAGGCGGATGCCGCATGGCGGCCTTTGTTCGACGATGCCCGAGCTGCCCATCTCGTTCGGCGAGCGGGCTGCCTCTATCTCTATAAGAACGAGACACAGCGGCAGGGCGCCGAGGCGGGCAATCGGCTGCGCGAGCGCCAGGGCGTGGCTCTCGATCGACTGGACGCAAAAGCCATCGCCGAATTGGAGCCCAATCTCGCGCGGCTCTACCACAGCGGCGTGCTGTTCCGGGATTCCTACACGATCGACAGCCCGAAGATGCTGGCTTTCGCCCTGGCCGAAGCGATCCGCGAACGCGGTGGCATCTTCATACAGGGCGAGGGCCGGGGACTTGTGGTCGACAACGCCGGCGCGAGAATCCGGGTCGGCGAGGCGGAGCATCGTGCCGACCATGTCGTCGTGGCCTGCGGAGCCTGGTCGCGTGATCTCGCCGCTGAGGCCGGCGACCGGGTGCTGCTCGAGACCGAGCGGGGATATCACGTCCTGTTCCGTTCGGCCGGCAAGCTCCTCGGGCGACCGGTCTGCTATCCGGAGCATGGTTTCTACATGACGCCCATGGCCGACGGGTTGCGCGCGGCCGGAACCGTCGAACTCGGCGGGCTGAAGGCAGCGCCGACCGCCGGGCGCCTGCGCAAGATCCGTGACGGCGCCAGGCTTCTTCTGCCCGATATCGGGGAGCCGTCGGACGAGTGGCTCGGCTTCCGGCCGTCCATGCCGGATTCCTTGCCCGTCATCGGCAATGCGACGAAGACCTCGGCCGTGACCTACGCTTTCGGCCACGGCCATATCGGCCTGACGCTCGCCGGTATCACCGGCCGGCTGGTCGCTGAACTCGTTTCCGGACGAAAGACGACGCTCGATCTTTCGGCCTTGAGACCGAACCGGTTCAGCAGTCTCGGCGGCGTGCTGAAGCTTTGACCTGCGAAGCGCAGCCGATACTGGCGGTTGAATGCTGTGCTCGTTCCCCCTAAAGCATGTCTCCCGAAAGCGGGTATCGGTTTCGGGACAAATGCAATCAAGAAACCTACAGCTTGAGGTGAGGGGATTCGCGTGAAGGCAGCCTTGCGACTTCTGGTGCTGGCGACACTTGTCGCGTCGCCGGCTAAGGCCGCCGAGTGGCAGGCCGTCGAAAAGGTCGATGCCTACGCGATCTCGGGCAAGTCGGGGCCCGAACTCTACAGGTCGATCGGCGAGCGCGGACCGAAGATCGGTGTCGGCCGCGCCATCGCCCACACCAACTTCAAGCTCACCTGGCAGCGCAAATACGAGCCGCAGAACGGCGGCTGCACCCTCGTCTCCGCCAAGCCCAAGCTCATCATCACCTACACGCTACCGAAGCCGTCTCAGGAATTGCCTGCCGGAATCCGCAAGCATTGGGAGACTTTCATCACCGGCGTGCGAGCGCATGAAAAAATACATGGCGACATCATCGTCGACATGGTCAAGCAGATCGAAGCCGTCAGCGTGGGGCTATCCGTTCCAGACGATCCCAAATGCAGCAAGATCAGGACCGAGCTGACCAAACGGCTGTCCGAGCTCTCGCTTGCCCAGCGACAGAAAAGCCGCGATTTCGATCGGGTCGAGATGAGCGACGGCGGCAACATCCACAAGCTCATTCTCGGCCTGGTGAACGAGCGCTGATCGCTCGGCGGCTAACGCGCTATGCCGTCTTTGCGCGTCGCCCGAATCGACTTCTGGCGCGGCTATGACGTCGCAGGCGACTGCGCGGGAGGCCGTGGTGGCGCCAATCCCAACCCGGGAGTTTGCTAACTTGATTCTCAAGGGAGATTTGCCATTCGTCTCGCTCTCCCGCTCGTCGCCATTGACCTTTGCTTTACGATGCCAAGAGCGTCGCTTCGCATTGGCCAGTAAATCGCGGCTCAGCAATCGGAATGATGTACGTTATCGAGGCGCACCGTACACCATCGGGACCTTCTTAATGTCAAGATCGCTAAGAACACCATTGTTAGCGTACTTGCTGTTGCATTAGTTCATTACAGAGCTCGGATCGTAGGAGGGCAGCCAGAACGACCAGGCGGCGCTTTCCGGTCACCGTTGTCTGAATTTTCCTGATCGGATCAACCCATACACGAAGCTCCGGCTGTCGCCGAAGTCCGGGAATTTGATCGCAGGTATGAAAGAGCCACCCCAAGAGGTACGGCAAGCAGCCGCACGCCACCATAAGCTTGCCATCTCTCTGCGTGAGAGTGTATTTCGCATAGAAAACATTTCACAAGTAGGCAAATGAGCCGAAAACCCATCGACTTGTGCTATTTCGCCAGGGAAAAATCGATCGAAGGTTCTTCGAATCCGAAAAGACGATTGTTCATTTGACCGAAAGAAATACAGACTTTCCTTCAAGAAGAAATTCAGATAGCATCTTGTACATGGAATGGAGACACCGAGCGTGCGACGCGCTCGGCGCGTGGTGATTTTTCCGGCTAACCGCAACTGCAGACAGCGGTGGAACTCCTGTGATGGCTACGATTTCAGTCATTTCATTTGATGTACATGTCAGATCACTTTTCCGGCTCAAAGATGTCAACGCGATGGTTGCTTTTGGCGGGTTTGATCTTTCTTCATACGGCGACGTAAAGGCCCATGCTGAGGATATCTACAAACGGCTGGCTAATGGGACCATGCCTTGCGATGCGCGTTGGGCTGCCGAGAACGTTGAGCTTTTTCGCAAGTGGATCGATGGCGGCATGAACCCATAGGGAGGGATAAATGAGATCAGTAGTTTTGGGAGTGGCAACATTCTTGCTGCTGCAGGCGAGCGCGGGTTGGACGGCCGAAGTTTGGGAGGAGCCGTCGGATCCAGCTTCCGCCATCAACAATCCATACCGATATGCGTGGCGTTTGTTTGTTGCGCTGAACTGGCCGGCCGATCCTGCATCCTGCGCCGCCGATAGTACCAAAAAGCTTGGTGATCCCGGGTCGGTTGTTTGGGAATTTTGGCCTGAGCGGTTTGAAACTTATCTGCCGGGAGCCAAAGAGCCTCCGAGTTGGGATGATGCCTGCGATGACGGCCCGAAAATCTTGGCTCTTAGCGGTCAGACGGTAGCAGTGGACGAAAAATTTGGCGACGCAGTGGCGCCCCTTTTCGTTGAGCCGGGCCAGGAGGCGACAACCCAGGCTGATGAAGAGGTCCGCTTGAACAGATCAGCCTACGAGTTCATTCGAACCAACAAGCTTTACTCTCGTAACGAACAGCAAAGACGCGCGAAGGCAATCAAGGATGCGATTGCCGCGGGCTCGCCCGTTCCCGAGAACGAGAAAGTCGCTTTTCCGGTTGAGGCCAAAGAGGTCAAGGCTCACTGGGTTAGACTGACCAGCGAAGCCGACAAAGCCCGATACCACTGGGCAACGACGGGTGTCGGTGAGGCCGAAATCATCTGGGGATTGGCGGCGCTGTCCTTTACGACGAAGGACTTGCCCAACTGGTATTGGACGACTTTCGAACACGTCGACAATGAGAAGAGATGGCCAAACGATCCAACTCTTACAGGCGTGATGAGGTTTGCAGGGTGGTCTGAAAAATCAGTCGATAGGCTGGCATGTTCCCAGCCGCCCTATGATTGCAATCTCATACCGACGGGCTTGGGCCTCGAAGGCACGAAGTGGGAAAATTATCGGCTGAGAGGAATTCAGGTCGATTTCGTCACACCGACAGGGAACCCTACACGTTTGGTCAACTCGAAGATTGAGGGCACTTTTGAGCAACGATCGATGTCCTGCATCACGTGTCATGCTTTGGCTGCCACAAATACCGAAGGGAGCAGCATGCCCATCAGCATATTGAAGGCTTTTGGGCCGACACCTGACTCGCGCAAAGGTTACGTCGGCGCCCCAGAACCAACGCTGTTTAACGATGACATCCTGCAACTGGATTTCGTTTGGTCACTGCGCCACGCGCGATGGGAGCAATAGGGATTTTCGTCGGACTGATGGAGGTGGGTATGTTCAATCGTCGGGAATTCATGGTA
>VFQN01006137.1_pt1 | contig 14060 bp, 24 predicted proteins | sample 3512371 | NCBI WGS metagenome assembly VFQN01 (sample SAMN10412370, study PRJNA504923) | tailings metagenome | isolation source: Replicate 2 from Balatoc abandoned mine | place: Philippines: Itogon, Benguet | collected 2017-08-28
GGTGGGAAACCCCGTGTCCTTGATTGCCGGGATCAGCTCTGTCTCCCGAGTGGGACGGGGCTGAGCCCTGGAAGGGGACCAAAACTGTAAATCCATACATACATTTTACCTTCCCGCTATTGTCGTAGGATAAGCGACAGTGCTTGGTGTGACTTCTTACAACCAATTCGTTGGGAAGGGTTGCTGTAGGCCTAGTAGTTCCCCTGGAGGAAACGGCTGAACCCATACGCCGACAAACGCGTACCCCTGCGCCGACAAACGCCGACAAACGCGTACCCCTGCGCCGACAAACGCCAAATTCCGTAACACCAGCACCAGACGCCTGAAACCTGAAATGCCTTGGGCTGTAGCCCTATGCAGGCACCCAAGGCCGCCAAAAAACCAACCCACCCGACGCCGCACAGGCAATACGTGTCTATTTAACTGCCCCAAGCCCTTCCTCATTCCCCACTGCCACATTTCACCACGGACCCCACCTACCTAACGCCCACCAACTGCTCAACGGCACCCAGCAGTACCGGTACACCTCCCCCCTCCCACTACCCAAATCACACCCCCTGTCCCCACCTCAATGTCCCTCCCCCCTCACTCCCCCATCCGTTGCCGCTTGGCCGGGCCCTTGCCGACCCGCGCCCCGTCTGCCGCCGCCGCCCCCTTGCCGCCCCGCGCCCGCCCGCTTGGCCTTTGCTCCCTTGAGTGCGCCCGCCTGCGCGCCGCCCACCACGGACGCCAGCTTGTTGGCGGCCGCCGCCTGCTTGCCCCGACGGCGGTTGAGCTTGCGGCGGTCCAACGACCAGTATGCGTACGGCTCGACCTTGGCCTTGCCTGTGGGGTGGGTTACAAAAGGAAGGTACGACATGGGTTACAGGGGGCGTGTGGAGAGCTGTGGGGCGTTGTGGTGGTGGTTGGACCAGTCCCACAGCTCCACTCCTCCTTCTACCACCAGCATCACACTCCGCATCTCCACACCCCTAACCCAACCGCTCCCTGCCTTGTACCATTGCACGTACCATTCATGCCCCCCAGGCAAGGCCAGGGTGGAGCCGCACGCCTACTAGCCCCTGCACCGCATGCTCACACGGAGCACTGGGGCTGCTACGCTGCGGCATGCAGTGGCGATGCTGCGGTGCGTGGAGGTGCATGCTGCGTAGGTGATTGCGGCACACGTCCGGTCCGCTGGTGCAGCATGCCTCCACGTGCCACACTGCAACGTGCCATAGTACTACGTGCCCGGCGCACCCACTCATCCGCGCGGTACGGCAGCCAGCCCTAGCCCCAGCCCTTTCCATGCCCCCAACCCCACCCACCCTTGACGTCGCCGCCTCCCCTCCTGCTCTTGAACCGCTTTCCGCTGTGCGCCCCCTTGCCGCCCGCCTGCGAGCCCGCCTTGCTGCCCGTGGACACGCCACCCGCACTGCGCCCGCCAACGCTGCGCCCACTAACGCTCCGCCCGCCGGCGCTGCGCCCGCCGTCCGAGCGGCCGTCGAGCAACTTGGCGAAGCGGACCGACTTGGACTCTCCTGCCTTCTTGAGCGCGTACTCGAGGTCCGCCACACCCTGGGGGTACGATGGGCACACGGCATGGTCAGAGTGACCACGTTTGCCCCCAGTTGCTCCACTGATAGTGGTGCCACCAGCCCCTGGCGCTGGCGACAAGGTGCCCGCGCGCTCACGCTGCGCCGCAGCGCACCGCGCAGCAGCGACGCCTGTCCCCGGCTCACTTCCCTGCCTCCGCTCGCTTCCCTGCAACGCCACATCCCCCCTTCCCCTCATTACTCCCACCTTCACTCACACGCGCAACCAGGCACATGGGCCCCTCGCCGCCGCTCGCCGTCGCCGCCAGCACCGCCCGGCCGGATGCCTGTCGGCGTCGAGGCCAAATACACAAGGTCAGTGCATCTATTTTTGTATCTCAATGAATTATTGTAAGAGGTTTGACCGCCTGCCGCCGCTCGCCATCGCCGCCATCGCCGCCATCGCCGCCAGCACCGCCATCGGGCCGAACGATGCCAGTTGGCGGCATGAGAGAAACCATCACCCGCGGGTCCACAGTGTACCGCTTACCGCCAGATAGGAATCTGCATGCGCATGCCGTGGCTGCGGCGCCAGACTGCGGTACCGGCGCACGGCGAACTACATCACCACTGTGCGCAATGGTAGCGCTGCCACCCCCCGCCCCGGCCCCGGCCCCACCCCGTTATGCCCGCTTTGACGCCCCGCGCGTCCTGCCCTCTGTCCCGCCTGGCTCCCCCAAGAACAATTACCACCTGCCGCGATACCGAACCCTGCCCGCCCCCCATAGCCTCCCCTCCTCCTCCTCCACACTCTCCACGCCCATCGTGCACCGTTCCTCCCCGCCCCAGCAACCGGCCCTCCCTCCCACAGCCCCACGATCCGCCCCACCAACCACCAGCCGCCACCACTCAATGCTCACCCGCCGCACTGCGCACCAGCTGCCGCGACGCCGCCGCGTCCAACAGATTGATGGGGTCGGACCCCGCGCCGCCGCCGGGCAGCTGCACGCTGCCGCCACCCAGCCCGCCGCGCGCCGCCGCCGCCGCCGCCTTGCCGCCGGCGCTGCGGACGCTCCTGCGTGGCACACGTAGCGACATGTAAACGTATGCAGTCAGGTCCCCACAGGGTTGACTGAGTGCGGGCAGAAGCAGCTGCCTGGAAGCGCCCTAGCGTTCTCCACCCCATAAGGCCCTGCATAGCCCATCAACTCGACTACCCGCCCAGTGGACCCATCACCCAAACCAATGTCCCACGCTCCCACAGCTATCCACCCTTCCGGCACAGCGCGCACACTCGCCTATCCACCAATGACCCCAACGCCCCAGCTCACACAGCAGCCCCCAGCTGCCCACCTGGCTGGCCGACTCGCTGCCCGACCCGCCCGCTTACATACACACAAGTAATCAAATTGAAAAAAAACATAAAATACTAAGACTACACCAACTGAGTCCGAAAGGGTTCCAGCTTCCCACCTGGCTGCCCGACTCGCTGCCCGCCCCATGCTTGCGTCGCTGCTTGCGTTGGTGCTTCTTGCGTATTGTGTGCCAGCAGCTTCGAGTCGGAGGGCGGCATGGCGGACGACACGGCGTGGAAGCCGCGGCGGCGGGCCAGACGCTCCAGGATGACGCGGACCTGGAGGGGCACACGTGTATTAGCAAGGTGGTGGTGTGGGTTAGCAAGGTGTGGCTCGCGGCAGGGGATGATGGTGGGCCAGCCGCTCCACGATGATGCGGACCTCACGCGTGCATGTGTATTAGCAGGTTTCTAAACCGTGTGGGTTACCGGCCTTGCATGGAGTAGCACTGCTACCGTTGACGGAACCGCCAGGAGTTTGCAGTCCTGCCCTTGACCACGACTGCGGGCCTCAGACGTGTGTGATAGCGGTAAAGGATACTACTTCTGCACCTGCTACCCACCCTGAGCTTGAACTTGTTCTTGCTGTCCTCGGCCCATAGCATCCCACCCTGAGCATGCCCTCCAGGATGGCCCCCAGCTGGGGAAGCAGCATGTCCACCGGTAGGCGCATGGCGCACACCTGCAGAGGGGCAGGAGGGGTATGGGTTTGCGGGAGCATGTGGGTGAGAGTGTGGATTTGGCGTCTTGCCTTCCCCCGAATCCCGCTATGTTGCACCCTTTATCAACATGCACGGTAGCAGTCGCAGAGGCTCGTGCATTTATCGCATACCTTGACGAAGACCAGCACCGCCTTAACCACCTCCCGGGCCTTGCCGCGCAGCAGCGACAGCATAGGGGGCAGCAGGCTGGCCGCTGGCGACCACGTTCTGCGGCGGAGGAGGGTACACACACAGGATCACAGCTTGGCCAAGTCCCGCACGCCAACAATGTAATAGTATGCCAAGCCTCCCGTTTCGCTACGGCCAGGAACTGCGTGCTAGCAGGAAGGGAAGCTCTGACTGACGCCATGCTGCAGACGCCCCTGTCTCTGGGAGCGTCGGTACTCCCTGCCGTATCGCCCTTCCTGCCGTACCGCCCACCTGCATGGCCGCAGCGGACTCGTACGTGAGGCGCGCGAGCGCCAGCACGGTGGCTGACACCTTGTTGGGGGTGGTGGCCACCAGGCCGCCCATGACCATAGAGAAGAACTCGTACAGGCCGCCCTGGGCGCGAGCAAGGGACGACAATAGGGTAATAGCGGTTTAAATTATCACTTACTATACATGGGGACGAGGCAATGGCAAACTCACTGGAAGTCCTTGGCATGGCGCGCGTGCACCCTGGGCAAGAGCAGGCCAACCTGAAAACGGAAAGCACCCGCGTGCCAATCCACGAAACCGCACAACGGCGGGCAAGCTATAGTCTCTCTGGGCTGCAAGCCTTTGGCACGCCTACCGACAGGCTACACGGCTACATGTTAGAATTGAGAGCTGACTGCGTTGGCGCCTGAAGTCTGCAACGGCCCCAAACCTCCGCCACGTGCCCGGCACCTGCCAGCAGCTTCCCGCAACTTCTCCCCGCAGCCTCACCTTCCCGCTGCCCCCCGGTCGCTCGTCCATGCCGTCCTCGCTGTCACTGTCGTGTACGGCACCCGGGTCCTGCTCGTCCATCACGTGCGTCAGACCCACCAGCAGGTCATACGCCGCGGCACGTGCCCTGGCGCACAGCGCAACCAGAAACAGCAGGCGGTGCAATAAATAGCACGCAAAATAAGCAGCCTTGGGGACTCACCCGAGCCCAAACACCCCTCCTACTGCTCTCCTTTCCACTGTCGCACCGTTCAGCGGCTTCACACACGGCTATGGGTACTTCCTTCCTCCCTGTCGACGCCTTGCCCCGCTCCCAACCAGCCTGGCCTCCTTTCCGGCGTACCCTCCTACTCCTCGCCATCAACTACGCAACTTCCCCCGTCTCTCCAGCCTCTTTGAACCCGAGTTCCCGTTCCGCCCTGCCCAGTAACCCACATCTTGCTGGCCTCCTTGGTGCACAGCACGATGTCCGCCACCAGGGCAGCCACCAGCTGCCACCGCACCTTGTCGGGTTCGGCAGGCTCGGAGCCGCTGTCACCCTGCGGCCCATAGGGCGGGTAGCGCACACGTGGCCGTAAGCGCACGCACGTGTAGTGATGCAGCGCAGGGGCAGCGGCAGCACGTGCACCGCAGAACTGCGCAGTGGCACAGAGGCACGCCAGCTAATAATAGCTGAAGTGCCTGCATGTATAAGCAAGCATGACATACACGTGCCCAGCAAGCATACACCCGAGAGTCCTATGTCCTCTTTAGCCCGTCTCACCTACATGCGGGCGTCTTTTGGCATCACGCCTGCCGAGGGTGATGCAGGCAGGACTGCGCCCGAGCGCAGCGCAATAATAATGCCCTTGTGACCGCAGGCGGGCCTCCACCACCCCAGCTTGCAGCAGCTGCCCAAGCTCCCGCCTCGCACCTCGCACCCCCTTACTTGACGGGCCCCAGCGGCAAGAGTGCCGCTAACGGCTTCATCCAGGTCTCCACAGAAATGGGCGGTGGTTGCGGCTCGGGCGGTGCGGGTGCGTTGAATTGTGACCGCGTCCGACGGCGCGTGTCGGCACGCTTTTGCGCGGCTGATGCATCATCATTTGCAAGCTGCTCCATCTTCACGGCCTTTACCACCACCTTCCGCATGCGACGGCAGTTGGCTTGGTGGCACTTGTCACTGTAACACCAGTTGAGATCACCAGGATGGCCACGACCGCCACAGGGTTGGGGGTAATGGGCTGGGAGGTACCACTTATCCGGCACCCCTCTAAGCTCGTGACCCTTCTGGCGCTTACTAATCTTTTTGGATATATTGCAGCACCAGCGCAAGTCCGAACGCGCGGCATGCCCGAAACGCCGAGTCGGTGCGAACGGGGCGTAGGAAGCTGACAAAGTAAGTAACAGATCATTCATATGATCAGTTATAAACATTGCGTTATGTTTCAGTCCGAATGAAGTCCGCACTTGTCCTGCCTCCCCCATGTGAAATGCAGTAGCACAGATAGACGTGTCTTATAGTGAATAGGTAAGCACATTGAACTAGAAAGTGTATGGCCTGGCGCGGCTTTGTGATGATGTGCCACGGAGTGGGGGAATGCGCAGGAGGCAGGGCAGGAATCGCCGCTGTGAGTGAACGACTTGTACCGGTCTGGGTGACAAGTCGGCTGGGTGGCCCTGGACAGTTAGATTGCTCCTTCTCGTCTGCGTCGGTTCGCCTGGCGGGCGGGGAGGGGCAAAATGTCGATACGGCCCGGCCGTACTCCTGATCGTTGGAGGCAGCTTTATAAAAGCAGAGCCGTAAGCCCACATTATAACTTGTAGCAGTGCAAGCGGCTGTATCCAATTGAACCGACCTTATATCAGTCAACGACCGTGATCGCGCGCGGCAGTGCCCCAGACGCAGAGCGAGCCCAAGTGGGGCTGCCCCACCTTTGCGCCAACGAGCTCGTTTTGACCGAGAGTTTCACACGCCCAATATACCTTTTACTTCAAGCGATGACGACCATGATCTGCAGGTATGTCCGGACTTGAGAGTTACGCCTTCATGCGCATGAACTGCCGTCATGGCAGTGCCACGGAACAAGGGAAGGCATCTCAGACGCTAATGATAGCACTGTAAAATCAATCTTGTGGATTGCCTGCATATCCCCCTCCAGGACGCTTCTCGCATGCGCGGTGCTGTTGGCCGCATGCGCCACCTCTCATGCCGGTAAGCTCCTGTGTGCTGCGCGCCTGCTGTCGAGTTCCGGCACACTAATCATGATTTGACAGCAAAAGCACAACAGATAGATGCTAAGGTTGTGCCGTCCACAGTTCCAGATCCATTTAAGTCTCCCTTGGGTCGAGTACAACCGAACCGTGCGCGCCAGGAAACCTATCTCCTCGCTCTCGCTCTCACGGCCCTACTTGCCCTACATGTACGCCGCCGCCTCGACCTCCGCACATGCGCACTTTCACGTATGCACGCCCCTGCCTTCTGCCCATCCATCCGCGCAGCGACCGTGTGCCAGGTTCGAAAGGGCTTCACCGCTGTGGCCAACCTGGACGCATGGGGAAACGACATCGGCAACACCGGCTTTAAACCTGTCATGTCCACCCAAGCAAATGGCGACATCACGCCCGTCAACGTGGGCGAAATGGAGAAGGCGTGCAACAAAAACCCCTGGTAAGCTAACCGTTAACCGATACAGACCCCCAATGGGGTACGTCCGGAGAGCCAGGGGGCCATAAGGACGAATAATGCGGTATAATAACTACCGGTAGTGTACGGGAGGACGGGGCTTATTCGCCACTACCCACACGCCTCACAGCTGGTCGAGCACACCGCTGGAGGATACGTTGCCACAAGTATGCGCGTAGTTGCTTCGTTCATCCCACGCCCTCATCATCGCCTCGGGTGGGACCCAGCCAAGCAAGGGCGAGGTGCCCGCAGGCCTTCGCCAGCCCTCGCCCGCTCTCCCGGGGCCCTGGTGTTTGTGCACCTGGCTCTCCCCTAGCTGTACCTCCAAGCAAGCTTGCCTACGTGTGCCACCGGTACTATACACGCTTTGTGGGCTCAGTTGTCCTGTCATTCCGTCCGATGCTATGCTTGCAGGTGCATGGCCTTCAACAGCAACGGATGGCTGAAGCACACGTACGGCAGTCCACTTCGCCGCACATCTTCCACCGTGTGCACATACAAGCGCAGTGTTCAAGATGGTGAGGCAGCGTCGCAAGTTGCACTTGATTAGTTACCACAACCATGACAAACAACGCTAGATAGTACCGCTGGTAATGACACTGGTCTGTTTATGGCCACAACGCTTCCATGTGTTCCTTTACCCGCCCACCACAACAAAACAGAACCTCCGTACCGTAACCTCTCTCGTTCTGTATGTTGCGGCATGTTGTCTATCTAATTGCCGACGCGGCTGCGTCAGGCTCTGCACCTGCATGTATGGTGATACAGGTGGCTCGTAGCGTTGCCCTGCCTTCATGATTACTGCTTCTTCCTCGGCTGTCGCCGGTTCGTATTGTGCTCCGTACGCAGCCCTTCCTCCTTCCTACACCGACTTGGTGCACATCGGCACCGGGACCGACCGGCGCCGCTGCCTCGGGATCACCAGCACCACGGTCGTTGGCCTGCAGGCGGAGCAGAGGGAGTGCGTGGGGGTGCCTGCCCAGGAGTGGAAGATGCTATGGTTGGCCAATGACAAACAAGGTGAGTCGTCATGGTATGTCGTCTGCGGGCACGGTACGTACTTGGAGGAGAGTGGAGGGTGGGATACGGCGCGGGTAGATATATCAAAAATTGGAATGCGTGGCCGGACGCAGGGAGGCAGAAGGCCAGCTAGCTCCATTCATACAGATACGTACGGACTACAGTCCGTACGGCAACGGCGGGTACATATCGCGCACGCAGCTGAACGCAAGTACCGGTAGTGGAGTGGGAGCGAGGGTCGTAGCCCTCCCCAACCCACCGCCGGCCATTAGTGCACAAGACATGCACCAGCCATGCATGATGACGCACCTGCCTGCCACACCCCACGCACCTCATCCGATGCGTGACCTCCTGCCCGCTTCGTCCATCCCAACTAACAGGCAACGCATACTACCGAATCCAGGGCACCGACAGCCTGTGCATGCAAGCCACCAGCGGCGAGTCCAACGGATCCGGCCTGCAGCAGCGCACATGCGTCGCTAGCGATTGGCGGCAGCACTTCACCTTCGTCCCCTCGAGTGCCACATTCACAGAGGACGGCGCAACCAAGCGCGTGTACGGCCACGTGATCCGCCTCCGCCGCTACTCAGACGGCCTGCCCAGCAACTACTGCCTGGGTATCGCTTCCGCTTCCACCAGCGACGGTGCCCGGCCGCAGATGCAACTGTGCAACGGCTCCGTTGCCCAGCTGTTCCGCCTGGCAAAGGCATACAGCACGTATGGGTACAACGTAGGGCATTAAGCTTGTATATTCCACAGCCTGTTCTATGGCCCTATGAATGTAGGAGTCTGCTTTATGGGTAAGACGGCAAGCGAGAACGGTGCTGACGTGTGACTTCTTGTGCACAGTTACACTGCAAGCAGCAGGGCACAGGCGGCTTATTTAGGCCGTGCCCGGACGTGTTTACTGCGGACAATCAAGCTGGTTTTGTGCGTAGCACACCGGCATTCTCTGCATCTATATGTGCAGCATTCCTATCTTCATCGGTTGGTTCGAAGCAGGCGCAATTTTGGCTGAGTTTCTCCGAAAGTCATTGGGGCCCCTATCCGAAAGACACGGGCCCGTGAGGGGGGCCGTTCGGGGGAAACGGGGGGGTTTGGGGGGGCGGAGCCCCCCAAAGTTTTGTACCTCCCATCCGAAAGTTGGGTCCCCTGGAGGCACCTGTTTTGACGCGCCATGCGAAAGCCCCCACGGAAGATCGGGACACTGTATTATGTGGGGCCAGTTGGCTTCGCACACCCGCTCCATCCCCGTGCTTGTCAGTGCTAGGATGTGACTCAAGGATTAACGGGCAAGCAAATTGTAATACTCAGCTTTGATACAGCGGACTTTCGGCCGCCGCCTTCCGTACTGCTGATCCTGGTTTCTACCGTACAAGTCTGCAGTCGTACAATCAGCAAAAACCAGTACCGGTATTGTCAGCATGCCGAAACAGCGTGATAGCCGCTTTAGGAGGGGAGGTACGTATCACTCCCCTGGTACGTATCGGCAAGGTACTATCAAGAGGCTCCGTGGGTAGTGCGAGGGGAGTTTGTGCCAGGGCGAGTGCTGTGGCAAGAAGGCAGGCATGTGTGGTAAGGAAAAAGCGCACCGCTTGGCTGCACGCGTTTCGGGCCCTGCCAGCTGCCACGGGGCCTCATGATTACGCTGGAAAGGTGGCGTTGCCAAGTAGCGTACAGCGGCCGGAACTTCTGGGTGCGGGCTGGGTGCAGGCTCACACATTTCGCCGTGGACCCCAGAAACAGCTGACGCCAGACGCCTCAACTCAACACCAGCGTCAGACGCCTGAAACCTGAAATGCCTTGGGCTGTGGCCCTGTGCATGCACCCTTGGGCTGTGGCCCTATGCATGCACCCTAGGCCGCCACAAAAAAACAACCCACCCGACGCCGCACGCGCAATACGTGTCTACCTAACTGCCCCGAGCCCTTTCTCATTCTCCACTGCCACACCCCACTACCCACGGACCCCACCTACCTAACGCCCACGAACGGCTCAACAGCAACCAGCAGTACACCTCCCAACTCCCACAACTCAATACATACCCCCTGTCCCCACCCCTCTCCATCCCCGCCCTCTCACTCCTCCATCCGTTGCCGCTTGGCCGGCCCCTTGCCGCCCCGCGCCCCGTCCGCCGCCGCCGGCCCGCCGCCGGCGGCCCGCCCCACGCCCGCCCGCTTGGCCTTTGCTCCCTTGAGCGCCCCCGCCTGCGCGCCGCCCACCACCGAGGCCAGCTTGTCTGCGGCCGCCTGCTTGCCGCGACGGCGGTCCAACGACCAGTAGGCGTACGGCTCGACCTTGGCCTTGCCTGGGGGTTGGGTTACACAAGGCAGGGTGTGGGTGTGGGTTACAGGGGGCGTGTGGAGAGCTGTGGCCTGTGGGGCGTTGTGGTGGTGGTTGGACCAATCCCACAGCCCCGCTCCTCCTCCCACCACTACCATAACACTCCGCAACTCTACACCCGTAACCCAAACGCTCCCTGCCTTGAACTGTCCGTTGTACCACGTTGTACCGTTGTACCGTTGTACCGCATACCATCCATTCCCCCCAGACAAAGGCAGGGTGGAGCAGGGTGGAGCCGCACGCCTACTAGCCCCTGCACCGCATGCTCATACGGAGCACTGGGGCTGCTACGCTGCGGCATGCAGTGGCGATGGCTGCGGTGCGTGGAGGTGCATGCTGTGAAGGTGATCCCATCACAAGTCCGGTCCGCCGGTGCCGCATGCCGCCACGTGCCACACTGCCACGTGCTACAATGCCACGTGCCCGGCGCACCCACTGATCCACGCGGTACGGCAGCCAGCCGCACCCCTAGCCCTTTGCATGCCCCCAACCCCGTACCCACCCTTGACGTCGCCGCCTCCCCTCCTGCTCTTGAGCCGCTCCCCGCTGTTCGCCCCCTTGCCACCCGCCGCCGAGCCCGCCTTGCTGCCCGTGGACACACCGCCCGCGCTGCGCCCGCCAACGCTGCGCCCCCCAGCGCTCCGCCTGCCGGCTCTGCGCCCGCCGTCCGAGTTATGAAATGGTACGGGTCACTGTGACTGCGCGCGCAAAGAATGACACACGGCAGGTGACCGTACTGCGCGCGCACACTAGCAATAATGCGTCTTTGGGCTTTAAATAAACCTGCTGTATCAATGCTTGGTATTATATATATGCTTGCTGAGGCAGCGGGGTGGTCCGGAATCCACCGGTTAACACTGTCATGGGCCAAACGGCAGTGCGCTGGCACGCCGTACCAGGCCCAGCGCACTAGGGCTGGCCGCAGCCGAGAGCCACGTGTAACCCTGGGACCTGTGTAGGTACCAAGTACATGCCTGGTGGCGGTTCCTGTTCATGCGTGCGCGTGCTGGGGTGTCTCTGCTGTGGGTCAAAGTGCAGTGCGCTGCTGTGTGACGGTAACCGTGCCAAGACCAGCAGCGCACTGGGATTGGGTACAGCAGGGAGCCACCTGCAACACTGCCAACTGTGTAGATACCAAGTGCGTGCCTGGTGGCGGTCCCTAGGCATGCGTGCGCCTGCTGGGGCGCCCCTGCTGCAGGTCAATGTGCAATGCGCTGGCGTGTCACGCACGGTAAGTCGGTAATCGTGCCAAGACAAGTGCACTGGGATTGGGTACAGCATGGAGCTGCCTGCAACCCTGTAACCTGTGCAGGTCCTTAGCGCAAGCCTAGCGGCGGTTCCTGGTCATGCGTGCACGTGCTGGGGTGTCCCTGCTGTGGGTGAAAATGCAGTGCGCTGGCATGTCATCACGGTAACTCTGCTATGTTAAGGGCCATACCGGATGGCCTACCGCCGGCCGCTACCCACAACACCAAGCACCCTGGCGGACGTGTTACATGAAGATACATGTCTGGGCATGGTTTGGCGGCAGGCCACAACCGGGTGCATGCGTGGCGAGGCTGGGAGCCCATTCCAGGTAGGGCACCTGGGTGAGGCTCCCCTGGGCGGTGGGTTACGGGCCATACCGGATGGCCTACCGGCTGCTACCCACAACACCAAGCACCCTGGCGGACGTGTAACATGTGGATACATGTCTGGGCATGGTTTGGCGGCAGGCCACAGCCGGGTGCATGCGTGGTGAGGCCGGGAGCCCATTCCGGGTAGGGCACCTGGGTGAGGCTCCCCTGGGCGGTGGGTTACAGGCCATACCGGATGGCCTACCGGCCGCTACCCACAACGACAAGCACCCTGGCGGACGTGTGACATGTAGGTACATGTTTGTGCATGGTTTGGCGGCAGGCCACAGCCGGCTGCATGCGTGGCGAGGCCGGGAGCCCATTCCGGGTAGGGCACCTGGGTGGGGCTCCCCTGGGCGGTGGGTTACGGGCCCCCAGCCGGTGCGGCCAGGCCGGCCGGGACCCACCGGCTGAGGGCATGCCCCGACCGGAGCATGCCCCCAGCCGGCCAGAGCCGGCATTTCCGCGGGGCCCTTGGGGCATTCCCCCAGCCGGTGATCGTGGCCAGTACATAACTCGCTCGTACTCGCCAGAGCCCCGATTGACCCGTTTCCCGGGCTCCAAGGATGCATACACCCATGCTGCTATATACACTTGCTAGAAGCAATATATTTTCTCCCTGCCTTGCATTTCGCAATGTGTAACCTCACAGGCATTGTGAAGTAGGCCGCTGACCGCTTTAACGTGCACCTGCTTGTTCGCCTGACATACAAAGAATTACAGCTATAAACAGATATTCAGTGTCTGGGCCTTGGTCAACTCGCAACGAACTCTACTCGGCAATTGGCTTTTGGCTGATAGGCGCCTCTGCGCTCTGCTCTGGACCCTCTCGTGTGCCTCTCCAGTCTGGCGGGCGGGACGTCGATACGGCCCGGCCGTACTACTCCTGATCGTAGGAGGCAGCTATGGATAAAGCAGAGTCGTAAGCCTACATTATGAAATGTAGAAGTGTATTTTAAAAGGCTGTCTTTCATTGAACCGACCTTGCACCAGTCAACGACCTGTGGTCGCGAGTGGGGCTGCCCCACCTTTGCGCCAACGAGCTCGTTCTGACCGAGACTTTCACAACCCCAGTATACTTCTTGCTTCAAGCGATGGCGTCCATGGTCTGCAGGTATGTCTGAGCTTGTCCAGGTTACGCTCGCTTTCATGCGCATGAACTGCCATCAAGGCAGTGCCACGGAACAAGGGAAGGCATCTCAGACGCTAATAGCACTGTAAAAGCAATCTTGTCAATTGCCTGCATATCCCCTTCCAGGACGCTTCTCGCATGCGCGGTGCTGTTGGCCGCATGCGCCACCTCTCATGCCGGTAAGCTCCTGTGTAGCGGATGCGGTGCGTGATGTAGGCAGAGAAGCCTTGTACAGGTAAAGGCATATAGGAGTAACAGGCAGAGCGTAGCGAGGCAAGGCAGGTCCGGAGAGTGGCAAGTCGGAGACGGTGGCTATGCTCGCTGACGCTGATCCGCTGAGATACTTAGCTGAAGTGAAAAAGCCGGCTGTGTCGGTTGCCCCCCGGCGCACGCAGGACCAGACCGTGCGTGCTCACGCTTGCAGAATGCGACGCATACCTGCGGGCGAGAAGTAGAAGCGGCCCGCCGTGAGCCCGGTAAGCTCCTGTGTGCTGCGCACCTGCTGCTAGCGCCGGTGATACGGATCATGTTTTAACAACAAATGCACAACATATAGACGCTAAGGTTATGCTTTCCACAGTTCCAGTTCCACTTTCCCCTGCGCCGAGCACAACTACACGCGCCAGGATACCGCCCAGGGGCCCCACCCAGAACGGGTTCCTAGCCCCGCCACACGTGTACCCAGCCGCGGATCGCCGCCACACCTTGATCACACATGTATTTATATGTAACACGTCCATCAGGGTGGCTGGCGCTGTGTGGAGCGGCCGAGAGGCCATACGGTA
>VFQN01006138.1_pt1 | contig 14055 bp, 7 predicted proteins | sample 3512371 | NCBI WGS metagenome assembly VFQN01 (sample SAMN10412370, study PRJNA504923) | tailings metagenome | isolation source: Replicate 2 from Balatoc abandoned mine | place: Philippines: Itogon, Benguet | collected 2017-08-28
AACGATAGTAAAGATCTCGCAACACAAACCAACTCACTCGATATGGACCATCAGCGTATCGTAAAATTGGTTCGTTGGACTTTTCATCTATCCCCGGAATGATCACTAGACAGTCATAGAGAGCGAGGTAACATGCTTCATATACGAAATAAGTGAAAATCAAAGGAAGAAGAAAGTTAACAATGATTCCTATCATTATATTATATCGCTGTATACCCCAATAATCCTCTTTATAATAAAACTGTGCACCTGGTACGGTACAATTGAATGTTATCCTCCAAAAAGATAAATCATCATCAAGGGAATAATACTGCTCCGAATGATGAACGGAGTCACAATCTAATGGATAAAAATACAATCTCTCTCGGGAGACTTCTGTGCAATTATGATTCTGAGCTTCTTCACGTAAGAAAAGTGCGGAATCATGTTCATATTGAATGGCAAGGAAGGTAACACCCAAATACCAGACAACCATTAGTGTCGGTAATAATCCTTTCAGATATTGGTGACGACACCAGGTTTGGATTAGAACACCCGTAGCAAAACTAATTGGTTTTAATGTATTGGAATGTAACTGTAAATGGCTTTCTCGAGATAATAGAGGTTTATGATAATCACCGTCGTTTATAATTTCAAATTTATAAGGAACCTCATCATGTTTAGCCTGTGCTAATGACTTTAACTCCTCAGCTAGAGTGCTTTGGTTCTCTAGGGCAATATAGTTTGTATCTGCCTCTTTCAAATCGCTCTCAAGGTCTTTCAAAGTAGATGGAGATAACAATCTTTTCCCTTCCACAGGAGTTGGAAGGCTTGGAGAAGAAACAAAGACACGCTCAATTGATGATTCCAAGTGAACATATTCATCTTCATCACATTCATTGCTTTTTTCGGAACTCATTGCATCGACAAAACCCTAATGATTTCAAATTATATATTCTACAAATGCGACGTATATTTATGAAAGGTTTGATAAGTTGATGCCAAGAATTGACAGTCAGAAGACAAGCATTCTGAGGCTAATGTGGACGATCTTCCTAATATGCATCGTTTCTATTGCCTTTACTCTGGCAATTGAGGAGCAAGGTAAGAGATCTTTGGATGAGTGTTGTCTAGGGCTGAGAATTTAGTGCTTCTTTCTCTTTTTTTTTTTTTTTTTTCTTCTTGAATTTAGTGGCCGCACCGGCGACTGTAAGCTTCTCTAAGGTTCAACTAAACGCTTTAGAATCTTTATATAACGGAACAAACGGAAAGGAATGGCGATGGTATGTTGACGAAAGTTATTTTGGTGTTCATTGGAACTTTACCACCACCCACCCCAACCCTTGTACTCCACAGAAATGGCAAGGAATAACCTGTTCCAACACCATTTGCACTTCATCACATCCTTGCAATGTTGTAGAGCTTGCTTTACCAGATTTTCGTATGAAGGGGATGCTTCCTCAGAGCATTAGTAACCTCACGTACCTCACATCACTAGATCTTGCTTCCAACAGCTTATACGGTCCAATCCCTACCACCATCAGTAAACTAACCGCTTTAACCAATTTACAGCTTACCTCCAATAATTTCAATGGATCGATTCCCTCCTCCTTATCTAAATTAATCAAATTAAGGACATTAAATCTCGCGCAGAACCACTTACAAGGATCAATACCACCCTCTCTTTATACTGGATTAATATCATTAACATCATGGATAATGAATAATAACTTCTTAAATGGTGAAATATCACCTTTGATAGGTGTTATGAATAGTTTAAATGAGATGGATTTTGGTTTTAATTTCCTTGGTGGTATGATCCCTTCCAACATCTCTTACTGTCATAACTTACAAACATTAATATTAACTTCGAATTTATTCACCGGTTCCTTGAATAATCTGACTAATCCTTCGTTAGTTAAGCTTGATCTTTCAGCAAATGGGTTCGGAGGATCCATACCAGTGACTATTAGCCAATTAACAAACCTTCAACATTTAGACCTCTCTATCAATCAAGTTACCTCCTCTATCCCTGAAACACTTTATTCTATTAAGAATTTAACTTCTCTTCTTCTTACTGAGAATAATTTTCGAGGAACTCTTTCACCTCACATCGCACAATTACAGCAGATGAAATTATTTGATATAGAGAAGAATAAGATGCACGGATCTCTGCCATCAAATATAGGTGATTTAAATGCTTCTTTAGAATCATTACAACTGGGTAAAAATGATTTTACAGGCCCTTTACCAGATAGTCTTGGTCAATTAGTGAATTTGATTCGATTTACTGCCGGTGAATGTCATTTTAATAGTACAATACCACAAGAGATTGGTAATATGACCGAATTAAGATATTTAGATTTGAATCATAATCAATTGAATGGTACCATACCAGTAGGTATCACTCTATTAAAGGAGTTAAATAGTATTGATTTATCTAATAATCTATTATATGGTACAATACCATCATCCTTTGGCTCTAATAGTAATCAGATGCTATTAAATAATGTTAATTTTAAGAAAAATCAATTATCTGGTAGTATAACAGATTGTTTTGAGAATCTATTATTATTACAAAGTTTATCATTGTCTTTTAATAATTTTACTGGTTCATTATCAAAGAATTTCTTTATGAATAATAAACAATTAAATTTTCTTGATTTATCATTTAATCAATTTACAGGACCAATACCATTAGATATGACTGGTAATAATCAATTAAAAACAATTTATCTGCAAAATAATCAATTTAATGGATCATTACCAAGCCAAATTGGCAATTATTGGAATCAACTATTAGTGATTAATCTCGAAAATAATGAATTTACTGGGAATATACCGAATAGTTTTTGTGAAATAAATAAAATTAATGTATTATATATGAGTAATAATCGTTTTCATGGTCGTTTACCGTCTTGTTTAACGAATTTAACTCAATTAAGTCGTGTTGAATTAATTAATAATCATTTTACAGGACAGTTGCCTGAAATATTTGATAAATTCAGACGATTAAGTAAATTCCTTGCCTCTGATAATCAGTTCTTTGGTACTTTACCTATAACCTTAGGTCAAGCATCTCTGTTAGATACACTCTATATTGAGAATAATCTACTCACAGGAACGATACCATCCTCCTATGGTACTGATTTAATCCATTTAAGATTTCTTAAGCTTGGTTCCAATCAATTAAATGGTACTCTACCAATAGTATTAGGACAACTACAACAATTTGAAGTATTGAGCGTCACGAATAATCAATTAACAGGAGAAATATATTGTCAAGTAAAGAATTCTTCCATTTCTTTTCTTAAAACATTATTATTAGCATATAATCAATTTTCTAATACAATACCGAGAGAATTGTGTCAATTATATGGATTAGAAGATTTAAGTTTATATAATAATTATTTTATTGATGTAATTCCTAATTGTTTTAATAATATATCATCATTATCCAATATATCATTAAGTTCAAATTATTTATATAGTACAATACCTAATTCATTAGGGAATGTTATTTTATTATCTGAATTATATCTTGATAATAATCTATTAACTGGGCGTATACCAACATCATTTAGTCATTTATTTGAATTACAAATTTTATCATTATCCAATAATGATTTTACTGGAAGTTTACCGGTACATTTTAATGAATTAAGAAAAATTTCTTTTATTAATATATCTTTTAATCATCTTACTGGACCATTATCGAATCGGTTTATCAGAATGGAGCACTTAGGAACACTATTAGTAAACGATAATCGTTTTTCCGGTTCGATCGAACAATTGTTCAATAGTACGATTCGTTTACGGATAAATACGATCGATTTAAGTAGTAATCAATTAACCGGAACAATACCATCATATGTATTTAATAATTCTCGACAATTATTATCTTTTGCAGCAATTGATAATTGTTTCTCTGGTAAAATACCTGAAGAAATTTGTAATGCGGAAACATTAACTGCAATTGCTCTTGATGGTCTTCATACAAGTTCTGCATGTACACAAAAGATATTACCATTCTCGAAAGCCAAATCCTATTCGATTCCGATTAATTTACAAGGTTCTATACCATTTTGCGTGTATAAAATGAAGAATTTAAAGACACTTCATTTATCAGGGAATGGTCTTACCGGTACTCTACCGACAGACTTAACGATATCATCATCCTTGACTGATTTATCTCTGTCACATAATCGATTATATGGTAGCATACCTACTATATTTCAAGAACATAATTGGATTAATTTAGATTTATCGTTTAATAAATTTAATGGTATTTTATTAAATAATAATGTTTCTTATAATGATAATTATTATAATAGTATGAATAGTTCATTAACATTAGAAATTAATCGTTTATCAGGGAGTATACCTTCTTCATTATTAACAATGAATAATATTAATATATTAAAAGGTAATATATTTTCTTGTAGTAATAATTTTATACAATCTAATGATAATAATCATGATGATTTACCAGTACATGATAGTAATACTTTGACCTATTCTTGTGGGTCAGATTCTGTAAATTCTTCATTACTTGTATGGTTACTTGTTATTACTCTATCGTTTGGTCTACCATTACTATTAATCGGACTTTCTATAGTCTTTAATAAGAAAGAGACTGAACATAAATGGATCACTTGGATTAAGAAGAATTTCCTATTATTACAAACATGGTGGGAGGTATATCAAAGTATTCATTTATCTAATTTTTATTTACAACCATTAGATTATATTTATGAATTTGGGATTGTCATAAAAGGTATTCGTACAATGACGATACGATTAACACTATTTATCGTTGTTTTCCTCTTACCTGTGCATATAGGATTAAGTACAGTCTATGGGACTTATACCTATCAATATGCATGGGTGTTATCAATGGCATATCTGTCAGGGTTTCTCCCTGCGGTAGTTTTATTCTTTTGTTTATTTCTATTCTTAGTCTTTATTGGACAAAATTTAGCTTTCTTAGCTACTTCCAATGAGCAACAAGCTCCTTTGAATTCATCATCTTCATCAGCGTCATCTTCGATGAGACAACAATCTACATCAAGTTCTTCAATATTTAAACCAAAGGCAGTACGTTATGAGTTCCTCTTTTCCTGGAAGTTATTAAGAAAGAATATGAGTAAATCATTATTAATTGAGATGATAGGATTAGGTATATTCAATTGTCTCATCACATTAGTTGTGCAATTTTCCTTTGTATTTGCTGTAACATCTGCTTCTTCATTAAATAATCGTAGTATTAATCTGATTTCTTTTGTTATTTCTATTTTTTTCGTATTTTGGAATAATATGATTGTAATTGGTTTATTTAGTAAAAGAATACGTTATTTGCAGGATCAATTCCGTCTTACCTCTTCATTACCTCATACTACATCAACACCAGAAGTTACGAGTAATCCCCTGGCTAGTGATCATGCATTTCCTTTACAACAAGTGCATCACGAAAATGAGGAGTCAAGACCTACAACAGTGCCTGGGTCAAGGGATACTGGGATTGCATCGACGACATTTACGCTCTCTGGGAATCAACTATCATCGACACCAACAATAATTAGTAAAATGATTAGTAAAGAAGATAATTCTACTAATTTAAATATCTATTATAGTAATAAAGAAGATAATTTATTTAATGAAGAAAGAAGAATTTTCTTTTTAACCTATTTATTAACATTTAATAATGTCATTGCACCATTAATTGCAGCATTATTTATTAGTCCTGATTGTTTTTATTATCTTTTGGTGACACCACCATCAATCACAACAAATTATAATGTTGTTGTATGTGATAAAGAAGTTGGTTCTTATATCTATGAAGGTATATGTTTAGATTATAATATATTAACACCAAGTGTATCTTTTATACCACCTTTCTTATATTCATATCAATGTTCTTCAACATTATTACCAATTTTTGCAAGTTTTAATCTTTATCGTTATTTCTTTACTGGTGTATTAATACCAATAAGTCGAATTGTATTAAAATTGTTCCAAGAATGGTATTATAAACGTTACGGCTCAACTAGTATTTTTTATTTGATATCATTAATGATGCTTTCACCATCAAGAATCTTGTATGACGATGATGTCGACGCATCAAAGACTACTACAAACCCTGAAGATGGAAAAGTGATTAGTCAATTAACAGAGAAGGAATTAAAGAGAAAGGAAGAACGAGAAAAGATTAATCTTACTTTTTTCAATAAAAGACAATTTATTAATCGTGATTATATTGTATTACCAATTATTTCTGAATTTACTGTTTTTATTACCTTTGGGGCTATTTTCCCACCATTAGCAATAGTTGTCTGTTATACCATTTGTATCACAACTTTATTTATTCAAACTATTATTGGTAGAGTTGTTGTCATATCACGTACACAATCAGCAGTAAAGAAATATCTTTCAAAAATGAATGAAGAATGTCGTAATTTTAGACGATTATTCTTACAATCTATTCCATTAATTTCTATATTAGCATCTTTCTTTTGGGGTTTTTTCTTATTTGATATATTAGGTGATTCTGATTCTTCATCAGTATCTTCTACTGTTTGGATATTTATTATGATGGGATTTGCACCTATCATATCATATGTTGCAGAAGTTTTATTGGATAAAGTATTTGATAAGGTATGTTCGAATAGTACTGAACGAGATGTTACTGATGAAGAAAAACAAGAGGAGAAGAGTAACACGAAGTTACCAACTTTTCAAGAAGAATCCTCTCATCTTTCCTCTTCTGATGACAAAGATGTCATCTGAGGTATGATCGGAATTGTTTTTATGTTCAATGTTTGTCGTGTTATGTGTCTTAAGTTGGAAGCTTGTGTTGAGTTAATTTTAAATAGTTTTTTGCTACTATTTTGATTAAAAGAAAAAGATCTTTATTTGCACGTATTGCAAAAACAACCAAAACAATGCTACAATCCGAAAGAAAGGAAAACAAGGTGCTAAAAGAAAACTAGAATTATTATGTGCTCTGAAAAGAAAACAGGACGAAGGCAGGATGATCAATGAAATAGAACCATAGAGTGTAGAGGTAGGAAAATAGAAAAATCAAATAGTAGTAGCGAGAGTATTGTTCATTTGGGATGATGCTATCTATTGCTATTGGACTAGTATCGTTTAAGAGAAAGGAAAATGAAAGAAAGCAAAGAACGCAAACTATATCAATAGTGACTAATAGAGATTATCCATTAGTAAAGGAAAAGGGTAAAGCAAAGAGTAGGGTAAACTCGAGAATATCAAAACATCACGAGGAAACCAAAAGAAAATGATAATACTTTACACGAATTACAAAAAGCAATCACATAATGCAAGATGACATAATGAGGGAGGAATTGATAAGCTGATCTGATAATTGTATCTTTGGAAGTAGAAGGAGACACCTTCATACTTCCTTTTTGTCGTCTTTCTCTTTACCTTGAGGCTGTAGATTCTGGAGAAGATCCAAACAGCGAGCTAATGAAGTTTCCAGAGAACCTAAACGTCGTAATGAGTTATCCACAGCTTTCTCTAAACTCGAGATCTGTTTCGATTAGAGAGACAAGAAGGTTAATATACCTCATGGACAATAAATAGAAGATAAGAGTTTCCTTACCGCTTTAAGATTTTGCTTCATCAAATTCCTTTGTGTAATACTCTTCGCAAATACTGGATCAAAGAAAGCAATCACCTTCGGATATTGAATCAAACGTGTACTAACATCAATACTAAAGATACGATTGAGAAATTCTTGAAGATCGAGAAGATTCTTTATCTGCTGATCAGGAGGTTGGAATAATACTTGAGCAGAAAATTGGTACGATGGGAAATACAGCACAACAGATTGAACCAATCGAACAATATCGTTCAGATTTCTTTCAATTCGAATATAATTCTCTTCTTCTAAACTATAAATGATCTCATAGAAATAGAGACTTGAAGAGAACTGCTGTTGTGGATGCTGTTGATGATGAGTATCTTGTAAGATCACTCTCTCAGTAATAGTATGAATTTTCAGTGGCTTCATCTGAAGAAGAATCTTTCTTTGAAAGAAAATGAAAGAATTATGAAAGGAAAGTACTTAGATGGTAACAGAAGATCTCAACATGATACGAAACTGTTCAATCATTAAGAAGAAATGAAATTCTCTCTCTCGTGAAATTCGCTTACTGTGTACGTGTGTCTTTGAATAATTGGAAGAAACTCGAAGATAAGATGATAACAATGAGATCAGTTCTTTTAATATTTCTTCATGACTTGTAATCGAAATGGATTTTGCTTTTGGGAAAAACTAAGTATTTGTTACCGTGCTCCGCTTTTCTTAGAGTTTTGCTGCACGGCACTGCCCACTTTATACCGAGACACCTCCCGACCAGACTTCGTTCGAGAATTTTTCATTCATTTCATTTCATTCACAACCGTAAATGTGTTCATCTTCACCATGGTTGTCATTTCTCGGCAGATAAATCATTCCAGATAGGGATACTAGAGGGGGCATTAGTGACTTTTGAAGAAGATGGCTTTTATCCCACCAAGTTTCGAACTGCAAGATTGGTCTCAAAGAAAATATCAGGACGTTTCTCCATATGGGCTTGGAACCTGTGACTATGGCGGAGAGAAATGCAGATGTGTAATACACATTCCTGAACTGAATGAACCAAATCTGTATCATTCATGAACGATTTAATTTATCTATAAATTCAGAGGTCCTGATGATGGGAGTCAGACAGTTCCATATTTACGATTAATTTACACTCCAAAGGTAAAAAAAAGAGGAGAGTTTGAAGTTTTCCTGGAACTCGTAACAGATTCCGATTCCTTCTGAGATTTTAAATAGGGGCAGTAACTGTATCGATTCTAAATAATTTCAAGAAGGCATTATGTAATGATATCAACGTTGATATGATGCCAATTGTTTCCCCACTTCACTTGTATTGATTCAATTCAATCCGAGTCCAGTATTGCAGAAAGCCTGTCAAAACCGCTTTGAATAAAGATAATTGAAGATAATTTAAAACTGCGATTGAAGATAATTTCTTGATTCAACGCTTCTTTATTTCTGTTTTAAAACCAAGACTGGCTCAAGATAATAAATTCATGTTGTGTGTCTGATGGATTTAAGGGGCTGTGTTTACTCTGCAGCCCGAAAATTGATGGATGATTCTGGTTTTTCAGCGTTTGATGAGCATTAAAAGACAAATCGAAGGTCCCTGAGTCTACTAAACTTCGCGTTCTGAATTCAAAGCGAAGAAAAATAAAGTATTGCTTGAAAGAAATGAAGAAGGAAGAGTTCAAGCTTCATCGCCACAAAATCGTAAATTAGATTCTCAGGAAATTAGATTGACAGGAGCAGGAGCACTTACATCAATCAGATCCTCTCTCCCGAAGTTCCAAAGAAGAGGATCAACCAAGATCTCTGCTCTTTTGTGAAAGCTTGTTCACCCAAGATGTGTTTTGTTTTGTTTTGTATGTAGAGGAAAAGAAAGGTTGGGTTGTTGAGAGGATTTCTATTTATTACGTTACAGTTGATAACTCTCTGAGTCGATGCTCAATTTATTCACACCGCAAAATTACACCACAAATCTTAAATTCCATGCTAAATACTCACGAGTGTAACAACTCAAGTAATTTTGATCCAATGAAAAAATTAGTTTCCGAACTTCACTGTGTTTTTCAAACATAGTTTTCATATTATAAACGCCAATTTTTAGTAACTCATCTGCTAAGAAACCCATACCATTACGATATAATGATTGACGAAATTTCGCTTCTTCACGTGCAATGACAATTTCTTCTTGATTACCACATTCCCAAACGATTGGAATCCTATTCTTCATTAAATCGAACTTGTTACCAGTAATGATTGGAACAAAAGAAGGGACTGGGAAGCCAGTAGGATTAGGAGTATTATGTTCAGCAAACCAGAGAGAAATCTCTCCAACAACTAATCGAAAAAATTGTCTCTGAGCTTTACCAATATGAATAGGAAGGGATTCATGAGGGGTTCGATCACTCAACCAGACTAGTTCTCCAGCATCAAGGTTCTTTGTAGGAGGTCCTAATACATTTTTGATCCGTTCTAAGCTCCCATGTGGTCCAATGATATCACCAAATGTGTCATGTACACGACAATTCCAGACAGCAGTTGAGTGTGCTACATTTGATGCCAGGAAGATACCTCCAATTAAATACTCATCAGTTGCATGCCCTATACCCCAGCGATGGTAATAAGCAATATCAGGAGCATATTTACTTTTATTTGCAATCTCTTGACTACGTAATGCTCCTGGACATTCAACATGAACTCCTCCGCGACGATGAGCACGTCCCCCTCCACTCACGGGTCTTTCATCAATTGTAAGATAAGCTATACGATTTTTCAGATCCTGATGGTCAAACCGCTTTCGAGGTACGTCATCTTCTAGAAGAGGAAGAGGAGGTTTTGCATCTGTGTTGTATAACATGTCATTGTAGCTCTTAATGTACGATCGACATTCTTTAATCAAATGGATGTATCCATGTGCATACTCTGGTAAAGTATTTTCAGGATCAAAAAGATCAAAAGGCATCATATTAATATTTAAAGCTTCTTTTCGAAACATTGGCAGCCAAGTCGGTGCCCAGGTTGAGGATGGACGAGGAGGCGGGAAATGAACTTTAGTTTTGACGATAGCCAAAGGGCAGTCAAAATATCTCTTTCTGACAAATAGATTGTGTTTTCTTAGATCAGGAATAGAGTTCGGAGGATCTGTTTGTTCACAATCGGATCTAGATTCAGCACCTGGTGATGGAATCTTATAAAATTGAATATGTAATGCCCACCATTCTGAACACGCATAAACCCAAATAATTCGAAGAATATCACTTTTACCACGAAGTATTCTTAAGGAAGAATTTGAATCAATCGTTCCCAGAAGGAAAGTGTTTAATTTATTCGTCATCCTTTATTCCTATTCCAAAATCTCGCTGAAAGATGTCTTTATTTATTTATAGCGTTGTAGGAGCACCCAACAAATAAGATAGGAATACATGAATTCAAAGAAAAGAAATAAAGCTTTTTCGAATGGAAAAAAACAACAACAGAAAGAAGAAAAAAGAATTCACAAGAGAACTCAAAACATTCACAAAAAGTCCACCAATATTAATTAACCATCAATATTCTGCAGAAAAACCTTATTATGTAAAAAGTTAACACCAATTCGGAGACCTTTATACTCTCCAAATTCTGTATAATGCCCATCAGATTGTTGAGGTTCCATTTCAATGAACTCCATTCGATTCTCTTTGATATAATACTTCAAGTACACGATATTATCCATCGTATCTCCTTTTGATAACTCCAATAGTTGCTCAGGATTTGATAGATTAAAGTCTCCACCCGATAAACCATTTACACATTGTGTAAATAAGGTTGAAAGAGCATAGCCAACTGTATTTAATGTTTTCATTTGTAATAAATTCTTTTCATCTAATTTTCGATATAAAGAAACATATAAAATTTGATTATCTAAAAACATATTATCACTTAAATAACTTTCATCACTATCATAGTTACAATCTGATATCTTCAGAATTCTCTTTGTCTTGACATCAACTCGAATCACATCATATAAACGACTAATATATAAACCTCCCTCATGATATTGAATCCCTGAGAGAGTTGTTTGATTATCAAGAAAGATACTCTTTTTTCCTGTTGTCTTATGAATGCGTAGAACACAGCCTAAAGTAGGTAATGCAAGGAAGAACCGCTTCTTACCACAAGCTACATAGATGTAGTTTTCATCAACACAAACATCATTTGGCGCGAAAACTTCATACTCTGCTGTAACTTTGCCAGCAGTTGTGTCAAAAACTACCACTCGACTCCGATTGAAGACAGCACAGTATAGTTTGCCATTGTCATACGAGCATCCAAACACTGTTGATTCGACCAGATCTCCTAGCTTAGTGACATTCTTTGTTGCAATATCAATCGCAAATATAGAAGTAGTCATATCTTTCAACTGCATTGGTACGATAATCCGATTATTCTCATGATCAACATCAAAAGATTCAGCAAATCGGAAAGACGATTCATCAACAAGTTCAAGATAAGTTTGAGGAAGATCACTCTTCTTAACAAAAAGTTTAACTTTTGTAGCAAGTTCTGGAGCTATCATTTTCAAACTTAAATGGAGTAAAGGAATCAAATATGAAAATGAAATGTAAAAACGTAACGGAAACAAACGTTAATTTGAAATTTACGACGTAATCAACTGTACGCGGAGATTTACGGACGATCATCTCATACACTCTCGATAAACCATCGTTGAACTCTTGATAGTATAGTAGAAATGTTCTTTTTCTTGTATATAGCGAGTAGTTTGAAAGCCATCAAATCTCATCTCAATCCTCTCCACTTATTATTATCAAAATACACCACAAACAATAAGAGTGACAACAATCACACTGTGTTTTGATTGAAAAGAACTAGGATGGGAACATCACAAAGTAATATGAAAGGAATGATGATTGGAGGTAGTGTGCAAAATCCAACTTTATTAGGTCATATTCCTAATAATCAGAGTAACGGTCATTTGTCCGATTTAGCTGCATCATTTACAAATTCTGAATCATTACTCTCGATGGCTAGTAGTCATACTCAACCATACTTTATATTAGGTATTAAAAAGAAGACAACTAAGTCAGATTTCATCTATGATGAAGTATATGAAGATATTACATTCGCTGATCATGTAACAGAATCCATCTACCCTTATGCACTTTGCTCAACCACAACTTTATCTAGTCATATTACAATTGATGATTTCCCAATAGAATTAAAGAAAATGATTTCCAATCTTGAAAGACAAGATATATTACAATCATTAGAATTAACTTGTCTACAAAGTAATATGAAACGATGGCATTTAATATCAGAATGTTCAAAATTATCTTATCATTATCGTTATATTTTTTGGTCAAAAATTATTTATCAATTATTACAATATTCTTATCAACAATGGATTAATGATATGGAAGATCTCTTTGGTGAGGCAACTACACGAGTATTACATTACCTAACCATTGTACCTTTTTATTTCTTTTTAATTCTTAATCTTATCTTTGTTGGGATGTCTGGTTTGATTCTTGATTTAGTTGTTGCTAGAATGGTCTTACGTGGTCTTGCTTGGGTACATCATCAGTTATATGATGCGATGATGTTGTATCCCGAGTACTCGACATCATTGGTGGATGAATGTATTAAAGAAGATCTTGAAAAAGTTGCGATTACTTTAGAAAGAATGTATTCTAATCAAATTGAAGTTGTTGTTTCAACAGAACGTACGTGTTTAAATCCAGTACCTCCTTCATCAGAGAATAGCTCATCGGGTGCAGCAGGGGTAAAGACTACTACTAATAATAGTAATAATAATAATCATCCACAACATTATTATGAAGAATATGATTTAAGTAGTAAAAGAAAAGCAGGTATTTATTATGAAGAAAGATTTTTATTATATTTTTATCCTGTACAAAATAATCGTTTGATGAATCCAGCACCTGGACAAACAAATATTAATATGGATACGATCTATTACTCTTCTTCGAATAATAATCTTAATCTAAGTAATCATGGCTCTACTCACTTATTAAATCAAGTGTAATAAGGGAGAGAGAGGGTTGAGAAAATGATCATCGTTATTGCTTTTAGAATCTTTGAGACGTGAGATAGGATAGTAGTTCGTCTTTTCTCTCGTCGCAATCATCATCGTTGTTTTCATCATAATCATCATCACATTATCAGCACCACTTTCCTTATCTTTAAGCATTGTTTTTTCTCTGTTTTTTTCGTGTTTTTTTGAAACTTCAATTTTGATGCTACCCTTTTCTTTCTTTCTTCAAATTCTCCTACTGTTTTTTTTCCTTCTCTTCATGTATTAAACTTTGTCCTTAAATATCCTCTAAAAAGGATTATTCGTAGAATATAATAAACACTCACATCCAGTAAAAACACATTTCACCTCACCCACCGCACCTCGGAGGATAGAATAAAATAATAAAACCTTATCATCCAAGACATTT
>VFQN01006139.1_pt1 | contig 14053 bp, 12 predicted proteins | sample 3512371 | NCBI WGS metagenome assembly VFQN01 (sample SAMN10412370, study PRJNA504923) | tailings metagenome | isolation source: Replicate 2 from Balatoc abandoned mine | place: Philippines: Itogon, Benguet | collected 2017-08-28
GTCCCTGGGGAAGTGGCTTGTCTCATGTCGACCATGGTTCAATCCCTCCTCGAATTGAAACCGGACCGAAACGAAACGTCAAGTTTTCTTTACGTCTATCTTTGTTGACACTTCTGAGTCGGCCGGATAACGTTTCCTCTCAATTGACTGGCCTGTCGCCAGTCCGCGCAGGGGAAGCGCGATGCCCTCGGATCAAGAAATTGACCGTGATTTTCTGAAGAAAGCGGCAGAAAGCCGCTCCGTCTCGTTTCGCGATCCCCTGAGCCAATCGGATTCCTCGGGCGAGCGATTGTCAAGACAGCTTTACAAATCGTCCCGCCAACGTTCGCCCGCTCTTTACACTCCCGAGCAGCGTCGACGCCGCGACGAGTCGCCATGGACTCTGGTTCAGGGCATTCTGGCCCCGGTCCAGTTCGCGGTTTTCCTCATCAGCCTCGTCCTGGTGCTGCGATATCTTCTGACCGGAGACGGCTTCGCCGCAGCAACGGTCTCGGTCGTGATCAAGACGCTGTGCCTCTACGCGATCATGATCACCGGCAGCATCTGGGAGAAGCGCGTCTTCGGGCATTACCTGTTCGTGCCCGCCTTCTTCTGGGAAGACGTGTTCAGCATGCTGGTCCTGGCGCTGCACACGGCCTACCTGTTCGCCCTTGCCTTCGGCTGGCTCACGCCGCATCAGCAACTCTATCTCGCGCTCGCGGCCTATGCGGCCTATGCGATCAACGCCGCGCAATTCCTGATCAAACTGCGGATGGCGCGGCTTCAGAGCCGCGATCCGCGGCCGGATGAAACATCCGAGATGATCGGGAGCGTGCCATGAACGCGCGCCCGCAGATCCCGGACGTCTCCGGCTGCGGGTCCAAACTCGGGTCCAATACCGGGACGCTGCCGGTCTTGCGTGAACGCGGCCAGCGCGAAGTCTTCTGCGGCCTGACCGGCATTATCTGGCTACACCGAAAAATTCAGGATGCATTCTTCCTCGTGGTCGGCTCGCGCACCTGCGCGCACCTAATCCAGTCCGCCGCCGGCGTCATGATCTTCGCCGAGCCGCGCTTTGCGACTGCAATCATCGACGAGCGCGATCTCGCCGGACTGTCGGACGCCAATGACGAACTCGACCGCGTTGTCGCGCGCCTGCTCGAGCGCCGTCCCGACATCAAGCTGCTGTTCCTCGTCGGCTCCTGCCCCTCCGAAGTCATCAAGCTCGACCTGTCGCGCGCGGCGCAGCGCCTGTCCCGGCAACACATGCCGGCAGTACGGGTGCTGAATTATTCGGGTAGCGGGATCGAGACCACCTTCACGCAGGGCGAAGATGCCTGCCTTGCGGCCCTCGTTCCGGAATTGCCCGCCGCGGCCGACACAGATCCCGCACTTCTTGTCGTGGGCGCGCTTTCCGACATCGTCGAAGACCAGTTCTCCAGGCTTTTTGCGTCGCTTGGGATCGCGCCCGTGCGCTTCCTCCCTCCCCGGCACGCATCGGAGCTGCCGGCGGTTGGACCCGGCACCCGTTTCCTGCTTGCGCAACCGTTTCTTGGCGAGACGGCCCGGATGCTCGAGGAACGCGGCGCAACACGGCTGGCAGCTCCATTTCCTCTCGGCGTTGAGGGCACCACGCTGTGGTTGAAAGCTGCGGCCGACGCCTTCAATATTCCTACTGCACAGTTCGATCGCGTGACCGCACCGCTCATATTGCGCGCGCATAACGCCGTCCAGCGACAGGCCGCCATCCTCGGCGGCAAAAGCATCTTCTTCTTCCCGGACTCCCAGCTCGAAATCCCGCTTGCCCGCTTCGTTGCACGCGAACTTGGCATGCGGCTGACCGAAGTCGGCACGCCCTACCTGCATCGCCAGCATCTGGCGTCCGAACTCGCGATGCTGCCCGCCGATACGATGCTGAGCGAAGGCCAGGACGTCGAACGCCAGCTCGATCGCTGCCGTACAGCAAAGCCCGATCTTGTGGTGTGCGGCCTGGGATTGGCCAACCCGCTCGAAGCCGAAGGCCTCACAACCAAATGGTCAATCGAGCTGCTGTTCACGCCGGCGCAAGGCTACGAACAGGCGGCTGACCTTGCCGAACTGTTCTCGCGCCCTCTTCTCCGTCGCGACCGGCTGGTGGCCTGACATGCAGCTCACGCTCTGGACATATGAAGGCCCCCCGCACGTCGGCGCGATGCGTATCGCCGCCGCGATGGACGGGCTGCATTATGTCCTGCACGCGCCGCAGGGCGATACTTACGCCGACCTTCTCTTCACGATGATCGAGCGGCAGAGCAAGCGCCCGCCGGTCACCTACACCACCTTCCAGGCGCGTGATCTTGGTGGGGACACCGCCGAATTGTTCAAGCGCGCAGCGGCCGACGCCTGCGAGCGCTTCAAGCCGCAGGCGATGATTGTCGGCGCATCCTGCACGGCAGAACTGATCCAGGACGATCCGGGCGGCCTTGCGCAGGCACTCGCTCTACCGATCCCGGTTATCCCGCTCGAGTTGCCCTCCTATCAGAAGAAGGAAAACTGGGGCGCGTCGGAGACTTTTTACCAGATTGTCCGCGCACTCGCAGTCCCGCGCGCAGCCGACACGGAGCATCATGCCGGTGCGCCCCGCTGCAATATCCTTGGCGCAACGGCACTCGGCTTCCGCCATCGCGACGATGTCACCGAGATCACCAGACTGCTGACCGATATCGGGGTCGAGATCAATGTCTGCGCGCCGCTCGGTGCTGCACCTGCGGACATCGCACGGCTTGGCGATGCCGATTTCAATGTGGTGCTCTATCCCGAGATCGCAGCTCCCGCCGCGCAATGGCTGCACAAGAATTTCAAGCAGCCCTTCACGAAAACGGTTCCGATCGGGGTCGCTGCCACGCGTGCGTTCATCGCAGAGATCGGCGAACTCACCGGCATCGATGTCAGCGGTCGTCTCGCCTCCGAGCAATCCCGGCTTCCCTGGTATTCGCGCTCGGTCGATTCGACTTACCTTACCGGCAAGCGTGTGTTCATCTTCGGCGATGCGACGCACGTCATGGCCGCCGCGCGCGTCGCATCCAACGAGCTTGCCTTCACCGTTGCTGGGATCGGCACCTACACGCGCGAATTTGCACGCGAGGTCCGCGCGCTCGCGGCCGAACTCGGCGTCGAGGCACTCATCACAGATGACTATCTGGAGGTCGAATCCCGGATAGCACAGCTCCAGCCCGAACTCGTGCTCGGCACGCAGATGGAGCGACATATCGCCAAGCGCCTTGGCATTCCCTGTGCGGTGATATCAGCACCCGTGCATGTACAGGATTTTCCGGCGCGCTATTCGCCGCAGATGGGCTTCGAAGGCGCCAACGTGATTTTCGACACGTGGGTCCACCCGCTGATGATGGGACTTGAAGAACATCTGCTCGCGATGTTCCGCGACGATCACGAATTCCACGACGACGCGGGCGCGTCGCATCTCGGACATCAGGCACAGGCCGCAGAGACGAAAGCTGCCGCGGCGTCTCCCGAACGCATTCAGGGCATCGTCACTGCAGACGCGCCCGTTCGCTGGACCGCCGACGCCGAGCAGGAACTCAAGAAAATTCCCTTCTTCGTACGTGGCAAGGCGCGCCGCAACACGGAGAGCTTCGCGCAGAACCACGGGCTTGCACAGATCACACTCGAGACGCTCTATGATGCGAAAGCGCATTTCGGACGCTGAGACGACGCCGGTTCGCGTCGTGATCGTAACGATGGACGGCCATCTCGCCGGCGCTGTCGAGCGCGCCCGCGACACGCTGCGCAAGGAGCTTCCCGGGATCGATCTCGTTGTGCATTCCGCCGATGAGTGGGCGGGCGACGCCGAGGCGTTGGCGCGATGTCACGCCGATATTGCACGCGGCGATGTCGTGATCGCGACGATGCTGTTTCTCGAAGATCACATCCGCGCCGTTCTGCCCGCGCTCGAGGCGCGCCGCAACGACTGCGACGCAATGGTCTGCTGTCTGTCCGCCGGCGAAGTGGTGCGACTGACACGTGTCGGACGCTTCGACATGTCGGGACAAGCCAATGGTGTGGTCGCGATGCTGAAGCGGCTGCGCGGCAGCGGCAAGACCACGCAATCGAGCGGCGCCGGCCAGATGAAGATGCTGCGTAATCTGCCGAAGCTTTTGCGCTTCATTCCCGGCACGGCGCAGGATGTGCGCGCCTATTTCCTCACATTGCAATACTGGCTGGCCGGATCGGAAGAGAACCTCGCCAACATGGTGCGGCTTCTGATCCAGCGTTACGGCCAGGGACCACGCAAGGCCTTGGGCACGCCGCTGCGGACACGCCCGCCGGTGCATTATCCGGACGTCGGGCTGTATCATCCGAAGACCAAGACACGTATCGTGGAAAAGCTCGGCGATCTCCCCAGGCCGCGGCGATCCGGCGGGACGGTCGGCCTTCTCATCATGCGGTCCTACGTCCTGGCGGGGAATTCGGCGCATTATGACGGCGTGATCGAGGCGCTTGAAGCCAAGGGTCTCAACGTCATTCCCGCCTTTGCGAGTGGCCTCGACGCCCGCCCCGCGGTCGATCGTTATTTCGTCAAGGATGGACGCTCGCAAATCGATGCGCTCGTATCGTTGACCGGTTTCTCGCTGGTCGGCGGTCCGGCTTACAACGACGCAGCCGCCGCTGCCGAAACCCTCGCGAAGCTCGACGTTCCCTATATCGCAGCGCATCCGGTCGAGTTCCAGACGCTGGAACAATGGCAGGACGATGCGCGCGGCCTCTCGCCGGTCGAAGCCACCATGATGGTCGCCATTCCCGAACTGGACGGCGCGATCTGCCCGATGACGTTTGGCGGCCGGTCGGAGGGAAATCAGGACTCACGCCGCGCCATGACCGCCCATAGCGAGCGCGCCGCGACGCTGGCGGCACGGGTGGCCAAGCTTGTCGCCCTGCGCCGATCGGAGCGCGCCAAGCGCAAGCTCGCCATCGTGCTGTTCAATTTTCCGCCGAACGCCGGCGCTACCGGCACGGCTGCGTATCTGTCGGTGTTCGAATCCCTGCAAAACACCCTGACGGCACTGAAAGCCGGCGGCTACGATGTCGACCTCCCCACCGATGTCGACAGCCTGCGCAACCGCATTCTCGATGGCAATGCAAAGCGCTTCGGCGCCGATGCCAACGTCGCGCACCGCATGCCCGCCGACGAGCATGTCCGCAAGCAACGCTGGCTGTCCGAAATCGAGGCGCAATGGGGCCCGGCTCCCGGCCGGCATCAGACCGACGGCCGCAATATCTTCGTTCTCGGTACGAATTTCGGAAATATCTTTGTCGGCGTACAGCCTGCCTTCGGCTACGAAGGCGACCCGATGCGGCTCCTGTTCGAGAGGAGCTTCGCACCGACCCACGCGTTCTGTGCCTTCTACCGTTATCTGCGCGAGGACTTCGGCGCGGATGCGGTCCTGCATTTCGGCACCCATGGTGCACTCGAATTCATGCCTGGCAAGCAAGCCGGGCTGTCCGCCGCGTGCTGGCCGGACCGCCTGATTGCCGATCTGCCGAATTTCTATCTGTACGCGTCGAACAATCCGTCCGAAGGCACGCTGGCGAAGCGGCGGACAGCGGCCACGCTCATCAGCTATCTCACACCCTCGGTGACGAAGGCCGGACTGTATCGCGGACTGGTCGATCTCAAGACATCGATCGACCGCTGGCGCACGATGGAGCCAGGAGCCGACCCTTCACAGCGCGCCACCCTTGCAACCATGATCCAGGCGCAGGCCAGCGCCATTGAACTTGCTGCCGGCCAACCGGCATGGAGTGACGCCGAAGCCGAAATCGCGCGGCTCCACCGCGAGATGCTCGAACTCGAATACACGCTGATCCCGCACGGTCTTCACATCGTGGGTCAGGTGCCTTCAGCTTCCGCACGCGCTGAAATGCTGGATGCCGCGGGCGTACAGGACCAGGAGCGCCGTGCCACGCTCGATGCGCTGCTCGCCACTGACAACGAAACGCCTTCGATCGTTCGCGCACTCGACGCGCGCTACATCGCGCCGGCGCCTGGTGGTGACCTTCTGCGGTCGCCGGACGTCCTGCCGACCGGGCGCAATCTGCACGGATTCGATCCGTTCCGAATTCCGAGCGCATTCGCGGTGCGTGACGGCGCGCGTCAAGCCGATACGTTGCTCGCGCGTCATAGCAAGGATGGTCACAATCTACCCGAAACCATCGCAATGGTGCTCTGGGGTACCGACAATCTGAAAACGGAAGGCGGACCGATCGCGCAAGTGTTGTGGCTGATGGGCGCCGAACCGCGCCATGACAGTTACGGCCGCGTGGTGGGTGCGAAATTGATCCCGCTTGAGAGACTCGGCCGACCGCGAATTGATGTGATCGTTACCCTCTCTGGCATCTTCCGCGATCTGCTGCCGCTTCAGACCAAGCTGATCGCCGAAGCTGCCCTGTTTGCGGCGCAGGCTGATGAGCCGCTTGAAATGAATTTCGTACGCAAGCATGCGGTGGCCTGTCAGGCCGCGCATGGGTGCGACATCTCCCAGGCTGCGCTGCGCGTGTTCGGCAATGCCGATGGCGCGTATGGCGCCAACGTCAATCACCTCGTCGACAGCGGCGGCTGGAACGACGAGAACGAACTGGCCGAAGCTTTCGTACGCCGCAAGGGCTTCGCCTATGGCGTCGATGGTCGCGCCTCCCGGCAGGAAGCCGTCCTTGCCCATATGCTGAAGAGTGTCGACGTCGCCTATCAGAATCTCGACTCGATCGAACTCGGCGTCACAACCGTCGATCATTATTTCGATACGCTCGGCGGCATCAGCCGCGCGGTGCGGCGCGCGCGCGGCAGCGCAGCCAACGTCTATATCGGCGACCAGACGCGTGGCGAGGGCACGGTGCGCACCCTGTCCGAGCAGGTCACGCTCGAGACCCGCACCCGCGCGCTCAATCCGAAATGGTACGAGGCGCTGCTGTCGCACGGCTACGAAGGCGTCCGGCAGATCGAGGCCCACGTGACCAATACTGTCGGATGGTCTGCGACCACCGGCGAGGTTGCGCCCTGGGTCTACAAGCAGTTCACCGAGACCTTCGTGCTCGACGACGAGATGCGCAATCGCCTCGCAACGCTGAACCCGATGGCGTCGGCCAAGATGGCGAACCGCCTGATCGAAGCGCATGAGCGCAATTATTGGACGCCGGAGCCCTCGATGCTGGATGCGCTCAGACGCGCCGGCGACGAACTCGAGGATCGACTGGAAGGGATCGGACCGGCCGGTCTCGGACAGGGAGTGGCGGCATGAATGTATACACGAACCCATCGGTTGCGCGGGAGCGCGCATCCCGCCCGGACGGCGCCGGCAGCGTGCAGGTTCAGCTCGATCCCTCCGTGACGATCGGCAAGGCCAAGGTGTTCTCGGTCTACGGCAAGGGCGGCATCGGCAAGAGCACGACATCGTCGAACCTGTCGGTCGCCTTCTCCAAGATCGGCAAGCGGGTTCTGCAGATCGGGTGCGATCCGAAGCACGATTCGACCTTCACCCTGACCAAGAGACTGGTTCCTACGGTGATCGACGTTCTCGAGAGCGTCGACTTCCACTCGGAAGAATTGCGCGTAGAAGACTTCGTCTACGAGGGTTACAACGGCGTGATGTGTGTAGAAGCCGGCGGTCCGCCGGCCGGCACGGGCTGTGGCGGCTATGTCGTCGGCCAAACCGTTAAGTTGCTGAAAGAGCATCGGCTGCTGGACGACACTGACGTCGTGATCTTCGATGTGCTCGGCGACGTCGTCTGCGGCGGTTTCGCCTCGCCTCTACAACATGCAGATCGCGGACTGATCGTCGCCGCCAACGACTTCGACTCGATCTTCGCGATGAACCGGATCGTGGCCGCAATCCAGGCCAAGTCGAAAAATTACGCAGTGCGGCTCGGCGGCGTGATCGTCAATCGTAGCGCCGGCACCGACCAGATCGACAAATTCAACGACGCCACCGGTCTTAAGACGCTGGCCCATTTTCCCGATCTCGACCTGATCCGGAAAAGCCGGCTGAAGAAATCGACCTTGTTCGAGATGGATGCGACGCCCGAACTGGAAGCCGTGCAGCAGGAATATCTGCGGCTGGCGACTTCGCTGTGGGAGGGCACGGAGCCGCTCACATGCGCACCGCTCAAGGACCGCGATATCTTCGATTTGCTGGGGTTCGACTGATGCAAACCGCAACCTATATCGAACGACGCTCTCAGCTTGAGACCTACTTCGATCGCACTGCGGTCGAGGCTTGGTCGCGCTTGACCTCGGATGCCCCGGTCAGCCGGATTCGCGCAACGGTTCGGGCCGGTCGCGACCGGATGCGCGCGACGCTGCTATCGTGGCTGCCACAGGATCTGCGCGGCGCCCGTCTGCTCGATGCGGGGTGCGGCACCGGCGCGCTATCGATCGAAGCGGCCAAGCGCGGCGCTTCCGTCATCGCCATCGATGTCGCACCGACGCTGATTCAGCTGGCCCGGGAGCGCACACCCGCTGACCTCAGCAATGGACTCATCGAGTTCCGGACCGGCGACATGCTCGACCCGGCGGTCGGCATGTTCGACTTCGTGGTCGCGATGGATTCTCTCATTCACTATAGCGCCACCGATTGCGTGGACGCGGTTGCAAACCTATCCGCGCGCACAAGCGGGTCGGTCCTGTTCACCTTTGCGCCGCGCACTCCGGCGCTGGCCGCGATGCATGCGGTCGGCCGGCTATTCCCACGCAAGGAGCGGGCGCCCGCGATCCAGCCGGTCCAGCAGGATGACCTTCTGAGGCGCCTTCGCAACGAGCCCACGCTCCAAGGTTGGCCGGTGGCGCACACCGAACGCATCGTCAATGGCTTCTATACCTCGCAGGCTGTGGAGATCCGCAAATCATGAAGCGGATAAGCGACATCGCGGTTCGCGGGATCGTGGCGCTCGGGCCGCGCTTCCTGCCATTTGCAGATGTCGGCAGCCGTGAGCTTCCGCTTGGACGGCTGGTGCGATTGTCGCTGTTTCAGGTTTCAGTCGGCATGGCCGTGGTCCTGCTCAGCGGCACGCTCAATCGCGTGATGATCGTCGAGCTTGGCGTCGCCAGCTGGCTTGTCGCACTGATGGTGTCGATCCCGCTGGTATTCGCGCCGTTACGCGCGCTGATCGGTCACCGTTCCGACAACCACCGCTCGTTTCTTGGCTGGCGTCGGGTGCCTTACATCTGGATCGGCACGCTGCTGCAGTTCGGCGGCCTTGCGATCATGCCATTTGCGTTATTGATCCTGTCCGGTGATACGCACGGGCCGGTAACCGTCGGCTATATCAGCGCCGCGCTTGCCTTCCTGCTCGTCGGCGCCGGACTGCACACAGTGCAGACGGCAGGCCTCGCGCTCGCAACCGATCTGGCGCCCCAAGACATGCGCCCGCGTATCGTGGCTTTTCTCTACGTCATGCTGCTGGTCGGTATGGTCGTAAGCGCACTGATGTTCGGGCTTTTGCTGGCGGACTTCTCGCAGCTGAAGCTGATCCAGGTCATCCAAGGCGCCGCGGTTGTGACGATGCTGCTGAATCTGGTCGCCCTGTGGAAGCAGGAAGCTCGTAACCCGAATCGTACCGCGCATCACCTGCCTCGCACCGGTTTGCGTGACGCATGGCGCGCGATGAGCCAGACCCGCGGCACCGTGCGTCTGCTGGTTGTCGTAGGGCTGGGTACTTCTGCCTTCAGCATGCAGGACATCTTGCTCGAGCCGTATGGCGGCGAGATTCTGCACCTGTCCGTCGGCGCAACCACGATGCTCACCGCATTGCTCGCGTCGGGATCGCTTTGTGGGTTCGCACTTGCGTCCCGGCTGCTGACGCGCGGCCATGATCCTTATCGGCTTGCGGCAAATGGAGTTCTGATCGGCGTGATCGCCTTTTCAGCTGTGATTTTTGCCTCACCGCTCGAATCGGTCGCATTGTTTCGTGTAGGCGTGACGCTGATCGGCTTTGGCGGCGGGCTGTTCGCAGTCGGCACGTTGATTGCCGCCATGTCGATTGCTGACAAACACCCGGCCGGGCTTGTAATCGGCGCCTGGGGCGGCGTGCAGGCAACAGCAGCGGGACTTGCCATCGCTTTCGGCGGCGCGCTTCGCGACAGCATCTCTTCGCTGGCGACCCAGGGCGCGCTTGGTCCGGCGCTCAATTCGCCGGCGACCGGATACAGCGTCGTCTACCAAATCGAAGTTGCCCTGCTTTTTGCGACGCTGATCGCAATCGGGCCACTGATCAGACTGTCGAACATCTCACGCTACCAGTCTCAATCGAAGTTCGGCCTGGCCGAACTTCCAACCTGACGTAACATTTTCGGAGGGCTTGCCATGGAAAAGGGCTCAATCGTCGGTTCGATCGATACCGCACAGGTCGTTCTCTACGTCTTCTGGGTTTTCTTTGCGGGCCTGATTTTCTATCTGCGCCGCGAAGACAAGCGCGAGGGATATCCGCTCGTGTCGGATCGCGCTGGTGGCGTCTCCGTTGTCGGCTTCCCGGTGCCCCCGTCGCCGAAAGTCTTCCGGCTGGCCCATGGCCACGGCGATGTGATGGCACCGGCCAGAAGGGCTGAACCGCCGCTGAACAATGTCAGGCCCGTCGCACCCTGGCCCGGCGCGCCGCTCGAGCCAACCGGCAACCCGATGCTCGACGCGATCGGACCGGGCGCCTATGCACTACGTTCCGATACGCCAGACCTCACCGTCGACGGTGAAGTCAAAATTGTGCCGATGCGGGCCGCGCCATCCTTCTTCGTGGCCGACGGCGACCCCGACCCGCGCGGCATGATCGTGATCGGAGCCGACCGCGGTATCGCTGGCACGATCCGCGACGTCTGGATCGACAAGTCCGAAATCCTGATCCGCTATTACGAAGTGGAAATCGCGGACGGAAAGCGCGTCTTGCTGCCCGCAACCTTCTCTCGCGTTGACCGCAACCGCGGCGAAGTTCGCGTTGCTTCCATCCTGGCTCATCAATTCGCCGATGTGCCGGGCATCAAAAACCCGGACCAGATCACGCTACTCGAAGAAGACAAGGTCTGCGCCTATTACGGCGGCGGTACACTCTACGCCACGCCCGGCCGTGCGGAGCCGCGGCTATGAGTGAATACGCAACCGAACCGGTCAAAGGCTTGCCGGAACTGTTGCCGGCCGGCGAACGGATGCTGTGGCAAGGACAGCCATCATGGCGCGCCCTTGCCATCCGGGTATTTCACGTCCGAAAGATCGCGATCTATTTCGCTGCGATCCTGATCTTGCGGTTGGCATCCGGATGGATGGACGGCTCGTCCTTTGCGAGCGCAGTAGCGTTCGTCCTCTGGTTCATGCCTGTCGCATTGGCCGCGGTTGCCATACCGACCCTGCTGGCCTGGCTCTATGCGCGCTCGTCCGTCTTCACCATCACCACTCGTCGCCTGGTGATGCGCTTTGGCGTGGCGTTGCCATGGAGCCTCAACCTGCCCTACCGAGCAATCGAATCCGCAGCGATAAGCGTCCAGAGCGACAAAACCGCAGACGTTGCCGTTGCTCTCACGGGTCTCGGCCGTATTTCGTATCTGCACCTTTGGCCGTTTGCCCGGCCGTGGCACATCAACCGCGCGCAACCCATGATGCGGGGGTTACCGGATGGTGTGGAGGCTGCGCGCATACTGGCGCAAGCACTGACGTCCTTTTCTGAAACCTCGCCCGATCGCACCGTGGCGATGCCGGTGCCCGCTCCGATTCCTGCCGATGTTGTTGCACCCCGCGCGGCTGCCGCCGCTTGAGGAGTAAGTCATGCCGCAAGCCGCTCAACGCCGATTTCCTCGCGGAGCCCTGTTCGGAGCGGGAGCGCTGGTGAGTTTCGCGATCCTCGCGGCCGTGAGCGCCCGTATCGGCGGCATCGGCGTGACGCGTGTTACCGACAGCGATCCCGTCTCGGTGCGTGAACTTCTCTTCGTCGACCGAACGGACGGTGGAGTCGATGTCGTCGCAGCCGACAGCAACAAAACCATCGACATACTTCCGCCCGGGCAGGACGGGTTTGTCCGCATTGTCCTGCGCGGCCTCGCACGCGAACGCGTTCGTCAGAATCAGGGACGACATGTCCCGTTCCGTCTTACCCGCTGGGCAGACGGGCGCCTTTCCGTCGAGGATCCAACCACCAGCCGCCGCGTCGACCTCGGCGCGTTCGGCGCCGTCAACGCGGCATCTTTCGCCAAGCTCATGACCGTTGAGGAGACGACGCAATGAGAGCGAGTAGCAGAACCGTGACCGTGCCATGCACGGTCGAGATCGAGAACAGTTCGGAGACTCTTCACGCGCATGTGGCGCTGGACGGGTACGAGGTTGGGCCGGGCGATGAAGTCACAGTGCATGGCGCACCGACTCATGTGCCATTCGGCGAGAAGGTGGTTGCTCGATGCCACGCCACCATCGTCCGCGCTGGCCCGCTTGCACGGTTGAAGGCCAAGATCGAGGGCTATCTCGAAATCACCGAGCTCTACGAAGTCAGTTTTTCGGAAGGGAGAGTTTCATGATCCCAATGGAAGGCGGCGGCGCCCCCAATACCAGCACACGCAACGCGCAGGAAGACACAATACTCAGCCCGCGCTTTTACACGACCGATCACGTGGCCATGAACAAGCTCGACATATCGAGCATCCGCAAGGAATGGGACGATATGATCGAAGAGCTTCGCCGCGATCACAACAAGGGCCACTTCCAGCGTACTGACGAATTCAAGATGGACCTGAATTCCGTTCCAGAGGATCTTCGCAAGGAACTGCTCGACTTCCTCGTGTCGTCGCTGACGGCGGAGTTTTCAGGTTGCGTGCTTTACGCCGAGATCAAGCGCCGGATCACCAATCCCGACATTCGCGAACTGTTTCGCTACATGAGCCGGGACGAGGCGCGGCATGCAGGCTTCATCAACGAGGCGCTGAAGGATTTTGGAATTGGTGTCGATCTCGGATTCCTCACCCGCACGAAGAAATACACTTACTTCAGGCCGAAATTCATCTTCTACGCGACCTACCTGTCCGAGAAGATCGGCTATGCCCGCTACATCACTATCTATCGCCAGTTCGAGCGGCACCCGGAACGACGGTTTCATCCGATCTTCAAATGGTTCGAAAAGTGGTGCAACGACGAGTTCCGCCATGGCGAGGCATTCGCACTGATCATGCGCGCCGACCCGAAGCTGACGAGCGGCATCAACCGCCTCTGGATCCGGTTCTTCCTGCTTGCGGTCTACGCCACCATGTATGTGCGCGACCATATGCGGCCCGCTTTTCACAAAGCGCTGGGCATGCATCCGGACGAGTACGATTTCCGCGTGTTCCGGATTACCAATGAAATCTCGCGGCAGGTTTTCCCGATCGAGCTCGATATCGACAATCCGGCTTTCAAAGCCGGGCTCGATCGGCTGTGGCGCATCACCGAGGCAAGCATGGCGGCGCAGCAGCGGGGCGGCCTGATCGGCGCAATCAAACGGGCCGGTCTCGGCGTCGCCGCTGCCGCGGTATTCGCACGCCTCTATCTGCTGCCGGCAAAGCACAACGCGTTGCCGCAGCAGGTTCGTCTGCAACCGGCGTGGTGACGGTCAAAATGATCGATCTTGCAATCCCCGTGCTCTATGCGCTGCTCATATGGTGGATGGGCACGGGGGTTGTTCTTTTTGTCGCGCGCCTGCCGGCACGGACCTACCCGATCAGTCTTGCGGTGGGAGCATTGATGGCTTTAGCCGCAATCGCAGTCATTGCAGCAACGGCAGAAACGGTTACGGCCGGCAGTGCCTATCTCGCCTTCGCCTCAGCCATCGTAATCTGGGGATTTGTCGAACTCACGTTCCTGACCGGCGTCCTGCTCGGTCCGGATCGGGCGGAAGCGTCCCCGGCCGCAGCCGGATGGGCCCGCTTCTCCCATGCGGTCTCGGCGATCATCCATCATGAACTCGCGCTTCTTGCCGGCGGCGCCGTTATCCTGGCCGCCAGCTATGGAGCGGACAATCAGGTCGCGATCTGGACCTATGCCATCCTCTGGCTGATGCGCCTCAGCGCCAAGCTCAATCTGTT
>VFQN01006140.1_pt1 | contig 14053 bp, 1 predicted proteins | sample 3512371 | NCBI WGS metagenome assembly VFQN01 (sample SAMN10412370, study PRJNA504923) | tailings metagenome | isolation source: Replicate 2 from Balatoc abandoned mine | place: Philippines: Itogon, Benguet | collected 2017-08-28
CTGAATAATAGTCAATTACCACTCGAAAAATACAGCAATATACAGTTAAACCAACGAATTTATTAGGGAAATAGATTACCTTAATCTTTGAAGGGGCGAGGAAATCATAAAATGTGGACAGCTCTTATTTTCTTCTACATTTTGATCTCTTGCCACCTTAGCCTTGTGACATGTCAAAATTATTACGATAGGGGTCGATTTGAGCTCCATATCGTTCAAGAATCGAAACATTCAATACGTGAAGTATCAAAGCAATCCTTTACTTTCGCTGACGAGGACGAGGATAGAAGAGGTCTCCTCTTCTCTCAAAAATACTCATTGCAAGACGTTTCCGCTGATCCTTCTTATCTCCCATCTTTTGCTCCCTCCAGTTTACCATCTTCCCATCCTACAATTACGCCAACATCTCCGCCAAGTGGAATTCCATCTTCCCAGCCTCTCGCGCTACCAACAAGCCATCCCAGTGTGCAGCCTTCTTCAAAGCCATCAAGTTTGCCTTCGTCATTGCCCTCTCGTAAGCCATCGAGTCTCCCCAGTTCGTGTCCATCAAGAAGGCCAACCCTATCCCCAACATCTCGTCCTTCGAATCAGCCGTCAAGCTCACCTACAACAAAACCGACAACCCAGCCCTCTGCTGTTCCCTCCTCGCAACCATTCGCTGAACCTACCGGCAAGCCTACTACAACTCCTACTACTCAGCCGACTACTTTACCTTCCATTCAGCCAACCTCCAAGCCAAGTGCCTTACCAAGCAGAAGACCCTCTAGCAAGCCGAGTTGTCGACCATCGACAAAGCCCTCTTCACATCCGTCCGTCCAGCCGAGCACGATCCCAAGTACTGAGCCATCTAACAACCCTTCTTCTCAGCCAAGTGCTTCTCCCTCTGTATATCCTTCAAGACAACCGTCCTCACAGCCATCTTGTCGACCGACAGTCCAACCAACTGGAAAGCCAAGTGGTCAACCATCACGAATTCCAAGTGCCAAACCATCCACGCAACCAAGTTCCCATCCTTCAATACACCCATCATCTCAACCCAGTAAAGCTCCGTCAAGTCAGCCGACTACTGCACCGAGCAGTAAACCTTCGAATAAGCCTAGTACTCAGCCTACTTCACAACCTACAACTCGTCCCACCGATCAACCGACGAGTGAACCGACGGGAAAGCCAACTGGTCAACCTACCACACAGCCAAGTTCTAGTCCCTCAAGATCACCTTCAACACAACCAACGTCCAGGCCAACTGGTCAACCCTCCTCTAAACCAAGCAGAGGACCGACCTCTCAGCCCAGCAGTGTCCCTTCCACTCAACCTACCTGCAAACCTTCATCACAACCGACTTCTCAGCCATCTGCGCGACCTTCTTCACAGCCTTCAATCGCACCAAGTAGCTCACCGTCCTCTCAACCAAGTGCCTTTCCCACGACCCAGCCTAGTTCGCAACCTACTGAACGACCAACTTCTCAACCTTCCTCAGTGCCCACAAGGCGACCGAGTTCTCAACCCTCTTCAGTACCATCTTCTCAACCTACCGCGACCCCATCGAGTCAACCCTCGAGTCAACCGAGTAAGAATCCTTCGGGGCAGCCAAGTGTAGTGCCTACAACTCAGCCCTCTTCTCAACCGACCACTCAGCCTTCGACACAACCATCGCGCAAACCCTCGGGTCAACCTACTACACAGCCATCCACTAGACCATCAGGACAACCTTCAGCCGATCCTTCCAATCAACCTTCTTCCCACCCATCATCACAACCCACCACTCAGCCTTCATCCCAGCCTTCTTTGCAGCCCTCCTCTCAACCTTCAAATCACCCTAGTGGCCAACCATCCGTTGAGCCAAGTTGTCAACCTTCGAGTCAGCCAACCTACCAACCTACGACGCAGCCATCGACACAGCCTTCTTCTTTACCAACGAGAATGCCAAGTTCGCAACCAACAAGTAGTCCCTCTCAGCCAACTTCTCATCCTACTTCAGTGCCTGTATGTCGACCAACGGCACAACCTTCTCGCTCCCCTTCATCCCAACCTTCTGCTCAGCCCTCTCGCCAACCTACTTGCCAACCATCTGGTGTACCGACATCGCAGCCATCTGGGCAACCTACTCGACAACCGACAGGCCAGCCAACGGGACAGCCATCTGTGCAACCATCTTCACAACCTTCGCGGCAACCGAGCTCGCAACCAACAATGCAGCCCTCGAGACAACCGTCAAGCCAGCCAACTGCCCAGCCCACGGGACAACCTTCGGGTCAGCCTTCTCGTCAGCCTTCAGGGCAGCCTACCGGACAACCCTCCGGTCAACCCACTTCACAACCATCGTGCAAGCCTTCCACGCAACCATCTGGATCTCCTTCTGCACAGCCAAGTGCACAACCGTCCGGACAACCTTCGAGCTCACCGACTGGTCAACCTTCGATGCAACCTTCCTCACAACCAACATACCAACCTTCCTCACAACCTTCTAACCAACCTACTCGGCAGCCGACATCGCGCCCATCTGGTCAGCCGTCACGTCAACCCACCTCACAGCCTTCCTCTCAACCTTCCTCTTACCCGACCGGCCAACCGACTCGTCAACCAAGTAGTCAGCCTTCAGGCCAACCCTCAAGACAACCTACAGCCCAACCATCTAGACAACCATCGTCTCAACCCACAGGTCAACCCTCGAGACAACCATCTAGCCAGCCGAGTTCTCAGCCTTCAATGCAACCCAGTGGTCAACCGTCAAGGCAACCATCCGGTCAACCTTCTTCGACACCGACTATGCAGCCAACGATGCAACCCACTTCACAACCGTCCGGACAACCTTCCCATCAACCATCGTCACAACCTACTGGACAGCCATCTCTACAACCGTCATCTTTACCTACCGCTCAACCTTCTGGACAGCCAACTACGCAACCATCCGCTCAACCCACGACCCAGCCTACCGCTCAACCCTCCAGACAACCCTCCGCGCAGCCAACCGGTCAGCCTACTGCACAACCAACACGGCAACCGACTGGCCAACCCACTAGTCTTCCTACGAGCCAACCTTCATCTCAACCCTCTCGTCGGCCAACTGGACAACCAACTTCGCAACCATCTGGTCAACCCTCGGGACAGCCTTCAAGGCAACCCACCATGCAACCAACTAGTCAACCAAGTTCACAACCGACTGCTCAACCATCGGTGCAACCCTCCATGCAACCCTCAAGCCAGCCTACTTCTCAACCTTCCTCACAGCCAAGCGGCCAGCCTACGGGGCAACCGAGCACACAGCCTTCTGCTCAACCGTCAGGCCAACCATCACGCCAACCCACTAGTCAGCCAACCTCCACCCCATCAAATCAACCTACTTCCCAGCCTACCATGCAACCGACTTTTCAGCCTTCAGCCCAACCAAGTGCTCAACCAAGTGGCCAACCATCCGCGCAACCATCTATGCAACCCTCTGGGCAACCGTCCATGCAACCCACTGGTCAACCATCATCACAACCTTCATCGCAGCCATCGTCTCAACCCTCGGGGCAACCCACAAACCAACCATCTTCGCAGCCATCAATGCAACCATCATCTCAACCGTCTGCACAACCCACAAGGAGGCCTTCAGGTCAACCATCTTCGCAGCCATCGAGACAACCTACTTCACAACCGTCCAGTCAACCCTCTGGGCAACCTAGTTCTAATCCGACTACACAACCATCCGGACAGCCTTCAAGCCAACCAAGTGCACAACCTTCATCAATACCGACGACTCAGCCCACTATCATTCCGACGTCTTATCCCACCATGCAGCCATCATCTCAGCCTTCTGCCCAACCTACTCTCCAACCATTTTCCTCCCCTACTGGACAGCCATCAACTCAACCCTCGAGAAAGCCAACCGGTCAACCAAGTAGGCAACCAACTCGCCAACCAACATCACAACCATCTTCTCGCCCATCTAGACAACCGACTGGCCAACCTTCTAGTCAACCTTCCAGTTCCCCCTCAAGTCAACCATCCGCAACCCCTACTATGATACCTTCTTCCCAACCTATTGCGCACCCAACCTCGCAACCTTCCTCCCAACCCTCAGAAAGACCGACTGGTCAGCCAAGTTCCCTACCCACCATGCAGCCGACTGCACAGCCATCTTCCCGCCCTTCACAGCAACCACTCTCTTCACCAACAGGTCAACCCTCAAGTCAACCTACTGGTCAACCTTCTCTTCAACCTTTTAGTGCCCCGACTGGACAACCCACGAGTAGACCAAGTCGGAAGCCTTCCGCTCAACCTTCCTCTTCACCTAGTGGTCAACCAAGCTCCAACCCCACGAATCCTACTTCACAACCAACGAGTCAGCCCTCAGCAAAACCTTCCTTGCAACCATTCTCGAAACCAAGTTCTCAACCAACCATCACACCCACTATGCGCCCTTCCTCTCAGCCTTCGCGACAACCTTCCTCAAAGCCAACTTGCCAACCAACTTCTCAACCTAGCCACAGACCATCTAGTCAGCCGACCTCGAAACCTTCAACATCATATCCAACTTCACTCCCTTCCTCAATGCCGTCAAAATATCCAACCTTTTCCAAAAAAGGATCAAAAGCACCGTCTCGATACCCGTCCCTTCAACCAACCTATGATCTGGATTATTCATCTGATCCCACCTATTTAAGCTATAGAAACTGGCAGAGTCGCTTTGAAAACTTTTCTTCACCTTTCAGTTTTGGTACTTTCTATTTTAAAGGATTAACAGTTGACGGAAATTGTCAAGATTGGAAAAACTATGTTCGGGGTCAACTTTCAGTCCCACGGCAAAGTTTCCAATTTGTGAAAATGACAACCAGATTTCAACGGTTTGACTATTCAACAAAGATAAATCAAACTGAGATTATTGAGTGTGCAAGAAGTAATATTATGGAAGGGGTACTAAATGCTTTGTTGGTTGGAGTTGAATATGAAGGAAACTGTGAAGGGAATTCGTGGCGCGTATATTACTGCAATGACGAACCTTTACTTTGTGTTAATTGTAAAAGGCAATGTACATCTTCGGTTGTTTGTCCTGGCAGATCAAATGTCATTAACCCTTGTTATTCGTGCTCGATTCATTCCAAGGCATCAGCATTAATTGGTTTTTCAACTTCTTTGAAAAGGTTATATCCATTAATCAACCAAACAGAAGTTACCAACGTCACCTCTGCTTCGGTTACAACATTTATACAATTATCCGAGCCTGGGTATGCCATTTGCAATACTTTATCAAAGGCTATCGTTCTGACTTCTTTGGCTCAAATTGATTTCGGAGGTACCAAAGTGGTAATAAATACTACTAATCCCGTTCCTTTCCGAATAACTGGACTGAATCCAAGTACAACTTATAATTTATTTTGTTACACTTCTGATTTTGCAAATAACTTTATGCCGTTATCAGTTGCGCAACAAAGGAAAGGAATTTCTTTCACGACGAAATGTTGTCGGAAAATTATTAAAGTATCCAACCCTCCGAGTATTGTGCAAACAATTACCACCAATAGTATTACCAATTCAATTTTCCAATTTAAATTGGATTCTCCTCCAACCAGAAGAACAGTATTTGGGCTAAACATTCAGCCTGTGAATTGTATCAATAATCGATTGACAAAAACTTCGTCCGACATAACTGCATCGCCGACTACTTTTTCATTTACAAATCAATCTTCTTCGCAGATTGGAAGTTTCACTTTACAAGTGACTACTGTTGGTTGCTATTTAATTACTGTTGCCTCAAAAACTGGTGATTATTACCAACCATTAAATATGTCTGTAGCTGTGCGAAGTGTTAGAGCAACTCCGGTTGCACCAGTATTGCAATCAGCGATTGTTTCAGAATCAGGGAATGGTTTAGTATTAAGTTTTGACTCAGAAACTGATTTAGGAAGTTCGAAAATTGTTGGTTATCAGTTTACCTTTAACTGCTCTCTGTTATTGAGCACCTCCATTGCATCATCTACCACTTGTTATTGGACTAACACAAGCACCCTTCTCGTGTCTTTTCCCTCGAACCTTTCCGGTACTAACAGACTTAAACTTATTGGTACATCAATTGCAGTAAGAGGCAGTATTATTAGGGCGGCATGTGTTGTCGGAACCATATGTAGTTCATACGTTTACATGAGTACAAAATCCGCGACCATAAACCTTTCTTCTCGTCCATCTTTACCCACGGTTCTGTTTGCCTCAAGTTCTCAAATTTCCTCATGTGACGATATTACCCTAGATCCTACTCGTTCAATCGGGGGTGACAAAGTTAGTTGGTTAGTGGAAGGATCCACTGGACTCTCTGCTCAAAATTTATCTTCTGTGCAAACTTATTTAAATTCTTTTGGAGCCTCTACTCTCTCTACAATTACAATTCCTCGAAAACTCTTGGTCTCTGGAGCAACTTACAGCTTTACTTTAATTTTAACAAATTGGATGTCGAAGTCCGCTGCTACTGCAATTTCTGTTTTTATTTCACCAGATGTCACGTCCATACCCCAAGTGACAATCTTAGGTTCAAAAGGCAGCTATTACGCTTCAGAATCTGTTTATCTTTCTGGAAATGTAACTTTTGCGAGCTGTAAAAACACTGGGGCCAATTTAACGTTAACGTATAATTGGAATGTCTTTACAGGATTACAGTTTTACCCTCAATTAGTTTCGACTTCCCTGGATCCGCGGTATTTTATTGCATCCCCATATACATTTAATACGAGTAGTGTTTATTTAATTCAGTTAGTGGTGACGGTAAAGGGGACGACTCTACAAGGCACTGCATCAACAATAATACAGGTTGTTCCTGAAGGAGTTTCCGCGATCATTGCAGGTGCCTCTAACCGATCCATTTCGATTTCGGATAGCTTGGAACTAGATGGTTCGCAAAGCTTGGACAAGAATAATCCGCCCGGCAAGTTACAGTACAAGTGGGAATGCATTCAAGCGATTAATAGCAATTATGGGTCATCTTGCACCGGCTTTACCGCGTCTACCACGTCCAAGCAAATTCTCTCAGGCAAAGGACTAGCAGTGGGCAGTTTTATTATTTCATTAACTGTTCGTAATCCAGCCAATCAGAAAGACACCGCCTCGGTTACGGTTTCCGTCTCATCTGGGTCATTTCCTACATTAAACATCGCTGAAATTAATAACCGCCTAAATCCCACAGAGAAAATTATTATTTCTGCAACAATAGAAATTGTTGGAGGCAATAGAACAACAGCTTCATGGAGCTGCATCAACTTCCCAAATATTACCCAGCGAGCCTCTACCCCCTTGATTCAAAGTTTTATCACTCAAGGTGTTTACCAAATTCCATTAGTATTTCCAGCGAATGCCTTACTCCCTGGAGTGTCGTACACCTTTGCGCTAACTGCATCGTATTCCACTGTAGGAAGAAATTCTATAAGTTCAGTTTCGATTATAACCAATAGCCCTCCAGTTGTTGGACAGTTAACGATTAGTCCATTGAGAGGGACTGCACTATCCACGCAGTTTACAATGATTGCACTCTTATTTACAGATGACGTGGCAGATTTGCCTCTACGTTATGCATTTGGCTATCAATTAACTACTTCGACTTCTTATGTTAGTCTCAAAGCTGCGGATCCAAATTCTGCCTTTTCATCTACCCTTCCTCCTGGTTCAGCTGATTTTTCTTTCAATTTGTATTCCATGGTTGTTGTCCTAGATCAGTGGAGTGCTGCATCCAATACAAGCACATTGACTAACGTTCAGCCGATTAAATCATCGTCGTATGCACTTCAAGTTGCAGTGAGCTCGTTGATTTCAACGTCATTTAACAGTGAAACTGACCCCGATATGGTTTTAAATTCCATTATCATCGGTCAAAATACGATAAGCGCCACAGATTGCACGACTTCGATCACTTGCTCAAGTTTAAATCGCTTTCCTTGTTCAAATACTCCCAATACTTGCGGTGGCTGTCTACCGAATTATATGGGGGCTGTGGGAGACGCCAATCTACCATGTATTAGTATCTCTTCTTCTGTTGTCTCAACAAGTACCCAGTGTCTGTCAAATTCGACGTGTGTTATGGGATACTGTGATCAAGGAACTTGCCGTCAAAGTCTCAAGGCGTGCCCTGCCGGATGCAGTGGACAAGGTAGCTGTGTTTTTCGCCGATTAGATGGAATTCAAATTAGCGCTTGTTATGCTTCTGATTCCACTTGCACTGCACAATGTCAATGCTCCACTGGATATAATGGTCTTGATTGTTCCATAACAACTTCGATGTTGTTGGAACTTATGGCATACAGAGAGTCTGTCTGTTTTCGTCTCTTCAAGACATTGTCTGTTCAAAATGTGGACAAATCTATCATTCGATCGAGGGCAATTAGTGTTTCCAGCGCTTTTGTGGATATTTCGCAAGTGAATCTTCGTGCTCTCTCGAATTGCTCGACAGTTCTACTGGAGACTATTACTCAACATTCCGAAATTAGTTGTGACCCGGATGTTTACGAGGATCTTGTCAATGCCTTGTCTAGTTTGTTAAAGTTCCGTTCCACGCTGTCATCGAATTTATTTAATCAATTACAACTTGCTTTAGACTCGTTAACGGAAGGTTGCTCCGCCACACTCGGAGCGGGAGAGCCTGCAATTAGTTTAGTGAGTGAGAACCTCAGAATTACTACAGTTTCCGTCAATGTAGGTGATGTAGTTGGAACAGTGATTCAAAGTGCTCAATCAGCTTATGAGGAACTGATTCAGCAAGAAGGAAGTTCTATTGTTTTTGATCGTACCACAACATCCACAGGTGCAATCGTCATAAGTTTGAGAGAATTCTTGAATAATCCACTGAAGACCACGACCAACAGCTCTTCGCTGTCGCTTTCCACTGTAAAGATTACAGAAAGTACTCGAAGAAAATTACTTGAAGACCAAAACAGCAATGAAGGTGATACAGTCCTCATTACTATCAAGAATATCGAAGAAATTGATGTTTATAACATTCCAAAAACTTCAGTTATTGTAAATTGTTGGACGGTGGAAGATAGCTCCTACAAAGTAAACGTGACTTGCCCTGGACAGCATAATTTTGAGTTTACCTGTCCGAACAATACCAAAGGTTACTTTAACGTAACCTGTCCCTCTTGGATAACCTCTCCTGTGTGTATGTCATGGAATGGTGTTGCATACAGCAAAGATCCATTGTGCGAGGTGGAAAGTTTCACAAAAAGCAACACCACATGTGCCTGCGTGCTCTCTGAACAACTTCGGCGAAGACTTTCAAGTTCTTCACAAATTACAGAACAGTACACAGTTTCCACGAAGTTAGTCATAACAAGTATGGAGTCGATATTTTACAGTACACCTGTTGAGAATTCCATTACACCGACGAGTTTGGTAACTTCCAGCTTGTATGCTCTTGTTGTCCTGCTGCTCGTTGGGAGCGCTCTTTTTACTGTTTTAGATTTCTCTGCAAAGAGAAACGATAAGCTCAAGTATGATTTTTCGAAAGACGAAAAAGGTACTAACACACGATCAATTGAAGGAATTTATAATTTAATCTTTCCTGAGGAACTTCGCGATGGTCATTGGTCTGAAAAAGCGCGTTATTTTTTGTCCACGCGCCATTCCATTATTAAGTTCTTCTCTTCTGAAAGTAAAGCAAGTATTAATACAGTAACAAGAAATTTTAAGAACGATTTAAATCAAGAGGAGCAAGAAGCAGCAAATTCTGATTATCGCGCTTTTTATTGGTTCTTCTTGATTAGTAAACTTCTTTCGCTGATATTTGTTGCAGTTATTGTTGTTTACGTATTCTTTCCGGACTCAAAACATCTTTGTGATGATATTACTGATGAGGCTGATTGTAAATCGAAGAAAACTTTTGTATCCCTTGACTATGCATGTGAATGGAATGATGATAATCGCACTTGCAGGAACTACGAGCCACCCAACTCTTTCTCCCTTTTATTTGTATTAAGTGTTATTGGAATCGTCTTTCATTGCTTAATTGTTGCCTTGCTCGACTTCTTTCATCAGAATACTCAAGAATCGCTCAAATTATGTGCGAGCAATGTTTCGCTGAAGGAGAAAGATGATCAACAGAATAGCTTAAGTCATTCCTCGCCATTGTCTCAAAAAAGTTCTAAGAAAAAGAAACCTATCGGAAGTAGTAAGAGAGAAGCGTTCAATGATGCACTTATGAGCCTACCTGGTTCCGAAAGACCTGGGATGGATTGGGATACGGCTTCATTAGATCAATCGGTCTATACCAATCCTTTACGAGAGAAGAGGCTTTATAAATACGATGAATACCTTGCTTATCGATCGCTCAAACAAATGATCTTTCTTGCCGCCCGGTATGATATTATGACTCGAGCTATGGATCATATTGTTCCGTCTGAAGAGGCGTCAATCCTGATTCTACAGATGCAGCAAAGAGCGCGTGAATGGAATGCTAACCATCAGGGCTTCTTTCGCACAGTCGAAATGTCTTATAGTGAATCAAGACTGTATTATATCGATCAGAGACTGTTCGCCATGCTAGTCAATCAGGGAAGTAACACCGAGCAAAATTTATTAAGTACTTACTTAAAGTGGCCTTTCGCTCAGGCTCTTGAGGAGCATCAATTTATGGATGTTTTGCTCCATCACATAACGGATGTTAGAGCTAAGACCAGTCAGTTGAAAAGCCTTTTAGAGATTACCTACGGAGCAAGAAACGAAATGGAAATTGCATTATTGCGTCACTTTATTGTAGAGTTATTTGATAAAGGCGTTGACCATGCTCTTGTAAAGCATTATTTTCTTCCGACCAGTGTTTTGCAATCAATGCTCTACTTTGCAGCAACTTCATCAATTGTATCGAGTATTCTATTATTTTTTAGCAGAAGAAAAGATTCAGGAGGCGTTTCCGACTTCGCGCGTTTTGCGCATGAACCAAGAGAAAAGAAATACTCACCACTCGATCCATTGGTTAAATTTGCTATAATCACAGGATTTCTCTTTGCAAATTTGGCAATTTGGTCAGTATTCATTATTGTCATGTTCTACTGTATGAATTATTATGGGAAAATGATTGGAAGTCGTTCCAGCGATCTTTTGGCAGCACTAATTGCGATTCTTGTCATTGAGGAGTTTTTATTACTCGAACCTTTGATGATTTTGATGAAATATATCGTTCTCAACTATCACACCATTGTGTACGAGATTAATCATCTAATTAATCACCTTCTTACACACTCGAAAATAATATTAATGCGACAATCAGGTGTGGTGCGACATTCTACTGATTTAGTGCAGCATTTTAGCGTCGCTTGTCGAGCCGCAAGGGCTTATCCCGGTTGGCCTATTTCAAGATTTCTTTTCTCTTTAAATGATCTTGATATCCCGCTGCATGTGAATGTAAACAGAATTTACCATAGCAACGTGTTTAAATTGCTGCTGTGGCACTACCTACCGAAAATGCTTGCAACGATTTACTATTATCCATTTGCTCCACTAAGCACGTTCAACCTTGCATTAATGAATATTATTTTGATCAATTCAATTGCTTATTTGTGCTATTATTTGGTCAGTGGTATTTCCTTTACTTGGTATTATGGCGTTGCGGCAATAGGTTTTGTCGTCGTAATTCTTCTTTTCGCTTTGTACATTAGCATTAAACATAAAGGAGGTTGGAGAACAAGAGGCGCTAATAACATCTTCCTTAAGTCCAAAGCATCGAGAATTTATGAAGTACCAGTGAGCTCGAAATCCAAGAAAGGAGACAAATCGATGAAATCAAAGAAACAACCAATTAACCTTGATGAGATTGCTACCAAGCGACTACAACAACCAAAGGAAGAAGTTGAAGATGAAGATAGTTTGGACGAGAATGATTTATTCAAACAGTCATCCAAGAAAATTATTGTAAAATTTGGTTCCGTGAGTCAAAAGACTGCTAAAAGGAAGAAAAGTATCCACTTTGCGAAAGTTATTCCAGTCAATAATTCCTTGAATCAACCTTCCTTGATATCTGCTAAATATGATGAGGATGGTAAAGAAGGTGGAGAGGATGAAGATCGTAGATATATTAACCGAAATCGAGAAAGAACCAAATCTGATGATCTTCGTTCGCTTCAAACCCGATCCTACGCAAGTGCGGATGAATTTGACCGATCTTGGACCATGTCGTTACATCTGAATCCTGCCATTACCTCTGCCAATGCTAGTGTTCTCAGTGGTGCTTTGAGCGGGATTCCAACTCGCAATAACAGTGTCGTGTTTCCCTCTTCTGCTTCAATGAGAGCAAGTCCTGACTTGGGTCTTGGTGGAGGAGGTGCTGTTGTTGGTCACGAGAATATGATCTATCAGAATTATTCGCCCAATCAAAGTATTTTTACAGCGGCTGATCAATCTCAATACTCGTATCATCCTTATCTTCCAGCAAATTCTCCTCCATCCCCGAAGAACGTAACGATGGCCTCTGCACCGGTAACTACTACCGCACTCCCTTCGAATACAATTTACATCCAACAAGATCGATACGATCCAATGGGGGAAATTATACCTACAGATTCAATGTCTACTTTTGGAAGATTTTCTCCGAAGAGAAATATTCGGAAGAGCTATGGACCTCGTCAATCCATTGATCAACCTCTTTCCCTTACTTTAGCGAGTCGAAGAGGAGGAGAAGCTGATCATCTCTACTCGGACGATGAAAAGGATGAAAAAGCTGATCAACCCTATCGTAATAGTGTATCTCTGAGTCAATCGGCTCCTTTACAAAGGCGAAAATCTTATCAGAACGATGATGATTATGGGTCAGTAAGATCAAGTTCAGTCAGAGGTGGTCCATCCTCTTTACTTGACCTTCGAAGTACAGCATCTCATAAAGGTTTAGCGAATCCGGAAGAAGAATGGAAATATTACAAATCCTTAAGAGATTTAAGAAAGGAGAAATTGAAATATTATCAAGAGAATCCTGATCGTATTCGATCGGATATGTCTGCAGTCAGTGGCTTTACTGACTTGAGGGATGACCAATCTCTTACAAGTAGAACTATGAATACAGCGATGAAAGAGAACTATGTCCATCGAAAATACTCTGGGAGATCCAGACAACGTCATTACTCGGAAGATGGTAGTGTTGGGCCCGGAGCACAGGCTGAAGAAGAGAAACAAGATAAAAAAGAACGATCTGAACGAAATTTAGCATTATTGATGATGCCAGCGGATGATCGAGTGACAGTGATGGATATGATCAATGTAGTACCTAATCCTTATCAAGAAAAATTAAATAAATTAGAAAGAAGAGAATCGAGAAGACATAAAGGAGAACGATATTCTTCTCAATCAATGATCTTAACAGATAATAATCATAAAAACAATAATAAGAATAATAATCGAAGAAATAGAGATCCCGACTATGATAGTGATCTAGACGGAGCTAGTAGATGAAAGCTTACTTATGCATGCTTCAGGAGCCTGAGGTTTTAAATGAAATGTTTCAGATCGATTGCAAAGGTAAGAGATACTAGTAGAGAATTTGTTTTTCTTCTTTCTTTTCTCATTCTCCTATGTCTTCATTAGAGCAAAGAGGTATTGGAATAAAGGTTTCGAGTGGTGTGTTTGTTTTTTCTTTTTTTGAATCTTTTCACAGTACTTCACCGGTAGTGATTGCAAATGAATTGTGTTCTTCTCCTGCCTTCTACTCCTCCTACTCTCATATTAATATTTGTTTGTTTTTTTTTTCTTTGATTTGCTTCTTTTTACTTTGTTTTTCTTTGTTTTGATTTTTCTTTCACCGATTCCTTTACGATTTCATCGCAATATTCGTGGTACAGAGTGTCATTCCTTTTCTTCTCTGTGTCATTGCCTTAGAACTGATGAATTATTCATATTGATATCTCCCTTCCCCATTTCAACATACTTCAAAAAAACTACAATAAAAGCTACAAAACAAAATAAAACAAAATAAAACAAAATATCATAATAGTAATAAAAGTATCTATCTCTATAAAATCAATCGTCCTATCACTTAGAAATGAATGAATCAACACAAAAGATTAGAGCATTTTTCTAATATAAAAATAATAATAAATTAAATTAAATTAAA
>VFQN01006141.1_pt1 | contig 14049 bp, 20 predicted proteins | sample 3512371 | NCBI WGS metagenome assembly VFQN01 (sample SAMN10412370, study PRJNA504923) | tailings metagenome | isolation source: Replicate 2 from Balatoc abandoned mine | place: Philippines: Itogon, Benguet | collected 2017-08-28
CGCACCCCCACTACACACCTGTTGGGGTGGTGCATGGCGCGGTACAGCAGCTGCCCCCGTGTTCCCCGTTGCTACCACACGCGTACCAGTGCGCGCACCCCCTACTACACACCTGTTGGGGTGGTGCATGGCACGGTACAGCAGCTGCCCCCGTGTTCCCCGTTGCTAACACACGCGTACCAGTACGCGCACCCCCACTACACACCTGTTGGGGTGGTGCATGGCGCGGTACAGCAGCTGCCGCAGCTGCTCGTCCAGGTAGGGCCGTACTGCGTCCCCGCCACACCCCTCGATTAGCGCCTATGCATCATGTGAGGTGGCGCAAACAACAGGACGGGATTGAAATTGCGCATGTTCAAGCCCTGGTGAGCCAAGCAAGCCCTGGTGAGCAACATCAGGGCCCAGGGGCCTTGGGGGCAGCCGGCTCGTCCAACTCGATCAGGGCATGTGACTTCGGCGTCGAAGAGAGCAGGGTTCAAAGAAAAATGAGCTTGGCATGCTGTTCCCCAGGCAACTTGCAACCCACCTTTCCGCTTCTGCACACGCACCTTAGCACATGCAACCTTAACACACGCGCTCGCTAACCCACCAGCAGCGCCTTCATGCTGGTCTCCAGGCACTTCCAGGCGTCGGTGCCGTGCCGCACGTGCCCTAATACACACCATAACACACAACCCTTAATACACGCGCTCGCTAGCCCACCTGCAGCGCCTTCATGCTGGTCTCCAGGCACTTCCAGCCCTCGGTGCCGTGCCGCATCTCGCCCTGCCCCGGCCGGGCCTGCCGGTAAGCGCCCTGGGGGAGCGGCGGACGGGGCGGAAGGGCGGTTGGCATTTTACAACCACCAAGGGCGGGGCTTCCTCCCCGTGCCCAACGGAACAGCAATGGCTTGCATGTGGTACAGGAAGATGGCCGCTTACTATTGCCGCTTTTGGTACAGGAAGATGGCCCCTTATAAGGACTGCTCTCTGCCTTGAAAAAGGCGAAGGAGGCAAACCGTGGCACGCATGCGCCTGACACGTATCATTCAACCCCACGCGTCACTATGGGCACGTGTCACACACCCACGCACCTGCAGCAGCGCGCCCACCAGGCTGCCCATGGAGCTGCTGGGAGATAGGCCGCCCGCCACGCCTGCGCCGCCACGTGGCGCCGAGGAGGGCGGGCCACGTGGCCCGGGGGAGGGCGAGCGGGCGCGACCGCCTACCGGTGAGGAGGCGCCGCTACCCCCCGGGCCGCCCCCGGTCTCATCATCGTCGTCAGCGCGGTCCTAGCAGGGGCAACGCGAGCAGATAGTACATTAGGTTCAGCACCGATAAAAACATGATAGATGAATATCACTCATTGTAGAGGAGGCGTTGCGGCCGCCAGGGCCGCCCCCCAACTTCGTTGTCGTCCGCACGGTCCGCTTTGAGGTGAGCCAATGGTCAGCATGGTGTTGTACAATTCAAGTACCTAAAAGTATAATCCACAGCGGTGGAGGCATTGCTGCTAATCCTGTCCGCCTCCACCCCGGGTCAGCATCGTTGTCCGCCCGGTCCTAGCGGAGGCGCCGCGAACAGGCACTTCACATACCGGTACTGCAAGATCGGACATGTCCACAATGCCACAAGATCAAGTTCCGTCCAACATCGGCACGGCTTCTTGTTCAGACTGGCCGTCTATGACATTATCATATGTGTGTCAATGTGATTCTCATGGGGATGCAGGACCTGTCAATGCCCTCCTGGGTGTCGTGATCACCAGCCAGCCAGACCCGGAACCGTGATGCACAGGCACAACGTACACGTACGGCAGGTGAGTGCCGGATGTACGGCAAGCATGCGTCCGGCTAGCATGGCGGCGCACTGCTGCTCGTCCGCCGCATGCTGTGTCCGTAAGCCACATGGTGTACGACAGCTTTGGGCCGGCATAACAGGTGTGGCAGATGGTAGTGTGCGGCCTTGTGACCCCATGTGGAGGACGCGAGGACCCCATGCGGCTAGCCGTGCTGCTCTAGACCAGCGTATGCGCTGCTATACTTGATATATCGTACTCACGAAGTTGGCATGGATGCTCTCCAGGACGCGGGGAAGGCACGCCTCAAAAACCTCCACTCCTTGCTTGCGGGCCAGGGCCTGCGGGGGGCGAACCACGATGTTGTGATGATAAAACATCTACGGCAACGCAGTAGAGGAGGGGGGGGCGGGCGGTGCGGCAGTAAAACGCGCGGTAGGACACAGTGCTTGGATGGAAGCATGTGTGCAGCCGAGAAAATTGAGGGCAATAAAATGCAATTGCCTGACGGTTCCTTGTGCGTATGGGACTGTGCCGGGGCAGGGGGCCACGGGATTGCTGTCGGGGCGGCACACATGCCGAGGAGAAGCTGCCTGTGCCAGCTGCACAACGGGATCACCGAGGATGCTTCTATGCCTGCTGGCGGTGTGCTGGCAACATGCAACTGTCTGCTGGCATGATGCAGCGACAACTGTGGCCAATCGCAACGGTGCCCTGGGCGTACAGCACGGGGCACAACCTCCTGAGAGCTACCGGCAGCTGGCAGGCGTCTACGATATACCGCATTTGTGAGATCTTGAGCGAACCCGACGCAGAAGCGCAGAGGTCTGCAGAAACCCAGGTGCAGCACCGCCAACCACCTCGTGCTCAGGACGCACGTGTCGCCCGTGGCCCACGCCTGCACACCCGGAGGGTAGCTCCTTCTGGTCCAGTGTTCCCCAATGCCTCTGCAGAGACCCAGTGAGCCGCAGCAGGCCACCGCACCCGTCCCCTGTATCAACCACCAGACTGCCAACGCACCTGCAGGCAGTCCCCAACCGCCAACCGGACGCGGACCTGCAGCGCACAGCGACACATGGCACGGGGGCTTGCAGTCAAGCCGCATCGCACTGCAGGGTGTGTGTGTTGCTGTGCTGTACGCCCAGCATGCACGGGCTCCTGCCGTACACGGGTCATACAGGTGCAAGCGGTCTGCCGCTGCAGTGGCATGACGGTACTCAGCGCGATAGTGGCGCCGCAGTGGCCTATGGCTTCCGCGGTGATATGGATCTGGATCAGGTGCGGTATTGCCGCACTGGCTCATACAGTGCGGCAGGCGAGGCCCCCGCCCTGTACCTGAGCCTCCCCGGTGCCCCACAGCCCCATAGCTGACCGCAGCTCCCCACCTCGTTGTCCTCCAGGCAGCCCATGGCAGCTTCCCGCAGCTTCAGCAGGAAGGCCGCCTCGGGGGAACCATGCATGACGTATGTCTGACATGCGGGCAGGGAGGGGGTAGCAGCACAGCACAGCGGCGGCATCACCAGCGGCATGCTGAGGCGTGGGATTCGCACCACAGCAGGAACCCAGCTGTAGCTAACTCGCAGCTGAGGCTTACATACGTCTCGGGCGAATGCATGCCTTGTAAGCATACCCGGTGCACGCTGTTCAACGCCGTTGTCTTGGTGCGTAGCAACACACTGCTGCACCTCGGGGCGCGATGGCCACATGCTGCATGGCCAGGTCCTGTGCCCAGGTACGCTCACCCGTGCGGCCATCAGCCCTCCAAGCTTCCTTTCCCAAGCATCGTGTGATATGAGGTCCGAGATGTGCTGCTCCACGCATGCTGCCTCGTTAGCGATTGCCCCTGCGCGCCCAAAGGCGCGTTGGGTCAGATCACCCGCCATCGGAGGCACATCGTAGACAAGTAGAGGTCAAGTTGCCCATTCAATCGAATTGCTACTGCATATGCATGTCGCGGCCCACCACTCTTCAGCAGCGCCGAGAAGCTTTTCAACCCCTTTTCGCGTTGCAAGTGTTTCGCATCGCCAAGCAAGCTAAACACATCATGTAATGGAGGAGGCTCAACAGCCATACTGACGATGGCTGCTTACGGTTCCGCACTATATAGTTGGTGAACAAGCCTGGGTGCAGGTTCCTCTACATGCGTGTTGGCTGCCTGTAAACCTATTTGTACCTTCCCCCACCATGAATGCGCTCTAGTCGGGCAGTGCGCCCTTGTCGTTTGGCATGGGAGTGCTGCATGCTTCCAAGGGAGACCCCTGCGCAAGGCCACAATCTCCCCTGGCCCCAATGCGAGTGGCCCCATTCGTCCCAGAAGGATTCGTCCTAAGGGATGTTACACTGACAGCGTGCTCCAAGTTTGCCAATCGGACTTCACATGGAGAGTGCAGGGCAGTAGGGCGTTCCGGTGGGGGCGCTTCGCCAAGCCAACCAGAAGCATGCCACCAGGGATACGGTAATGAGGGGGCCCAAGCCTAAAGCTCGTAAGCAATCCGAGGGCCTATGAGCGTTCCGAGGGCCTGAACACACACAGTCTGAGGTGGTCGACTTCGTGCTTTCGGTGGCCTACCACCAACTTCCAGGTGCAGGCTTGTACTAGGGTTCGTGGCATGCAGGGGCAGGGACATGGGACAGGCACGGGCAGGGACTGGGGACTGGGCAGGGCACGCGTTACTGTACCTGGCAGCAAAGAAGCCTGCAGCTCCTTCCCCGAGGGTGGCAGCAAGGAGTCCTACCACTGTTGGCAGGACTCCTGCCAAACAAGGAGACGCTGACGGGAAGCTCCGAAACCGTGCCCCTGTGCTTGTGCTTGTGCTCAGTCGCTCTCGGTCGCTCAGCGAACTCCAGCTGCTAGGCCTCTGCGCGATCACATATGCAAATTGCTTAGAAAATACAATACCTCCCTTGCACTGAGCGCCATCACGACCACGCCGGAACTGATCCACGCACGCTGTCATTCCCTTAGGCACTGCTATTTTATACTAAAACGTATGTGATAGTACAACTGTTTGTGCTGAGTCAACAGGCTTCGCGCAACCTCGCGGGCGGTCGCCCGGAAGACTATGAGGCGCTGCTTTGCCAAATTAGGATCAACTAGCACATCTTCATCTGCTTCAACTGTCTGTCGACACTTAGTCTCAGCCCGATGTGACCGCGTCGGGGTACCCCGGGGTCATGTGTTGTGTCGCGCTGGCCCGGAACGTGATGTTCCCGACACGGACAGAGGACGATCAGCGCCTCGTAGGGGTGGAGGTGCTCGGCGGTACAGGCGACCACGCGGGCCGGGAGAAGGCATGCCACAGCCGCCGGACCAACCGGAGGAAAGCAACCCCTTCCTCAACGGAGACTCGTTCAACCTGCAGGAGCAGCTGGAAGCCATGCAGCAGGTTTACAGCCAGATGAACGACACAGAACGCCAGGCCTTTCTGCAGTATCTGGCGCAGGAAGAGGTTCGGATGAATCGCGAGGCACAGGAGCAGCTCAAACCTGTAGCAGCAGACGGAGACGCCGCGCAGCCGGCTGGCCCATCGTCGGAACCCAAGACATGGGAAACCGAAATCCTGTACCCGAGAATCTGGGAGCTCCTGCTCGGCTCCCTGCCAGACCCCGATGCCGCGCTGATGCGAAAGGCCTTCCCCCGCGGCTGGCGTGGCTACGGCGACTTGTCCCGGCGGCAGGTCTTGGAGGGGCTGGCACGGCTGGCGCCGTCCGAGCGGAGGCGCTTGCCGGGCGTAATCGAGAAGGTGTACGCCATACAGGATGGCGTGCAGGCAGCTGTGGAGCTGCGTGAGGACATGGAGGCGTTTGAGCGGCGATCAGCTGTTCGGCGGAAGCGCATGGCGCAGCAGAAAGGGCTGGCGCTGTCGGACGAGGACGAGGAGCAGCTGGCGGTGGGTGCGGGGGAGGCCGATGCTGCCGGCGTTCAGGGGGACAGCCAGCCGGGCAGCTACTCCGAGCTGCTGTCGACTATCCAGCAGAAGCTACGGCAGCAGCAGCAACAACAACCACAGCAGCAGCAGGAGGCGGGTGAGGGAGGGCAGGGCGCGGGGTACGGCGACTGGTACGGGTACGGCGACAGGCAGCAGCAACCCGGGGCGTCCACCAGCGGTACGGAGGGCGGCAGCAGTACCAGCAGCAGTACGGCAGGGGTGGACGGGCTGCCGGGGCCGCTGCAGGAGCGGTTGGGGCGCATGCTGGGCGCGTACGACAAGTACGTTGCGAGCGGCGGTTGGGAGGCGGAGATGGGGCGGCGGCAGAGCGCCGAGATGCGCAACCTCATACGGTGAGGATCAGGGATGCGCAACGTGGTGGGCTCGTGCGCAGCGCGTGTGACGGTGGTGGGAACACATGTCGTCCGAAGCGCGTGTGGGTCACCGTGCCCCTGGCGTGCGTTTTGGTGTGGGTGCGGGTGTGATGCGTGTGGGGATGGCAGCAACCGGTATTTTCACGCGATGCCAGGGGAGGGCAGCACAAGTAAAGCGCGAGGGGATGGGGGCGGAGGGGCTGGGCCGCGGGTCGTGTTGGCCAGGCCACGCGTAGCCAAGGGCCATATGCCTCAGTCCTTGGCAGGTGAGCTCTTACCTGCCGTACGGTGGTCTCAGCCTGTGCAAGGCGGTGGGGGTTGACTTTGGGGGCCCAGGACGGGAGGAGGGCGCTGGCGTCGGTTTGCGCAGGGGCGGGCTGTGGATGGGGGCTGGAGGGTGTGAGCACGTGGCCGTGGGTGCCACACGCATCCGTGCCAGGGCGGGTGGGTTAGGGGAGCTGGGGGCTGGGGAGTAGTGTTGGGCAGCGCACGTGGTGGTGGGAGTTGGAGGGTGTGAGCGCGTTGCTGGGTGCCGGACGCATCCCTGTTGGAGCGGGTCTGATGGGGCGGCTGCGGCTGCGAGGAGCTGGCCGACTGTGGACTGGCTTGGTGGGCTGGGGATGGGATGACGCTGATGCTGCACGGCTGGGATGCATCGTGGCTGCAGCAGGGTCGGGCGGAGCATGAACAACATATGAATGCTGTACTTGTACGGAAAATCATATATCATACAGCAAGTCATGGTTCAGCAAAGGCTCTGCGCTTGCTTCCCTCCGCAGGCTGCATGAGGAGCTGACGTCGTTGGCGGCGGCGGAGGCGGCGCTCATGGCGGCGGCAGCGGCAGGCAGGGGAGGCGGCGGCGGCGGGCCGGGGCCGCTGGACGTGGGCATGTTACAGCGGCGGGCGGAGGACCTGGCGGGGCAGCTGGCGGAGGTGCTGGCCAGCAGGGAGCGGTTGCAGGTGCGCGCTGGTGGCGATGTGTGTTAAAGGTGTGTTAGGGTGCGGGTGTGGCAGCAGCTTCGGGTGACAGGCGGGCGTGGCTGGGCTGTCAGTTGGCGTTGCCGGCCGGCAAGGGGCCAGTGCAGACGTCAGGGCGCCGATGCAGGGGTGCATCATAGCAGCACTATGCAGTTATGTGTGTTTTGAGCACTGTGTGGTTGTCTGTGTGAGGGCGATGCCAGAGGCTGCGCTGCTATGTCGCACAGGAGCACAGCGCTAACCTGCTAAAGGCCCTGGCGGGGCATGCATGGGGGCAGGGGCGGGCTCAGGGGCCTGTGGCGGTTGTGGGCTTGGAGGCGGGGCGAGGGCGGGGCCGGCTATGGGGGTAGAGTAAGCGCCGGGAACGGGAGCCCACGCTTTTGTCCTGTCCAATTAGGTCATGCGGCAATGTTGTTTCATCGAAGGCAGCCCCAGGTGGTATGTGTATACGGCTGGCATGAGCTGGACCCAGTAGGCGTGCACACTCTGACTGGCAACCTTTGTGACCGCAGGGCCCCGTTGCACACACCATGGTTCGGTGCATCCCGCTATACGCTCCTCGTATGTATTACCCACCTTCCGCAGGACCCCGCTGCGCGGTCGGTGGTCCGCTACATCGAGACGCAGCTGGTGGTGGCCGACCCCGCCACGGGGGAGCCCACCTTCGAGGCGGACCAGGACCGCCTGGCCAGGTGGGTGCATGTGTATTAGCAATGGTGAGGGCATCGGTGCTGGTCCTGGTTGCCAGTCGCGCGATTGCGGTGCAGCTGCACCCTCCACTCCTCCACACGCCAAGGCAGTGCGCGCGGACTGCGGATATACGGTGCACCCCACTCCCGCTGTCTAGGCCAGCTGATTGTGACGACAGTGCAGAACTTGGAGAGGAGCGCGCCTAAACGCTGGCTTCACAACACAATGGTACTAATTCGTATGTGATGTTGCATGTTCCCAACACAGGCTGGGCCAGCTGATCGTGGCGGCGCAGAACTGGGAGGCGTACCGCGCCTACATGGCCATGTACGACAGCCGCCACCCGGAGCTGAACCTCAAGCCCATCATGCAGGTGGGTGGCTGGGCGGGTGCGCGAGGATGGGTGTCGGGGGCCAGGGGTCGGCATGGTGTCTAGGCGGGGCTTGTAACGGCTTTGCCGTATAGCATTTCGTACACAGCTGTCGTGCAAGATAGAGATACGGGGAAGGGGAAGTTTGGGAGGGTGGCTTGGGGGCGGGGGAAAGGGTGGGGCAGAGCTCAACCTCAAGCCCGTTGTTGGGGGGCGAGGAGGGATGGGGTAGGGGGACGGCCTTGGACGAATAGCCGGGCGAATAGCCGTACTGCTGTCGGCATGGGGTTTTGGGGAAGGGTATGCAGGGAAGCGGGGCAGGTGGGCGGGCGGTGAAGCTGGGGGGCTGTACTGGTGGTAGGAGAGGACGGCGCTGTGCCCTTTTCGGTTGTGGGTTGCTCAACGGACGTCATTGCCGCGTCCCCCAACCCTGCCCAACCCAACCCCTAACCCCTTTTGCTCACCTCAGGCATGTCGTGACCCGCCGACCGTGGCCCTTAACCCTTTGACGCTATACTGCGCCGCGTCTCTGATGTGTGTTTGCTCCCTACCCAACCGCCAGGCCGCCGGCATGTCGGACAGCGACGAGTGGTGGGCGCAGCTGCCCGGCCTGGCAGACCTAGGCGTGTCGGACGAGGGCAACAACGGCAACGGAAGCAGCAGCAGCAGCAGCGGCCGTACGGCCGGTGGCGGCGGCGCCGCTGCCGGCGGGAAGCGGTTGGCGGTTGACCTGGACAAGGTGGAGGCGATCGCAGCGCTGGAGGTGGACGTGCTGCAGTTCCTCGGGGAGCTGGAGGCGAGTGGCTACTCGGAGGACACCTTCACGCGCTGGTACTTCCACCCCGTGGTGGGGCCCAGGATTCGATCGGGGGCGTTATTGGACCCCAAGGCGGGTGCTGCTGGTGCTGCTGCTGGTGGTGGTGGTCTGGGTGGTCTGTTGGGTGGTGTATTGGGTAGTGGAGGCGGCATGGGCATGGGCATGGGGGGTGTGGACCCGGCGGCGTTGCTTAGTAAGCTCATGGGCGGGGCGCCAGGGGATGTCCCCGAAATTGTACGGCAGGCCATGGCGGAGGCAATGGCGGAGTCGGGGGGAGGGGAACAGGAAGCGGGTGGGGGCGGGAGTAAGGGGAGGGAGGGGGCGGCTGGCGGGAGAGGGAGAGGGGCGGGGATGGGGGCGGGAATGGGGGCAGGGAGTGGGACGGGGAGGGGTGGGGAGGCGCAGGGGAGAGGGGGGCAGGATGCGGGGGCGGGGGCGGGGCAGGGGCAGGCGGGGACGGGGCCGGGGCAGGTGGCGGGCAAGGTGGTGGAGCGGGTGTGGGGTGCGGGGCTGGTGGGGAGGGGGGCGAGGGGGAGGGGGGATGGGACGGGGGCGCCCGTGCGGCGGCGAGGCAGCGGGTAGGGGGGCGTGCCGTGTCGTGTAATGGGGTGGGTGGGGTGTCTTCGTGACCTGTGAGGCTGGCTCAGGGGATGAGGGCTGGTCTGTGTGCAGTTTGCCTCCCTCCTACCTGGGGTGGCGGCGAGCAGGCGGGTAGGAGGCGTGCCGTGTCGTGGGTTGACGTGGAGTAGGCACGATATGTGTGGAGCCTGCCGTCTGACGGAGCCCTGTCGTACAAGTATGACTTACAGCATTGTCAGGCATGATGCAATGCAGTGCGCGTAGGGCGGTTTGGACGCTTGGACCGGGTGGGCGGGGGCCGGTCCTTTCGGAGGCTGCCAATGGCGATGGCAGGAACGGGGTGCTGTGTTCTAGGTGAGGTGGTGACAGGACGCGACATGACGTCGGTACCACGTCGGTCGAGGGATGGTGGTGCATCCGATGCCGTGTCTTAACGATGCAATCTGGACAACTATACACAGTGCGCGGCGGGCTGTGGACGCAACTACCATGCATGGTGGAGCACGCAAACTGCGCACTGAGGCACTGTATTCCCAGAGCCGTACAGCTGTTGGCGTGCCCAAGCGGGTAGGCGTGTAGCGCCGCTACACGCCTACGGATAATGTGGTGTGGATGTGGTGCGGGAATGGGATATATAAAACCCTGACAAGCAGACAAACAGGAAATTGTCACTCACTGTCATATTCCGGAAAAAGAAGACTTTTTAACGATGGTGCTGAGTAGGCGGCTGGAAGCTCCGCCCAAGTAGGCGTGTGACCGATACGCTGAAAAAAAGGTGCCCACCGCTACCAGCCACTACCGCAGGCTCGCTGCCGCCCACCCACACATACCGTACATGCAGGGGCGTGCTGCACCACGAGTGGACGTGTAGTTTCATGCGGTTACGGCTCAGCCCTGCAGCTGCACAAGCCCCGCGCCCTGCACCGTAAGCGTTGCCGTACGAGATCTGCGAAACCGGCCCCCTACTTTTGTAACACACAGCTGCAATGGCATATTGCAGCTGGCAAACGTATCGTAGCCATGCAAGTACTGTCCCTGTCACACTATTACTGGGATCGGGACGGTACAGTCAGGGGCTCACGTCTTCGTCTCCTGACCTACCCTTTAGCCAAACCTGTACCCGTTGAGCGCGTTAACTCTCACTCAATTGCCTTATTCTTTGCAAGCATGCGCGGCGAGGCGCCCTGGCGTGGTCGCCCTGAACACTGTCCTCGCCGCGCTTGAGGGTGCATACAGGATGTGCCGACGCCGCCGGCTCGAAAACTCATGTATTTGGGTACACTTACGACGCAAAGGTTGACCACGACATGGACTGGGAAGTAACAAGGATTGAGCCTCCACGGCAGGAGTTCCCCGCCTGGCTTGCAGACCGCAAAGCAGGCTGTGTTCAACGAGCGACATGTTTTATGTGCACCAGCTTAACTTCAGCACGTATTGCCAAGGAAACACAGCGCATCGACGGCGACTACAGCGCATTGGCAGCGACTACTCCGCCCGCATGTCGGCCACGCCCTTCACCCAGACGGCCAGACTTGACCTACAGGGTGCGTTAAGACTGCACGCGTTGCATGGCCGGGCGGGTCGGGGGGTAGGGAGGGCAGAGACTTTAGGCACGTGGTTGTCACAAGTACGCACTTTGTCATTGCGGAAAAGGACGCCCGTGCATGCATATCACCCGGGCACGTGCGCCCTGGTGAGCACATGGGAGAAGGGGCTGAACGCGTGTGCATATGTCATCTGCATCGTCCTCTCCTGCCCCTCGTGATGAGTCCCAACGGTGTGCATGGTCACATGGCAGCCTGCACAAGTACGCACCGAGACATTGCGGAACGGGCACCTGCCGTGTGCGCACCCCAGTTGGGCTCCTACAGTTGGTACACTCGCCACCAAGCACACTATATATCGTCCAGCAAGTCTGAGTCCCTTGTGGCCCCGCTTGCCCCGCCCTTGCCTCCATGTCCCAATCCATCGGTGCCAATCATGTACGCCCAACCCATCGAGTACGCCACCTGCCTACCGCCGGATGTTCGACCCTCAGCTGGCGGAGGGCTTGGTGCCCGCATGCTGCAGTTGATGAGGCCCTCGCTGGCGGCCCTTGTGTCGGTTAAGCGCTGGTGACGGTTTAGCACTCACCCCCCAGCAGCGCCTCCGGGAGCATGTTGCTGAATGAAGGCCCCTGCTTGTGTGTGCTGGTATGGCATGCATACTTGCGCCCCACATGGTTCAGCGAGTGGCACTGCATCTGACATGGCGTAACAGCGTCCTGGTAAGAGAAGTGGGTCCATTGCCGCCGCTGTTGCAGGCTCGCTGCTGCCCACCCGTACATACATGCAGGGGCGTGCTGACCCACGAGGTTACGCGTGCGTGGTTACATGCGGTTATCATGACTCAGCCCTGCAGCTGCACACGCCCCGTTGCAAAGCAATGGCAGCGGACACAAGCAATGAGCAAGTCGTGCACACATTGATAGATGACACTAACTACCAAATTGCTATCCACTATGGTCAAAGTGTGTATGATAGGACTGACGCTGCTGCTAGCTGGTCGGCTGGGGCCAGCGTCCCGGTTTCTTCGGCGGAAAATCTTAAGCCGGTTAAAAATATGCAGCCTCCTTGCTTGTTGAAAATCCTGAAATTTCTGTGGAATTTTGGGGAACTTGTGCGGCATAACCTCAGGAAATTCCTGATTTCTTACACCAGGCAATCTTAGAGGCCGCCAAAACGACCACAAAAGTCATAATAACCTGCTGAAGACCGGTTGGGTGGAAAGAGAGGTATGTGGTCGAAATCTTAAGGTGTAAGGTATGGAATGGGTGGAAAGAGAGAAAAGTGGTGAAGTGTCGCTGTGGGAAAATGTGGTAGTGCGCAGGCGCGCGGGCCGGGGCCGAGTGCCATGCTGCATTCAAACCCGTCCGACCTGAAAACGCCTCACAGGTGTCTGCGTAAAGGATGCCACCTGGCAGAGCCGCAATCACTCGCAATCCTTCTGCACGGAGTACTGTAGCTTCTCGGCCGTACCCCTTTAAGTGAGGCTTGGTGAGGCAAATGGCTGTACGCATGCATGGCGCCTACTCACAAGCAATAAACAACGTGACAGGCCAAAGCCTCGCTCGCAGGGGCACACGTTTACGACCTGTGGTGGGGCATGGAACAGCTGTTGGTGCAATCGATCTTAGTCTGGTCCACTGTGCAGGGTCTGGTGCAAGAGAGCAACACACACACGCAGGGGCGTTGTGTTAGTCTGGGTGGAGTGCGCACCTGCTTCACAGCCATGCCGTGCTGTGTGCTTGTGGTGCCCTTCTGCAGTGCAGCCTGTGCTCCTACCTCATACACACGCACGGTGCATTTCCAGGGCCCATCAGCAGCCAAACGTGGTAGCAAGCAACTGCGGGTTGCAGTCAGTTCCTTCTTATGCGTGAATGAGCAGGGGCCCCTCCCCTGGCTGCACCGTTGGCCAGAGCTGCTGACATGTACCCATAGGACAATCTCTTTCCAGCAGGGAGTGGGCGTTGCCACATTGGAGGTGTTCAGGAGGTTATTCATGATGTCTATGTTGTGTTGTGTCGCACCCGCCCCTTCCGCACGTGTTGGCGTGACCCACCCACTGCTGCTCACCGGTACCAACCCAATACCGTACGCTGCTAAACGGCGCGAGTGAGTCATGCAGGGTGTCACTACAACTGAACTCTACGTATCCTTGCCCTGTGACGGCCTCTCTCCCAGCTGGGAGCGTTTAGGACTATCTCCGTCCCGGGGGCGATGCAACCCGCACGTGCCTGCGCGCGTGCCTACATCTACCGTGGGACACAGTGTGTGAAATCTAAGTATGGCGTACATTACCAATTGCGTAGAAACAGTGCGATTAATATATGGCACAACATCGTGACGCAGGACGCCGCGACGGCGACACTCGTGGCAACATTAGTGGCTGATTAGTGGCGACGTTATTATAGGCGGAACCGATCATTTTCAGTCAAGCGTGCTTTTGGCATATGCAGAATTTTTGATGATGTCTTTGTGCAGAACACCTAGGGTGCGGTGACTGTGCTGACAAGCACTTCGCGTTTGCACCCACCATCGGGGCACTTTGGGGGTATATATACTTAGCATGATCTCTCGGTTTTGTCGCATGCAGACAACTCCTGCTCTGAATTACAACGTCCGCAAGCTTCAATTCTGACAGGTTAATATTCCGCGTAGACACAGTGTGTTGCCTAGCACGACGAGGTGAGCTCTAGAGGAGATGGCGTCGTCCAGATTGTGCCCTACCTGTGGAGGTCGCGGCGTCGCCTAGAACGACGAGGTGTGTTCTGAACGAAGGAGATGACGTGGTTCAACAATTCAGGACGCGGAGGTAGTCAGGGCAGGTCGTTCAGGATGCGGAGGTAGTCAGGGCACCTCGTTCAGGGCGCGGAGGTAGTCAGGGCACCTCGTTCAGGTCGTTCAGGGCGCGGAGGTAGTCAGGGCACCTCGTTCAGGTCATTCAGGGCGCGGAGGTAGTCAGGGCACCTCGTTCAGGTCATTCAGGGCGCGGAGG
>VFQN01006142.1_pt1 | contig 14046 bp, 14 predicted proteins | sample 3512371 | NCBI WGS metagenome assembly VFQN01 (sample SAMN10412370, study PRJNA504923) | tailings metagenome | isolation source: Replicate 2 from Balatoc abandoned mine | place: Philippines: Itogon, Benguet | collected 2017-08-28
GCGACGAGTTCGCGCCGTCGGGCGGCAAGGTGCCGATCCTGTGGGACGGCGACGATATCGTCGTTTGGGACAGCCTCGCGATCATCGACTATCTCAACGAAAAGACCGGCGGCACGCGCGGCTACTGGCCCGAGGATATGGCCGCGCGCGCGATGGCGCGATCGATGGCGGCCGAAATGCATTCGAGCTTCGCCGCGCTCCGTCGCAACCACAGCATGAACATCCGCCGCATCTATCCCGCCGCCGAACTGCTGCCCGAGGTGCAGGCCGACGTCGTCCGCATCATGCAGATCTGGGCCGAGGCGCGCGCGCGTTTCGGCGGCGAGGGCGACTTTCTGTTCGGCGACTGGTCGGCCGCCGACATGATGTTCGCGCCCGTCGTCACGCGCTTCGTCACTTACTCGATCCCGCTGCCGCGCTTCGCCCTGCCCTATTGTCAGGCGGTCATCAGCCATCCGTGCATGCAAGAGTGGATCGGCGGCGCGCAGGCCGAGGATTGGGTGATCGAACAGTTCGAGGGCGCCGCGGCCGACTGACGCGGCGATGAACCGGCCGTTCAGGACCCGACGGCATCTTCCTGCTATCATGCGCCGATGCACCGACTGCTCATCGCCTCGACCGCCGCGCTGACCTCGGCCGCCGCCTTGGCCTCGGCACCCGCCGCGACCGGCTGGGAAATCGGCCCGATCATTCGCGGCAAGAATTATTCGCAGGGGATGCCGCTTGCCCCGGCGCCGACGCGCTCCGGCTGGCAGTTCGACTTTCCCGTCGGCAGCGCGGCCGCGGGGCATGTCCATTATGTCACCTTCCGCCCCGCCCCGATCCGTCTAGGGTCACGCATCACCGTCCGCTACCGCGTCGATGCGAAACCGGGGACACGCTTCGTGCCGCAGGAGACCCCCGACCGCCCCGCAACGGTGTCGCTCTATTTCCAGCGCCGCGGCGACACATGGAGCGCCAAGGGCCGCTACGAACATTATCGCTGGTACGCGCCCGACGCGAGCGTGCAACAGATCGCGCCGGGCGAGCATCAGATCAGCATCGCGCTCGACGATCCGGCTTGGATCTCGGTGCTGGGGCGCACAGCCGGCGACAATCCCGGCGCGCTCGAGGCGGCGCTTGCCGATATCGACCGCATCGGCCTCGTCTTCGGATCGGCCGCGGCGCGCGGCCACGGCGTCTATGCGAGCGCACCTGCGCGTTTCACGCTGCTGAGCTTCTCGATCCGCTAGGGGATGCGCTTGGTCGGATAGGGCGTGCCGTCCTTGTGGAAATAGCCGTCGGGTCCGAACAGCATGTCGATATCCGAATAGCCGCCGCCAGTGTCGTATTTCTTGCCGCCGCCGAGCGCGACGAAGACGCAATCGGCGTCCGATTCATTGACGAGATGATGGCCGTTGGTGCTCCCCTTCGGCCACACCGCGATATCCCCCGCGCGCATCGGCCAGCGACCGTCGTCCTCGATCAGCACCGCCTCGCCCGATATCATGATCAGCATCTCGTCCTCGCCGTCGTGCCAGTGACGCTGCGACGACCAGGCGCCGGGTTTGAGCACGACATGGCTCGCCGCGAAATCGCTGATCCCCGTGGGCGGTGCGAGGCGGCGGTACCAGCGGCCCTGCACCGCCGCATCATAGGGCGCGGGATAGCCGGTGGCATTGGTCTGCGTGATGGTATCGAGATCGAGCTTGGGCATGGGCGGTCCCTTTTCTTTGTTCTACCTTTGTTTCGCACAAAGCGCACGTCCTGCAAAGCCTCGACTTGCGCGGGCGCGAGCGGGTAAGGGAGCGGGATGACGCACAGCATCGATCCTGTCGAACTCGCCAAAAGCCTGATGGCCGCGCCGAGCATCTCGCCCGCCACCGGTTCGGTGTTCGACATACTCGAAGCGGCGCTGACCCCGCTCGGCTTTACCGTCGAACGCTTCATCGACGGGATCGAGCCCGACGGACCGGTCGAAAATCTGCTCGCTGTGCGCGAGGGGAGCGGCCCCAGGCATTTCGGCTTCGCCGGCCATCTCGATGTCGTGCCGCCGGGTGTCGGCTGGACGAGCGATGCTTTCGCGCCCGAAATCCGCGGCGACCTGCTCTACGGCCGCGGCGCGGTCGATATGAAGGGCGCGATTGCCTCCTTCGTCGCGGCGGCAGCGGCGACCCCGGCCGAGGCTGGAACGATCAGCCTGATCATTACCGGCGACGAGGAGGGACCCGCGATCTTCGGCACCCGCGCGCTGATGGAGCATATGGACGGGCGCGGCGTGCGGCCGGACATGATCGTCGTCGGCGAGCCGACGTCGGTGAACCGGCTGGGCGACATGGTGAAGATCGGTCGCCGCGGCTCGGTCAACATCTGGATCGACGTGCCGGGGACGCAGGGCCATGTCGCCTATCCCCACCTCGCCGACAATCCGATCCCCAAGCTGGTCAAGATACTGGCTGCGATCGACGCGGTCAGCCTCGACGCCGGGACCGACTGGTTCCAGCCGTCGAACATCGAGTTCACCGATATCGAGGTCGGCAACGGCGCGACCAACGTCATCCCCGCGTCGGCGCGCGCGCGGCTGTCGATCCGCTTCAACGACCAGCATCGCGGCGCCGATCTCGTCGCGATGGTCGAACGGCTGGCGCACGACGTCGAACCGCGCGCGAAGGTCTTGGGCAAGATTTCGGGTGAGGCCTTCCTGACCCCGCCGGGCGACTTGTCGGGCCTCGTCGCCGAGGCGATCCACGCCGAAACCGATATTCAGCCCGAAATGTCGACGACGGGCGGCACGTCGGACGCGCGCTTCCTCCATGCACTTTGCCCGGTGGTCGAATTCGGTCTCACCAATGCGACGATGCACAAGCTCGACGAGGCGGTCGCAGTCGAGGATCTGCACACACTCGCCGCCATCTACCGCGGCATCCTGATGCGCGCTTTCCTTTAGTCCTCACGCCCCCGGCGCAGGATCACATAGACCGCGCCGCCGCCGCCATGACTGATATGCGCGGGCCGCAGCGCGACGATCTGGTCGGCATGGGGCGAGACCGACAGCCAGTCGGGGAGCGACGCGCGGATCGCGCCGCGCGGACGCGGATCGCCGTGCATCTGCGGCAAGCGGTCGGCACCGGGACGCAGCCGCCCTGCCACCACGAGCAGCACGCGCGCACCGCGAATCAGCGCGCGGCCGATCGCCTCGTCGAGCAGCGCCTGCGCCGACGCGAGCGTGTGGCCGTGCAGATCGATGCTCATATCGGGGCGGACGAGCCCCTTGCGCAGCCGGCGATCCCAATGGCCGTCGAGCGTGCTGTTCGCCCACGTCCGCCGCGGCGGCGGCAAGGGCGCTGGCATACGCGGAGCCGCGGCAGGCTTGGCGGTGCTGCGAACCACCGGCTTGGGCGGCTTGACCGTCGGCGGCGCCGTCGGCTCAAGCGGCGCGGGCCGCTTCACGAGCGGTTCGACCGTCGCCGCAACCTTCTTCCACAGCGCGCTTTCGTGCGGATCGAGCCGCCGGGGCATGTCAGCGGCGGAGGGTGAGCCGCGCGACGCTGGCGCGCGGCAGCAGGATCAGCGCCGAGCCGCGCCCCGACATGCCGCCCGCGATCGCGCGCGCATCCTTGCCCGCGCCCCAGAAGCTGTCGAAGCGGTTCGCGCCCTTGATCGCGCCGCCGGTGTCCTGCGCGATCCACAGCCCATTGGGCTCAGCGCGGTCGAGCGAGAGAAAGACGGGCGCGCCGAGCGGCACATATTTGGGATCGGCGGCCACGCTCGACCGCGGGGTGACCGGCACACCGAGCGCGCCGAGCGGGCCGGAGCCGGTGATCTCGCGGAAGAAGACCCAGCTCGGATTTTCGTTCATCACCGCGGCGCCGCGGACCGGATCGGCGCGGAGATAATCGAGGATACCCTGCATCGACGCCTTGTCGCGCGGCAGTTCGCCGCGGTCGAGCAGCAGCTTGCCGATGCCGACATAATCGCGGCCGTTCTGCGTGTCGTAACCGATCCGCATGATGCCGCCATCGGGGAGCCGCAGACGCCCCGATCCCTGCACCTGCAGGAAGAAGAATTCGGCGGCGTCGGCGGCCCAGGCGATCTCGAGCCCGCGGTTCGCAAGCACCCCGCTCTCGATCGCCGCGCGGTCATAATAGCGAACGAAATTATTGCCATCGACACGGCCGCGGATCTTTTTGCCCTTGAGCTCGTCCGAGAAGAGGCCGAGGTCGACGTCGACGAGGTCGGCCGGACGGCGATAGATGGGCACGTCATATCCCGGCCGCTGCGTGCGCGAGGCGGCGATCTCGGGCTCATAATAGCCGGTGACGAAGCTGGTGCCCGCGCCGACCTGCACCGTGCCGAAATAGCGGCTGAAGAAATTGGTCGCGTCGCGGTCGGCCCAGTCCTTCGCCGCATTGCAGCTTTCGGTCCATTCGCCGGTCTGCGTCAGCCCGCTCGCGTCGGCGCGCCGCTGCACCGACGGGCAGCTGATGCGAAAGGCCTTGAGCGCCGCGGTCGCCTGCTCCGCAGCGATGCCGAGTTCGTTATATTCGGGGCCGGCGATCACGCCCGCCTCGGCCGCGGTGGTCGCCGTCGCCGGAACCGCGGCGGCAGCCAGCGCCGGGCGCGGCGTCGCCGGGATCGGCCGGGCTGCAACGGTTCCGCTCTCCGACGGGCGCGGCGTGTAGGGCCGCGGCGTACCGGTCGGGGCCGGAGTCGGAGTTGGCGCAGGCCGGGTGACCGGGGTCGTGCCGGGACGCGGCCCGCCCGCATCGGGAATCACCGAAGAGCAGGCCGATAGAAGGGGAAAAGCAGCGAGAAGCGCGAATCCGAAGATACGCGCTCGCGGCGCGAGGTTCATCGCCGCCCCCTGCATATGATCAGGCGACGTCGGCTTCGTCGAGCAGCCAGTTCGGATCGTTGCTGCCGATCGCGCGGCGGAAGGTCCAGAGGTCGTCGGTCTGCGCCGCATCGCTCATCGAACCCGAAACCAGCTTGCCGTCGGCATCGCGGGTGATCGCGCTGATGTCGGCCTGATAGCGGACGGTGATGCGCGCCTCGCTGCGGCTGAGTTCGACCGCGGTGATCTTCGCCGAATCGATCCCGATCAGGCGGTTGTCGAGCGTCTCGCCGCGCTTTTCGCGCGCTTCGATCGCCTCGACGAAGGCTTCGTAGCTGTCGTCGTCGCAAAGGTCGCGCAGCGTATCGCGGTCGCCCGACCAGAAGGCCTCGAGGATCATACGATAGGCGGCTTCCGCGCCCTCCATGAAGCGGCCGGCGTCGAAATGACGGTCGCTCGCGAGCAGCTGGCGCAGGCCGATTTCGGCGGCGGGTTCGTACACGAGCCCCGAACCGCTCGGCGCAGTGCTCGGCGCGCCTGCCGTTTCGGTCTCGTCGAGGCGCACCGGCGCGGGCGCAGCGCGTTCGTCGCGGCGCGGCAGCACGGGCTCCTGCTCATGGCCGGTGCGCTTGCCGAGCACCGAATAGAGCCGCATGCCGAGGAAAGCGGCAATCATGGCGAGCAGGACGATCGAGAAAGCGGTCACAGGCAGATATCCATTGCGGGCAAGGATGAAGCGTCATCCCCAACATAGGGCATAGACGTTAATGTTTCAAATCACCATGGCCGCACCATGGCGGCAGGTCAACGATTCCCCGCCGCATCGGGCTCCGCCGGTGCCGGCCCCGGTAGCAGCTCCGGTACCGCCCATTGTGCTGGCGATCCACCGCTGCTAAGCGCGCCCGCAACGCTCCGCCGTACGGCGGAACCTTCCCACCCGATTCAGTGAAAGCATTTAGAAACATGGCCGACGAGACCAGCACCGACCTCAACCCCGCCGCACTGCCGAACGGCGAAGATACTGGCCCCGCGATCGGCCTGATCTCGCAATATGTGAAGGACCTGTCGTTCGAAAACCCGAATGCGCCGGCCGTCTATCAGTGGGCCTCGGCGCCGCAGGTCGACGTGCAGTTCAACATCGGTGCCGACAATGTCGGCGAGAATCTCTTCGAAGTCTCGCTGAAGATCGACATCACGTCGAAGTCGGACGAGGGCACGCAGTTCGTCGTCGACGTCAAATATGCCGGCCTGTTCGGCGTCCGCAACGTCCCCGACGACCAGCTTCAGCCCTTCTTCCTCGCCGAAGCACCGCGCATCCTCTTCCCCTTCGCGCGCCGCGTCGTTGCCGATGTCGTGCGCGACGGCGGCTTTGCTCCGCTGCTGCTCGAACCGATCGACTTCCACGCGCTGTTCATGCAGCAGGCGCAGGCGATCCAGGCCGAACAGGCCGGCGAGGTCACGGTCGGGCAGGCGTAAGCCACCCGCCGGGGGCAGGCCGGGGGTTTGAGCAGCCTCGTCAAAAGCGTGGGAACGATCGGCGGCCTGACGATGGTCAGCCGCATTTTCGGCTTCGTACGCGACATGCTGCTCGCCCGCGTCCTCGGCGCGGGGCTCGCCGCCGACGCTTTCCAGCTCGCCTTCACTCTGCCCAACACCTTCCGCCGCCTGTTCGCGGAGGGCGCCTTCTCGGTCGCCTTCGTTCCCATGTACAGTCGCGCGCTGCATGGCGCCGATGATCAGGGGGGCGGTGAGGAAGCCGCGGCGAAATTCGCCGACGATGTGCTGTCGGTTTTTCTATGGGTGTTGCTCGCCTTCTCGGGCGTGATGATGATCGCGATGCCCGGGATCGTCTGGCTGCTCGCGCGCGATTTCCAGGAAGTCCCCGGCAAGTTCGACTTCGCGGTCTTCCTGAGCCGTGTCACCTTTCCCTATCTCGCGCTCGTCAGCCTCGTCGCGATGCTTTCGGGCCTGCTCAACGCCCGCTCGCGTTTCGCACCGGGCGCCTTCGCGCCGGTGCTGCTCAATATCGTGCTGATCAGCGGGATCGTCACCGGCTGGTGGCTCCGCGGTCCCGGCGGCGACGACCGGATCGTCGCCGAAGCGCTCGCCGCGGCGGTCAGCATCGCGGGTGTGGTCCAGCTTGCCTATATGTGGTGGGCGGTGCGCCGCGCGGGACTGAAGCTCCACTGGCGCTTTCCCAAATTCACGCCCGAGGTGAAGCGGCTCGGCATGCTGATCCTGCCCGCGACCTTCGGCGCCGGCATCTATCAGATCAGCCAGTTCGTCGACACCTTCTTCGCGACCTCGCTGCCACAGGGCTCGCTGACCCTGCTCAAGCTCGCCGATCGCCTCAACCAGCTGCCGCTCGGCATCGTCGGCATCGCGCTCGGCACCGCGATCTTGCCGATGCTGTCGCGCCATATCCACAGCGGCGACGCCGCCGAGGCGCAGCGGCTGCAGGGCAATGCGTTCGAGATTGCGACGCTGCTGACGCTGCCCGCCGCCGCCGCGCTGGCGATCTGTGCGCCCGCTTTCGTCACCGCCTTCTTCGTCGGCGGCAAGTTCACCGAGGCCGACGGCGCGATCATGGCGCAGATCGTCGTCGCGCTGATCTGCGGCCTTCCCGCCTATGTGATCGTCAAGATCCTCAATCCCGGCTTCTTCGCGCGCGAGGATACAAAGACCCCGGTGTGGACCGCGCTCGCCTCGCTGATCGTCAACATCGCGATCAACCTCTATGTCGTCGATCGGTACGGGATCGTCGGGCTGGCGGGCGCGACCGCGGTGTCGGCGTCAATCAACTGCCTGTTGCTCTACATCATGCTCCATCGCCGCGGCTGGTTCCATTTCACCGCAAGCCTTGCCGGCAAGATCGCGCGCCAGCTGATCGCGGTCGCGGTCATGGCCGCGCTGCTCTGGTATATGATGCCGCTGATGGCACCCTATTATGGCGGCAGCGTCTTCGAGCGTATCTGGTCGCTTGCTATCCTCTGCGGGGCGGGCGGGATGGTGTTTTTCGCCACGGCCTTCATCGTGGGCGCGCTTGACAAGGATCTGGTTCGCATGCTCACGCGGCGGCGCGGCAAGCCTGCCGAAATTCAGGAGTAAGACATGCGGACGCTATCGGGCATCCAGCCCACCGGAAATTTGCACCTCGGCAATTATCTGGGCGCGATCCGCAACTGGGTGCGCATGCAGGACGATATGCCGGGCGAGAAGCTCTATTTCCTCGCCGACCTGCACGCGATCACCGTCCATAACGACCCAGCCGAGCTGACCGCGAACACGCGCGAGATGGCAGCGGCGCTGATGGCGGCGGGGATCGATCCCGCGAAGGCGATCCTGTTCAACCAGGCACGCGTCCCCGCGCACGCCGAGCTCGCGTGGCTGCTCTTCTGCACCGCGCGTATCGGCTGGCTCAACCGCATGACGCAGTTCAAGGAAAAGTCGGGCAAGAACCGCGAAGGCGCGAGCGTCGGGCTCTATGCCTATCCGGTGCTGCAAGCCGCGGACGTACTGCTCTACCAGACGACGCACGTCCCCGTCGGCGACGACCAGAAACAGCATCTTGAGCTGGCGCGCGACATCGCGACCAAGTTCAACCTCGACACGGCGACCGAGACCTTCACGCTGCCCGAGCCGACGATCCCGCCGACCGCCGCGCGGATCATGAGCCTGCGCGACGGATCGGCGAAGATGTCGAAATCGGACCCGAGCGATGCGAGCCGCATCAACCTGGTCGACGATCCCGACACGATCATGGCGAAGATCCGCAAGGCGAAGACCGATCCCGAGCCGCTGCCGTCCGAAGCGGCGGGCCTCGAAGGCCGGCCCGAGGCGAAGAATCTCGTCTCGATCTACGCCGCGATGGCCGACGAAAGCGTCGATCAGGTGCTCGCCCGCTTCGCCGGACAGGGCTTCGGCGCCTTCAAGCCCTCTCTCGGCGAGTTGCTCGTCGAGACGCTGCGCCCGATCGCGACGCGACTCAGCGAGCTCAAGGCCGATCCCGCGGCGATCGACGCCGCGCTGGAGGCCGGCGCAGCACGCGCCGCGGCGCTCGCAAAGCCGACGCTCGACGCAGCTTATACTGCGCTCGGTCTCTGCCGCTAAATCGCGTAAAAATCTTGTTTATCGGTGCCACCTTCCCATATCGGGAAGGTGGAACCACCGTGCGACGAAACGGGTTCAACCAAGGTTAAGTCGCATCGGCGTAGTCATGCTATAAACGGCACCTTACGCGCCGATCCGAATCACGGAGCCAGGACTATGAGCAAGATCAACCTTCGGCATCTCGGCCTCGCCGCCATGACCGGCGCCGCGCTGGCGCTCGCGGGCTGCGCCACGCCCTTCAAGGCCGATGTCGCGCGCTTTCAGACACAGCTTCCCGCGCCGCAGGGCCAGAGCTTCGTCGTCGAATCCGCCAACCCCGCGCTGCAGGGCGGGATCGAATTCGGCCAGTACGCCAACCTCGTCTCGGGCGAACTGACCCGCTACGGCTATCGCCCCGCCGCCCCCGGCGAGCGCGCCGACCTCGTCGTGCGCATGGACTATGGCGTCGACAAGGGCCGCGAACGCGTCGTTTCCAGCCCCGGCTTCGGCGATCCCTGGTACGGCGGCTATTACGGCCGCGGCTTCTATGGCCCGCCGGTGATCGTCACCGGACGCGGCGGACGCCGCTATGTCTACGGCTATCGCGACCCCTTCCTGTGGGGCGGTTTCGGCCCCGGCTGGGGCTATAACGACGTGTCGAGCTACACCGTCTATACCAGCGGCCTGAACCTTCAGATCAACCGCGCTGGCGACGGCTCGCGTCTGTTCGAGGGCCACGCCGAGGCGCAGTCGCGCGACAACAACCTCCAGACGATCGTCCCGAACCTCGTCGAGGCGATGTTCACCGGTTTCCCGGGCAATTCGGGCGAGCGCGTGCGCATCACCGTGGCGCCGCCCGGAAAGGGCTGAGCCTCCTACGCACAAAACGAAAAGCCCGCCCTCCGACAGGAAGGCGGGCTTTTTCGTATCCGCTGCAAAATGGTGGACAAGTCCGGGGATAAGCCCGGCATAAGCCTGTGGATCAGCTGTTGAGGCTGCGCCGGATTGCGGCGATCTCAGCGTCGAGTTCGCTGTCGGCGACGCGCAGCGCCTCTACGGTGCGCACGGCATGGATCACCGTCGAATGGTCGCGCCCGCCGAAACGGCGGCCGATCTCGGGATAGGAGCGCGGCGTCAGTTCCTTCGCCAGATACATCGCCACCTGGCGCGGGCGCGCGACGGCACGGACGCGGCGCTTCGACGCCATTTCCGACTTGTCGAGCCGGTAGTGGGCGCAGACTGCGCGCTGGATCTCGTCGATCGTGATCCGCGGACGCGCGCTGCGGACATTCTCGGCCAGCCGGTCCTCGGCGAGCGCGAGGTCGACCGTCGTCCCGGTAAGCGCGGCATAGGCGAGCAGCTTGTTGAGCGCGCCTTCGAGCTCGCGGATATTGCGGGTGAAATGCTTGACCAGATAGGCGACGACCGCGTCGGGCACCTCGACCATCGGCATCGCGGCGAGCCGCTGGCGGATGATACGTTCGCGCAGATCGTCCTCGGGCGCCTCGATATCGGCAACGAGCCCGCCCGACAGCCGCGACAGCAGCCGAGCCTCGACCCCGTCGAGCATCGCCGGCGGGCGGTCGGCAGTGACGACGAGGCGCTTGCCCGCCGTCATCAGGTCGTCGATCGTGTGGAGCAGCTCTTCCTGCGTCGAATTCTTGCCGATCACGAACTGCAGATCGTCGAGCAGCAGCAGATCGGCCGCGCGCAGCCGCGCCTTGAACGCCATCATGTCGCCGCCGCGCATCGCGCCGACGAATTCGAGCATGAATTTTTCCGCCGACATCAGGATGATGGTCGCGGTCGGATGCGCGGCAGCATAGTCCTGCGCGATCGCCTGCAGGAGATGCGTCTTGCCCTGCCCGGTGCCCGAGCAGAGATAGAGCGGGTTGAACTGCGGCGCCTCGACCATCGCCATGCGGCGCGCGGCATTGGCGGCAAGGATGTTGCTGCGCGCGACGACGAAGCGGTCGAACGACAGGCGCGGGTCGAAGCCGAGCAGCGCCGGGTTCGCCTGCGCCGGCTGCGGTGCCTCGAACGCGGGAAGCGGTTGCGCCGACAGCGCCGACGCCCGATCGGTCGCCGCCGCACCGCCGCGCACGGTGACGTTGCGCACCGCCGGCAGATGCTGGCGCCACGCCAGCTCGAGGCGGTCGCCGAAGCGCTCGTTGATCCAGTTGGCCGAGAAGCGGCTCGCGGTCTCGAGCGTCACGACGCCCGACAGGCTGCAATATTCGGCGAAGCGAACGGGCTTCAGCCAATGATCGAAGGTGCGCGCGCCGAGGTCGCGGCGCAGCCCTTCGGCGACGCGCGGCCAGAGCGTAGCGGCTTCCCCACCGCTCACAGCTCCCGTCCCTGCGTCCATGCCATACCCGTCCCTGCCCTGAATCACGCCGTGTCGCCCCTCGAAGTCCCCCACCGTCCGGGCTTTCGCGCGACCGCGGCACATGCCGATCCGTCGAGCCTGCGCGCGGGCGCAAGCATCCTGTCCCGGACAGAGGTCCGAAAGAGTGCGAATCATGTCGATGTGGCGGCCGACGGCGAAGGCCGACGACGCACCCTGTCTAGGCAAGGCGGAGCGAGTCGATCAAGACCGCGGCGTGTAAAAATACTGAAATAAAAATCTTGACTCCCCCCGGGGGACGGAATCACGTTAAAGTCTATTTTAATTGAATATTTTCAATGACTTAATTGTTACATTGATTGTGACGCCAGCGAATCGCGGTAATTCCGTCACTTACCGCGATGCAACACAACTGCCATCATGGAGTCACAAAGCGGCGCACAAAAAAGGACCCGCGAGCCTCTCGGCCGCGGGTCCTTTTTTGTGCCCTTTCGGGACAGAAGCGAATCAGGCGATCGCGTTCACGCTCTTGGTCAGGCGTGCATATTTGCGGGCAACCGTATTCTTGTGGAGCACGCCCTTGGCAACGCCGCGTGCCATTTCGGGCTGGGCGGCCTTCAGCGCGGTCGCCGCGGCGTCCTTGTCGCCCGAAGCGACGGCGGCTTCGACCTTCTTCACCAGCGTGCGGATGCGCGAGACGCGATTCTTGTTCACGGTGGCACGCGCCTGGTTGCGGCGGATGCGCTTCTTTGCCTGCGGCGTATTGGCCATAAATTCCTCTAGTCTTTCAAACGGTCTACATGGTCGGAGCACAGCCTCAGCGGAGCAGCCGAATCGCGCGAAAGCAGCGAATCAATGTCCGGATGCGGCCGGTTCCGGACGCCCGGACCCTGCTCGAAGGGTGCGCCCATAGCCAGATTGCCCCTTGGGGTCAACCGGGAACCGCCCCTAACGCTGGCATTTCGGGCAGTAAAAGGTCGACCGCCCGCTCTGGACGACGCGCACGATCGTCCCGCCGCATTCGCAGGCCTCGCCCTCGCGGCCATAGACGCGCCAGTCCTTCGCGAAATAGCCGAGGTCGCCCTCGGGGCTGAGGAAATCGCGCAAGGTCGAACCGCCCGCCGCGATCGCGGCGACCAGCACCGCCTTGATCGCGGGAACCAGCACCGCGAGCTTCGCTTTGGGAACATCCGCCGCCGCCTTCAGCGGCGAAATCTTCGCCATGTTGAGCGCTTCGCAAACATAGATATTGCCGAGCCCCGCGATGACGGTCTGGTCGAGCAGCATCGCCTTGATCGGCGCGCGGCGGCCGGCGAGCGCCTTGGCCAGACAGGCCGCATCGAATTCGTCCGACAGCGGCTCCGGCCCCAATGTCACGAAAGCCGGGAACAGCGCCAGCGGATCGCCGCTCACCAGATCGACCGACCCGAATCGCCGCGGATCGTGCAGGAACAGCCGGTGTCCCGCCCCGGTTTCGAGCAGCAGATGGTCGTGCTTCCCCGCCTCGCCGCCCTCGGTGCGCCAGCGCCCCGACATGCCGAGGTGAAAGATCATATGATCGTCGCGGTCGGTCGACACGATGCCATATTTCGCCCTGCGCGAGAGGGCGGTGACGGTAGCGCCGGTTAGTCGCTGCGCCAGATCGACGGGAAAGGGCCGACGGAGGTCGGGTCGAAAGGTCGAGACGGTCACCAACCGCTGGCCTTCGAGGAAGGGCGCAAGTCCGCGGACGGTGGTTTCGACTTCGGGTAGTTCGGGCATATCGCCGATCCGGCTACGCGCCATTTGCGCGCACGACAAGGCCCCGCTAAAGGCCGACGCACCAGACCATCTCCCCGCAAAGGCGCGCACTCCATGCCCACCCCCGACACCGTCAGCTTCGGTTATGAGCAAGTCCCGGCGGGCGAGAAGACCGCAATGGTCGGCGAAGTGTTCAGCCGCGTCGCGCGCAAATATGACATCATGAACGACGCGATGTCGGGCGGCATGCACCGCCTGTGGAAGGACCGCTTCGTGCGCCGCGTGAAGCCGCGCGAGGGCGAGACGATCCTCGACATGGCGGGCGGCACCGGCGACATCGCCTTCCGTATGGAGCGCTCGGGCGCCAGCATCACGGTCGCCGACATCAACCCCGACATGCTCGGCGTCGGCATGGAACGCGCGGCGGAGCGCGGGATCGACAGCCTCGTCTGGTCCGAACAAAATGCCGAGAAGCTCTCGTTCCCCGACCAGTTTTTCGACGCCTATACGATCGCCTTCGGGATCCGCAACGTCACCGATATTCCCGCGGCGCTGAAGGAAGCGCACCGCGTGCTCCGCTATGGCGGGCGCTTTTTCTGCCTCGAATTCTCGACCAACGAATGGCCGGGTTTCGCGCAGGCCTATGATGCCTATTCGCATCACCTCGTCCCCAAACTCGGCAAGCTGATCGCCGACGACGAGGACAGCTATCGCTATCTGATCGAATCGATCCGCCGTTTCCCGCCGATGCCCGCCTTCGCGCGGATGATCCGCGAGGCGGGCTTCACTGCGGTGAAGGTCGAGCCGATCATGGGCGGGCTTGTCGCGATCCACAGCGGGTGGAAAGCTTGACCCGACCGATCACCCATATTGCCCGCCTGCTGAAGTGGGGCCGCATCCTCGCGCGCCACGGGGCGCTGCGCGGGATCGAGACCGCGCCGCAGACCCCGCCGGGGGTCAAGCGGCTGTGCCGCATCGCGCGCTTCGGGACGATCCAGCCCGCGGTGCCCGACTATGCCGCGGCGTTTCAGGCGATCGGCCCCGCCGCGGTCAAGCT
>VFQN01006143.1_pt1 | contig 14043 bp, 13 predicted proteins | sample 3512371 | NCBI WGS metagenome assembly VFQN01 (sample SAMN10412370, study PRJNA504923) | tailings metagenome | isolation source: Replicate 2 from Balatoc abandoned mine | place: Philippines: Itogon, Benguet | collected 2017-08-28
GAGGCACCTGTTTCGACGCGCCATCCGAAAGCCCCCACGGAAGATCGGAACACTGCGTGCACCGTAGCCTTTATTCCCATCCCCGCTCCTCGCGCGCAGGGCGATGAACCACACATCACCTCCAGGGCAGACGCTATCCATTAGGCCTTGCGTACAAGGCAGTGGGCCCGTGGACTACGGACACGTCCGCTTTCTGCTGGCGCCCGACAAGCCCAACACAGCCAATGGCTTCCTCAGCGCCGATGGGGCTTACAGGCGCCCTCTGCATTGCCGGTAGGCTCAGCACTAAGGCGTCACGCCATCACCACAGCCTCTACGGCAATATGTCGTACACCTTCACCGAGTCAACAAGGAATTTTGCGTCTCCCGCGTCGATGGCTGCGTCCCCGATGTCGAAGCCAGGGTACAGCCCACCGATTGCCAGGTCCAGGATCATGTAAAAGGGAACTGCAGACAGGATGAAGGCAACGGAGAGGCAACAACGGTTAACACACATGCACGTACGTCCGAATGCGGTACCTGCGCCCTGAGAGTGTGACGCAGTGATGGTGGGCGTAAGGGGCAGGTTGAAAGGCGTGTGGGAAGGAACGGCAGCGGGAAAGCACTGAAGCGCATGCAAGTGGAGGGGCAAGGACGCAGCCGTGCTGTTAAGCGAGACCGTGTTCGTGGCGAAGGGTGTGTTACAGGCAGTGACAACCAGACGAACTCACGTATTGTATGCAGTTCATCAAAGCTTTGTAGCACCTACCAGCCCCTCTTGACAAATCTTTGCCTGCTCGCCTACATGGGCTGTATCGAGCCCGAACTTATCCCGTACCGCAATGGTAATACAACGCAAAAGGCGCGCGCACCCACCGTCGAATGGCGCGTAGGGGTTGGCCGGCGCGCCTCCCGACCGCCACGTGCCCAGGCTGATGCTGTTGTACTGCTTGCTGTTGGCGTAGAAGGCGATGCGGGAGGAGTTCCACACCATGCTGTAGTTGTTGAAGCTGTTTTGCAGCTTGGTGTAGCCCATCTGGAAGGCGCCTGGTGGGGCATGGGGCACGGGGTGCGGGTTGTGGGTTAAATGTTGTGGTACATGGGGTGTGAGGCGTGGGGGCCTGCCCAAGCGTGGGTGCGTCAGGCACCAGAGGCAGTACTGCCGTACCGCAATGCGGAGAAAGGACCTCATATGCGACCGTGCATGGGCCTCAGTTATAGCAGTGCCTGCACGCGCGCAGCTCTTAAAGGAATAGAACGGCTGCTGGCAGTAGGTCCGGGGGACAGGCATGGACGGGGCCACGGCAATGCATTGGATGCCTTGAATGGGGCCTGCTGCCAGTGCATGTTTCGCACCCTAGCACCTGTCATGTTCACTGCGTGGTTCCGCGGCCGACGCTGCTGTTGGCATGGGCGCTGGCACTAAAACGTGCTGGTGAGCCTGTGGGGACAGAGCATGAAGGTATGGCGGCCGCATCCCACAGCGGCACTCCCCCATCCCAGCAGCGGCACTCACGCACGGTCTGGTTGCAGCTTTCCCACCAACGGTCCGGCTGGCCCCCGTAGTGCACGTTGGAGATGGTGAAGTTCTTGGTGTTGGTGTGTTCCATGATGTCTGGATGGAGGGGATGCAGGGTCAGGTGGGGCGGGGCGGGGGCGAGGTGGCCGCACAACCATTTTGGCATTTGGTGTTACGTTCCAGGTGTTGTGGCACACGGTCCGGTCACGCGGACAGGCAAGCAACCGAGGATGCAAGGAGCAGCCTGCCAAGGACGTCCCCTGGCAAAACCCGTGCCCCTGCCGCATGCCGCCCCTGCGGCAACGGGACTGTATCAGGCGTACTAGATGTGGCTATCTTGTTGCCCCTGGACCTGAGAAAGACACTGCACGGAGGCCTGCGTCACTCTAACCCAAACACGCACAAAACTCCCTGGCCCGAGGCGGCGTCCGCTCACCAGCCCCTCCCAACCATACACGCACGCTACACATCCAACCGCTGCCAACCGCCGCACCCACTCACCTAGCTCGCCTCCGATGCACCAGCCGTTGCCGTACGGTCCGCAGCCCATGCACCAGGAGCGGTTTGTCTCGGGCAGCATCCAGGCAGCCGGCCACGTGCCCATCACTGCGCGGGTCATGTGGGAGCGACACGTGGCAATTAACACATGGCCGTGTAGCATGCGATCCCGCACCGAACGGTGCTTAACAGTCACGGTGAGTACCGTTTTCCAGCAGAGGGTCCGGGTCGGGTGTACAAGCTCGCATCACATGCAAAGCGTGTGCCCTTGCGTGCACAAAGACCGCATAAGCGTAAGAAGAACACATGGGTTGGTGTGCAAGCGAGAACACCATGTCCCGCCGGCTGGTTGCCTGGCTGTCGTGCCCTATTAGCGGAAGTGGCACTTCTAAGGCACGCTGGCTCGCAACGCGGCACGCAAGCCCTTGAGGGGGGCCTCGGGGTGTTGCGCTGGCACGCAAAGTAGTTGTGCACAACATGGCTCGCTCACCCATGGGCACCTTGGCGCGCACGTCAATGCGAATGGCGGTGGAGTTGGTGGGCTTGCCGCCCCACCTGCAGCACACGTGCAGCGCGCAGGCAGGACAGCAAGGCAACGTTAGCCACGCAACCCGGTTGATATCAGAGACCACCCTGTCCCTACACACCCGGGACCTCTCGGAATCACGCAGCACCGTACGTACGCAAGCAAGCCGCTTCTTCCGTCCTTTTTTTCGTCCTTGCTACCGTATCAGCTTGCTTATTCTTACTCACATGAAGGCCGCCTTGTTCCTGGTGTGCAGCCTGGCTGAGGTGTATTGCGTCACGGCGGGCGGCGCGTTTAAATTGTAGCAGTTGTGGTTGGGGCTGCGCCGCCCCTGGATCACCAGGTAGCCGTCGCTTGAGGTGTTCCACTTTTCCACTCGCACATTGGTCGAGGCGTTGGTGTGGCACTGCCGCTGCCAGTTGCCCCAGCCTGGCGGTATGGATGGCGGCATGCAACACGGCACAGGGCCGGGCGTTGGGCGGCTGGGAGTGATGCACGTGTGCTAGGTTCACGGCAGCGGGGGTCAGCATGGATAACACACCCGCTGCCAGTTGCCGCAGCCTGGCGGTATCGACAGCAGGACGCACAGCGGCACAGGGGGTTGGGCGGATCGGAAGCGGTGAACGCGTTCATAGTTCATGTTGCCCATGACGCACCTACCAACACCTCCGTCCTCTTCTGCCCACGTTGTCAAATCCGACCTACCAATAAGGCTTGGGCCGTATGATGTCCCGTCCCCCAGCTCAAAGCTCCATTTGCGCAGGTCTATGCCCCCGTTGACGCATAGCGGGTCGGTGTTGGGGCTCTTGCAGGGCCTGAAGTCGTCAGACCACCGCAGCTTGATGGTGACGGCACCTGCGCCACCACGTGGCACGGACACGTGTGGCACCGTGTGGCACTTGCTTGAGGTACTGGCAACCCATGGTATGCAGCTCTGACTGGTAGTTGCATGCATGATGTCATTGGCACCAGTATCTTGCTCAAGTGCGAACGAAGTGACTACTGTAGGCAACCGAGGATTGCTCCTCGGTTTCCGCGGCAAACATGGTACAAAGCTTGCGTACGCAGGGCTATCCAGGCCGCTCCAGCGCCGCACCTGCTTGAAGCGCAAGTGTGAGAATAAGACATGCAATCGCAGTGTACGCTTGGCCGTGTTTGGAGCGCACAATAGACGTGGTGGAGGCCATCGGGTCGGCAGCCAAGCGTATTTGCCAAGTTGCTTGGCACAGAGATTGAGTGGCGCCTCGCCAAAGTACAGGAGTAGGTCTAGATTGGGGCGTCTGATTGATTAATACCATAGACAGGCTGCGCGTCGCCAACTGTTCAAGGGCAAGGAATGGAGGAGGTAGTTGAATCAGTAAGTGTGGAAAGCTGTACAAGTCCTTTGCCCAGCACACAGATACACCATACCTGATATGGGGTTTATACCGAATAATCATCAGGCAGCTAGTAGAGGCGTGGTGGGCGCGGCAAGCGGCTTCCACCTGCGCGCGGATCCGCGCGGCACTGCTGCGCAGGTCTCCCTTGCGCCCCCCCTGGGCCCAGCATGGCATGCGTATCGCCGCGCCAGCTGTCACATGACAACCTTGACAACCACTGTGCCCATGACTTTATCCTTGGTTGTACGGTGGAGCCTCTGTACTACGCTGGGACTTGATGCATCCGCAGCGGACACGAGGCAGCAGGCGCAGCTTGGGGTAACCTGCTGGGCCAACTTGTCACCAAAGTGCTCTCCATCACAGTCTGTTGGGACTTTCAGGTTGTAGAAGATAGCGCAGGCGAAAGTCGTTTCGGGTACTCCTAAAGCTGTCACTCGGGCACGACACAGGACAGATATGTAAGCGCTGCGCACGAGCCATGCGATTTAGGATTTGCTTTGCGGCATGCTAACGTTATGCTTTCTAATCTTTGGGGCAAAGCGGTTACACGTTCTGAGACGGTACCAACTGCCTCGGGGCATGGCAACATCATGTTTCCGTGCCTGCTTAAGCGAGGGCCTTCGAGTGTGCACATGTAATTAGCTGTACCGTATTAAACTGTCCATATTACCTTAGCACTCAAAGGCCTTCACAACCTGTTCACATCCATGAGCATCTTAGGTGGAGCAACAGTGATGCAGGGCTTTGACGTTCCGGCATAAGCAGTTACGTGTTGATTGCATGCTGTAATGGGCTCTCCCGGGGCAAGCCCTCTGGCCGGGGGCCAGTGCCAGTCTGGTCCTAGCAAGGGCACAGATGCCGTCGAGGCGACACAGGCCAGCACTGCTGACGACCAGCAACTCATTTTCGCACTTCCATGGGAGATCCTGCTTAAGATCATAAGCAGCTTACCAGCGCGTTACCTGCCAAATGTTCGGCTGACGTGCGCTCGTTTCTGCGCCCTAGCCGATGAGCGCGTTAAGCGTCTTACGCTTCGCCTGGAGCCAACGATTCCCAACCATAATCTATTTCGTGAACCCACGGCTGACTCCAGCAGCACGGCTACGCGCGACACGTTCGGAAACAGCTATGCCGGTACCGCGTCCCAGAACCCTGGCTCGCGGGCCTCCGCGTCTGGGCCGCGCAACTTCCCGTGCGCATCGCACAGCGCAGAGCCGCACCTGCACGCGCAACGGCCTTTACTGCGCACATGGATGGCCCACGTTCGGGAGTTGCGCGTTTGCTTCCCGGAGCCCCCGCCCAGCCAACCCGAGCCCCAGCCGCAGCCCCAGGCGCCTCCACCCGCCCCGAACCACAACGAGCAGCAACAAGTCCACGGCGTGCAGAACGCCGCACTGCACCACGCGCAGCTTGAGGGCTTCCAGGACCTTGTGCAGCTGCCGCAGATGATCGAGCAGGAGCTGCACCAGCTGCTGCAGCACCACCAAGCCATGGTGGACGCCATGATCGGCCCGGAGGCCCCCCCTGTCCCCAACCCGCCTGACAACAACCCCAACGCCAACGCCATCGGCGCAGCTGGCGCAGGAGTGGCTGCCGTACAGGCGCCAGCCGCTGCCGCCGTGCACGTCCCCGCGCCGCCGCAGCAACAGCCCAACGGAGTCAATGCAAACGATCCCGACCCACATCAGAATCAGCAGGGCAACAACCACCAGGACGACAACCAGCACAACCACAACCTGGTGGGCGCGTGGGCCCAGCAGCTGGCCAACCAGGTGCTGCAGCTGGTGGAGGTGGCGGGAGCGGGCGCGGGCGCGGAGCTGGCGGAGATGCTGGCGCTGCTGGGCCCTGTGCCGCCAGGCCTCGCGCAGGCGGCGGCAGCTGCCCAGCAGCAGCAGGGGCAGGGGCAGGAGCAGGGGCAGGGGCAGCAGCAGGAGGGGGAGCAGGCCGGTGCACCCGTGCTCCCAGACGGCCCTGGTCAGCCGCCACACGGGGTGGCGGGTGCGGCGGCAGGTGCTGTGGTAGGGGCCCAGCCTGGGCAGGTGCAGCAGCAGCAGGAGGAGGAGGAGGAGGGAGGTGCGGGCTGGGAGGGGGCGGGGCAGCAGGGTGGGATGGAGGAGGAGGGCGAGGGCGAGGATGAGGATGAGGTTGAGGACGAGGACGAGATGATTATGCACCTGGACATGGAGGCATTTGATGCCCTCGGAGGGGAGGGGCCGCTAGGGGAGCTGGCGGGGGACCCCATGCAGGTGGCGGCGGGCGCGGAGGCGGGGCCGTGGCCGCAGGGCGGGCCCCTGCCGCCCATGGCCGTGGCCCCGCAGTGGCAGCCGCAGGGCGGCCCCGCTGCAGTGGCTAATGCTGCTGGCGACGACGGAGGTCATGGTGGCAACGGGGGTGGCGGTGGGGCCAATGTCGCGGACATGGAAGTAGATGCGGAGGCAGCCGGGCCGGGAGGCGAGCAGCAGGGGGAGCAGCCCGCGGTGGTCGTTGTTGCGCCTGGTGGCGGCGCAGGGGGGCAACCCGGAGGTGACTTGGCGGGCGCTGGTGCGGGTGCCGCGGCTCCACACGTGGCAGCAGGAGGACCGGGCGGGGGCCCTGGCCAAGGCGGTGGCGGGCCAGCGGCGGCGGCGGCGGCGGCAGGGCCAGTCGCTCCGGCCGCAGCAGCAGCAGCAGCTGCTGCTGCTGGTGACGAGGCGCGCTACGTTGCGCAGCTGCGGTCGCTGGCTAGGCGGCTGGCGCCGCACTGCGGCAAGCTGCAGTTGCTGGTGCTGGACAAGGTGAGGGGGCGGTGTGCTGTTGCGATCCGTGTGGAGGCGTAGTTGTAACCTTGCCTACACGGCGGCTTGCGCGTGGTCGCGTTTAGGAGGTCACCACCTACGCTGTTGCTGGGAAGGGGTCCGCCATGCGCTGAGTGTGTAGTTTCTGTTGGCAAAGTCGCTTGGGGAACACCGGGAGGAGGTGGTGATGAGTGTTTGTGGTTGCAGCCGTGTGGAAACGTTACTGTGTGTTACGTTGTGCGTGGAGGGGCACCTTTAGTGTGGTCACAGGTCAGACCGCGAACACTTGTCTTCATGGATAGGGTAAGAGGGAGTTGTGCAAAGAGTGCTGACGGCGGGCTCAGTTCAGAGTGAGGGCCCTGGGGCGAATAGGCTGAAGGGGGGAAGAACGGCTTTACTGGGCCGGGTTTGGGTGCATGGGTGGTGCTGTCCCTCGGTGCCACGGTGTTGCCGTCAAGGTACGGCCATCGCCTTCTGGTCCAGTCTAGACCAGTATGACGGTAGTCAACGAAACAGAGTTGGGGTCTCTCCAGCTGTGCGCGTTTCACACCTCTCACAACGAAGTACAACGGTGCATTTGCCGATGCTCGTGAATGGCCAAGTCTACACACAGTTTGCACACCTGCCAACGCTACCCGCGCAGGTTCCCCGTCGCGTGATGGGCGCAGCAGGCGACTTGGTGGCGGCGGCACGGGGCGTCACGGAGCTGCGGGTTAGCAGGTGCGACCCGCCGCAGGGCGAGCAGCAGCAGCAGCAGCAGCAGCAGCAGCAGCAGCAGGAGCAGGAGGGACAGCAGCAGCAGGAGGGCGCAGGTGTGGCTGACGGTGCAGGTGTCGCTGCGCCCCCGGGCCTTGACCAAGCTGGGCAGCAGCAGCAGGAGCAGGAGGAGGAGGGGCATGTGGAGGTGGCCGCCGGGGCACAGGAGGAGGTGGTGCAGCAGCAGCAGCAGCAAGGTGGGGGTGAGGGCCTGGGCGCTTATGCGGGCGGGCAGGCGGTGGGGGCGGGGGCTTTGGAGCATGAACGTGGGGTGCGTGGGGGGTTGGGGGCTGCAGGGGGACAGGGTGGTGGCAGGGGCGAGGAGGACGAGGAGGAGGTGGAGGAGGAGGGGTCCGAGGACCGGATGCTGTGGGACGAGGCGTGCGGGTCGCCGGAAGCAGGGGCAGCGGCAGCAGCAGCAGCAGCGTCCGTCGGCATGGAGATGGAGGAGGAGGGTGTGCGGGCTGCCGCTGCAGGTGCGGGCGCGGGTGCTGCGCAGACGCTGCCCTCCACCCCGGGGGACCCTGGGGCCGGCCCTTCCTCCGCAACCACCCCTTCCCCGCGTGCACACGGTCTGGAAGGATGGCAGGGTGAGGGCGGGGGCTACGACGGCGGCGGAGGGTCCGCCGGACGGTACCAGCAGCGCCGGCGGCTGCACGGAAGTGACGGCAGCGGCCCCGGCGGCAGCGGCGGCGGGTTTGCCGGGTTGGTGGAGGCGGCTGGGGGACCAGGGGTACGGGAGGAGACAGGGGCCGCTCCGTCGGGTGCGCGTGAGGGCAGCAGCGAGGGTGTGGGGGCAGGGGCAGCGATGGAGGCAGGCGCGGCAGCAGCGGCAGGGGGCATGGCGGCGGCGCCGGCAGGTGTACTGGAGGCACTAGAGGGTGTGGGTGAGGGTGGGCTAGGGCTGGGGCTGGGCCAGGGTGCAGACGGAGGGGACATGGCAACGGTTGCCGTGCACGGACAGCCGGACCACTACGACCACCAGCAGCAGCAGTCGGAGCAGCTGCAGCAGCCGCAAGGGCATGCGGGCGACGGGACCCGTCAGGAGGCACAGCCAGAGGCCGCCGACATCCCTTGGCATCCCCGCGCCCCCACACCTGCACCCATGCCTGTGTCAAGGCACGTGTCCGTGCCGGCGGACCCCGACGCGTGCTTCTGGGCGGCGGCGGCGGCGCTGCCGCGGCTGCAGCGGCTGTCGTTGCGCGGCGGGGAGCTGGCGGCGGCGGACATGGCGGGGCTGGTGGCGCTGACGGGGCTGAAGCACTTGGAGGTGAGTGCGTGTGTATTAAGGGGTGTGTGTATTAGGAGTGCGTGCGTGTGCTGGTGTGTAAAGAGGGAGGTGGCGGCGGCGGACATGGCGGGGCTGGCGGCGCTGACGGGGCTGAAGCACCTGGAGGTGGGTGTGTGTGTATTCTGGGATGTGTGTGTTAGGGCATGCTGAGGGGCCGATAGACGCGCCGAGGCTGGTGCCGCAGTTGCCTTTCTGTCCTGGAATGTCCTTGAAACACGTGCTTCAAGACCTCTCTTGCTGTACTCCCTTACCATAGGTTCGTGCATCTCCGCACATTCAATCCCGTAACAGGGTTGAGCGTGCACAGCGGAGAGGATGTGCTTGGGTGTAGCGCTTAGGTGGCGTGTGGGCTTATGGACTCAGCCGGGCGCGTAGAAGGGCGAACTCTACCTGTTTTCTGGCATGCACCTGCAAAGCCTCCCCTCCCATTCCTTCCCCCCCAGGTCAACCACGTCATCAACATGAACCCCGGCCTGGCCTGCCTCTCCTCCCTCACCTCCCTCACGCGCCTGGTCATTGAGGACCTGCAATACGAGGTGAGGCCCTATCGGCTGCGCGCGTTAGCCCAAGTCGTGGTGAGGAAGTTTTGTACACCTATGTGCGCAACCCTGGCCTTCGCGCCATGCAAGGCGGCGCTATCCCCAAGTTCTGCGCTCCTGTCCAACCGTCTACTGCTTCATACGTACGGAATAAAGTATGGGTACTACTGGTATGCTTACTGGCTGTGTCTTGCTCCTCTCCTTGCCTCAGGGCGGCGCCATCCACGACGAGTTCTGCGGCCTGTCGCGGCTGACGGGGCTGCAGTCGCTGTCCTTCCTGGTGGTGGGCCCACTGCCCGCGGAGGTGCTGGCGTGGGGCGCGCTGGGGCAGCTCACGCAGCTGGAGGTGGGGGCGGGGGTGTGGGCGTGTGTTTTGAGTTGCTGCGGTTTGAACGCATGTTGGGACGGTGCAGGATGGTGGGGCGCTGGGGCTGTCGTGCAGCTGAAGATGGGGCCGCGAGTGTGGGCGTGTGTATTACAGTGGCTGTGGGTAAGACACGTGCTGCATGGATAGGGAGCACGGTGGATGCTGGGGCAGCTCTTGCAGCTGGAGGTGGGGGAGGGGGCTGTGTAATAGCAGCTAGGCACGCCTGCCGTGCTCTTACATGTGTGGGTTATGTGTACACCCGGGCCTGCGATTCTTTGCCGGTGATGGCATTGCCTGTGCCTGACCTCATTAATGTCCCGCTCCACCTCTCCGGATTGCCGACCAGTACGACGACAACCTGCTGCCCTGTGCATGTGTATTGGCAGAAGAGCCTGGCATGTGTCTTAACCTGTCCCCTCCCCGGTTGTCCCCACAGATCATCAACCACTACGATGACAACCTGCTGCCCTCTGCATGTGTATTAGCTTGTCAAGGCTACACGTGCATTTCCCTGCCCACTTCCCGTTCCGCCTCCCCCAGATCACCAACCACTACGACGACAACCTGCTGCCCTGCTTCAACGCCGTGCTGCCCCGCCTGCCCCGACTGGCCGCCCTCAACCTCAGCAACTTTGAGATCAACAACAACCTGCTGGCGGCGGTGAGGAAAAGGGTTGGGGGCCGGGTTTCCTGCCCCGTGCACACGCTCCAGTAGCGGCGCATGTTGGAGTGTGCTAGCCGCACTTTCAAACTGCGACGCGCCCTTGTCGTCCCGGCCCCGCCAGCTCGCCGTCGACAAATGGAAAGCACCGGGAACCTGACCGTGTCTTCGTTTCCATTTACTTGGTGACAGAATGGCGCACCTGCGCTGGCTGACGGATTCCTGACGTGACGATGAGCCGTGCAGGGTCTCCTTTTCACTCCATGCTATCCCCTCCCCTGCCTCCCCTCCCTCCCCGTTGCTCCCCAGCTGCGCCCCTGCACGGGCCTCAGCTCACTGCAGATGGGGCGCTTCAACCTATCGGCACCGTGCCCCCACGTCATGCCCTCGGTGAGTGACTGTAGATATTGGGAAATTGTTGGTGTTGTGGGGGTGGTAAGGGGTGATACTTGGGCACCTCGTCCGCGGAGGTGACATGGCAGGCCGTACTGCTGTGAGAAGGAGAGGGCACGCCGTGCCGCTACGTCATATGCCGTCAGTGAGCAGCGCAGTAGTATCAGGGAGGTGCAACGGTTGGCCGTTACTTGTTGGGTGGTGAGACAGGCGGTAAGCAAGGAAAAGCGGTGAGGAGGCTAGGAAGCGAAATGCTCCTACGTCGTGCCTGCGGTGTTTTGTGGTTGCGGAGGTGACACGATATTAGTAGTTGCTTCCAGCATCATGCGCCTTCCGCCTGTACTTTGTGCACCCCGCAGGTCAAGGTGCTCCACCTGGGCTTTGTGGATGACCTGCAGGTGGGGGTGCAGGGTGGTTGGGGAGCAGGAGACGGGTTGCGGGGCTGCTGGGTTTGGCGGGCGCATGGGGGGCTTGGTGCATGGGGACTGCCCTTGTGGATGACCTGCAGGTGGGTTAAGGGGCTTGGGGGCAGGGAGCGGTTGGGTGGGGTGGGGTGGGATGCATGGGAGGACGTTCGGACACGTGTCGTGGCAGCGGGTGCGACATGCGTCGCGACGTGCGCGTGCTGGGAGGACCTGCGGGTGGGTTAAGGGGCTTGGGAGCAGGGGATGGTTGGGGCAGGATGGGGTGCATTAGAGGGCCTTCGGACCGTGCAGGGGCAGTGGGTGCGTGTCACGGCGTGTGCGTGGTGGGAGGGTGCGGGGCGCCGGGGGCTACCGTATGTATGGTGATGATACGATGAGCCTGTTGGCGTGGTTGCCGGGGCACTAGGCGCCATGGTGCTAGGTGTGGGTCATGGTGGAGCAGCGTTTCTCTTTCTACGGTGTGGCTTATGCCGCCCAAGTTCCATGCCGCTCCCTTACTGTACCTGAGCTTACCTCGTCATGCTGACAGTCGACGCGTTCCTTTCCTTGCACTCACTCTGCCCCTTACCTGCAGTCACGTGCCATACCTCGGATTGCCTGGCCAGCCCAGAGGTGCCGCTGGCGACCGCGGCCCCCGCCAGTTTTACGCGTAGCCCGCCCTTAGCGACCTGGTCCCTCCCTGCACCTATCCTCCTAATCCACACCCCTTCCCTTAACCCCTACACCCTGGCTTAACCCACGCAGCGCACGGAGGTCCCCCTGGCCTCTGCCCTTCCCGCCCTGGACCACCTGACTCTCCATGCACCTACCACTCTTAACCCACACTCCCTCCCTTAACCCACACACCCCTAACCCACGCAGCACACGGAGGTGCCCCTGGCGGCCGTGTTCCCCTCCCTGGACGACCTGGCGCTGCAGACGCGCTACGTGCTAAGTCACGAGAGCGCAGCACGCATACCGCGAGAGCTGCTGGGAGGCCGGACGCCGCTGCCCGTAACGTGAGTCGCTGCATCACATGTGCGAGTACTGGTACACAATGTTCAGGCTTTCCTGGGACTGGTTGTGCTGTGGTCGCGCTTTCCGCGCTGCACTTGTTCAGTTAGCACTGGGGTACCAATTAAAGTTGGCAAAAGCCAGTTCCCCTGGCGAGGCTTAAACTTGAACGGGGGCGGCTCCATACCCCCTCCCGTACTCCCATGCCATGCTATCTCCCTGCCCCATCCCCTCCCCTGCCTTGGCGTGTTGTGTTCGCACTGCTGCACGTTTGTCGGTACTAACGGCTATGGTACGCCCTCCGCCCTCCCAACCCGCATCCGCAGGCGGCTGCAGCTGTACGACGCGCTGATGAACGCCGCCGTACCGCCCGCCCTGCCGTACCTGACCAGTCTGACGCTGGACTGGCACCAGACGCCCACGCCCGACCTGCTGTCGTACCTGGCGGCGTGGGGCGGGCGGCTGCAGCGCCTGGCATGGGCCAACTGCGACCAGTTGGGCGACCCGGGGCTGGCGGGGCTGGTGGCGGCACTGCCGAGACTAACAGAGGTGAGGGGTCATTGCTGTACGACTGGTGGTAACAGCTATGCATGTTGGCACGTTGCTGTACCAAGAGTGGTGCTATCCGTGCATGCTGCTAGTGTTGTGAGCCGGGGCCAACCGGGTGACCCGGGACTGGCCGGGCCGGGGGCAGCATCCCGCAGGCGTACGGGCGCGAGGGCACGTTGCTGCGCAGCTGTTGACTGTATCGTACGGGCTGGCGGCGGTGGTGGCGGCACTGCAGCGGGTGGGCTGACGGAACGATAACAGCTATCAGAGTTCCACGGTCAGCACCGCATACTGCGATCAAGTCCTTGCACCCACCACAGCCCGCACTCCGTGTCGGCCGGCTACCCATGTTACGTTCCTACCTACCATGTGTCCCCCGCCCCTTATCACACATCCCCTCCCCCTTGTGCGACCCGCAGCTGGAGCTGGTCCGCCCCGTGTGCCTTACGGACGCGGGCCTCACAGCGCTGACGGCGCTCACCGCACTACATCGCCTGGCGGTGGGCAGCGCCGACAGGGTGAGCGGGCAGGGAGTGCAGCTACGGTACACCACGTGCACACGCGGCGTGTGGTAGGGCAGGTGTACGGTGTGGGGTGTGCCTTGTCGGCTTGCGCCTGGCGGTGGGCAGCGCCGACAGGGTGAGTGGACAGGGTCGATAGCTGCACCATACGTGCACAGGGCGGGCAACACGGTGTCTAGGGTTCTCACGGTTGAGGTACGTGGGCCCGGAAAGAGCTGTGCCGTAGGTGCATGGGGCGTGTGGCACGGCATGTGTGTGGGGTCCGTAACGCTGAGGTTCAGAGCTTGTCGACTTGCAACTGGCGGCGGGCAGTGCCGACAGGGCGAGTGGACAGCGGATGCAGCTACGGTACACCACCGGTGCACAAGGCGTGTGTTACGGCACGTGTATGATGTGTGCCTTGCTGGCTTGCGCCTGTGGGTGGGCAGCGCCGACAGGGTGACAGGGATGATGCGCAGAGGTTGCATGACGCGTGTGCTGTGGGGTACGGCACATGTATGGGGTGTTCTGGGGGTAGGGGGGCGTCTGGCACGGCACCACCTGGAGCGATGTGGTGCGGCTGCACCACACGAGCACATGGGCGCCTGCACTGTGTCGAACTGTAGCAGCAGCAGCCTTGCCTCTGTTCACGACCCTTCTCCCGTGGTATGCCCCTGATTCCCTGTACAAGCTATGCTTTCCTTGAGCCTCTTCCCTCCCCCCGGACAACCACCCCTTGCCTCCCCGCAGCTGACCCCCGCCGGCTTCCGCCCCGTGCTGTGCGCCCTTCCGCACCTGACCGAGGCGGTGTTCTCCGGCATGCCCGCCATCGGCCCCCGGGAGGCGGAGCAGCTGGAGGAAGGTGTACGGCGGGACGGGTTGGCGGTGGTGGCGG
>VFQN01006144.1_pt1 | contig 14042 bp, 19 predicted proteins | sample 3512371 | NCBI WGS metagenome assembly VFQN01 (sample SAMN10412370, study PRJNA504923) | tailings metagenome | isolation source: Replicate 2 from Balatoc abandoned mine | place: Philippines: Itogon, Benguet | collected 2017-08-28
ACAGGAGATTGGGTAAAGCTCGGCTTGCCCTGGGGGCCCAAGGCCCGGCTGATCATGATGCACCTGAACAGCGAGGCGATCCGCACCCGCTCGCCCGAAATCGATGTTGGTGACAGCCTGACCGACTTCGTAAAGCGAATTGGCCTTACCACGGATGGCCGCACCATACGGACGATCAAGGCGCAGGTCGGGGCACTGTCTGCTGCGTTGATCCGCATGGCCTTCATCGGCAGCGAAGGCGCATATCAGATCGACACCAAAGTCGTGAGTGGCTTTGACCTCTGGTTGCCCAAGGACGAGCAGCAGCGCGTGCTCTGGCCGTCCACGGTCAAGCTCTCGGCCGACTATTTTGAAAGCCTGCAGCGTCATGCTGTGCCGCTCGATGAGAGAGCGGTTGGCGCTCTTTCGCATTCTGCCATGGCGCTCGATGTCTATGCCTGGCTGGCCCAAAGGCTGCACCGTATTCCGAAAGGCGGGCGGCACTTCATCGCGTGGGCGCTCCTGCATGAACAGTTCGGCCCAGACTTCACGCGGATCCGCAAATTCCGCGAGACGTTCATGGACGCGCTGCGCCAGGTCTATGCCGTCTATCCATCCCTCAAGATCGACGTGACCAAGGAAGGGCTGTTCCTCTATCCGTCAGCTCCCCCGGTCACAAAAACCAAGGTTGCCGGGAAGGCACTGACAAAGAGCTGATCCCGAAGGGGCTTGGCACATGCCAAGCAAGCGTCAGCCCCCAGCTTACGCTGTGAGTTGGACAAGGGCGACGGCTTACCGTCCGGTTGCTTGGAAGCCGCCGACAGGCCGGTTTCTGGGTGGATCAGATTGACCATCACATGCACGTGCTGGTGGTCTTTGTCGGTATGGCTGACGGCAAGCGCCTGATACTGGTCCAGCTGTAGAGCCTTCAGCGCACTGGCTACAGCCAGGCGCTGCAATTCCTCGCTCGGCCGGTCCTCCGGGCTGAAATTAAGCGAGAAATGATAGACCGTGTTTTTCGCGGCCTTGCCCTTCTTGATGCCGGCCGCCGCCTTGAGATCGTCAGCGCTCATGGCCGTCATCGCCATCAGCCGCCAAGCCCGTTCCGGTGCCGCGCCGGCCAGGTTGAAGGACTGCGCCCAGCCTACCCGCTCGGACGTTGCGCTCAGGTCCTCGCCCTCTTCCCGCACATCATGCAGCAGATAGGCGGACAGGCCCTTGAAGCTCCTACCCGTGCCGATCTCGACCGGGTTCATCGCTGCTGAGCCTGTCTATGTGGGTGCGGATGTCGTCGATCAGGTCGGTGAGATAGTGCGGGGCCGAACGGCCGGCGTTCATATGGTGGGCGATCTGGTTGAGGTTGACGCCAAGCCGCAGCAGCGCGGTGGTGAGGGCTGCCTGCTCGCGCCTGGTCCGCATGTCGGCGGATGGCATCGGTCGTGCCAGAGCCCGCCGGCGGACGAATTCAGACACGCCCAGACCATGCACGGCGGCATACTGCTCGATCGTCGCCCGCTCCTGCTCGGTCGTCATGACGTGGAGCGGGACGGAGCGTTTTTCGTTCGGTGATGCTTTCGGCCGTGCCATGCGCCACGCCTGCCTTCCTGCGGGGGTCTTCAGGGGGGAGCATCACCCCTGAACCAGAGTTTTTATGTACATAAAAACACATCTGGCTACTCACACTCCGGAAATTCTACGGGGGTCGAGCTGTTGGTTCAAGGCAGCGGGTCAATTCATGCACAAGCTTCCACAGCGGCGGCCGTGAAAGCGCTTTGAAAGCAGCTGTGGAGGTGGCGGTAGAGGCGGAAATGAAGGCACGAAAAAGGGCACCGGCCGCAGAAATCCGGTGCCCTGGCGGGTATCGAGCTTGCCCTAATTGGCGTCGTCGATCGGGTAGAGTGTGAAGCCGTCGCTTACAATTTGCGTGCCGTGAAGCTTCACATAAACGGAGCCATCCTCGGCAAGCCAGGCTGCCCCGATGCGCTCGAAGGTGGTCCTGCCGCCTTCGGCGCGGCGCAGTTTGGCCAGGTGGGTAGGCTGGGCGGCTTTCTCGTTCTTGGCAGTGCTCATGGTCGTTTCCTTTCGTTGGTGGGCTGGTTCATTCCAGCCATAGCCCGGCAAGGACCGGCCCCCGCAATCCGGCAGGGTCAACGCCCGACACGGCCGCGAAGCGGGTGGTGCGGGCTGGGCGTTGACGATGACGGATGGGGCTGGTTCGGCTGATCGGCAAAGCTGGAATGGCCAGGCTGGCGGCGAAGGAAAGCGGCCATACCGCCATGAGCGACAGCACCGCCGAAAATGGCCGGCCCTGACGGGCCGACATATTGGCCGCTTCGCGGCGCTAGGGGCTCTGCCCCTCTTGCCTGTGGGCAATTCACCCCGGGATATTTGAAGCACAAGGATGAACGGGTAGAATGGCAGAACGGTACAGGCAGGGATGCCGATGACCGTGCACGGGGATGACCCGCAAAGGCCCTGGCTCCCCTGCCAGGGCCTTTGTCTTTTCAGCCGTCGCCGCCGCTCCGGCCGCGCCCGAGCCCCAGATCTTGCGCCTGTTCCCGGCCCTGCCCTTTGGCTTCGATGCGATCGAGCGTCATGTCGATCACCTGATCGCGCTGCTGGCCAACCTCCTCCTGCAGGTCAGCGAGCATCTTCTCGTTCTGCCACAAAAGCCGCTGCTCAGCCCTGGCTTCGGCAGCCTCAAAGGCAGCTGGCGTCAGCGGCCGGCTGCTTCCCATGCCAGGCGGCGTAAGATTGGCATTTCTAGCCGCTTCCCGCAGTTCGTCCTGTAATAAAGCTTTTGCCCTGTCCTGCCGGGTTGCAGTGATCTCCTGTTCAGCTCGGACGCTTATCAGCCGCTCTGAGTGTTCATAGAGATTACCGATCATCTTTTGATTAGCTTCATCCAAATCCTTTATGCGGCTCTGTCGCCTGATTTCATCCGGCAATTTTGCATTTTTATTGAATGTTCTGGATAATTGTCTATCGCCAAACTCATCACTCATAGAGGATTCCATGGCAATTGAGCCGAGAGAAAGCCTGAACTTTCAGGATTTCATGACCGACAAGGACGGAAGCTATTCAAAAGCGCATATGGTGGCCGCTGCAAGCAAGCTCGTGCTGGAAGGACGACGGCCCGAGCGGATCATCCGGGGCATGATGCTGGCCACCAGCCACATCGCCATGGAGGCCAGAGACAAATATTCATGGTGGGACTATGTGACGATGCTGAAGAAATATGCCGACTTCCTCTATGAGGAAACAGATAAGCTATGTGATGAAATCGAAGCAAATCGCTCCAAACGACTGGAAGAAATACAAAAATCGAATTTCAATCACTTTTGATCATCTACCGGTCAGAAAAGACCTGAGCGCCTTCCATCGGCCGATTTTCTGCGGTTTTTCTTCATCGGCCGGTGTCGTTAGCGCTGCCGTTAGCCGCTGCCGCTCTTCGGCTTCACGCTCATAAAGCCGCCTCGCCTCTGCCAGCTGCTCATTCAACAAGGAAATCTGCGCCTTTAGCCCTGTCGCTTCGACTTCCAGCCTGTCACGATCGGCCGCCTTTTCGCGTAAGGCCGGAAGCTCGGCAAGCTGGGCTTTCAGGGTTTCAATATGGCTTTCAAAAGCTTTCACAACCTCCTGTTTTGAAAGCTCAAAAGCCTGTTTTGTAACCTCCATTGTAACTTCCAATGAAGGTTCATTGAAAGCTTCAGGGCTTTCATTTTTGGAAGGCTGAGCAGCGATCATCTCAGGGGAAATGAAGACCCAAAGCTTGCCTCGGTTGTCGGTTTCATAGGGGATTTTCCCCTTTTTCGCCTGTGCCCTTACCCCATTGGCACTCAGCTTCAAAAGCCTGCCCGCCTCTTTCAAATCAACCCTTTGCGCCGTCATTTTGTAACTTTCATTGAACCTTCATTTTGAAGCCTGTGTAGCTTTCACAGTGTAAGCCGGATTTTAGTCTGTGAAACCCCTGCATAGCGGGTTATCCCCTGCAATTCGGGGTTTTGAGCGGGCGGTTTGAGGGTGGTTAGGCGTGCGAGATTGGGATCAGGCGTTCGACCGCTTTTCGGTCGAGGTCTTTCAATGGATGTTCTGGTTGCTGGGGGCGATAGCCGAGCAGGTGGCTGCCGCCTGGGCCTGGCTGCCCGAGGACTGGCATCCGGCAATCAAGGTGCTGGTGCTGCTCTTCTCAGCGATCGTGGCCTTGCGCTTGATCGGCATGGGCGTGCGCGGCGCTATCCATTCCGCAGGCTGGCCGCTGCGCCAGCTCGGGCTGTGGCGGCTGAAACGGAAGTCGCCTTATGGCCGGGCAAGCTGGGCCGGGTGGGACGAGCTCCGGCGGGCTGGGATGCTCAACCCGGGTGGCTTGTTCCTTGGCCAGTGGCAGGGCAGGGCGCGGCAGGCCGATCTGTTCCGGCATGGCGAGGGGCACTTGCTCACCGTCGCAGGCGCGGGAGCAGGCAAGACCACTGGCATGGTGATTCCGGCGCTTTTGGAGGGCCGGGAAGGGGCCTTCATCGTCACCGACCCGAAAGCCCAGCTTGCTGCCATGACGGCCGATTACCGGCGCTCCCTGGGCGAAGTGTTCTTCATCAATCCGTTTGCCGGCGAGCTGGCGGCGCAAACCGGCGTGGCGCTGCCCGACTCCGGCTTCAATCCGCTGTCGGTGCTGGAGCCCGGCTACAACCTCAAGGACGATGCCGCCAATCTGGCTCGGCTGCTGATGGTGACCGACCGGCGGGATTCCGGCTCGTACTGGAACGATGAGGCCGCCGGCCTGCTCGCTCTCTTCATGTTCTGGATGGTAGTAAGGGAGCCTCAGAAAAACCGGACCCTGGCCTATCTCTGGCAGATCGTTCGCGAGCCGAAAGCGCAGCTGCAGCAGCGCTTCACCTGGATGGCGGCCGAGAAGGGCAATCCGTATCTGAAAGCCGAGGGCACCAGATTTCTCGATCTTCTGCAGATCGGCCCGCAATGGCAGGGGGTGATCTCCAAGGCGCAGCTGGCGACCGACCGGTATGCACCGCAAACGCCTTTGGGGGATCACACGGCCAAGGACGGCTTGAACTTGGCCCGGCTGAAGCGGGAAAGCATCACGATCTATCTGATGGTCCCGACCGGGCGCATTCGCGTGGCGGCCCCCTGGCTGAACATGCTGATGGGCGTGTTCGGGCTGGCGATCGGCCGGCCGGGTCCTGCGCGGCCTGTCTACATGCTGATGGACGAAGCACCGGCGCTCGGCTTCCTGCCGGACTTACGCAACCATCTCCGGGAAAGCCGAGAAGCCGGCATGCGGGCCTGGATCTTCAGTCAGACGAGGGCGGCTTTGGCCGCACCAGACCTTTACGGCGACAACGGCTTTGATGACCTTATGGGCTTGTGTGAAACCAGATCTTTCTTTTCAATTGGCGAGCCCGTTCTGGCTCGGCAAATCAGCGAAATGCTTGGCGAGACATCGGCCGTCAACCGCACCAAGGGTGATGTTGGCGGCCGTGACCGCGACAACGTGAATATCGTTGGCGTTCCATTGATGCGCCCGGAAGAGATCCTGCGCATGAAGAAGGGTAGTCAAGTCATCGTCCGAACCGGTGGCAGCCCGATACAGGCAAGGATTGTTCCATACTGGACCAGAGCAAACTGGGCGAAAAATGTAGGCAAGAACCCATACAGGAAGTAGCGCCTTGATTGACTGGAAAGAGCTTTTTCCTGCGGAAGCCATTGCTCCTTTCATCGGCGGACTGGTGCTCTGGTTCGGATTTAACTACGTGTTTTTTGCTCCCCAGGTGATAGCGCCGCGCCTTGCTGAGAGATATTACTATCCTGCCTGCGAAACGGCAGTCGCCGAGCATAGCAGCAACTTTGCTGCTGAATGGCAAAAGCGCCTGGAAGAGCAGGAGAGGGACGTCCAGGCACGCGCTGATAAGGCACGCGCGGCAATTCAGGAGGAGCTAAACCGAACACAAGGCTCTGAACAGTTCGAGGCACTTTGGGGTTTGATGAATGGAAATGCTCAGGTCAATGCGGCAATAGCGAAGGTCGCCGGCGAGATAGAAGACAACTACGCACGGCAAAACAAGGAAGAGCTGCGTGATATAGCCAACAAGAGCATTCACAAGACGAAAGACGCATATTGCAACTGTGTCATCGGCAATGTGCTGGATAATCGATTTGATCTCGCGTCATATACGTCATCTTTGCGCTTCTATACGCCGCCGGGCATAGCAAGGCTGGAATCCGGGCAAGCGATCTTCGACACGCCCGCCTGCGGCGCAGCTCCGGTAGTGTAGGGGAAGGCTATGGCAAAAGAATACTTTCGGCATGGCCTGTTCCGTGTCACCGGCAACTTCATCAAGGCTCGCAATCGCTCGATCAAGCTTGAGCAGGTGGAAAGTGTCGAGCTATCCCGGCCGCTGTTCCTGTTCGCGCTTGCCAGTGGCGGTAGCCTTGCGGCTACAGGGCTGGTTTATGGTGACTTGCTCTATACGGGCGAGATCATCGGTGCAGTCGCATTCGGTGTGCTGATGTTCGTCCTTGCCTGGAATGTTGGGACGCTGAAGGTCTACACCAAGCTGACAGGAGCCAAGGGCTGGGCGGTGACCTGGTGGCACCGGCCGCTGCGATCGATGCGAACGGCAATCGAGGAAGCTTTGGAAGCCCGTCATGCAGCAAGACGCGCTGCACGAAGAGCCGGTGGTGGTGCCGCAACCGACGAGGATGATGAGGACGAGGACGACGAAACCTAAGCCCCGTCGTCCTGGCTTGGTGCCTACGTAACGATCCTGCCTCTCACCTCACCGAGGACGCCAGATGCAAAGCCATAAAATATATATTAGGAGTACAATAATAATGAAAATTGCTACCATCCTTGGTGCGATATTTGTCTTTGCAACAGCAAATCCAATTGCTGCCTTGGCTAGCAGAATAAGCACTTGTACATGGGAGGCGCTTGATCACAATCTTCGAGATAACATTGTCTCGGGATATGGAAGCTCCATGGGTACCGGAGCTGCCATATTAACAGCGCATGATCCTGAAATTATGGCGGCCTTAGCAGAGTGTGCTGGGCGAAACGATATACCCTCGCTTTGGGCCCAAGGGGCAATTGGTTCGTTCGCAATCCAAGCCGGAATGGCACAGGCTTTGGCACAGCATCCAGGTATCGACCGGGCAACATTAGACCGCCAATGGGCGCAAGCACCTGATGCTGCACGCAACTGTTTTTTAGCAAATTCTGCTAAGATATTTGGTGCAAATGGCCCAAGCTGCCCAGATACTAAAGCTATTCTTTGGTTTGTAGAAAACCTTAATATTCCTATTACGCTAAATGTGAATAGTTCTGCCGGGAAAATTCCAATATTCTATAATGCCAAGGCTCAAAATGATTGGGCTGAGGCCATTATAGATCACTTCATCAGCAATGAATAGTTGAATGAAATAGGCTTTTTCTAAATTTTTTCTTTAACTTTGATGTGCATCTTACCCAAGCCACAAGTTGTCGGCCGATATCTGCAAAAGGGGCCCATTTTTCACCATGATGCGGTTCGTAAGTCTGATGCAACCCGCTATTTTCATGGTGGTGCTACAAGCCAAGTTCGCTGTGCGAGCCAAGCCGGACAAGCTCTAAGCTTTCGTCGTCCGGCTTTCTATAAATCAGAACTAGATCAGGCCGGATGTGGCAGTCACGATGATCAGCCCAATCACCCGTTAGAGCATGGTCAAAATTCCGGCGTGGTAGAGGCTCGTCCTCTGCCAACAGAGTGACGACCTCCATCAGCAAGACATCGAGCTTCTTGCCGTGCTGGCCTGACTTTTCCCGCCGATAATCGCGCTTGAAGCGATTGGTGTATTTAACGATCCGCATTCAGGCTCGCGAGCAGATCGGCAGGCTTTCCGGCCGTGACAAGCTCCCCGCGCCGCGCAGCCTTCATGGCTTCGACGGTTTCGGCATTGGGCACCAGTGGCTCAAAGGGCAGGGCCTTCTCTGCCGCGACACGCTTCAGCAGCAGCCGGAAGGCGTCAGACAGGGAAAGCCCCATGCTTTCGAGCACGGCAGCGGCTTCAGTTTTGGTCGCCTCGTCGATGCGAGCGCGGACAACAGCGTTCTGGGTCATGGTCATACCTCCTATTGTGCTACAATGTAGCACAAATTTGATCCACTGTCCACTTCAAACTTGCTTGGCATGCGCTCCAATTTAGAAAAAAGTTCGCTGTTAGCGAACAAAATGCTTGCAGGCTTGGCTTTGAATCTGGCATAGTGATCTAGTCGATTTCTTAAGGGGATAGCCGTCACTCCCAGAAGCCTCGCAAAGGCTTCGTGGAAGGTGAAAACCTTCTGACTTTCCGGCCGGCAAGGGCGCACGCCTGCGAGGGTGGTGCGGCGGCGCGCGGCGCGGGCGTGCCCCGATGGCGGGGCACGCCCGTACTTAGTAGGGTTTACCGTTCCTGCCCCAGCTTCTTCGCCTCGATGGCGCTAAGGCAATCCAGCCTTAGTTGGTGAAGAAGGAGCAAGCCGATGAAAGCATCGGAAGATATCGATCAGGAACGGCGGCGAGCGAAAGGAAGAAAGCGGAGTTCATGGGCTAAGGCTCTACTGCATCCGCAAACCTTCAAGCGCCTTGTGACCATGGGCAAGATGATTACGCAAGTTCTCAGGATTGTCTATGAAATCATCAGGATCTTTCGAGAGTAGCTCGTCGCCCTACTTAGTATCTCATAGGAGGTTGTTATGCTTAATGAGGCGCTTCGCCTGATACGTGTGTATCATGACATGCGCCAGTCCGAGGCGGCTGACAAGCTAGGTATCTCAAAGTCTTATCTTTCTGAGATCGAAAAAGGCCGCAAGAAACCTACTCTGGATTTGGTTGAAAAATATGCGGATGTCTTTGATGTCCCAGTTTCCTCTATAATGTTTTTTTCAGAAAATATGGGAAGAAACAAATCTTATGAGAAAGCCAGAGGACTTATTGCTAGCAAGATTATTAGTCTGATGAAATACATTGAAGATAAATCAGCGCATGCACATGCCGATCATCCGTAGCACATACTCTTTAAACCAATCTCCTTTATACAAGCTTAGAAATAAGAAAAGATTGGCTGAACTTCTAGGAATCAGCCCATCAGATTTGAAGAAACTCTCTAAAAATGCAGACAGTCTGTATCGAGAGTTTCCAATAGAGAAAAAAAATGGCGGGTTTCGTGATGTTGAAAATCCGTCTAGAGCTTTGAAGCTTGTGCAAGCGCGGCTAGCTCGATGGCTCAGCCGCATCTCACCTCCTGACTACTTATTTTGCCCGGTGAAAGGGCGCTGTTATGTGAGCAACGCAGCGCAACATCTTGGGCATAGAGTTGTACGATGCCTTGATATAAGAAAATATTTTCCTAGCACTTCATCAAAAAGAGTTTACTGGTTCTTTAATAAGATAATGCAGTGTGATCCTGATATTGCAGCTATAATTGCTCGAATTGCTACGTACAAAGGACATTTGCCTACAGGGAGCCCATTAAGCCCTATCATGTCGTATTTTGCACATTACGATGTCTGGCAGACTATTTCTAGTATATGCAATGAGCATGGTTATAAACTCACTGTGTACATTGATGATGTTACTATCTCGGCCCCAAAACTTTCGGTTGATGTGATCTGGAAGATTAAGTCTGCCATTCATCGTTCAGGGCTACGGTATCATAAAGAAAAACGATATGTTGATGCTCCAGCAGAAATTACCGGGGTTATATTAAAAGATGGGTCACTTGTTGTTCCTAATCGACAGCTTAAGAAGCGCAAAGAAATTAGGCAGCAAATTCTCCAAACGCCTCAACGCGAGGACGTAGCTAAGTTACAGAATAGGTTAACTGGGATTGAAGGGCAGATTGCTCAAATTACAGCGAGGTCTTTAGCAAAAAGCTAGGATAGCTGCTGCAAAAGGAGTCCATTTTCCCTCAGGCAGGCGTGGCGCTCTTTCGCCGGCCACCGACCTTGATGACCGGCTCTACATCCGTTGGCACCGCCTTGCGGGGTCGTCCAGGACCTCGCTTCGGCGTCGTTGTCTCGGCTGCCGCTTCATCCGGTTCAGCGGCGGCCTCCACCGGCTCCGGCTCGGTGGGTGCTGCCACGACAGCCTCCGGCGAGGTGGTGGCAGCCTGCTGCTGAGCTGGCCGCAGAACGAGCGCACCGTCGGCGAGCTCGATCTCCAGCCGGCTGCCGGTGACGATCGCGAGATGCTTGCGCGCCTCGGCCGGCAGGCTGAGCCAGCCGTCATAATGGATCTGAATGGTAGGCAAGGGGGCTCTTTCTGGTTCTTGAGCGTAAGAAGATAGGCTGCAGGGCGGTTAGATCAGCACCCGCTCGACCTCGTCCAGGGTCACCTCGTCTGAGCGCCGGTCATAGAGTTGGGTGGTGCGGGTGCTGGCATGGTTGGCCATGGCGGCCGCCTTTTCCAGGGTGCCGCCGTTCTTCAGATAGGCGGTGATCCCGGTCGCCCGGAACGAGTGATTGCCGATCGGCGTGGCGATCCCGGCCGCAGCTGCCCGCCGGCGCACCATGGCAAAGGCATTGGCTTGCGGCAGCGGCGTGCGGGTCAGCTTACCGGTGCCCCTTCCGATCGTGCGGAACAGCGGCCCTTTCGGATCCTCTGCCAAGCTGCAGCCATCGAGATAGGCGTGCAGCCAAGCATCCAGGTTGTGGTGGCAGGGCATCTCGTGGCGCTTGCCGCCTTTCTCGTGCAACCGCACCCATAAGCGCCGCTGCTGCACGTAGACGTCCTCGACCTTCATGCCGAGCGCAGCACCAATCCGAGCGAAGCTGTAGACCATCAGGCCGATCAACGCCCGATCGCGCAGACCTGCCGGCGTACTCACGTCGATCGCCTCGAGCAGTGCCCGTGCTTCCTCTGGGGCTAGCACCGGCGTCTTACCGCGCCGGACCTGGTGCGAAGGGCCACGCACGGAGGCCGCCGGATTGACCGGCACCACCTGGCCGATGACCAGCCAGTCGAACAGGTGCCGGACCGCCGCCAGCTGCTGCTTGGCGGTGGGAGCCGAGCGCTCCTGGGTTATTCGCTCGATCCAGGTGGCCACGTGCAGCGGCTGGATGGTGGTAAGCGTCGGGACACCGATCTCCATGCACCAGGTCAGGAAATCGCTCACCGCCCGAGCATAAGCCCGGCGGGTGTGCGGGTTACGGATCGTGGCGGTGAAGAACTCTAGAAAACGAAGTGAAGCTACCTCACCAGTATCGACTACAATACTCTGAAATTTATTTTTGTCTGTATAAGTTAACGTGTTGATCATTTATCTTTAGGATGGAATCGTGGTGATCCTCCAATATTTACTAGATCATCTAATGCTTTCTCAGCTCGTTTGATTAGTTCTTCACGCTCAGGATCAAACCACCCTTTTGCTGCCCAGCCTCCAACCAGTGCGGCACGGTATTCTGCATCGCTAATCCATTTCAGCCGGTCGTAAATTGCATCTAGACGGCTGTTCAATTCGTCCTCGGTCATAAAAGCTCCTTTTATCCGATAAAGGACATTATCATATATAAAAAACACTAAAAATCACCCTATCACAAGGGGGAGCCTCCTCGCTTTCATCAACCTATAAGATAAAATGTTTTGATCAAATGATCCTCATTGGATGCGCTAGGCATATACGAGTTCACCTCAACCGTAGTTATATCTATGCTTATTTCCGGAATTTGCGCCAGTTCTCGTCTTGAATTTGTTATAATCCTCTTGAAAACTGAGCAGCCGATTTGCAGCCGCACCAAACACTCGACTAAGTCTCATTGCGACATCCGGCGTTATATCCGCCCGACCTTCTATGATGTTTATAAGATTTTGTTCCGGAAGATCAGCTCTGTCGGATAGATCCGACACACTAATCTTATAATTTCTTAACAATACTCGGTTGAGCAATCTACCGGGATGTCTAGGCTCAACATGAGCATGTCCTTCATCATCTAATTCCATAGCTTCCACCTTGGCATCTGCTTGCCTTTAGAGGGTAAGTTTATTTGGGGAAATGTCCATAGCATTTTTCAACACGAAGTCTCTCGTATATTTCCAATGCCATGATTCCAGTCGCAAACAACGGTTCCCTTACATGGTAGAATGATTGTTAAGGGTCTCCCTCTGGAGCGAGAATATCCCCATGCATCTAACTCACTTTCGATGTCATCATCATTGAGTTTATCAAGAATATAAATGAGATCATCTATATCTTCGAAGCACTCCGGACATTGTTTGAAACTAATAGATCCAGAACAACGAACTGCCATATCAAAGCCTCACCTTTCTGTAGTGATTAAAGCAGAATTCTCTCTCTCCACATTTTGCAAAATACACAAACACCAACAAAAATGGAGTAAACAACTCCAGCACAAAATGGAAGCATTGAAAAAATGATCAGACAAATACTAAATGCTGAAATTGAAGATCTATATGCAAAACAGCTATATAACAGAAGAATAATCCCTAAAAGCATTCCTGCTAGGCAGAGTGGACGTGCTAAATAATCGATCCTCTCCTCAAACTTTCTTTGTGTGTGTTCTAGACCTCCAGCTAAAAGTCGCAGATTAGAGGCAGACCTAATGCCGATCGCTCGGTCACCGGCTGGTGGTACTTTATCATGCCGGGCAATGGCCGCTCGAATTCGCTGCCGTGCACGGCGAATGTCACTGCCGAGGAACCCTGCTAAACTTGCGAAAGCCGCGTTGAGCGCAACGGCAAGCTGGGCTACGGACTGAAAATCTCCCCACAAGTACTCTCCCGCAGGAAGGTCAAGCATGTCTTATGCCTAGCAATATACACACGGCCATTCACCCCGATTTCTGGTGAGGTTTTCGTGTTCCGGATTTTTCAAATATCGCGGCCACAGTCCAGCTAAACTAGGTAGAAGGAAGCTAAGTTCGGTAAGCGGGCAAGAGGCGATCGGCAATCGATCTGCCGCCGGAACTGAGCCAACCGCGGGGCGATGCGGTGCTGGAACACTGCTGCGCGCTGAGCAGCACGTAGCGGGTGGCTACTGCCACCTAAAGCATCTGTTCCTTGTTCGATCCCGCCGGAGGCGAAGAGCATCATGTTCCTCGTCCCGATCATGCCCATTCCACAGCGTAGGCCCGGAGCAGCGGTCAAGACTGGCCGCTTGTCGGCCACCGCCGATAGGCGGCGCGAAGCGGTCTTGAGGGCTGGGAGGACCGTAGCTCTGCTCGTGGCAGATCAGCGGGCAAAGCCAGCATGACCATGCTGCCGCAAGATGTGTGGGTAATACCCCACCATCCCAGCAAAGGGCGCTGCCTGCCCTTGTTGGATCTCTTTGCTCTGTCCTGGTCTTATCCTTGTGCGGGAAATATCCTAGCGGGTGAATGACCGGCTAAGCCGGTCAGAGGGCGGCAATGAGCCCCTGCTGTGCGTTCAGCACAGCCAGAAAAGTTCAGCCCGTCAGGGCTGGCCGATTCCTGTTTGCCGGCGGTTCTGAGTTGTCCACGTTTTCAGCGTGAAACTACAGGAATCTATAGGAATCTTTATATAGAGGTTTGTGCCCCCAAGTGCTCGTGCCTTTTCGCCCCCAAGTGCTCGTGGTTTACGCCCCCATTCGCTCGTGGATAACTTCTTCTGTCCACACGGTTTGTGGATAAGTCGGCTCTGTGTCCGCCTAGCCCATTGCCCCGATTCGATTCCTCCCGCACGGTCGATCGGTGAGGTGAAACATGCTGACGGATCAACGCAAAGGGCTCGGCAGGAAGCGCAAAACGGCCAAGACGTGGCAGCAGCTCGGCGATTGCAAGATCGCAGGCAGCGGCCCGCAGCCCCTTACCCTGATCCAATCCCGCATCATCGAGACACGGGGCCGGCTGGCTGATGCCCCGGACGATATCACCTACCAGCACTCCGTCCTGTGCCAGATCGGCCTGCCCTATCGCGATCCGGGCGCCGATGTGCGTGACTGGAAGCGCCGCCAGGGCAACGCATCACTGTTATTGCAGGCAGGTGAAGCCTGCGATCCTGAGACAGGAGATTGGGTAAAGCTCGGCTTGCCCTGGGGGCCCAAGGCCCGGCTGATCA
>VFQN01006145.1_pt1 | contig 14042 bp, 12 predicted proteins | sample 3512371 | NCBI WGS metagenome assembly VFQN01 (sample SAMN10412370, study PRJNA504923) | tailings metagenome | isolation source: Replicate 2 from Balatoc abandoned mine | place: Philippines: Itogon, Benguet | collected 2017-08-28
ACTCAAGTGCGGTTGTAATGTTCACCTTCGCAGCCGCTGGAACAGCTTCCTTTTCTATAGCTTGGTTCTTATTCGCCTTACCCACCAGCGTTGTTGGGGCATTGTTGCTCGAAGGGTAGATTGAGCGCTTACCATTCAGCAACATATCTTCGATTTCAGCATCGATATCAACGATATTGTTACTTGCTGTTGCGAGGTAAGGTTTTGCTTCTGTGTTCGTCGAATCATACGTCAGACGAAATCGCTTCAGAAACTGAACAATTCCATGAGATACTTCTTCAAGTCTCGATGAACTGTTTGCAGCAAAGTTCCCCTAAAGGAGTTGAGACTCGTATTTCAGCATCAATACTTGTTTCTTACCGTTTTATCATCCAATGGTTGATTTATTTCTTGGAATGTTTCAATCAGAGCAAGCATGCTCGGTGATAGCGAAGAGAGACAAATGGGACATTTTCCTGATGAAACCGTAGGACCTGAGGGAAGCGAAGGGTTCGCAGAGGTTCGTCTTATTGATTCTTCTGATAAACTTGGACCGGTTTGAAAGATTGTATGATCGAGCAACAAACGTCGAATCGCGGGGACAAACTGACATCTCGAGCAAAGAAGACACCTTGATTCACAAACAACTTGAATAGAATCATCAGGTTTGGAGCAGAATTGACATGATGCTTTTGAGGACATCGAACCAGATCGTCCACACTCAGAATTTCAAATAAAAGTCGGTTTAATCGTAACTGTCCGCAATCAATTTCCGGGAAAAATCTAAGAAATATTCAGGATTTTCAAAGGATAATATTTCGGTAAGTCGATAAGGGTTTATCGGTGTTGAGATTGTGTAACGACATTTATTTCTCTTGAATACGATGAATACTAACACAAACTCAAGACAGCGTCCTTTTTCATCATCAACTGTGGATACATTCTCCACCTCTAATCGTGTAGCATCTTTGATTCAGAGTGAAAAGGAAAATTATTTTCAAAGACGGAATGATTATGCGGTCTATGACAAGAATCAACATACTCTTAACACTCTACGCACAGATCGAAGCAGGAAATCAGAAGAATGGGTTCTACCTTCAAGTCGAAAAGAATATATTAGAAATCATGATGCCACGAAATTAGCCCAATTATATTCGAGTGATAAGAATATTGCTCCCGTATGGACCAAAGTTACGAAAACACCATGGTAAATTCCTCGATTTTGAATCTGCTTTCTTTCTTCACCCCGTTTTCACTTATAGGACCGATAAGGCAACGCTTTGCACCGGTTATGGTGTTGCCATGGAGGTAAGGGAACTACTACTAAACCTTTTATTCTAACTGTCTCTTAGAGGACGAAGATTTCTACTGATGCCCCAACTTACTTTCTGGATCCTCATAGCCAATATTCAACCAATCATTCGAGTAGTGTCCACCATCCACGATTCGGAAAAACATCTTTCACCCGCACATTCTCTAAAGGCAGTAAGGGTAACCAGCCTAACGAATCTGCTTATGTGCTTCCAGGAGGTCAAAGTATCCTCGATGCAAATTTAAAATCTAGTGAGACATTTTCACGATCAAATTATAGAAAATTTTTCCATGGAAAACAGGCCTACATCGATTATAAAGCACCTCCTCGCACCGCTCCTCCCACACCTATTAACTGGGAAGATGATCGACATGAATACTAAAAAACTACTTCTGCAATTCTCCATCCTCATAGAGCCCAATAATTTTATTTGTTCGTATGATTTTAACAGTATTTGGTTACGTCCTCATCAAGCTAATCCATTTCTTCCAATTACATCGTTACTTGAAGGAGATCAAGTAGTGATAATCGTATTTGTTCTTTTTTGCTTTATACAAATTTCCCTGTTTGTAAAGTTCGTCTTTCGTTATTTTGATATTTAATGAAGGATATAGAACTGCGGTTTTTTTCAGTCTCTTATATTCATGCACCATTCATCTCAAGTATATTTCAATTTTTGTTTACGAGAAATATTAAAACTTTAAAAGGATGAAAGAAATAGAAAAACACAGAAAGAAAACTAAAATCGATCCTACCAACTATTGCTTGTGTATATTATTGCGAAGTCTTATAAATACGAAATTTTGTTGAACTGAAAGGGAGGTCATCACAATCAACTGTCAATGGGCGGTTAGATAAAAACAAAGTTTCCTTTCATTTTGAAGAATAATACAGAAGTTTCATCCACCAATCCCAATGTTATTGAAAAGCTACGAAGAGATATGATACACAAAGGTAAACATTGATAAAGTCTCATACGCAATACAACTACTGACAAACATAATGGGAATACGAATCACAAGAAAAAGAGTATTATCGAACAATCAATCGTCGACAAAAGTGAATACGTACAAAAAGAAGATCAATTGGATTGAAAAGAATCAGAGACCAAAGTAGGAAATGATTCGACATTCAATTTCAAATGCGATAAAATCTATCGTCAACTAATAAACATTCTCCTATATATTATAAACTACACAAAACAGATACACCCAAAAAAATTTTGATACAACATCTCAAAACGAGCGGGAATAACTTAGAGACTCTTCCGCCGTTGTTCAATTCTCGAATTCCCAGTTCCATTCTTTGGAGCTTTGGATTTTCTATTCTCCATAACAAGATCAATATCCTCCTTAGCTGAAGTTTTCTCTTCAAAGGTTGGTGGCAAGGAGGGTGGAGATTTGAGTCGGGGGCTTGCAGGTGAAAGTTTCGACAAAGCGAGTTTACCAGAATCCTTACTCGATCCTCCTTGATGATCTTTATTACTGCCATGATGATGGTGATCTTTTCGACTGCCGTGATGATGGTCCTTCCGACTATCTCCATGGTGGTGGTGATTATGATGATGATGGTTGTGATCATCTTTTCCGCTACGATAGCTTGGGGGATCATGAGAGTGAGAATCATGGGATCGATGAGTCCCTACAGCCGATTTGTTCGAAGCATGAGGATTCATTAGATGGTCGAGTAAGTCAGTATGTGTTTTGGCGGAACTCTTCACAGATGGTCGATGTCCACCAGTCAGATTATTACCCATCTTGGCGCTAATCATGCCCACAGTTTCAGGATGCACAGCACCCGGATTTGATGGCAGAAGTGAGTTCAAGCTGATATGTGCTGCGACAAGAGGTTAGATAAGGAGATGCAAATTAGAGGTAAAGCACTTACAATTGCCATGACTATTATCTGCTGTATTAGAGTGAGTAGCGTCTTGACTATCACTTGATTTGTTTAAATCATCATACTTCGTTCTTCGATTGTGAGTAAGTCCGATACTGCGAATCGCTAACTTTCCAGTATTCGTGCTGACGAGCAATCCTTTCATCGAATCAGCCGTCTCTTTCAATGCTTGCATCTCTAAAATTTCTTTTATGGTCACATATTTTTTCAGGGAGAGGCGAACTCGTCGATCTGAAGCCTTCTCCCAGAAACGTACTCCTAAAACACTCTGCTTCAGTGCTAACTGCATTTGAAAGGCGGGAAACAATAATGAGTGATGATATTGCACAAACTTTAAGAAACGATCTAAGTCTATGTCGCCCTTTTGTTCGACGAAATCCTCTAAATCTTTTCGCGTTCTATGAGAAATACCAAGATATCTGTCAGATCAGTGATTTTTCAGTAACAAAATCTATCTTACTGTTTAGCATAATGACTATTCATATCCTTTCCATAGATATCTTTGAGCATGAGATAAATATCTTTTTCTTCCAAAAAGCCGCTTGAATCGCGATCATAAAGATCAAATGCGAACATTGCTGAAGGAGATGTGATTAAATAACTTCGACTTGTAAGTCAAGAGAAACTTACCAAGGGTAACTCGTGAGAGAGTACAATAGTTCCATAACGATAAAACGAATTCATAAAAGTCAATTTTTCCTGATTTATCTTCATCAAAGATCGAGAAAACTCTCTCAGTGAAAGCAGTTCTTTCAACATCAATAACTGTGAGTAATTCTACAACATCAATCGTTCCACCATTATCTAAATCGACTTTTTGAAATTTAGCATGAAGTTTAGCAACTTCCGATTTTGTTATTTGTAAAGCACGAAAGGTATTATTCCATTCTTGGTATTGTGGAGTCTGCCAGAGTTTGTTAAACTGTGAAGAATAGCAACCCATCTTCAACAATAGTAGGTTTGCTTAACTAGAGATTCGGGAATTTCTTTGTAATCAATAAGATCAATAGAAAAGCTTTCATTCAATCATATTCGGAGGACAATCAGAATTGTAGTGGTAATAAAGATGAGCCTTTCTATTTACTGGCTATTGAAGAATACGAACTATTCACTCCTTTACTTCACCTCAACAACAAGTCAAATGGCGGAGCTGAGCGAGGATTGTTGTCTATCGAAGATGAAGTTGCTGGTGATAAAACTGAACTTTTTTCCCTCATAAAACTTAACGTATCTCCATAACGACTCAAATCCCCAAAAACGCAAATAAGCTTTCTCAAAATTACATCACACGAACATCCATCATCATGTCACTTATAAAAAAGAAAAAAAAAGGTCTACAAGAAGTTCTTGTAGCTCAAAAATAAGCAATGTGTATTTGATAGAGCTTGCTATCAAGTACAATAAAATATAACAAAAATCCAACACACTCGATTAAGAAGGAAAAACAAGAAAAATCAAAAAAATCTAGAGAACATGAAATGATTCTTATTCAAAACTGATCGTTGAAGTAACGCAGTGAGAAACATAACAACAACTTATAATGATCGAGAGAGCGTCATAGCATTGAACACAATTTGTTTTACCTCTTCAGAACGCTCTTCGACCATCTTTGCACCAGGGGCATTTGTGACGATGATATTATAATTTCTTTACAAACAAAAAGGCGTAAGCTGGGCGTGAGAATCAGCTATAAATTCTTACCTTCGAAAGTCTTTTTTCTCAGTCAACGATCTTAAAGCAAAGTAATACTTCGCATAAGTGCTACTCGCAATGTATAAATTCCATCCAATCTCTTTACAGAAGGCGATTTCCAGTTTATTAATCGCCTCTAATGTATATTGAGGATAGATCTGCGATATCTCACTATTCCAAGAGCTACCAAGAGAGAAAGGGATCAAATATAAGTAAAAAACTAGTTCAGAAGTTGCTCACCTTAAATCTTGCCAAACTTTGGAGGCCAATAACATTGCACAAAGGAGGCAAGGTCGCCATGTTTTCCCAACTAATGGTACATGAGCTAATTCCATTAATCTTTCACAATAGATGAGGCAAACAATACTACATTCCGCTGATAATTGAGCTTCAATAAACAAATCTCTGAGGAATTTATGTACTTCTGCTAAATCAGGTACCGTTACAGGGGTTTCTAATTTTCTAATACCATAAAGAAATCCTAAACGTGAAATTGGTGCACGAACAAAATGATAAACATATTGTGGTGTAACATAAAGATCTTCAGAGAATAATTGCATTTTACTCATATGGAATAAACCTGCTTCTTTTGTCTCCTCTGTGGCAAGAGATAGACGATGCTCACATTTTAGAATATGTTGATGAATTACTATACTCACACGTTTTAATATATCTTCATAGTTTGGACGTGATAAAGAACTTGGTGGAGCAACAGAGTGCACAGACCGTTGTTCAGGATTACGATATTCTGGAGTGATATTCTCAAGAGAACATGTCCAATTCTTTTGTGAGAGTTCAAAGAAATCGTTATGAGCAGAGAATTGGACACTTTTCTTCCCTGTTCCAGTCGGTTGTTGGGTTGGCAGGCGCTCAGAAATAGAAACAGCCATACTCATTTCTACGTGAATGGGTGAGTCACGAAATAACGTCAAACTATACCACCACCAAAGATTTAGATTGATGAGTCTCTAAAAACACCGATCGAATCAACTCAATTCAGATCAACCAAAAAAATTTGTACGCAAAAAGCTCTCTGCTGTAATAAGCGCTTTTCTTAAAATAGTGTGAATCTTTGCTTTCTTGATCTTTTTATTCTGTATTATGGCTACTTTTGCGTGGAGACTGATCACAGATGACTTGTCACCAACATCTTCAACCTCAACAACTGTAACACCCTTAGTTCCGTCTTCTTCATCAAGCCATTTTCGAAAGTCTGATTTGAATGAGAATCAAATTCTTCAATTAAAAGGAATATTTCTCCATTATGACACGGATCGTGATGGTCTTTTAACAATCGAACAATTAACTGAAGCATTACAAAGTATTGGTTTTAGTACACGTAATAAATTTTTAATTAAATTTTTACCTCATACAACATCAAATCAAATGAAAATACAAGGAAAGTTCATTAATCACCATGATTCTAAATTAACCTTCAAAACCGAATGGAAAACATTTTTATCGATAATAAATAAAGAAATACAATCATTAAAAAAATTAGATAATGAATTAACTTCATTATTTCAATTTATTGATATTAATCATACTGGTTATCTATCGAAACGTGAATTAAAATTTCTATTAGTTGATGTATTATCACCTACTAGATTAACTGCACCAGAATTTACTAAATTTATGAAAAGTTTAAAATCTTCCTTTGATAGTAATGATAATATTCGTATTGAAGAATTAAAGAGACAGTTAATACTTTATCATTGTTAAAGAGAAGAAGAAAATACTATTTGACTTATCTTAATACTTACAATATGTTCTGATTGAGATCTAGTAGTTACTTCGTAGCCACTCATCAACACTTGTTAAACTCAAAGCATGGCGTGCAGCATTCTCAACAATCACTTTACCAGACGAACTTAAGATGGTTAGATGAGGAATACCAGAGACTCGGAAAGTACCAAGAATTTCTTCTCTTTTGGAATCATCAAAGTCAACAGCTGTCCAAGGCATCGAACTTGTAAAATAACTCTTAAATTCTTCGTCTGAATGATCGCATGAACAGAAAACAATCTCAAATTTCTTTCCTGCTGCATGTGCTTGTTGATATAATTGGGCTAACTGAGGTGTAAAGTTGCGACAAGGTCCACACCAATGAGCAGAAAAGTATAAACCAATCACTTTCCCAGCTAATTCATTCACATCAATGTTCTTTAATTGACGCGTTGTTGGATCCAATCTTAACAGTGTTCCTGGTAAAAGCTTGGAAAAGTATGGATGAAGCTGCACTGTTGTAAAGGGACCACCTGATAAAGAGAAGGTCCAACTCTCTTCTAAAGTTTCTTGCAAACCTAAAGGGATAACAGCAAAATAATAGTTACCATGAGTTAATCCTTTCTTTTTCGCTTTATTTCCTTTAATATCGGTTTCAATCTCATGCCATGCCAGGTCATCATCCTTGCGAAATCGCAAACGATAACCGCTGGCTGCAGGAACATCTTCCCATTGGACAGTTAATGCACTTGATTCAGCAGAGAGAAGAGTTGGAGATGCCATCAGTTTCACTTCCCTCTTGACTGGGTGCATTGCCTCTGAAGGATGAGAAAAAGGCGACCAGTTGCCATTCTTGTCTTCAAAACGGACACGAAATCGATATTGCTTCAGGGGATCCAAGTTCTTCTTCTTTACTGTGTTGGACTTGATCGTTGCTGCAACAGTAGTCCAAACATCTTCTTCATGGCTCATTTCCAACTCATAATGATTCAAAGGCACATGGGGTGGGATCCAGGCCACTATAACAGACTCATGATCTCTTTCTAAGAGAAAAGGGGGCTGAAGCTGAGTTTGGTTGACAAATTCCATTGTTCGTTGTTGTGTCGACTTCGATCGTTCCTTCCTAAAACCTTCCCAACTAAGTAAAAAGCGCTTTATACCATTCCAAATCGCGTTTCTTTACCACACTTTTTCAATTTACGTTACCTACCATTAATAATTCAGCTACAGAAGTTCTTAGAAGAGAAAAGAAAAAGAAAAAAACAGTATGTCACTATCGTTCGTTCATCTCTTCATTGTACATCTTTTGAATGAAGAAAGCAGGTTCTTTCAGCTTTGCCAAGGCTAAGGCTTCTATCTGTCTCGCTCTTTCCTTGGTTATGTTGAACTTCAAACCAACTTCACCCAGTGTCAATGGCTTACCACCTGTTAATCCATATCTCATTTTCAATATATTACTTTCTCTCCTCGATAATTTATAAAGCATGTCTTGCATAGTGAATGGAACATTCTTCGTTGATAAGGTAGACACAGGTGTTGCTGTTCCAGAAGAGGTAACATCTTGCTTTGCACGATCATCTGGATCTTTATCCCCGCTCAGAACAACAGCTGGTGTATCTAAACTTGTAATTTTCTTTTCGGTACGTTTCAATTCCAACACTTTTGCTGAGGTTAAATTCACCGCAGCAGCGATCTCCTCTATCGTAGCTAAATCACCCTTCTTGTTCTCTATCCGCTTTTCTGCTTGCGAAATAGCATTTAACGCATCATGAGTATAAGTCGGGATTCGTACAAAACGAGATTTTTCAGCAATTGCACGAGAAATAGCTTGACGAATCCACCAAGAGGCGTAAGTTGAAAAACGGAATCCTTTCTCAGGATCATAACGATCAATTGCTTTGGCTAATCCATGCGCACCCTCATGATATAGATCAGATAACTTCATTCCACGAAATTGATAAAATCTGGCAATATGAAAAATTAATCGTAAATTACTATTCATAAGCTTTGCACGTCCATTTTCTCCTTTTTCAACTAACAGCCTTAATTTTTCAACTCCAATACCTAAATCTCCTGCAAGTTCGAGGTCGGATATCTTCCGTTGCCGACTTATCTCTAATTGTCGTTTCCGCTCTTCGATTCCTGTTTTAATCTTGTACTGCCTCGAGTATAGAATTTCTTCTGTCCGACTCAATAATTCATGGTTTCGTTCCTGAAAAGCAACAGGATTGAGGAAGATCGTAAAGGAAATGAGATAGGGATTTTATACCTTGTTCATGTACAAACTACTGTCACGAATCAGTGCGCCTGGACTGATCATCGAATTGGTGAGGCGAAAACCTAAAATAATAGCCACCATATCTAAAATGAAAGAAACATCGTAAAATTAAATTCTTGAACTCGAGTTGAACACTTACTGGCAAGCAGAATCAGACTGCAGAGAAAGTGAAGGAGTGATTTCATTCGATCTCAATTCAACGAAGAAGAAAGATCGAAAAAGTTGGGCAAAAAGAATGAAATAAAAAGCCTTCAACTTCGTGTCTAGTATGTGTCAAGCAAAAGAAGACTGCGATTAGCTATTTGGTGAAATACGTCAATGAGTGCCACTATTCAATCTTTGACATTCGTTTTGGAAAGGTTTTCGTGCGTGTTGATGAAAATTCGGAAATTCGGAAATTTGAAAATTCGTCGAATGAAAATTTTGTCAGAAAAGACGATTTTGCGAAAATTCGAGATTGGGGAATTTAGGAGCGGAAATTCGAAGAAAACAAAAATATTCTCACGAGTCTAGCAGAACAAGTTTAACTTGCTTGGTACGTTTGTCTTACAGGAAGTGAAAGATGTTTTTCGATGGAAAGGTCAGCTCAGGGCGGAATGTGAGCTTGAGTGGTAAGAAAACGAAAACAGATACCAAAGATCTAGTAGAAAAGGCTCGAAAGGAAAGAGAGCAAAGAGAAATATTAAAGCAAAAGAATGTAGCTGCAGTTATTATCCAATCCAAAATTAGAAGATTTCTTACTGGAATCAGATATTCTCGCATTTTCGCGCAAGAGTTTGACAAGAAAGTTGAAGATATTAATAAAATTAGAACTGTGTTGAAATTACAAGGAGTCACTTTCAATGTCCCAACAAGTATCCTTTCTACGTTATTGTCATATTTGAACTTCATTCTTTCTAAAAAGAATGATACTAAGCGCTTGTTTATCATGGAACAGTTTTTATTCGACTCTCTTACCACCCAAGACTTCAACTACTTATCTCTTTGCTCCTCTGATCTCTTCAGAGATGTTAGCAGCTTTCGACTCTTAAGGTTTTTACAAAGTACAATTATTTTGTTATCTTCGAATTCTTTAGACGTCACGATACAAGAGGCTTCAGTGACCTTACTCACAAGGATTCTTTTGAATGACGCCAATCCAGCAACACTTCAATCAACCCTTTCTTTATCCTTAGTAGATGATGCAGCTTACAGCCTTCGGAAGTTTATTCAATCTACTCCTAGATTTGAATTCAATCCCAATGATGAAGTTTTCGTCGGTGTATTAGTACGAATCATCAAATCAGCTCTCACAGGCGAGAAAGTTGCAAGAACAAAGATCTTCCACAAAGCCATTAATTGTGTCTTTTTACATTTATTTACTCTATCTAAAACCTTAGTGAGCTATGCAGCTCTTGATCCTCTCATTCAAGTATTAATAACGATCGAAATCAGTGTGACTGAGTTAACGAAAAATTTATTCTCGTCCACCAATTCAATCACCCGATACTCTTTGGTTGCTCGTTTACAGCAAAATAGCAATGAAAAATTAAATTTTTTAAGTAATATTAGTCTTTTATTACTAAGAAAGAGGAAAACTATCGGAACTTCCTCGTCGAATGATTCGATTCTTTTCCAGTCGGATTGGATCCAGCTAATTGAAGATGTGATTTTTAACTTTCAAGTTCCCAGTCAAGATAAATCGATAAAGGGCCTTAGTAAGAGCAGTGGATATTATCCGCTCGCTTCTGCTCTAAGATCGTTCGAATACGGTCCTCCTTCCTTCCCTGATGTAGCTGTGAAAATGGATATTGATAACGAGGACCCCAAAAAGCTCGAAGAAGAACAAACAAGTTTTTTGGTATCAGAGGCGACATTATCGGAGTTTATTTCTGACTACATTCTATTAGAAGGAGGAAAGAAATTAGAATTACACAATCACTTCTTAATTCATTCCTTACAAAAGAAAGAATTCCATCAACCTTTATGGAATCTTTCTCAATTGAGTGATTCCATTCAACCAATCTTACAAGTTTTAACAAATAATGATTTTGTTTCAAGTGTGATTGATTCTATTATACCAATTAACTTCACTGAAGAAAATCATGGAATTATTCGAAATATGTTTTCATTATTACGTATTTATACGATGATATTAACCAATTGCTCGATTGATTTACCCGATTCAGAATTATCATCATCATCGTCGTCTGCAACCATTAATTTAACTTCATTGACAACTCGTTATTCGACTATTAAGTTTCAATTATTAAATACATTAGCTTTCTCGCATAACCATCATGATTCTTCTTTTGTATTGAGACTATGGTCATTAATTACTGGTTCATTACAGAATTATATCAATAAATTTATTAATTACGATGAAGCAACTTTTATTAATGATAATGAAGTCAAACGATTTGTTGAAATTCTTCAATTATCTCCGATATTCTTTTATCAATCAATACAATCTTTATTATATTTATTTGGACAAACATTTTATCATCAATTATCAGCTGTTGATGATGAAGAATTTTTAAAGTCTTCTTCTAGTTCAAATGATTCAATGATTCAAACAATATCTTCCACATTACAACAAGAGAAGACAATATTCCCTGTGAGTGAATTATCTTTATTGGTTGTCTTATTAAAACAATTAATGTGGAAATTTTATTGGAATGAACCAATTCTTGATACAAATATTACAACAACCTTCATGCATCCAAAGCCATCTTTATTAAAGTATGATGTATTGATGAAATATTCGACATTAACCGCGTTAACTTGTTTGTTCAATCATATTTGTGTCAGGAATGAGCGACGATCGTTCTTAGGAGTAAATGACTGGCAGTGGTTAGCGTTACAATCTGGTGACTTTGCTCTTGTTGATCCTAGTAGTGACGCATATGCTGCACGTGAACGTCGTTATCAAGGAGGAGGAGAAGATTCATCTCATCAAAATCATCTTGATCTTGCAGCAGAAGGTGATTTCTATGTCCGTAATAGTAATGTCAAGATGGTACTATTCTTTATACCACAAGTAATACCATTTAAACAACGTGTTGCGTTATTTCAATCATTAGTAGAGTATGATAAGATTAACTATTATCATTCCTTAGGATCGGGTATGAATCCATTTGCTATGGGATTAGGATTACAATATAATATACGTGCTAATATACGTCGTGGTGATCATTTAATTGAAGATGCAGTGAAAGAATTAAATAATGTACCAGGATATAAATTAAAAGGTAAAATACAGATAGAGTTTATCTCTGAACAAGGATATCAAGAGGCTGGTATCGATGGTGGTGGAATATTTAAAGAATTTATGGATTTTTTTGCTAAGTTTACTTTTGATCCATCGTTTGGTTTATTTCTATCAACAAGTGAACAACAGTTAACGATTAATCCTAATGCACAATTAGCATTAGGTGAAGGATATTCCAATTTATATTATTTTGTTGGTAAAATGTTAGGCAAGGCTTTATATGAGGTGAGCCATCAATCAATCATTTCATCCATTCATCTCTCTTATCTCTTTTCTGTTTTTATAGAAATTATTGTTTCAATCAGAGTTCTCACTTGGATTTTTGAATCTATTATTAGGAAGAGTGAATGAGATTGATGATTTATATCATTATGATGTTCAAGTATATCGATCACTGATGGATTTAAAGAGAAGGGCAGCGAAAGGTGAAGATATTTCTTTATTAGATCTTTACTTTGAGGTGAGTGCAGTCCTACATCCTATCAATAATATTAAAATATACTGACATCTATATTTGTGCGTTCAGGTGACAAGACAGAATTATGGACAAGTCTATAACCAAGAACTTATACCGAACGGTTCGAAGACGAAAGTAACAAATAATAATGTTCTTCAATATATTCATCGTTATGCACATTATCAACAAAATCTTTCAGTATCAAATCAATGTAAAGCATTAATACGTGGATTTCGTGAATTAATCCCAATACCATGGATAAGAATGTTTAATACACGTGAATTACAATTATTAATTAATGGTGAAACCAGGAAAATTGATTTAAATGATTTAAAATTAAATACAAATTATTCATCAGGTTTCCATGAATCACAACCTTATATTCAAGGATTTTGGGAGATAATTGATAATATGTCATTAGATGATCAAAAGAATTTTTTGAAGTTTGTTACATCATGTGTACGTCAACCATTATTAGGTTTCAAAGAATTAAATCCTAAATTTTGTATCCAGAAGGTATCACAGTATGCGAATATACCATTAGGTTCGGATCATAGTAATAATCCTCAAACGATTGGTATTGTACCAAGATTACCATCAGCAGCAACATGTATGAATTTATTAAAATTACCACAATACGAATCAATAGAAATATTGAAAGAGAAATTATTATATGCTATACGATCTAATAGTGGATTTGAATTATCTTAAAATGATAACTAATATGAGAGAAGGAAGGAAGAAAGTACATCTTACATAGCAGTAGTCGCTGATCTTTTCACTTGTTTGTCTTTTTTTTTGTGTGTGTGTAATAATAAAAGGTAGACACTTTGAGCAACGAAAAGGATCGAAGAAAAGATGCATCAACTCAACTCTTTTGAACAGCTTTCTAATAATATTATCACGAAAAGGGCTCTTTCTAATGGCAGATAGAATGGGACTAAAAAGGAATATTCTTCCATTGAAAACTGCATTCCCTGATAATTAGCCACGTTTATTATTCATCAACTAAGTAGTATCAGTGATTCCTTGTTCGCCGATCAACCACTTATGAAACATCAAAAGGTTTGAAACTAGAATGAGTTTGAATTCAGACAAAGACTCTCAAATGTTATCGTGCTCATAAGAAGAAACATGTTCATTCAGCAAAAGTAGAAAATCAAGCTTCATACATTTCATCTTAAAAAATAATCTCTAAATAATAATAAAAACGAAGGAGCGAAACAAAATTCTTCATTAGTAAAAGTTCAGCAGCACCAGCTGAGAATTGAACTCAGGACCTTTACATTACAAGTGTAATGCTCTACCTCTAAGCTACAAGTGCGCGGCGTTGCATTCTTGAATTGAAGTAACAATATAGTCTTTTGAGTTAAGAAACTGTGAGTTGACACTTACGCCAATTGATTAATCTCGTCTTTGCACAAATTGTAGCATTTGGAACAGTAGAAGC
>VFQN01006146.1_pt1 | contig 14040 bp, 15 predicted proteins | sample 3512371 | NCBI WGS metagenome assembly VFQN01 (sample SAMN10412370, study PRJNA504923) | tailings metagenome | isolation source: Replicate 2 from Balatoc abandoned mine | place: Philippines: Itogon, Benguet | collected 2017-08-28
AAGCGCAGGTGTAACGCGCTGTAGCTCACCGGGCGTGACAAAAGCGCAGGTGTAACGCGCTGTAGCTCACCGGGCGTGACAAAAGCGCAGGTGTAACGCGCTGTAGCTCACCGGGCGTGACAAAAGCGCAGGTGCAACGCGCTGTAGCGGTCCACTGCGTAGATACCGTCGCACCTGTGGTACTCGAGGCTACACTTTATTTGCGTTTCCACTGCCGCACACCTCTTGCGCCATTTACGGGAGCTCGGAAGGCATGGGTAGCATACAACCGCATGCGTAGGGTTATGCTGATGCTAATGGCGGGTGCTGTAAATGCTCATCGGCTAATTTGTAGGATAGCGTACAGCGAACTCCTCCAGATGACGCACAACATCCACACAACACGATGCATGCCCCGCCCCCGCCCCAGGTTCAAGCTGGACGAGGGTGTGCTGTTCAAGGGTAGCGCGCTGCACGCCTCGTTGGCGGTCGAGTTCCTCCGCAGCAGGCAGCAGCAGCAGGCGGCCAAGGCGGCGGCCGGCAGCAGCGGCAAGGAGGAGCTGTGAGGGAGCAGGCCGTGATTGGAGCCGACGGCAGCAGCAGCAGCAGGCGACAGCAGGCCGAACCGGGTCGGCCGGCGAAGTGCTATGGCTGGACATGGTTATGATCCTGCAAGAAGCATTGGCCATGCTGCTGATGCAGCACAGCAAGCGGCAGCAGGGGCAAGCGTGGTGGTCCTTGATGATTGTGCAAGTAGTGAAGGAACGGCGGGCGGCAGCCGCCAGCGGCAGACGATGCTGGTGGCGTTTGGCGGCGGCTGTTGCACTGGGGGGAAGCTATGGGGAGGCTGAGTGCAGCCTGCGGTTGGGTTACCAAGAAGGATGGAGGACAATCCGTGTCGCGGGGCATGACCGGGCTATGACCGACCCGGGTGTGGCCGGTAACAAGCACTACTTGCGGCAAGGGACGGGGAGCTGTTACGCGGTGTTCAAGAGGGGGTGGGGTTGGCGCCACATGCGCTAACAGTCGGGATCATATTCGCGTTCGGCCTTGTCTTTAACAGCATATTAGCCCTTTGTTACTTCTGAGCCATTGAAGTCATCGTGCAGCACGCAGGTTCTCGTGCATGGGGGGCTGACCATACTGGTGACTTGGGGTTTAATCTCTTTGATTGCCCAACATGCAGGTGTGTCGCTGCTGTGCTGCCAAGCACTGTGGCTGGGGTGTCGTACACTTTGGATGACCAGACGTGAGTGCAGGCGGGGCTTGCAGTATATGGTGTCGGCGACCGGACGCAAGTCCCCATTGCGAGTGCAGAGGCAGAGTGCCCTTGCGCGGCGCTAAAGGAGATTTGTTCGTGCGGTCATCAGGTATCTTCACGGCACGGTAACTGCTGTAGTGCTGTTGCCGTCTGCTGTACGCTTTTGTAGGTCGCAATGTGAGCTATGGCCTGCAGAGCCATCTAGTGGGTGCCGTACCCGGGGTAGCAGGAGTGGGACGCTTTCTGGTAACCTCACGCAGTATACCGGTAATGTCATGCCTCCTGTCGTTTGGTGCTGGCACCTCGGGAGGGCCCTCCCTCATAAAATATAGACACTTGGGAGGTCACCTGCAAAAGGGCCTTTCACTGCCTGACATACAGTTATACACCAACTACAATACGGTAGGATACCAGCCTTCTGGCCTGGGCTGTGTATCCGTAGCACCGTTGGCTCCGTTGCAGGCAACGGAGAAGGCCCCCAGGGGCACATCACCTAATGCGAATCCACGCATAGTTACGTGCGAATCCATGCACAGTTATAGTTAGCCTTGCTGACACTGGTACGACCTCTGACACGACGACTGTCAGGACGTCTCCGCTGCAGTTGGTGCAGTGCGTGGGCCCTCGCAGCACGCATGAACGGCAACTACCGTAAGTGCACCAAGGACCAGGCTACACAGGCAGGGCAAGATCAACAGACCGGCAGGCGTGAACTCACGGCATTGCTCCTCCTGTTGCAACAGAAGGTAATGGTGAAATGCGTGCCCCGTCACATGACACCGGTGTCCATGCTCAGCAGGTTGGCCCAGGTTGGCCTCGGGAACGAACCCATTTACTCGTCGAATTACCCAGACGGCCAGCCAGTCAGACAATGACAACCTGTGACAACGGACAAAACAGTTCCCAGACATCCACGTGTCCGGTCGTCGGCACGTGCCCGAGGCAGGCACGTTCAGCCCTCTGAAGTACCACATGCATACTAAACTTTACAATGCCGTCCCCGGGCAACACGCGCCGCGACTGTTCATGACTATGATGCTCAGCCAATTGCCTCCATTGCCCTGCCGCAGGCCCTTGCAAGCCAACAGCTAGCAGCTGTATGCACCATTGGTGCTGTGCGTATTGGCCTTACGTTGACCTACCGTTATCGAGCACGCCCCCTGCACCGCCCCACACCCTTACGGCAGCTTCCTTTCCCCCAGCTGCTGCGGCCTTCCCACCTTGCCGCCCACCTTGCTGCTGCCATCTACTGCCGGTTGTGCAGCAGCTGCTGCTGCTGCTGTTGCTGCTGCAGCGCTAGCTGTGTCTGTTGTTGCTCCATGAACTCTACCTGCTCCTGCTGCTGCCGCAGGATCAGTGCGAGCTGCTGCTGCTGTTGCCTCAACAACAACTGCTGCAGGTGGCTTAGCACCAGGAAACCCTCCGGGGCGGCGGCGGGCGGCGGCGGCGCAGCAGCAGCTGAGGGTGTGGCGCTGGAGGGCGGCAGCCCAGCGGGCGGCGTAGCCCCAGGACCAGTGCTGATGCCGGCTCCCCCAAAGCACGGAGCAGCAGGTGCAACAGCTGGAGGTTGGCTGCCGCAGGGTGGAGCGGCAGCAGCGCCGGCCGGGGCGGAGGCGGGAGCGGAGGCGGGTGGAACGATTCTGTCGGCCGCCACCGTGGGAGCGGTAGAGGTGGCAGCGCCGGCGGGGCCAGGGGCCGCTGCTGCGACTGACACCGTACTGAAGGACGTGGAGTTGTTGGGTGCGTCAGCAGCAGGCGGAGCGCCACCAGGGACACTGCCGGGGACAGGGCCGCACACGGCGCCAATGGCGGATGCAGCGGCAGGCAGGGCATTGGGGCTCGCGGATGCAGCGCAGCCTGGGGCGGAGGCGGCCGCAGGGCCGTCGGCGGGAGCGGCTGCGGCCGCAGCCGCGGGAGGGGTGATGGAGTGTGTTGCAGGGACGGCGGTTGCAGCGGCGGAGAGGCCAGCAGGGCTGGAGAGCGCGGCTTGAAGGGGCGGAGGTGCAGGCCCAGCGCCTGGCCCGGTGGCAGGAGCTGCCGCGGTGCCGATGGGCGCAGTGGCAGGGCCCTTAGGGGGCCCTGAGGCGGGCACAGCGGCGGGACCGGCGGTGGGTACTGTGCCGACAGATGCCGAGGTGGAGCCGACGGCGGTGGCTGAGGTGGTCCCAGCGGCGGGACCGGCGGGGTCGCGGCCGACAGACAGGGCGCCTGGGGGCGTGCGGCTGGGCATAGCGACAGGGAGGGCCTGGGGCGCCGTGCCAATGGGTGTACCGCCGGCGGGAGCGAGGGCGTTGGCATACCCTCCGGCTGCAGCGGCTTCTGGCATGCCACTTGCAGCAGCAGAGGCGGCGGCGGCGGCGGCGGCAGCTGCCGCCACAGCACCGTCCGGTGCAGCGGCGTTTGCACGACTGGGAGGCGAAGCAGGGGCAGCGGCTGCGAGCGGCGCGGTAGCGGGCCCGGTGACGGAGGAGGCGGTGCGGTAGGGCCCGGCGTCTGCGTTTGCGGAAGCTGGCAGGACTCCAGGGGTCGCAGCTGGGTATGGGTATGCAACGGCCACTGACGAGATGCCGCCTGGAGCCGCAGCGGATGGCACGCTGGTGGACGCAGCAGCAGGGTCATCCGCCATCTGCATACCGGCGGCGCCGTGGCCCAGTGCTGAGACGGCAAAGGGTGGAGCAGGGGGTGCAGCGGCAGGCCATGGCATGAAGGCCGTAGGGTCGTGGGCGGCTGTTGGCCAACCGTTAGACGCAGCGGTGGGGGGAGTAGCGCCAACGGGTGCAGTGCCCGTAGGCGCGGAGGGAGCGACGGCGGTGTGTTCGGCGGCGTTAGTGGCACGTGGACGGCGAGGCCAGTTGCTGGCGGGGTGCTGACGGCGGCCCTCCGTACCTGCTGGGGCTGCCGTTGGCGGAGGACCGTGCGCTGAGGCTGCAGGGGACGCTGTGGCAGCAGGGGCACCGACTGCGGGGGCAGTGGCAGCGGCCCGAGAAGCTGGCGCGCCAGTACGCGGGGTGACGGGCGCGGTGCCAATGGGCAGCGTGGAAGGCGCAGCGATGGGTGCAGCGGTGTCCGGCACAGTGCCGATAGGCGCCGCGCCCGCGGGCAGTGGAGGACGCGTGGCGGCGGTTGTGGTGCAGGGAACAGCAGGGGAGACAGCGCCTGCAGGACCAGCGCCGAGCACCCCAGCGCCGAGCAGCTGCGGCACCTGGCGGGCGGCGTGGCGTTGCTCCAAGACGCTGGCGCCCGCGCCCGCACCGGGGGGGTTCCCAGCAGCAGGAGGGGGCTGCTGTGGGCCGGCCCAGCCCGCATAGGCGTTCGCAGCTGCCGCGGACGCTGCTGCTGCCGCTGCCAGCACCTGCGGGTGAAGGTGCAGGCAGGGGCTGCTGCCGGCGGCGTGCAGCGGCGCAGCTTCTGCCATGCGCGGCTGCTCAATGAGCATGGCAGCGCTGCCACCGCACGGCACGGCTGAAGCTGTGATGCTGCCCATACCGTTACACCCGCCTGCCGCCCAACCAACCCCCTGCCACCTGCCCGTCACGCCGCCTGCACTTCGCTGTGCCTCGTGCTGCTGCTGCTCCTGAGCCTGCTGCTGCTGCTGCTGCTGCTGCTGCTGCTGCTGCTGCTGCCACTGCTGCTGGTGCTGCTGCCGCCTCCCTGCGCACGCCCCTTGCACCTCCCCCACGAGCACCACATCGTCTTCCCCCTCCTCCACTCCCTCGTGCCCCCGCCCCTCCTGCTCCCGCTGCTGCTCCCCCTGCACCGCCATAACCCTCAGCATCCCCGCCTCCCCGTTGGGGCCCACGCCCCACAGCCCCACCTGCTGTAGCCCTCCGCCACACCCTAACGCCCCCAGCACCTCGTCCGCCCCCTCCACCACCCACGACACCTGGCTGCGGCGCACCAGCCACGCAGCCACAGGCCCGGCGCACGGCAGCAGCCTCCCTCCTCCCACGCCCGCACCCCACACCACCAGCTGCTCCCTGCTGGCCGCTCCCCTGGCCCACAGCCGGCTGTAGGCGTCGGGTAGCAGCGTCCTGACCACAATGGCCGGGACCGCAATCAGCCCGTCGCTCACCTCTGCTGTGTAGCCAGCGCTGGTGCAGGCAGTCACAGGGACCAGGGGGCCTGCACGCCGCCGCTTGCCTCTAGCCACCCTGTGCCGTGCCCTCCACGTCCCATCCGCATCAGCCTCATCCGACTCATCCCCGCAGAAGTAGTCAGGGTCCGTGTCATAGTAGTAGATGCCAGCGGCAGGGCCCGGACCACCTGTGAAGGGCAGTGGCGGCCTGGTGGCAGCGCCAGGCAGCCGTGCCAGCACCACCATGCCCTGACCCGTGGGTCCGTTTTGCTTCCACAGCGCCACCCGCTCCTTCGTAGCTACGCCCAGCTGCCTCATCACGCCCGAAATCCCCTGCAGTCCAAAGTAGGGTGGCTGCGTCGTGCCCTGGAGGTAAGGGCTCTCCTCCCACAACGCCGTAATCCGACCCGTCCAGCAGTGCTGCACCGGTGCAGGGAGGTTAAAACCGCCAGCTGCCGCCGCCATCGCTGCTGCTCCTGCTGTTGAAGCCTGCTGTTGGCTGTACGGCGTGACGGGCGTCCAGACGTGCAGCTCCACTCGGGCATCGGGACTTCCACCGCGCACTCGCAGCCGCGCTGCCTCAAGGGCGCTCGCGGGAAACAGCTCCTGCGCAACGTCTTCATGGATGCGCAGCAAACCGGTGTAGTATCTAAGTATGTGGACGCCTTCGCTTGGGAACGGGAAGAGATGCTGCGGCTCGCGGCCCAACGCCCCGGCCTCAAGGCCCCCGGCAGTCGGCCCTCCGGTGTCGGTATCGACCTCCATGGCATTGACGCTCATTGCTGACATGGAGAGCTTCTTGCGCTGCAGCCTGGCACTTGGAGCATGCTAGTGAGCCAACCGGATAGTCGGCTACGTGAGGTCTGCTTGCCGCCAATGCGGTCAGCAACCTCTGACCGATGCGATTCGGCTCTAGGCGGGCTTTGGTGCCCAGGGCCATTTGCGCCGCATGTACTTGTATTTATAAGTGATTATTGCAGCTATAAAGACGCAATTCTTTCTCAGGACTTCTGCTGCACCAACTTCTATGCCCTGCAGCGGACTTCCTGCGACCCATGGGTCGAAGTGCATCACACGGACGGCACGGATCGAAGCCGTCCGGTAGAGCAGTTCACCGGCAGCAATACAGTTGTGACACAGCCGGCTACGCATCAAACGTACATCTTACATTCTCTTGTAGCAAAGTGCATGGCAGCAGTCCAGTCTGTGCTACACTGCCGCCTTTGCAGCAGCTCGTAACGTACGGTGCACAAGGAACAGGGCCACACACTTTCTAACCGCCGCCTGACGCCTTTCCCGCGACAACACAAGTACATTCATGTGCGACGTTTACTCCAAGATAGATGCAAATGGCACCTCACCATGCGTGGTACGGCATTCGTGCACGCGTGCACAGGTCACTTGATGCAGTACAGTAGTGTGGCCAACGTAGCACTCAAGGCATGCATGTGCCACGCGTTCATGCTGCATGAGCCTCATCGCGCCAATGTCCCCCAACTTGCAACGCTTACGTTCAGTTACGTGCCGCCTGTTGCCGAACATGACTCCTAAGCTGGTCCCCTGGCGCCCCTGGCGCACTGACCTGCACTGACAGCGCAAGCCTGGCTCAGCGAGAGCGTGACATGACGGGCAAACAAGGCGAGCACGCCACTAAATATGAGTGACAGCCCCGTCCACTCCACCCATCGCCACAACCGCGGAGGCCACCACGTGCCACCTAAGGAAATCTGCAACGGCGCCATGCCACCTGCGTACCAACACGTGCGTGTTTGCAGTGCCCTGCGTGCGAGGGACTTCAGCACATCGAAAGGACCTACAGGTACTGCTCGAATTTCCCCTGTCAACCTTGACACGCAGCAATACAGTAGCCATACCACAATTACAGCCCAGTCCCACAGCATGAGATGCGAACAGCGCGGGCATATGTTGGTACCATGGTACCGCGGCCATATCCGCATGCGACCAAGATAGCGCGTTGTAGTGCCTTAGGTATACCCGATGCACCGCACTCACCGCCCACTGTCAACGTCAGCCCTCACCCATACACGTCGACCCGCAACCGGCCGACGGTTCCTCATGCTATCCTACGCCGCAGCTTATACGTGCCCATGCCCCTCCCGCTACCGCACCCGTATCCCATCCCCTGCGCTGGCTACAACCGCACCGGCCTTGTATTCTTCCAGCCTCAATCCACATCGCAAAACCCATGCCGGCAAAACCCCCTTTCCTGCCCTTGCCACAACACCGCATCCTTAGACGCTCACCCAAGTATGCAGCGCCCGTCAAATCGTGGTCGAATGCCCCAAGCTAGGAAGAGAAATCTCCTGCTCCCTAGGTTACCCAGCACGCTGCAGTCGCGCCGCCGCACGCTCCGCCGCTGTCAGGACTTAGGAGCTGCTCGGGCCCGTGCCCTTCCGCGTCGGTAGCTTCTCGCCAGTGGGCGCGGCAGCTGCCTTGCCGGGCGGCTTCCCGGCGTGGGTCTTAGTCCGAGTCCGCTGCCCCACGGCCTGCCTTGCAGCCCCCTCCACCGGCCCCCTGCCAACCGTCGCCTGCTGCTGCGGCTGCGGCAGTGCCTGCTGCTCCTGTTGCTGCTGCATGAACGCTAGCTGCTCCTGCTGCTGGCGCAGCAACAGTGCAAGTTGCTGCTGCTGCTGCCTCAGCACCAGCTGCTCCAGGGGGCTCAGCACCAGGCCGGCACCCAGGGCGGCGGACGGCGGCGGTGCAGCATCGGAAGCGCCCTCCGGTGCAGCGGCGGGGGCGGCGCGGCGTGCCCTGCCTTCTGGCGCGGCAGCAGGCGCACCGCTACCGCTGGCGGCGGCAGGGGTGGCAGGGGCAGGCGCAGCGGCAGCCGGCGCACCAGTTGGCGGAGGGCCGCCGGCTGCCATGCCTGCGGCCGATGGCGTGGCAGCAGGGTCTGCGCCGAGGGAAGCAGCGTGAGCGGCGCGCACAGCCGCGGAGGGCGACGCGGCGAAGCGCGGGCCCCCAGCGGCGGCCGCGGCGGCAGGCGCCTGGCGGGCTCGGATGCAGGTGGGGCCTGGCGCCGAGCCGCCGGCACCGAAGGGCCCAGCACCATCAGCAAGGGGCTGCTGCCGGCCCGCTGGCGTCGCCGCCGCCGCCGGGGCGGCTCCTGCAACCAGCCCGTTCGCCGGGGCGCCGCCGGCAGGCTGCAGCCCCGCGCCTGCAGCCCCAGCTTGCAGCCGGGGCCCGCGCTGCTGCCCGTCCGTGGCCCCGCCTACCGGCACCTCACGCTCACCCTGCCCACCACCTCCGTTGCCGTCTCCAGTCCCGTGTGCCTCAACCGCAGCTGCCGCCGCCCCAGGCCCGCCCACCGCCACACCCACCCCTCCGCCAGCCCCCTGCCTCCTCTTTCGCTCCTGCTGCCCCTGCGGCTGCTCCTGCTGCTCCTCCTCCACCTCCCACACCTCGTCTTCATCGCCGTCCTGCTGCTGCGGCTGCTGATGCTGCCACCCCTCCTCCACGTCAGCACCCCCCTGCTTCTGCTCCCCCGCCGCCTCCCCTGGCTGCTCCCCCTGTTCCTCCACCGGCAGCGCCATCACGCGCACCATGCCCATCTCCCCGTTGGGGCCCACGCCCCACAGCCCCACCGCCTCCAGGCCCCCGGGGCCCCCCAACGCCCGCAGCACCTCCTCCGCCCCCTCCAGCAGCCATGTCTTCTGGCTCCGCCGCACCAGCCTCGCAGTCACGGCCCCGGCGCACGGCAGCGGCCTGCTGCCGCCCCCCGCGCTGGCTCCCCACAGCTCCACATCCTCCTTGGCGCCCTGCAAGCCGAACAGCCTACCGTACGGGCCAGGCATCACCGCCCGCACCGCGCTTGCCGTGACGGAGATGTAACCGCCAACCACCTTCGCTGTATACCCTGCCGTGGTGTACGCTTGCGCAGCCGCCGCAGCGGCACGCGGCCGCTTGCGCCTGCTGGCCCCGCCGCCATCGGCAGCGGCCCGCCGGGGCTGCCGCCGCCGCTGCCGCCGTTCGGCGTACTCCGCAGACTCCTCCTCCTCCTCCTCCTCGTCACCGCCACGTTCATGGCCGCCGTCCGTTTCTGCTTCGCTCTCTGTCGCCGCAGCCAGGGACGGCTCAGCGTTGCTGCTGGTTGCCGGGTGGCGCGCTGACGGCCCGGAGGCCGAGGCCAGCGGCTTCGCCATGACAACCGCCGCCTGGCCGGTGGAGCTGAAGCGGTGGCTCCACACCGCCACCCGGCCGTTCTCCGGCACCCCCAGCTGCCGCATGACGCCGCCGACGCCCTGCAGCGCAAACCTGTGGGGCGTCGCCTGCAGCTGCAGGTAGGGAGCCTCCCCGCGCTGCGGCATGGGCACGACCCAGCCCACAGGCTGTGGGCCTGTGCTGGAGTCCGTGCCGCCCGGCGGAGCGGCTGCTGCTGCTGCTGCTGGGGCCGGCGTCCACATGTACAGGCTCGGCCGGGCCTCGGGGCTTCCTCCCGGCTGCCGCCGCCTCGCCGCCTTGATGACGCTCGCGGGGAAGAGCGCCTCCGCGTCCTCCTGACAGATCGGTATCCGGCTACCGCGGTAGGGAAGCAGCAGCACGTCCGTTGATGGGCACCGACACAGGCGGCGCTGCGGGCCGTGGTGGCCTGACGGACCCTGCCGCTGGCTGACGTTGCTCGGCGCTCCGTCTCCGCTTCCTATGCCGATTTCCACCTCCATGGCGCTCATTGTTGCACCAGTCTACACGCGAGTTGCCTTCAATGAAGCAAATTTAGCAGCTGAGGTGCGATAGGGATGCAGTGCTCAGGCAATGCGCATGCGAAGGCTTCAAGCGGCTGGCTGGCTTGCAGGCCTAAAAGATCGGCGCTCCTGTGAACGCTTCGGCTCTTGGCGGTACGAGGTCCTCGGGGCAATGCAGCAGCTACCAGAGCCGCTGCATGCGGTCAGACACACTACATTGTATATCTTCTTGTGCCATTCCTGCCCTGACAACGGACTGTTATTGACCCATGGGTCTAAGATGCGTCAGATGTGCCCCGGCCAACAAACTCGCCAGAACATTGTGAAGCGGTTGGCAGTGGTCGGAAGACTGACAGGCCAGACCTTACCTCTAAATGCGCCACACCCACCTATGAACGGACTTGGTTTCTCAGCCCTTTGCACGCGGGCTAAAGGGATGATGACGCGTTATCCAGCGTGTGTGAAAGGGGCGGTTGAGCCGCCGGCTGCAGGACAGGGAAGGCATAGCGCGTGCGACCGCACCAATTGGTACTCAGTACTTACCTCACAGGAACTTCGGGTATAATGGCGAAGGATGTGCCAACAGTGGCTACTTGGCGGGTTGTGTAAAAGCAAAGTCACCTCTTGGGCAGGTACGGTACGGGCGACGCCAGGCAAGGGCTGAGGGGCGGTGGGGAGATGACTGAGAGGCTCTGCTCCACCGCCAGCACTGGGATGCTGTATGTTGCAGGCGGCTGCGACCGCATGGAGCTGGGGCAGCGGCGGGGACGCCGGAGAGGAGCTGCCGTGAGGGGTGGTGGGGAGGGCCGGAGAGATGTCGCAGGCTGCTCCACCGCCAGCTGCACTGGGGTGCGGTCGCGACCGCATTGGGGTTGGGGCGAGCAGGGGGCAGAAGGGAGAGGCGCTGAGGGATTTGGTGTAGCCAAAGCACCTGCATACCCCGATACCTTGCACACGCTACCCTCCACCTCAGTATCAAGCTGGCACACGGGCATATGAGGCGTAATGCAACGTTTTATCACATGTTTCGGTATCAGCAGTGTACAGTTGCTTGCGTTGCCGCCTGGACTTTTGCACCTGCACTTCCGAGACAGCCGAGCGCCAAACCATGCCGTTGGATATCCATGAGAAGTACTTTTCATGTCAGACAAGGTGCACATCCACCTGTATGCGGAGGGCGGCGATCAAGGCGGCGATGGCGTTGCGCGCAGTAGCTCCCATCCTTTTCAGCGCGTATGTTGGCTCTCTACCTATCTATCTCCTTCCCCGGAGGAATGCAACGTCCTGATAACACAATTCGCAGGGCGGCTTGGCTTAGATGCAAATGCAGTCATCGTGTCGGTTGGGTGGTTTGCGCTGTGCACTCGGTATGCACCTGCATGCATGGATTTGTGCCTACCTTCAGCTGCTCATGACCAACGAAGTGAGGGAGGGTTCAACTCCCGACATGAGCAACGGTGGGGCAGGCTGGGGCGACCAAGCCGTATAACGTAATGGGACGTGCAGGTGCATGCTCGGGGTGTGAGCAGCACACGGCGACACGGTGCGGATGCCCTCACAGGCTGGGGGCACAGGGAGCGGCACTTGTGCACCACTTTTCAGTGTTGTTGCGGCGATTGGGGGCTATTACGAATGGTCCCTGACGGCATCTTGTGGTATGTCGGCCGCTCCTGACCCGGATGTGGGCTATGGGGACGGACCTGATCCCATGCTACGGGTGGTCCCCCTTCCATTGATCGTTCCCCATGTGGCCGGATGGAAGTTGGAAGATCAGGTGCACGGGGTTGCCTGCTGAACGCTTTCGGTTGCAGCACTGTTGTCCTGCAGCATGACTCTCACACACCGGTATGTGCCGGTACGCGTAAGGGGCGCCCCACGTGCAATGTTATCCACTGCCGGAACGGCAGCTGTGTGGACTGAAGCGGTATCGCAGCGCGCGCGCGCTTTTCAGGTGCTGTCTGTGACATGATTTGGTAGCGGCGCCTGACCACGCTACGATAGCACATGTAGGGCGTGGGCTCGCATTCGGGTGGGCCTTGGGTCAGGACGCTAGAAGTGACGGCCCTTTCATGCAGCAGGAACTTTGTACCATACCGGCGGGCGCTACGGTTGACCGGTTAACGTTGTTTGTGCATTACTGGCCCCGGCATGACTCGCAGGGCGTAGAAGGCCGACCAACACTGCAACTCATCAACTGTCATGCCTTTTATTCGTGCCGCGACGCCGCATATACCGCCAGGTGCATCAGTGACAAACGCAAACGTGTGCCAGCAACGGCACGCCGATACCGTGCTGTTGCAACGATACGTCCATGCCTTGATGTAGGCGTGCAGGTGCACCATTCCCAATGAACCGTACGGTACGGAATACCTGTCGTTCCAGTATGCAGCACTACGGCACGCTCGTTGCTCCTCACTGCGTGCTCCTCAGTGGCCTAACGCGCTGGCCGCCCGGAACACTCATGACCCGCAACGCAACGGCCACCATGCCAACCTGGACCTCATATACCGTAGCCCCAAACCTGTGAGAGCTGTGTGCGGATGGTATAGCAACGCAAAAGCAACAATGCAACAACGTATGACACCCCTCAACCGGTACTGTAACAAGTCCAGTACTGTAACAAGTTGCATCCCTAAACCCTTACGCCGGCGCGGCCCCGGCACTGACGATGCTGAGTGCCTTATGCACATATTAAGCCGGCTAAACACAAAGCCTTGAAGTCGAAGAGCGGAACGTGGTCTTATGCACATACGTGGCTTACCCCAGCAATCAACTACGCCTCAGTCTACCATTAGCAGGTGAAACCTGCCCCCATTGCATTCCTGGCCACAGCACCCTTACGCTCGGTGGCCCCACAGCCGATGCGCAAGGGTCCGCACCCAGCCCCAGCCACCCTGCCAGTCTGTCCACCTCAAGTGTCGTACGCCTCGTATTCCGAGGTATCCATGTACTTTTCCCCTCTGTCGCTGCCGCACCCACCGCTGCCTCCACTACTGCTGCTGCTGCTGCTGCAGTAGTCCCTGCTGCTTGTCCTGCCACCAGGCTGCCGCTGATGGCCACCGGGCGATGACCGGACACCAACCCAGCGCCCTCGCCACCACCAGCCGGCTGCTGCGGCCGGCTCCCCGCCACTGCCCTCGCCGGAGCCTGAGCGCGCACCTCCCAGCTGGCGCCGCACCCCTCACGGCAGGGCTCAGGGGCGGCACCGGCTAAGCGGCAGCGCCGGCGGCGTACCTGGGGGCTGGCGGGGCCTGTGGGGATGCTGCACCAATGGGGAGTGCGTTGCTGCCCGCCAGTGGGTTGACACCTGGCCGGCACTGCTACCCTTCACCCACGCACAATGCAACTGCATACCGACGCCCATTGCCGCTGTCCCACCAACGCCCACGGCCACTTAGGTTGGTCAATCGTCGCTACCCCTTCGCAAGTACAATGCAACACAACATGCAACCGCAACGAATTCTCATATCAGATACCGGTATCCAGCGTTCGTCACCACATGCACTTACCGTGCGAGGCAGGACTCCATGCTGCAGTACCCCAGCCCTTGACATGCGATGCCTGCCACCGCACGCCTGCCATAGGCTGCCATCACTCCCGCTCCCAGGCATCCCTGACCCCTTGCCATCCTAGTTGTTACCGCCTTGCACCGCTCTCTCGCATCATCCTTAGGCCCACCCCCAGCGACCGACAAACTTGCGCAAAGCCCTGAGCAAGCCCGAACCGCTGTCACTCTCCTCCCCCTCCCCCTCCTCATCCAAACTCTCCTCCTCCTCCCCATCCTCTAGCTCCTCTCCGTCAGCCGGCGGCTCCGCCTGAGCGCCGCCTCCGTCAGCCAGCGGCTCCGCCTGAGCGCCGCCTCCATCAGCCGGCGGCTCCGCCTGAGCGCCGCCTCCATCAGCCGGCGGCTCCACCTGAGCGCCGCCTCCGTCAGCCGGCGGCTCCGCCTGAGCGCCGCCTCCATCAGCCGGCGGCTCCGCCTGAGCGCCGCCTCCGTCAGCCGGCGGCTCCGCCTGAGCGCC
>VFQN01006147.1_pt1 | contig 14036 bp, 16 predicted proteins | sample 3512371 | NCBI WGS metagenome assembly VFQN01 (sample SAMN10412370, study PRJNA504923) | tailings metagenome | isolation source: Replicate 2 from Balatoc abandoned mine | place: Philippines: Itogon, Benguet | collected 2017-08-28
GTGCCTCGTGTGCTGTCTCGCCGGAGTGTGCGTTGTTGCGTGGTGGGCGAGCGGGCTCGCGCGCTCCCCCCCCCCGCCCTCCCCACAGGGGGGGGGGGGAAAGGAGGGGGGGGGGGGGGGGGGGGGGGGGGGGGGGGGGGGGGGGGGGGGTGGTGGAGCGAAAGAGCAGGGTGGGGGCAAGGGCGCCTCGCTAGTAAGGGAAGTAGCAGCTTAGACATGCCATTGGCTTGTAAAAGAAACGGACTAACGGTTCCAAAGCGTCATATGCAGCCCGCCTTGCATTCACCGCGACTTGGGAGCAATGCTGTGGTGGCGGCGCCGGCCCGCTTGGTGATAACATGGAGTGCTGAGACCCTGTGAACCCACCTTGCCCACGACGCGGCCCGCGAAGCGGAAGTAGTCCAGGTGCGAGATGCCGCGGTCGTTCTGCACGTGGCTGTTGGGGTTGGGCTGGAAGGTGGAGCCTCCCTCGGGCACCGCCACGAACAGGGCCAGGTTGGGGTTGAACATCTCGCGAGCCATCACCTGGTACCACTCGCGGGTCACGCCGCCGGCGTCGATGCCCTCCTCGCCCTGCCGGCCAGGGCCAACCAGCGCGTGTATGAGGCGTGGGTGTGCAGGTTGAGCAGGGGACGTCGGGCCGCGCCGGGTTTGCAGGTGTTAGGATAGGCCGTGGGATGCGCAGGTTGGGCACGAGCATGTGCAGGTGGGGTAGCCCGCGCCGGGTATGCGTGTGCCGGAGCCGTGCCGGAGCTTTCACCGAATCGAAAAGACACACGGCGGCGGCGGAAGCGACGGCGAGTTTCGAAAGCACAAACCTCCCCGCTTCACTGTCTGTTGGAGAGTACGATAAAAGGCTTCATGCCCACCTGGAAGGTGACGTTGAGCTTGAGCTTGATCTCGTCCGCCGGCCGCCCGCGGAGCTGGTAGAAGCTGTCCTCGAACACGTGCTCCCGCCGCACGGCGAGCCGCAGGCTGCCGTACGGCCGCTCCGAGTCGGGCGAGCTGCGCACCTTGCTCCGGAACCACGAGCGCTTGTTGTCGAAGTCGATCAGGCGCGGCACCAGCATGAGCGGCGACAGGGAGCCCTCCAGCAGAGCGGGGCCGCGGCGGAGGTAGGCGTTTAGCAGCCGCCTGTGCCGCTCCGCGAACTTGAGGAACGGCGCCGTACGAGCCTCCTCCTCCTTCTGGTGCTGCTGCGCCGTGGCCGCCGCGACGGCCGCCGCCGCCGTCGATGACGAGCTCGTCCGCCCGGCGGCGGCAATCCCGCCAGCGGCGGCGCCGTCGCTAGACGTACGGAAGGTGGCGGCGGCCTGCGCCGCCAGGGCCGCCATGTCCGAGGACTGCCCGGAGAGCAAGTTGACGCCTGCCCCCGCCGCCGCCGTACCGGCGGCGCCGCCGGCCTCCGCCGCGTGCGCTGGGCCTGCACTGGCGGCACCGCCAGCTGCAGGTGCCGCCGCCGCGCCCGCCACTGGCACCGCCGCCGGGATGGCGTCCCTCAGGGCGCACATGACGAAGAAGGCCTCCACCAGTGGCAGCACCTGCCCTGCCCCAGGGGGTAGCGACCGCGACATGCCGCCAGCGGCTGCTCCAGCCGCCGCCGCCGCTGCCGCAGCGGCCGCCGCTCCGCCCTCCTGCTGCCCTCCCGCCGCCGCCGCTCCAGGCTCATCCTCTGCGCCCTGCTGCTGCCCGCTCGGCCCGGCCTCCTGCCCTTGCCCCTGCTGCCCCTGCTGCTGCCCATTGCCGCCTGCCCCACCCGGACCCCGTGACATCGAGTCCTCGATGGTGCTAATACACGCCGACAGGGCAGCCCACAGCGGCTCCAGCTGCTCTCCAGCCGTCGCCATCGCCGCCTTGAGCTCCCCTGGCAGCGCCGCAAAGGCCTCACGGGTCAACGCCCTGTAGTCCTTGCCCTCCTGCACCGCCGCAGCCGAGGTAGATGCCCCCGCCGCCGCCTCTGCCCCTGCAGCCCCGCTCCCGCTCCCGCCAGCCCCAGTCCCCTTCTCTGCCCCCTCCTTGACGTCTTCCCCGGTCACCGGGTTGGGCGGCAGCAGCAGCTCCCGCGTCTTCTGGTCCGGGACGGACTTGAACGACTGTAGCGCCCGCAGCAGCCGCAGCACGTGCCCGCCCTGCGTGGCCATGCCCGTGATGACCGCGCTATCGGCGCCCGCCATGCCCTGCTGCGCGCCACGTGTCAGCAGCTCCGTCGCGCCCGACGCCAGGCGACAGAGCTCACCCGCCAGCTGGTCCAGCAGCACGCTGGCGTGTGCGTGGGGTGCCGTACACGTCAGGCCCGACATGACCGCCATGATGCGGTTGTAGCCGCCCTCCGTCAGCCCCGGCCGCGCCAGCAGCAGCGGCACCGACCGCACCTGGTCGGCTGGCAGCCGCTCCAGCAGGGCACACAGCTCGTCCGCCTTCTTGCGTGCTGGGTGGCTCCGCAGCGCTGCACGCGTCGCCTCCGGAATGAGCGCAAGCGCCGCCCCCGGGCCAGCTGCAGCGCCGGCGACGGCCGCGCCAGTCCCCGCGTCCGCAGTCTCCGCCGGCTTAGCCTCCGCCTCCGCTACCCCAGCCGCCGCGCTGAAGGGCGACGGCGACGGCGCCGCTGCCGCCGCCGCCGGTTCCGGCGGCGCGCCGCTTTCAGCGGCCGCGGGAGCCTGCTCCGTCTCCATCGCCGCGGGGCCTTCCCCAGCACCTGCCTCCGCCTTCACCGCCGCCTCCGGCTGCTTGGCCTTCGCCGCCGCCTCGGCCTCCGCCGCCGCCGCCTCCCAGGCCTGCACCTCCCGCCGCCGCATCTGGCCCAGCCGCGTGAGGGCCGTCCCCAGCAGCAGGTCCGTCAGCCGCAGGGACATGTCTAGTGCGCCGCTGGACCGCTGACTGGCGGTGCCGCTGCCGCCAGCCGCCGGCCGGCCAAGCACCGCCAACAGCAGCTGCAGCGTGCTGGGCGCCTCCGCCGCCAAAGTGGACGCAGGGGATGTCCCTGCCGCCGCCGCGGCCGACGCTGGGCCCTTGCCCTTGGGGTCCGCCTCCGCCGCCGGCGCCGGAGTACCGGCAGCGGCTGCCGTCGCCGCCGCCGCCCGGAGTAGCAGCAGTAACGCCGAGACCTTCGGTGAGGTGCGACACAGGTAGATGAGCGTCTCCAGCACGCGTCTAAGCTGCGGGTCGTTGGGAGCATCTGCACCCAACGGCGCCGCCGCCGCCGCGGCCGCATCGCCCCCTGCCCCTGCACCCGCCGCCGCCCCTGACCCTGTCTCCTCCGCTGGCTTCGGCGCCTCCACCTCCATATCCGCCTGCCCCTGCGCCTGCCCCGCCCCCTCCGCCGCCGCCCCGTCCCCGCTGCCTTGCTGCTGCTGCTGGCTCTCCTTCTGGGCAGCCGCCTGCCTCATCATGTCCAGCAGCATGGCGAGCAGGGTGCTGCGTGTGGTGGCGTGACCACACAGGTTGGCTAACACACGCTGCAGGGAGGGCCGCGCGCCGCTGAGCGCCCCGCTGCGCAGCACGCCCACCAGTGCGCCCAGCTCCGCGTCGTCAAGCAGGGGGGGTCCCTCGGGCACCTGCAGGGGAGGCAGGAACGGGTCGTCGTGTACTCCCGACACCGTTGCAGCACAATGGCAGCAATGCAAACACCATATGCACTACCCGTCGTAAGCCACGGTACAGGAGAGAGCGAGTATCTTACCTCGTCCGGGTCCTCCACTGGGGCAGCAGCTGCAGGTGCCCCAGCGCGGCCCCCCGCCGCCGCCGCCGCAGCTCCCGCGCCGCCAGCCGCACCCCGGTGCCCCAACGGGACAGCCACCCGCGCGCCGCCGCCGCCACCGCCGGGCGCCGGCACGCGCACGCGCATGGGCGCTGCCTGCGGCGGCGGCTCGGCCGGCGCGCCGCCGCCCATTGCCGTACGCATGAAGCGGTTTCGGAGCGCCATGGCCTCCGCGCGCACGGCAGGCGGCAACGTTGCGAGCAGGGCTTCGTCGCTGGTGGCAAGGACCTCCTCACGCACATCGGGCGGGAAGGTGGCGAGCAGGGAGGCGAGGTCCAGCTCGGCGGGGCCGGGGGCGGCTGCGGCCGCTGCAGCGCTGCGGCGACGTTCCTCCTCGCGCCGGCGACGCTCCTGCTCCGCGCGCTGTGAGGTGCGAACAGCACACAGAGGGAGAGTGAGCCCAGTCAGCAACCCACACCGTAACCATCATACACAAGTGGATGAAGGGGAGAAGTGAAAAGCATAAGAGCAGCGCGCTGCAGATGATGACAAGGGCGCATGCATCCGCCAGCCGTACCTGCTGTGCCAGCACCTCCTGCCGCAGGTCCTCCGGCAGCGCGGCCAGGAACTCCGGGTCCACACCCTCCACATCCATCGCATCGCCACCGCCACCTCCCGCGCCTGCCGCCGCGGCAGCACCGCCTGCATCCCCACCCGCTCCAGCTGCAGCTGCCTCGCCCGCTGCTTGTGCAGTAGCAGCAGCAGCAGCGGCCTCGCCGGCTGGCGCTGCCGCCGGCTGGCCCTCGCCCTGTTGCCCTGGCTCGCCCGCAGCAGGGGCCGCTGGAGCAGGGGCAGCAGCAGGTGGTGGTGCGGCTGCTGGTGGCGGTGGTGGTGCGGGCGGCTCGTCCTCCACCACAGCCCCGTGCATGGCCAGCACCTCGGCGCGGAGGTCCTCGGGCAGGGCCGCCAGGAAGGCGAGGTCGATGCCTGTGGGCAGCAACACGTGGATGCCACATGCCGTCAGCAGGTACGAAAGATCTACGACCACTTCTTAAAGCAGCTGCTACAACGAAATGGGGATACGAACTGAAGGTTGAAATGCGAGTCCCACCTGCCGCCAGGGCTGCCCGCCTGAGCCGCTCGTCGAGCGAGCTCTCCTCACCACCAGCCGCCGCATCCGCCGCTGCGCCGCCCGCCGCCGCCGCCGCCCCCACGGCGTCTGCGCTCATGGGGTCAGACGCCGCCGCCTGCGGGCCCTCCGTCGACATGGCCTGGTCGTGGGACGCGGTGCCGCCGGGGCTGGCCGCCGCCGCTGCCGCCGCCGTCGGCTCCGCCGCAGCGTCCTCCATCTCCGTGTCCTCGTCAGCCTGTGGCGGCGGAGCGCCTGCCGCCGCCGCCGCCGCCTCGGAGGCCGCCGGCTCGCCCGATGCAGACGGCGACTCCATCGGCGCAGGGCCCTCCGCCGGCGCCGGTGCTGCGGCTGGTGCCGCCGCTGGCGGCGGCGATGCCGTGGACATTGCCGCCGCCAGGGCCCCGGACAAGAAGTCCAGATCCAGGCGAGGAAGTGGAGCCGCGGACGGGGGTGCCGCCGCAGCCGCTGCAGATGGCGGGGCGGCGGCAGGGCCTGGCGCGCCTGGCTGTGCGGGCGTGGCTGCGACAGCAGGAGCCGGGGCAGGTGTGGGTGGCGCACCGGCGGTGGTGGCCGCTGGCGTTGCAGGGGGCTGCTGCTCTGCCGCCGGCGCAGGGGCAGGGGCAGGCGGTGCAGCAGGCTGGGCTGCCGGCTGCTCGGCAGCTCCCGCCGCCGGAGCCGAAGGGGGGCCAGCCGGGGTTGCGGTGGGCTCAGCGGCGCCTGCACTCCCGCCAGCAGCCGCGCCTGTAGCGGGTGCAGCGGCCGGTGCCACCTCCGCAGCTGCTGCTGCTGGGGCTGCGGCTTCCGCTGCCGGTTGCCCCGCTGCTGCAGGTGCTGCGTCTGGTACTGCCGCGGGACCTGCTGCGGCCGCCGCGCCCCGCTGAGCACCCGGCTGCGGCTGCTGCGGCTGCTCGGCGGGCTGCTGACCGCGGAACAGCAACGGAAGGAGGGACTCGAGCGACCCTGCGGCGAAGGCAGTACCCATACCGGCATCAGCAAGGACGCCAAGACGCCAAGCGCTACCATACAACAACCCCGTCCGCGTTTACGAAACTTGAATATGGCCGCATGCCGCCCACCTCACATGCCTTCGTTGCTTCCCGCACTCCGCATTGCCCTACCCGACGACCAGCACCAGCCCCAGCCCGACCAGCACCAGCACCAGCCCTCGGGCACACAAACACCCCCCTCCCACCTCCCCTTCCCGCTCTACCCCTCAGGTCCCGTAAACTCACGTGCGTCGATCGCGACGTCTGCCGCCACGCGCGCCTCCTCCACACGCCGCGCCCCCAGCGCCCCCACACCCGGTGCGTACTCCACGTTGACCCCCACACCCATGGCGCGGCCCATGTCCGCCGCCAGCGCGTCCGCCATGAGCCGCTGATGCAGCGCGGCGCCGCCGGCACGTGGCATGCCCGCCGCGTTGCCCGGCACGTGTCCGGCCGCCGCCATGTCCACCATGGTCATGTCGATCATGTTTTGGATCGCGGTCAGCACGGCCGTGGAGCTGATGGGGTTGGCGCCTGCACATGGGGATAAAGACAGGCACTTAATGCCACCGCGCGGCTGAACGCAGAATGCCTAAAGCTGATGTACATAGATGGTGCAGCAGGTGCCGGTACCATGTGCTGCTCGCCTGCATGCGCAGAGGCTCCAGGCGTGCTTCTCGCCGCCAAGGTGCGCAGCGCCCCTCCGTCCCACCCGCCCCTGTACTGCAATCTGCGCCGTACCGTGCGCCCGTAATCATGACACATGCACTGCACGCACCTGCGCCGCCCAGAGCGTCCGCCGCAGCGCCCGTCGGCGCCACGCCGCCCTGCGCCGTCACGCCGAAGGGCAGCACGTTGGCGCCCGCCAGCGCCGCCGCCGCCGCCGCCGTGGGCCCCGCGGAGCGCGCCAGCAGGCGGTGCTGCGAGGGCATGAGCACGCCCGCCATGCGCAGCAGGTGCCCGGGGTCCAGCTCGGGGCCAGCAGCGCCGCCGGCGCCGCCGGAGCCCTCGCCGCCCATGTAGCGGTACCTGTTAGTGGGGTGGCGAGGCGAGCAACACCGGGAATGTAGCCAAGCACCACACATAGCTGCACTATGAGTCCCGCGGGCTACGTCCTCTTGACCGTCGCAGCCGCCGCCCACCCGGTGCAATGCCCCCGTACACGCCGCAGTCAACATTCCAAGGTGTTAACGGCATGGCTTTCATTTAACCTGGGCAAATACCAAAGTGTACTAGAAACATATCAGGGGTCCCCCGCTGCCCCACCCCGCCGCCCACCTGAAGGTCCTGTTGCGGCGGTTGCCCCCCGCCGCCGCCCACCCGCCGCTCTGCAGCAGCTCCGCCACCGCGTTGAGGCCGCGCGCCGCCGCGCCGCCCAGGTCCCCCTCCATGCCCAGCCCCAGGTCGCCCGGCACCTCGAAGTGGGCGGTGAAGGTGCCGTCGTGGGCGCGACGCACGCCGCGGACCAGGCCAGACAGCAGGTCGTGGCCGCCGCCTGCGTGGGTGGGCGGTAGGGATGTTGATGAGATCCTCAGGGAGATGTGGTACATCAGTGGGTTGATATTGGGCGACGGAGGGCATAGCGCAGGTGCATCCGGGCCATTCAACATCGTACTTAGGTACCATAGCCACTATTTCATTGCTATAGAGTGATTCGCGCAAAGACCGGTCCCCTTACCTCCCAGCAGCAGCCGGTTGCCGCGCGGTATGAGCCGGTGCGCGCCGTGCACGTCCGCCTCCGCCAGCGCCATCTCGTCGTCGTCGTACATGCCCTCCTCCTCCTCGCCCTCGCTGTTCTCGTCCATCTCGCCGCCCTCGTCCTCCTCCCCCTCGCCCCCGTCGTCCTCCTGCCCCTCCTCGTCCTCCCCGTCGTCCTCCGCCATGCCGTCGACCAGGTCCATTGGGGCGGCCACGTGGGGCACCATGCGCACGCCGCCGCCGCCAGCCGGTACGGCACCGCCGCCGTCGGCCAAGGCGTCCTGCGCCCAGTCGGCCTCTGCAGCCGCCGAGAGCCGAAGGCCAAGAGTAGGTCAATGTGGGCAAGGTACACTGATGTGTGACCGACCGATTACTGGGCACACACGGTTGAGCAATGCGGTGTTTCCCGCTAAGGGTACGCTGCTGCTGACGTGCTGGCTTCAACTCTGCCTGCAAATCGAACATCCCAAGGCGGCCTTTGCCAAACTTGTTATTACACAAGCAGAGGTGTACTTGAGAAACGCCCGGGCTGCCTACCTTCGCCATCGTCCTCCTCGTCGACCATCTCGCCGCCCTCCTCCCCGTCGTGCTCATGCTCGTCCTCCTCGCCCTCGTCGCCCTCATCATCCTCATCGGCCTCCAGGTCCCCTAGACCGTCATCGTCCTCCTCCTCCTCGTGCTCCTCATCCTCCCCGTGAGCGGCCATGAAGCCAGGGGGCATGACGTCCTGGGCAACGGGCCAACCAGGAAAAAGATTAAGAGTTCGTTCACGTACGCATCTGTGCACTTGACCGATCAGGAAGCAGGGAACAGGCCAAGTGGTTTTGCAAGGATTGAAGCAAGTCGGACAGGTCACTTCAGCAGTTGAGGTTCTTTCGTATACCGGGTAAGAGCACAGGAATACAAAGTGCAACACTACTGGCCGATGTGGCGCCAGGCCTTGCTCCTGGAGAGCGCACCTCGATCATCAGGGGACCTCCGCCATGGCCGTCGTCGTCCTCGTCTTCATCGCTGAAGCCCTCCTCATCCTCACTCATCTCATCTGCGACATGCAGGCGCGCACATGTCAGTTTCCCACCGCGGGAAGCGCACTGCACAGACAAGCAGCACCAAGAACCCCCGCGCTCTTGTCACCAGGCAACAGCGAGCAAGGTCAGATCGTGGCGGCAGCTGTCCAAGAGCCCAACCCAGCGTGCTGCACTGCACCCAGCCCCAACCCCCACCCCCACCCTGCCTTGCCCCACCTTGCAGCCGCTGCATGCGCATCTCGTCCGCCAGCTCCTCGTCCTCACCGCCCTCCTCATCCTCCCCCTCATCGTCCTCCCCCTCATCCTCATCGTCCTCCATGTCCTCCAGATCACTGTCATCCTCGTCGAACTCGCCGCCCTCGCCGTCCTCATCCTCCTGGTCCACGCCGCCGCCATCGCCGCCGCGGTGGCGCCGCCGCCGCCGCCGCCGGCCGCCGCCGCCGCCGTCGACGTCATCAAGGTCTGAGTCGGAGGAGTCGGTGCCGACGTGGCGGGCGCCGAGGTCCTCCAGCGCGCGGTCGATGTTGGAGATGAGCATGTCAACCACCTGGGGCACAAAATCATTCGCGTGAGTTGCCGGGCAGAGGCGTGCTTTCTGCATTAGTTAGCCGTCCACTCGGCAGTTGCGGAAAAGGTCATACGTGCCACTGAAACCCTCATTTCGCCACAAGCAACAAGCGGTAGCATGCAGGAGCTGCAACTTGCAGATTACGCGAGGGCCTTACCCGATTCTCCGCTGCTCGCCCCATGGCACGCAGGGCGGCGGGTCCAGCCTCCGCCCGCGCCTCGGCATCACCAGCAGCACCACCTGCGTGACACACAAGCACGCCGTGCCCCATGCGGTCACGCTCGCACATGCAATGGAACAGCTGGAGCTCACCGGAACCCACGCAGTGACAGCAGCAGCTAAAGCAATATGCAGCCACAGTTGGGAAGGGTGTGAGCTCACCTCCCTGCGCGCCCTGGCCGCCAGCTGCGGCAGGCGGCGTGGCGGCGCCCGCCGCCGCCGTCGCGCCGCCGCCCGCCGCACCGCCGCCCATGCCGCCCGCAACCTTGGTGGCCCATGACGCGGCGTTCCGCGTCAGCAGCTCCAGGGGCCGGAGGATGGCCTGCATGGGCACCAATATGCGGTAACTGCGAAGGACAACAGCTGAACTGCAGGAACATGCCTATCCAACCGACCGCAAATGCGTCCAACAGGGAGCAACGGGACTACTAATGCCCAGTATGCTCACTGTTTGCTGCAAATGTGGACATGGGCGTGTGTCACAGGTAGCGGTGTGTTCGGGCTGCCTAGGTCATACAATATACGCGGTGCACAAGGATACGACCACTGTCGTAACCCCACCTGGACTGCGTCGTTGGCGGCGGGGTGGTCCGGCTGCACCAGCCTCAGCGCGGCGGTCAGCGCCCGCACCATGCCCTGCTCGCGCATGGTGCGCACGATCTCGGTGCTGATGGCGCCCGCGCCCTGCGGCCCGCCGGCGCGGCGGGGGTCCAGCGCCGCCGCCACGGCGTTGCTGTTGACCAGCGCGTCCACGAGTTTGACCACGGTGCGGATCTGCGGGAAGGCGATGGGAGGTTCAAACAGGTGCCGCGCGGAGAAGTTTTCACAAGCCTCGATATGTACATCTAGCTGCGTATCCTAAACAACCTCACAGGCGCAGAACCAGGCATTGACCGTGACGGCTGAGGAGAGCGTCAGTTTGCGGCTGAGACCCACCGTTGTAGGTGGAGGGTAGCCAGGCTTCTTCATGTATGCTCCCGCTGGCCCTGCCGCACCGCCGGCGGCACCTGCCCCTCCCGCCCCCGCTGCTGTAGCTCCCGCAGCGGATGCCGCCGGCTCGCTGCGCAGGATCTGGTCGCGGTGCGCCGGGTCCAGGGCGCCCGGCGGCAGCTGCGCCACCAGCAGCGTGGTGACCAGCTCCGAGATGATGCGGCGGCGGCCCTCCACCGAGCGCACGCAGATCGCCTGCGGGGACACACGGGGGAAACGCACGGGTGATGCGACATGACATAGGTTCAACGGCGGGCAAGTATTGAGCGGAAGCGGTGGTAACATCATACTCGTGCGGTGCACGTGTCGCGTCCCCTCCCGTCTTCACTTGCCGTGCCCCCGTACGCCCGTATGACTCACAACCACCACAAACGGCTCCACCCACCTGCAGCAGCTCGTTGACCTTGTCCCCCAGCGGGAAGCTCGCCGCCCCGTCGTCCGCCACCAGGTGCACGTGTATTAGCTGCCGCAGCAGCGCGCCCGCGCGGTGCTGCCCATGGCCATGCCCATGCCCCTGGCCCGTCTTCTCCTTCTCCTTCCCATCCTTATCCCTGCCGTCCTTGTCATGCACGTCCTTCTCCTTGTCCTTCTCCTTGCTGTCCTTGTCATGGCCAGACGCGTGCCGCTTCGACGCCGTGTCACCGCCACGTGCCCCCTTGCCGGCTGTGCCGCCCATCACGTTCCCCGACGCGCCCCGCCGTAACCCGCTGGCAGGCGTAGCCACCGCGTCCTTATCCCTAGCCGCCTGGGTGTCTCCCTTGCCGCCGCCCTTGACCTCTGTGGCGGGTGCAACGGGCGACACCGCGTCCGCAGCCGCCGCTGCAGCAGCAGCGGCGCTGGAGCCCAGTGCGCCGATGGCAAGCTGCTCATCGCGCTTGAGCAGCAGGCCCACGGTGGCACTGAACAACAGGCTGAACTCGGTGAGGAAGCGGAGGGAAAGGCGCTGCATGACCTCGGGCGAGTTGTGCAGCAGCTGCTGCAGCGTGGACTCCACCTCCTGCTGCTGCTTCAGCTGCTGCTGCGTCGGAGCTGCAGCTGCTCCACTCCCTGGGGCCGTCCCAGCAGCTGCGGCACCAGCAGCAGACGCGGGGGCACCCGCTGCACCACCGGCAACTGCAGCAGCTGTTGTGGATGCTGCTGCCCCCTGTGCTGACCCGCCAGCTGCATCCAGCTCCATCGACTCCGGCTGTGCGCTTGCGCTGTTGCCAGCTGGAGCAGCCCCAGAGGCGGCGTCCTGCTGTGCCGTACGGCTGCTGCCCTTGTACGACATGATGACGTCGACCAGGGAGTCAATCACATCCACAAAGCTGGCCGGGACCGACTTGCGTGTCACATGCCGTGTGCCCGGCGGCGCCGGCGTCTTGGGCACCGTCGTACCGGGTGCCGCCGGCGCGTCAGCGACGGCGGCCGCGGCTCCGGCCGCCTCCGCCAGCTGCGCCGCCGCCGCTGCCGTGCTCCCTGACGGCGCCGGCGTGAGGTCCATGCCAGACGCGCCGCCGTCCCGTGAGCCGCGGCGAGACCCGCCCGCTGGCCTTTGCGTGCCGGCACCGCCAGTTGCTGCTGCAGCTGCGCCGTGCTGGCCCTGCGCCGGCGGTGGCGGGTCTGTGGGCTTGCGCAGGCTGATGTGCGGCGGCGCGGCGGGGCTGGTGCTGCTGACGGTGCAGGTGCGGGCCAGCACGTCCATGAAGACGTAGGGGTCGCGGTTGAGCAGGCGGGACATGGCGCCGAGGAAGCTGGACAGCGGCACGCGCTCGTCGCGGGCGCCCTGCACCACGAGGCATCACGAACGCATACCGGTACACCGCGTTAAATGCTAGCAAACGGTGCACGTGCTTGCCGTGGGCGCCGTGCAAAAAAGCGCAATAGAGTGCTACACAGGGCACAGAGGGGAGGCATGGACTGCCCTGTTTCCGCCGCTTGCAGGAGAACCTACGCATGGCGGTCCAACCCGCACCTGCGGCTGGCGCTGCACGTTCAAGAAGCCGCTGCGTGCCCTCTGCGCAAAGTAGTTGCGGATCTCGGCCTCCATCCACCCGCCCAGCGTGACGGGGTCCTCCAGCACGTTGCGCAGCAGCGCCAGCATGTGCGGCTCGTGGCGGGCGGGGTTGGGCAGCAGGCAGGCGGACGGAAGGCGCAGCATGAGGCGCGGGACGCCCTGGGCAGCGGCCTGGGGGTCAAGGGAACAGCCGAAATGAGCGTTAGACGTTCACGCACCTAAAGTACGGTACGGAACGGTTTCGCAGTTAACCCAAGCACTTACAAACCCGCGGGCGCAACATGGGCCAAACACGCGGCAAGGCTTGCACAAGGACACACTGTCGCAGCCGCACACACACAAGCTTGGTGGCAATCTCATCCCTTCTGCTACTTACCGCCGCGGCGTTTGCGTGCCTCCGCGTCAGCCTCGCCAGCAGCTGCAGCACCGCCTGTGTGGCGGAGGAGGGCATGGGCAGCACCTCTTCCTGCCCTGCAGGCGGAACAGCAGCAGCCGCCAGCCGCAGCGGCGGGCACCACTTGGCCCCATGCGCCTGCAGGTGTCTTAGCAGCTGCACGCACACCGCCATGGCACGCGCCTGCTCCTCCTCCGACAGCAGCCCGCAGGGGCACCAGGCGGACAGGGCGGAGCCCAGCTCAGCCGGCAGGCCTGCGGGGACCGCTGGCGCAGCAGCGGCCTGCCCCGCTGCTGGTGGCGTGGTGACGGCCGTGGCAGCGGCAGACGTGGGCGTGGTGGGGTCCGCGGGGCTCTGCTCCATTGGAGCGGGCGCTGCTGCTGCGGCGGCGGCGGCGTCATCCGGGCCGGCTGCATCCGCGGCAGGTACCGCTGCGCCTGCCGCAAGCGGCTCGGCAGGAGCGGCCGCAGCTGCCGGGGCCGCAGGCGCCCGCGCGGTCTGCCGCTGCGGCGCTGCTGCTGCCGGCGGCTGGCGCGGTGGCGGTTTCGGAGCACTGCTGGCCATGATCTCCAGCATGAGCAGCAGCCCCTCCACCCACACGGGCACACGCAGGCCGCGGAGCACCTCCTCCGGAAGCTGCTGCTGTTGCTGCTGCTCCTTCTCCTTCTGCTCCTTCTTTCCGCCCTCCTTGTCCTTGCCGAAACCCGCGGTCACCACCGCCGGGAGCGGCAGGGAAGCCACGCGGGCGTTGTACCCCTCCAGCCACTTCTCCAGCAGCCTAAGACACAGCGGCACGGCCCCGGCCTTGTACGCCACCTCCACGCTTGCGCCGTCACGCGTGAGGAGCAGCAGCACCATGCGTGTCGCCGCCAGCAGCTCTCCCTCCGGGGCAACAGCACCCGCTGCACCGGTAGAGGCATCGCCCTCAGTAGCACCCGCTGCGGCGAGGGTGCGGTCTGCGCAGCTCTCCAGGGAGCGGAGCAGCTCCTGGACCACCGCAACACGGTCCTTGCCGCCGTCGCGGCATGACAGCGTCGACAGCAGGTCCGAGATGCTGGCAGTGTTCTGCGACGTAGCGGAGCGTGACAGCACTGCCAGAGCGCCCTCGACCAGCTGCGTCGGCGCCGGCAGGACGCTGGCGGTCGCGGCAGCGGGGCCGCCGGGTGTGGCGGCGGGGGTAGCAGCTGCTGCCCCAGCGGACGTGGATGCGCCTGCAGCGCCGCCAGCCTCGGCAGCCGGTGCCGCCACGGCGGCGGGCTCGGCAGCGGGTGGAGGTGCAAGGGGCGTCAGGTCTGCCACCCGCTCGCCGATGCCGCTCAGCGCTGCCG
>VFQN01006148.1_pt1 | contig 14035 bp, 22 predicted proteins | sample 3512371 | NCBI WGS metagenome assembly VFQN01 (sample SAMN10412370, study PRJNA504923) | tailings metagenome | isolation source: Replicate 2 from Balatoc abandoned mine | place: Philippines: Itogon, Benguet | collected 2017-08-28
GGGGGGGGGGGGGGGGGGGGGGGGGGGGGGGGGGAGGGGGGGGGGGGGGTGGGGGTGGGGGGGGGGGGGGGGGGGGGGTGGGGGCGAAGAAGCCCCTTAGTACACTGGGAGGAGTGGGTTGGAGGTTGGGGAAGGGGAGCAGCGAGGTGCTCTAGCGCCTGGAGGTGAGGGGGCCAAGGGGTTGGTGGAAAACGCCACACTGCATGACATGCGCAGGGACAAACGGGCGGGGGTTAGGCAGGTAGGAGTCCTGGCAGGCTGCTTAGGGTCATTTGCACCCAGCGTGATGACGACAAGGCAAACAGGACGGACGACCTGGTTCGACCGCCGATCGGACTCCTGGATGGCTGCATTGAGGGCGCGGATGGGCGCACAGCTCGCAGCTCCAGCGTCCCATGGTCCCATGGGTCGCTATGGCTTGCTGCGCGTGCTGTGTGCCCATCCGTGGCCTTGATGAAGCCATCCACGAGTCCGATCAGCGGTCGAACCCAGGTCGTTCGTCCAGCTTCCCTTGTCGTCATCACGCTTTGCGCAAATGCCCGTGAGCAGCCTGCCGGGGACCCGACAGAGGGGTTGGCGTTTGGAGGGCTACTTTCTTTCTTCACTAGAAACTACGTGAAGAGGGCAACTGCAAGGGGGCAGGTGAGGGGCCAGGTGAGGGGGCGGGGTGCAGGGTGTGCAAGGGCATCACTGGGCACGACAGCAAGCACATGACCAGTTACCCTTCGGGGCCCTAACTGTACGCCTCCCCCCTCTGGACATCCGCTCCGAGATGCTGGTGGGCGAGGAGCGCGCCATTCGTGTCTTGATTTACGGAATTAGTAATATGGTCTATTATTGCGGCCTTCCTAACAGTTTATGTCCTTTTCCCACAGGACATCCGCTCCGAGGTGCTGGTGGGCGAGGAGCGCGGCTTCAAGCTGCTCTTCACCTTCAAGGCCGACAACCCACACTTCAGCAACACGGTGGGTCCGGGTGGGGGGTGGGGGGCAGGGAGCAAATTGTGTGGGTCTGTTGGCTGTGTGTTACACCTCGTTCTGGGATGACTGACATCCAGGCGGACAACCCGCACGTCAGCAACACGGTGGGTCTGAAGGACAAAGGGTGTAGGGGCCCTGGGGGCAGGAGGGAGGGGCAGCTTGCTGCCTGCAGTGGCCGCATGCAAGGCGGACAACCCGCACTTGAGCAACACGGTGGGGAGGCATGTGGGGTAGCGGTGCAGGGAGCAAATTGTGGGGGTTGGGCGGCTGTGTGTTGATGGAGTGGCCGCCGTTATGGCGGACGCCCCAATGCGGCAACAACGTGGGGGCCCAGGAGGGGCAGCGGGGAGGGGCACCTCTCTATCGAGCTTTATAGCAACCTGAATTCACGTGTATTTGCTCACACCCTCCGCTCAGGTCCTCGAGAAGACCTACCTGCTGGAGCCGGAGGACGATGTGGTGCCCAAGCGCTTCATCGGCACCCCTATCCAGTGGAAGGAGGGCCGCGACGTGACGGTGGAGGAGCAGAAGAAGCGCGTCAAGGCGCCCAAGGTGTGTACTAGCTCGTTGTGTATTAGTGCGTGTGAATGGTGTGTACTTGGGGCGTGGCGTGGACAGAGGCGTGGCATGAACCAAGTGCCGAGGCGCCATGGGTGTGGAGGGGGAGGGGTTGGGGAGGCAGAGGGGCCCTGGGGAGTTCAGGACGGGACGGGATGGAACCGTGAAGTGGGGTCTTGTGCTAGGGTGGGGAGCGCGGGCCGGCGGGGGGAGTCAACCCCTTACCTGGTCGTTTGCCTGGAGACTCAGCGGCGCCCAGGCATGCACGCCCTTGCAGGAGGGCTATTATATAATGATATTATTATATTATTATTACTCAGCAGTTTTCTGGCATTCTTTGTTACAGTCCCGGTGGTGTGGCACAAGCATGTGACAGTATGTACCTGGCAATGCCCAGCCGTTCGCCCATGCTGCCGCACTGCAGCTCGTCTGCTTCCCCCATTCTCGCTTTCGTCCCCCACCCTCCCTGGAGCACTGCAGTATCGACTTACTTGCAACCTCTTCCCCCTCCGCCCTTAGGGCGACCGCTCCAAGCCCGCATTCGTTGTGCAGCGGTCTTGCTGACCAGGATCTCCCATTGTCGACCCTCGCTTCCTGACGTCTCTCTTCAGAAAGTAATGAAATAAATTCTCCCCGCCCTTGTACCCCATCCCTCAGGGCGACCGCTCCAAGCCCGCATTCGTTGTGGAGAAGGTGCCGTGCGACTCCTTCTTTACCATCTTCGACCCGCCGGCGGTAAGGAGGGTACGGAAAGCACTGGATGGGGATGGGGGGCAGGGGTTAGGAGGCAGGTGGTGGACGAGCTGGAAGGGCATGGCTGCGGCCAGCGAGCGCGCGAGGGAGCGCTATCCAAACCATACCAAACCGTGCAACGTGAGGAGTCCGCCGGGAGATGGAGCACGTGCCAGGAACGGAACGATTGCTGGCGGTCCTGCCACACAGACCCCACACATGCTGCCTGCCTGCTCAGCCTGCCTTTCGCCGCCCTGCGTTGCACTCCTCCCAGCAGGTCCCTGATGAGGAGTCTGGGTTACGATGAGGTTGTGTAGGCATCACAGACACAGGCACGCGGAGACACATGTACACAACACCATTTCATCAGGAGGTTTCCCGCCCACTTTCCCCGCTGTTAGGTCCCTGATGAGGAGTCTGCCGCCAAGATGTCTGACGAGGAGCTGGAAGGATATCACACAGGCACAGGCACACGGAGACACATGCACACAGCATTTTTCTCATACGTTCCCCCTTGCTTGCCCCTCGGCATCAGGTCCCTGATGAGGAGTCTGCCGCCAAGATGTCTGACGAGGAGCTGGAGGAGGTGGAGGAGGCGCTGAGCAACGACTTCGAGATCGGGTTCGCCATCAAGGACCAGGTGGGTTACGGTGGGGTGTGTGTGTATAAGGGGAAGGGGAAGGGGAGGGGGGTGGGGGAGAGTGGGGGTGGGGGGTGTGCAGGGATTAGATCAGGGCTGGGAGGGTGAGGGTGCCAGACGGAGCGTGTGTGAAGGGGAAAGCGGGCGAAGGGAGGCACACCCTACGGGGGTTGGCCGCGTGTGGCCCCGGGGGCTGGGTGGGGAAACGCTTAAAACGCGAGGAACCGTGTAAGGCGTCAGGGAAGCTGGGTGGTGAAAGGGAGGGGGCAGTTTTAGGCGATGCACAGGTCTCCCGCGGCTGCTGCGTCGTCTCGTCATGCAGCGGTCACTCACAGGCGTAGCTGCCAGCAGGGGTACGAGGCACGGGCATGTGGGGAACGGGCATTGGGCATCGGGACATGGGAGAGACTCTGGCCGCAGTCGTTGCTTCAATGCGCGCGGAGGCGAGATGGGGGGCCGGGTGCAGGCCTGAAAGCTGGTGTGTGGCATCCGGGGGCCTAGGGAGGGGCCCTCGGGCAAGGTGACGGGGGTGCAGGGCCGCTCCTGGGCAGGCGCTGCCGTGGCTGGCTGGCCGGGGGATGCCTGGGTAAAGGCGTTGCGTTGCCGCCGGTGAATGCCACAACCTTGCGTCGTTGCTGTACACATCTGAAGCTGCCCGTCCGGCTTTGCGATTGCTGACTTGTGGTGCTTTGCCCTCGCCCCCCACCGCCTCCCCCCCAGGTCATTCCCCGCGCCGTGGAGTGGTTCACAGGGGAGATCGCGCCCCTAACCGCTGACGAGTACGACGACGAGTACGAGGAGGGCGAGTACTAAGCGGCGGTTGACAGCCAGTACGACAGCCTGACAGGAATTATGACAGTATGACGACGAGTACGACGACAAAAGGGGGAGGGGGGAGGGGCTTTGGTCAAGGGTGTCTCAGGTGGAGAAGGGGCAAAGGGAGGGCGGTGGCATGCCAGCCCGCCAGCTTGCCAGCCCGCCAGCCCGCCAGCCCGCCAGCTTGCCAGCCCGCCAGCTTGCCAGCCCGCCAGCTTGCCAGCCCGCCAGCCCGCCAGCTTGCCTCCGCAATCCTAACCGCTGACGAGTACGGAAGGAGTACGGAAGGACGTTGGCGATGGCGATGCAACAGCACGTGGGCAACATACAGGAGGCAGCCAACACAGCTCCGGCCGCAGCTGGGAGGAACTGATGCAGGGGTGTGCAGGGGGCTGAGGAGACCTATGGCGGAGAGCAGCTGACATCTCGTGCTTGCGTTAGCGACAGCAGAGCAGAAGCCCCTGTTGGGGCGCATTGCCGCTGGCGGAGCGCTTCCTGTGGTTGGATTGGGAACTCTTGGTCGGCCGCAGTCGGTGGGGCCGTGCAACGCTGTGGCTGTGGCTGTGCTTCGTGTGGTTGGGCACTCCTGGGCCAGGGTGTGGTATGCAGGTGGTGCAGGCGGTGGGGCCGTGCAAGGCTATTGCGCCACGTGTCATGTGAGTAGTGGTGCGGCATGGTTTACGGGGCTGTGTGGCAACCTGCCCTTGGCGCCGCTGTTTCAAGTGCGCCGCTGCGCTTGTGTGGGTTTTGGGGGTGTGTTTTGGAGTATTGTATGTGGTGCTGCACACTGTTGCCTCGTGCAGTTGTGCAGGGTGTCGGGTGTCCGATTCCGATTCTTTGTCATCGTAGGTAGGCCGGTGGCCGCTGCAGAGGCGGCCAAGTGCATGCGGGGCGAACACGGACACGTGACATATGGCACGTGGCATGAGGCGGCCGGGTGAGGGTATGGGCTTGCGGTGGCCTGCTGCTCGCTGTCAGCAGGTGGTGGTCAGCGGCACACGTGCCTCGAGGGAATGGTATAGCGGGTAGCAGTCTGGTGTGTTTTACGGCAATGCACGGGGGTGTTGCGTTACCTCTGGCCGCATGAGCGGGCAGGGGGGTTACAGGGTGCCCGATGGCCATCCAACCGCCAAGTGTAACGGGCCACGGCCCGCTGTCCCCACATTGTACTAGGAACCAAGCTCTCCCGAGTTTCTAGCGCGCATTGCATTGTACCCACGGGCAGGCGGCCGCTGACGGCGCTCGTACTACAGCAACTCTTACGACCTCGGAGCACACACAAAAGTACCGGTATCGCAGTGTTGGTGCCCCGCTAGCGCCCGCCAGCCCCCAGCCCAAGCATCACCAGGGATGGGCACCATGCCCTGGGCCCTGCTCGCACGCCGCCCGCCCTTGCCAAGGTCGCCACATGCATTGCGCCAGCCCCACTGCTTAGCGGGTGCGATAAGTCACGACTTACAGGGTGGGCGCACAAGGCTCCATGCAGCATTAACGCAGGCGTCGGCGAAGGGGCACGCACAGGCGAAAGGGCCTCCACCCAACCGCATTACTGCCCAACCGTCACACCGGCACGCTTGCCCTGACCACCACTGGCCACCACCACCGCCCCAGTCACAGCAACCGGCGTACAGCACATCCGTGTCTGCCGCCGGCCAACAAGTACCACATCCGCTTGTTACCACAGTCGCGAGCACATGCCCTGATCAATCCACCGTTCCTCTTCCCCTCGGGCCCCCACCCGCTCATACACGCCAGCAGCAGCACTACCACCCGCCTCCCCACCCATCCCAGGTGCAAGTACCAGCTCCCCACTGTCGCCCTCCCCTTGGCCATGGCCGTGGTGTCGGATGCCCACCTCACGCCGCCGTACGGCCTGGCGACAGGAACGCCCTAATTTTCACGTTAAGGGGGAAAGACTCCGGGGGCAGGGCCCCATCCCGCTACCGAATGGTTACTGCTGACCTCCACCGTACTACGCTGTACGGGGAAGAAATGGTTTCATGACGTTGAGGAGAAAAGACTCCAGGGGCAGGCCGGGCCAGGGCCCTCCTCCGGAGCCGCCAGCACCTAATCCACCGCCCTGCCCCTCGTGCTGCAACGAGGCATGTGTATTAGCGTGTGCGTGTGGGTAGTCCACCAGCACGCTGGTGTAGCAGTGCAGCAGCTGGTGGATGTAGCAGCTGATGCCTTCCTCTGGGGAGTGGAGGGAGGGGGCAGGCATGTGTATTAACGTGGGTGGGGGGCAGGCATGTGTATTAACGTGGGTGTGTGTTAAGTCCGCCAGCACGCTGGTGTAGCAGTGCTGCAGCTGGTGGATGTAGCAGCTGATGTCTTCCTCTGGGGGTTGGAGAGGGGAGGAGGGGGGAGGGGAGGCGAGGTGTGTGTATTAGCGTGGCGTACGGCCAGGGCCCACCACACCCTGATTCACACACTCGTACACAACATGCGCACTCCCTTGGCCTCCGTCACTTGTCCCCTCCCCGCCTCGAACCAGCAAGCTGATAATACTGTGCCGGCCAGCTCGCTGGCGCCCGCCGTGCGAGCTGGAGCCAATCTGGCGGGATGGGTCTTGTTATTTTCTATCTCGACCGCTGTACCAGCGTTAAAGCATACGCACGGTACGCCTTGCTGGCACCACCGGTATGCTTGTATATATGCCCCCCACGCACCAACACACCCGACGCCTCGGCCCAACACCCACCGGTTAATAACTCCGCCAGCTCCGCGTTTGCCGCCGCCACCCTGGCCGGCTTCCCCTAAGACACTCCCACGCACAACTTGACGTGTATCTGCACTACTGTACCGGCTCCCACGCACGCACCCGTCAGCAGCTCCGCCAGCTGCGCGTTCGCCGCCGCAACCCGCGCCGCCTCCTCCGGGTGCGCCTCCAGCCGCCGCCACACCGCCTCCAGCCCCTCCCACTGGGCATCCACCGTGAACACGTGCACGCCCTCCTGTGTGTGTAGGGGTAAGGGGGGGATAGGCACGTGTATTGAGTGGTCGAGTCGGTCACACACGGGCCGGGGCCCCTCCCACTGCGCATCACAGTGAACACGTGCACGCCCTCCTGTGCGCGTGGGAAGTGGGAAGGGGATGGCAGCCAAGGGACGCCCTAGTGAAGTGTACAACGCGGGCGGGGAGGGTGGGCGAGCGTTGGGGGACAATTGATATGGGTACATGGTATCAGGCAGGGGCTAAAGGGGTGGGACAAGGGGCAGCTCGGCGGGCATCGCAAAGTGCCTGCAGTGTCGGTTGGCGCAGCACCGCCACGTGCCCAAGTAACAACCGTCCAACGAAGCCACGACCCTTGCTGCACCGCCCCCTTCGGTTATCTTCACCCCTTATAATTCTGTCCATTTTGTAGGTGTGCCTCCACCCCACCCCCCTACCTCCAGCATCATGCTCTCCCGGCTGTCGTTCTCCCGGGGGTGGGTCACGCCCTATGCTGCTGTTCCTGTACGGGCGCCCCCTCGCTCCCACCCCTCCGGCCAACCAGCAGCCTGATAACCTCGACTGCTTTACACACAATCAATTGTCGCCTTGCAGTAGTGCTGCCCTGCGGTTGCGTTACGCACCTCTAGCATCATCATCCACCCCTTCCCCCACCCCCCACCCCCCACCCCACCCACATCTACACACGTACCTCCAGCATCATGCTCTCCAGGCTGTCGTACTCCCGGGGGTGGGACAGCAGCACACTGCCGCACATCATGTGGTACTTGAGGCTGCGGGGGGGAGGGCGTTGGTGGAGTGGAGGTTGAAGCATATGGGGAAGGCGCCTGCAGACGCTGAGGTGCACGTCATGACTGCATGCATACATGCGTACCGGTATGCATGCAACTACAGTTACGTTATGCACATGCCGGTGTGCAAGCAGCCCCCCATGGCTCCCTGATGCTCCTCCGATCGTCCACCCTTGTCTCCGTCGGCCCCTCCCTAAGACCTACCGCGCGCTCCATGTGTTGCCCTCTGTGTAGATGATGTATTTGTGCCTGTGGAGGGGCCAGGGGGGAAGGGAGCGGGAGGGAATCGGCCCGGCGTGGCTTGGGGCTGATCACCGGCCTACTGGCGATTCTTCCCCCTTCTTTGTTTCACACCCACACCCACGCCTGTCCCAACTCCCAAGACCCCCACCTGCAGAAGTCCTCCAGGCGCGTTACCAATTATGGCACATTGATCATTGAAGCCCGCGGGGTCGCCAGCCACATACACATACCGTGAGCACGCAAGATGCAGGGGTCATGTACCGTACGACCCCTCCAACCCACCTGCAGAAGTCCTCCAGCCTGGTGATGAGGGACGAGACGTTGAATCCCGCGGGGTCGCCCGCCATGCCTTGCCGTACGACATCGAACTTGGGGATACGCGCCACGTCAGCCACATCGTGCCGGTCGCCGTAGCGGGACAGCAGCGCCTGTTTGTGGGTGTGTATCAAGGGGCATACATGTGAAAAAGGGGGGGGAAGGTAGGGAATGGTTAAGGGAGCGACTGTCCGGGTTGCCAGGTGGTGGTTACCGCATCGCAAAGCCGTGGCCAGTCTCCCGCCCGCTTCATCTTACCGCCACTCGCCCTGTTCGCACCCGCCAAGAGCGCCTCACCAGCCTCACTTGCGATCCGCCGCTGGTCCCCTGTCTCCCCTAGTTACTTTGCCGCTCTGCTATGGATCCCACCCTCCGTCCCCTCTCCCCCCCCATACCCTTCCCCTTCCCCCTCGTCCCCTGGGGTCCCACCAGCCTCTATCACTGCCGACCGCAGGTGGTCTCCTGCACCGCCCCGCACGTTCGCCCCCTCCGGTCCCTTGCCAAAACCGCCCCCTAGCGTGCCACCACACAAACACCCCCCGCCCCCGCCCGCACCCACCAGCCTCACTGCGGACCGCAGATGGTCCCCCGCACCGCCCCGCCAGAAGGGCCGTGGGGCGCGCGCCTCAAAGGGCAACGCAGCCGTCACCTCCCTCACCCGGGCGCGCAGCACCTGGGGGGTGGGTGGGCAGGCAGGTCATCAACCGCGAATGGTGGAGGGGCAGAAACGTTGTCCGGTGTGTCCAACCCGGCGCGTACGCTTTGCTGTGGCATCGGCGGCATGTGGTAACGGGGCGAAAAGTGGCACGTGTGCGTGACTAAGGCATGCGTGGCACGTCTGGCATGTGCACGTCCAGGCACGTCCAGGCAGGCCGTGCTCCCCCTTGCCGCCCCGCCCCCCTACCCTTTAGCTTCCTACCCCCTTTGCCCACCTCCCATGGTGGTGCCGCAACCTCAGGCCACGCCCAGAAGCACCTGATGCAGGGGGCAGGGGGGCAGCATAGCGAGGGGAACCTCAATCACTAATACACCGTACGCGGGGGTATGGGTAGGCGGGCACGTGGCAGGCGCGTGGGGCATGGGTCGTGAGGGTGGGTGTACGGCATTGGGCAGGGGATGCGCGGCTGCTCCCCTCCGGGCCCTGCTGTCCAGGAGATGTGGGTGATACTGGGTGATACGGCCATGCAGCTCGTTGGGATAGTGTATAGCGTATGCAGTGCTCGTTGGGATAGTGTATGTTGGGAATGGGATGCGGCCGCGACTGCGTAGGTAGCCCCACACGCCACACCCCCATTGCCTATCGCTGCACTGTACGTTACAGGATTGCGCCCGTCCACCCTCTGCGCTTCACCCACGATGCCTCCCTCCGCGGGCCACAGGCCAGGAGCCAGGGTAGGTCCCCCAGCGAACGGAGAACGACATGGAGGGGCCCGCCCCCCGCGCCCTGCCCATGCACCCCCCCCCCCCCTCCTCCCCCGCCCGCCCCCACCAGTCGGGCCACAGCCAGGAGCCAGGGGAGGTTCCTCGTTTGGAGCAGTACGACATGGAGGGGCCCGTCTTGGGCCAGTCGCCCACGTGCAGCGCAAACTCCTGCATGCAGGCGCGACGGTATTGGGTACAGTGGGAGGGCTGGAGGGTGGAGGGCTGGAGGCACAGTCATGGTATGGTATGTGTTACACATGGCTGGTGTAACTGCCCATACGAGCCGTAAGGCCCACGGTACCTTTCCCCCATCCCCCTTACCGTGTCCGGCAGGCTGCCCCTGCCCAGCCACGTGGCGGCCCGCTGCAGCAGCAGTAGGTTGCTGTAGGTGCGCGTCTCCCAGCCCTCGCGGGTCATGCGCACGTAGATCTGGGGCGGAATCAACAGGAGGAGCAATGGTCGGTGTGTATTAGCGGTATTGTGTGCTCAGGTTGAGCAGCCGTGTGTAGGTGCGTGCCTCCCACCCCTTGCGGCGTTGCGGGTCATGTGCACGTAGATCTGCGGTGGAAGCACTGCACAACGCCACGTGCACCGTACACTGACCAACTTCACCTTCTCAATCCCGCAAAGCATGGTATGCAGCCCTACGCTGCAGTGGAAGCAACATGTCAACCACGCCACATGTACATTGACGTACTCCACAAGGCATGGACGCACTCGCACGAGCTGCTCGCACCTACCACACCTGTCTTCCGCGCCTGCCCTCCACACACCGGCCCTAACACCCCCACACATCCCCACCTGCCTACTCTGCTTCCCCACCTGCCCCCCACGGACAAATGGTACGCGCCATCCTGCCGGGCCAGGTCCTCCCTCCCTCGGTCTCCTAGCACTGTCACATGCCCCCTCAAAGCTCATACTGCTAGGTTTTCTTTACACTCCTACCACTTCACTACGGTATAATCTTTTCCCCCTTCCCTCCCACCCCCCACCTGCTCCCCACGGATGGTAACGTACGCGCCCTCCCCTTCCAGCGTCCCCTGACCCCCGCACCTATCCCCCCACATTAGGATCTGCTTACCCTACCATCACTACCACTACTGCTCATTGCATCCACCCCACCCCACCCCACCCCCGTGGCCCTTCAGCTTGCAGCCAGCACAGCGTTTACTGGGACCCCCAGGTAACTGTCTGTTGCTTTGGCTTCGACTTGTCAACCCACTTTCCCTTCGCGTGCAGGCACCAACACTTCCGCGATCCCCTGACGCCTTACACGGTTTCTCGCGTTTTACGCGCACCCCACCCCACCCCATCCCAGCTTCCTCCCACCCCCAACCTGGCCCCCGCAGATTGTGACGTAGGCCCCATCCCCCTCCAGCGTCTCCTGCCCCCCGCACCTGGCCCCCGTATGCATCACCGGTACGTTCTCAGCTGCCTTGACTGACATTGCTTTCGCTGTCATTACCGTAAGACCCCTCCTCCCCAGTCCTCACCCACCTGCCCCCCACGGATGGTGACGTACGCGCCCTCCCCCTCCAGCGTCTCCTTCCGTGCCCGGGCCAGGTCCTCCGCAGTGATGCCGCCCGCCGCCAAGTACTCCCCCCGCCGCTGCATGGCGGGCGCTAACAGGCGAGCGTACGGCTCGCACTGAGGGGGCGGCCGCCCGCACTGGGACGCGGGTGGCGAATCGATCGACGCAGCAGCGACGCCGGCCCCGCCGGGAGCGCGCAGCAGCGCTTGCAGGCACGCAATGGCTAGGATTGTGCTGCTTATGTGACTTCGGTGTCGTGTATGTCGTAACGCTGGGTGAGAGGAGCGCCCTGGTCGGGCCCTTGGCCCCGCCATCGATGGCACCCGTCGGGAAACTCGGCGCGCCCGGCAAGCCTAGGCTGCGATGCGCTCGAAGCTTCTGGCAGTCGATCCAATTGGTGCAATAATTAAAACGGCATGTGCAGTTGTGCGCCTCGGTTGCTTTGTGCGCCGGGCGAGGCGGGTTCGTCGGGCGACTGGAAGCGGTTGGGGCTGGCGCCTGTAGGTGTTGCAGCTTTGTGCACATCAGCTGTCAAAGCGTAATAATTTAAAAACGAGACTCTTGTGAGCTGAGTGTACGCTTGGAATGAAGCTTGTATGTTGTTGTCGCTGATGTGACGCGGTCGCATGCTGTTGCAGGGGAGACCATGGCAGCTCCGCCTGGGTAAAGCTTCACCGAGGCGTTTGCCCGGCCTCACCCTGATGCCACGGCTGCCCCGCCACGGCCCGTGGGGCTATCCGGGGTGCAGTACCACCTTGCGAGTTGCACACCAATGCGTAATCACAATTTTGCGGGCAGTCATGGACGTAGCACCTCCTAGCACATCCACGCGAACAGGGTAGAAACCAGCAGTGGAAAAGGCAGCATGCAAGTGTACCGTGAAGGCCCACAGCTCTGACACCTGCGTCAAGGCTCTGCATGACCAGAGCCGTAGACACGTCAAGTTAGAGTCTTAGGGAGCTCGTCTGGCGGGCCCTGCGGGGCCGCACCTTGTGCCTATCCCAGTGCTGATGCCCCATAGGCACGTGGCATTGCGACTTTGGCGTGGGTGGAGGCTACTGCTATAATTAATACCGTGCACGATGTCAGCAACTAACACAATGTGTATGATGTGTACATACTAGCAGTAGCAGACTTGAGTGAGGCAGCGCTACAAACGCGAGACTCCCCCAAAATGCTCACCTGAATACGGCTGATCAGGAGTGCCTGATATGCATTAACTACTACAGTTTAGATTGCCACTATGTTCCTCGGCCACTGGCCAGCCCGCCGTTGGCGCGCTTTGCACCGTCATCGATTGACGCTGACCGCTACGTCGCATCCTGACAACCCAGCCGCGCAACATTTATCCAATCACCATGAAGCAAACACCAGACTATCGGCATGGAGAAAAGCCGGGTGGAGGCTGGACCTGTCCCGGCACGCCAGCAGCTGGGTCTCGGCCTTTTCCAGTTGGCGCAGCCCTGCCACTGCTTCCTCCTCCTCCTCCTCATCGTCCGCCCCCGTGGGCCTCTTCGGCCGGCCGGGGCTGCTGCGACCGCAAGACTGGATCCGCCTTGCCAACGAAACGCAGGCCAGGTAGCGCTGGGATGCAGTGGGCTGCGGGCAGGCTGAGAGTGTAGGATCTACAGCTTGCTCTGTGTGCGGGTCAGGGGGGCTTAGCGGGAGGTTGCGCTAGGGAGGCCCCCGTAAAAATAGCGGGGCTGCTGCTGCCGCAGGACTGGATCAGCCTAGCCAACGAGACACAGGCCAGGTGCGGTGGAGTGCAGGTGGAGGCAGCCGGCGAGCCAGCTGGGATGGGATGGTGCGTGGCGCCGGACGAGGGTGGGGTGCGTTCAGAAGTTCCTAGTGAGGACGGCCGGGTCTGCTGCGTCCGCTAGGCGGCAGGGGTCGGTGGGATGGTGCACGGGCCAGGTGCTATGGGGTGCAGGTATGTGTGGGCCAGGGGTGCAGGGTGAAGGGGAAAGGTACCGGTATGAGGCATTTCCTGGGCAGGCGAGGCCGGGCCGAGGAAAACTGCCCTGGACGTCCCTCCCAACGACCCAGCCCCCTCCACTCCGCCCCATCCCCATTAGCCCCTACCATGTGTGTTGAGCAGCTGCCTGTTGAGCAGCTGGCGCAGCTGCTCTTATAGCATCCATATAGCATCCAAAGCCTCAGTTTTGGCTTTCTAGTTTTCGGTGGCCGGGAACGGTTTCACGGTAGGCATACTGTAAGCCGGCAGTAGTTTGTTGTTGTCCCCTTACCCGTCTCCCCGGCCCCCCTTCCAGGTGTGATGACCTGCTGGCTCAGCTGCTGTCCCTGTCCCCTCCCGACCACCGGGTGGTGCAGCTGATGGACGACATGAGCGACGAGGTGTGTATTACGGATAGGGGGAGGGTGTGTACGGTATTAAGGGTGGGTGTGGTCGTGTATTAAGGTGGGAAGGATGGGCGGTGCAGCTGATGGACGACATGTGCGACGAGGTGTGTGGTCAAGGGCCGTAGGCGGGTGTGTGGCCATGGCCAGAACGTTCACCTGCTGCCCACAACCAGCCGAATCGCCCCGCCTTCCGCTTTACCCCTTGGCTTCAGCTCTGCCGGACGTGCAGCGCCGAGTGCTGCCAAAATGTCTGCTGTGCCGTACAAGCGACTCTGCTGTGCCGTACAAGCGACGGCGCCCAGCACTGCATCTGGCTATGCTAACACGGATACTTTCTTCCCCCTCCCACATGCCCTTCCCCCAGCTGTACCGTACGTACGACGCCGCCGAGTGCTGCCGCAACGTGCACCTGATACCCGCAAGCCGTAAACCGGCCTATCCCCTTCCCCCTCCCTCCCCCCAACTGTGCCATACGTACGACGCCGCCGAGTGCTGCCTCACTGCACCTAGGCTACGCTGACACTGATAATTATTTTCTCCTCCCCCTGTCCTCTCCCAGCTGTGCCGTACATACGACGCCGCCGAGTGCTGCCGCAACGTGCACGTGGACCCCACGTGGAGGGCGGCGGCGGGGAGGGCGTGCGTGCAGCTGGGGGGTGAGTGGGTAGGGGCTGGGGTGGGGGCTGGGATGGAC
>VFQN01006149.1_pt1 | contig 14030 bp, 18 predicted proteins | sample 3512371 | NCBI WGS metagenome assembly VFQN01 (sample SAMN10412370, study PRJNA504923) | tailings metagenome | isolation source: Replicate 2 from Balatoc abandoned mine | place: Philippines: Itogon, Benguet | collected 2017-08-28
CTCCTTAACCCACGCGGAGGTGCTTCGCCTCCCGCGTTAGTATTATTATTATTATGAGTAGTCGCCCTGCTGCTCGGCCAGCTCAGCAGTGTCGACGCCTGCACCTGCTAGGCCTGCTCAGCAGCAGCGTCAACGGGACGCCCGGCTGCGCCAGGCCCACTCCTCGCTGAGGTGCCTCCCACCAATGCGCGCATCCGCGTCCCGGCATAAGTCGGTCCTGCTGCTTGGGGGTTACCCTCGGGAGGTCTGCCGGTCGCCTGTCGCTCCCACTGCGGGGCGGACAGGTGCCTAGCAGGCACCCTCACAGGTACCTGCGGATGAGGTCGTCTCGCACCTCCATCATGATGCGGACCTGGAGGGGGGGGCCGGGCAGGGAAACGAGGATGAGGACTAGGGGGAGGGGGAGAACGTGGGAGGGTGGAAAGGTGGATTGGAAGCCAATGGAGATGCCAAGCAGCACGCAGGTGGCGCACAGCCGCCAGACACGAGCACGAATTGCAAGAGCAACGGCCCGGGCGTTTGGCCGCGGCCACCGGCGCGGCCATACAGCAGCACATAGCAACTCGCAACTCCTACGGCCAGCGTCTGCCACCTCACCCTCGTACCTTACCCCGCAGGGTAACGCCCCAACAGGACATTGCAGTTTGCGACCCCGGCAGCAGCCACATCCCCAACCACATTTGGTTAACACGCACAAATCCCGCCGCCCGGCAACTACCCTACCTTCCGCGGCAGCACCGCCGCCTCCGGTGTGTTGAGGTTCTTCTGCGCCCCCTCCCGCATGGCCACGTAGGCACGCAGCGTGTTGTCCAGCACCAGGAACAGCCGCTGCATGCATCAGGGGGGGGACGTGTGTATTAGGTGTGCGTGCAACCGTCGGCAGGCACGCAGCGTGTTGTCCAGCACCAGGAACAGCCGCTGCATGCATCAGGGGGGGGACGTGTGTATTAGGTGTGCGTGCAACCGTCGGCAGGCACGCAGCGTGTTGTCCAGCACCAGGAACAGCCGCTGCATGTACCAGGGGGGACGTGTGCTAAGCAAATGTGTAACATGCGTACGTGCAACGGCAGGTCAGTGCGGAGTGTGTTGTCCAGCACCCGCCTCGTGTATTAAGGGAAGCATGCACACGCGCTCTCACCTGCGGCGTAGAGTACAGGTAGCCAGAGGCTATGCCAGTGTGTGAAGGGCATGTGTTTATTAAGGACATCTGGAAATGTGTGTATTAAAGACATCTGGAAATGTGTGTATTAATGACATGCACACCCCCACCCCACCTGCGGCGTGGAGTACAGGTAGTCGTGCGTCTCCGTGGCGCGCACGGGGCCGGGCGTCACGGCCTTGTCCAGCATGTTGCGCCGCTCCTGCATGTGAGGGACGGCAGCCGGTGTGTGTATTAGCATGCGTGTGTATTAGCACATGGAACCAGCAGGGTGCGGCACGTGGTGCAAGGGCCTTGTCGAGCAGGCTGCGCCGCGCCTGCGGTTTCCACAGCAAACAAGGTGTGCACAGCAATTGTAAACGATGTATAAAATGTGGACATGGATTGGGCTCAGCTGCGGGCTCGTCTGCTCCTTACGTCCACATGTGTGCTTCCCACGAAGTCCTGGCCCCCTGTGTCTCGCCCTTTTATCCTGCCCCTCCAATCCTGCTCCCTTGTGTCCTGCCCTCGGTGACGTTTGCCCCACAGCCCCAGAAACCCACCTGGGGGTCGCTGACGGATATGATATATTCGATGATGCGCTTCTCCGCCGGCTGTTGCCGGTCAAAGTAGTCGCGAGCCTGCGGGAAATGTGCAGCAAGGCAGGGAGGATGGCTGTGAATGGCAACCTGACAACTGGCACCAGGCGAGGTGTATCAGCAACGCGTGAGTGAGGAGAGAAAGGCTACGGAGTGGCATTTTGGGTTTGGCGCAAAGCGCAATCGGCAGGCAATGCGAGCAAGCGTGGGAGTGGATAGGCGCGACAAGAGAATGGCGGTTTATGAGCACGCCGTTGAGTGTATACACAAACGGCTCCTTGGTCGCTGCACACCCTGCACACCGCACGCCATCACCCCGCCGTACGGCACCCTAACCTCAACCTGTCCTACTCACGTGGCGGTACAGCTTGTACGCCACCCACTTGGCCTCGTCTTTAGTCATGTTGGTGTCGCGTGCCGCGCCGTACGCCTTGGCCGAGATCTGTCGTACGAGGGCGGTACACAGGGCAACGGTGCGCATGGGCATGGACGGGGGGCATGCCGACCGGCGGGATCTCGTCCACACATCGACAAGTGATCGCAAGCCCCTTGCAACGGAGAGGGGCGGGTGGGCACGCTTACAGCACAGAGCCTCAGGCACAGGTACAGCGAGCAGCGTCATCACATCACCACATTCACACCACCCCCCGGTCGCAATCCTCCCTAGTAACCGCACACGCCATCGCAGTCTGGTCCTCACAACTTTGCTCTGATTCGTGCGTGGTTATCGTTGTGCCTCCCCTCACCGCATCCCGCTTCACACCACCACTTCCCCCACCTGCAGGAAGGCGGGGTCGATGCGCCCCGACGACGCCAGGTCCGCCATCTTCTTGTCCAGGTCCTCCATGCTGTTCACCTGTACGGCACGGTACGCCACAGGGCGGGGATGTCGTACTGTCGTACTGTACGTAATTGTGCGGACGAAGCGGTGCGTACGGCACGCACTGGGGCATGCGATGGTCTTGCGCCGCAGCAAGAGGAAGCGCGCCGTTGTGCAAAACCCAGTTAATACACCGAGGCCAGCAGGTCGCGTTCCGCTCCCTCAGCCGCCTCCACCTGCACGAGGCAACCATACCCTTACCCCCAAGTGCCCACTACCACGACTACACCACACTGGCCCACACGCACAGTGCGACGTCGCTACCGATGCCAGCAGGCCGCGCTGCGCCCACGCTCGCCCGCCGTATTATTGTTACTGCAGCTACAGCTACAGCTACAGCTACAGCTACAGCTACAGCTACAGCTACAGCTACAGGCCCAGTAGGGCGCGTCCGGAGGGCCAAGGGTGCCATAGGGACGAAACATAGGAAAGACATGTGCTGTTACTAGGTAAAGCACATCACCCCAAAGCGCCACACCGCCTCCACCGCCGCCACACCCATTCCTCGTAAACCATCACACAGTTAGACCGTGACACACAACCCACCGATGCCAGCAGGTCGCGGTACACCGCCGCAGCTGCCTCCAGCTTCTCCGGCTCTGCCGCCACGGCGTCGTGGTTGGAGATCAGCGCCACCAGCCGCGTGTTGATCAGCACCAGCTGCTCGCGCCGCTCGGGGTCGTCCTGTGTGTATTAAGCGTGGGTAAGGTGTGGTTAGGACGGAGAGGGTGTGCTAGGTGGAGCAACCAGCCGTGTGTTGATCAGCTCGCGCCGCCCGGGATCGTCCTGGGGTTGTGCGTCAAAGGTGTGTATTAGGTGTGAGGCCGCATGGAGGGTGTGTGGTAGAGTAGCATGGAGCTGCATGGAGCTAGCCGCCGTGTGTCAATCGGCAACCGCTGCTGGCGCCGCTCCGGCTGGTCCCGCATGCAGAGGTGGGTTAGGCGTGTCTCAGTTGTGCGGATGGGCCTAGGTCACCCCGCACACCAGTGGAGCTCCTCTCATGCTGCTGCAGCTACCTAATACACAGGGTACCCGCATACACAGGATACCCACCTTTGCTCCCGCCATGAGGCACTGCATGTGCTCGAAGAAGGGCTTCTGGAGGTCTCCCCTGTGCACAACGTGGCAGAAACAAAAGGACGATTTACTATTAAACGCGAGGAAGTCGAAGTGGTAAAAGGGGCAGGTAGCTACTTCTGCCGAGAACCACCTTCGCGCCACGGCGTCTCACTCGTCGTCCATGCTGCTAAACCTTTTCACGAATAAGTCAATTAAATTATAGAATAGTTATCAAGTACAAATTAAGAGTAGTTACTGTGTCATCCCCCTATGGCCCCACCTGTAGGCGGCCACCACGGCGTCCCACTCGTCGTCCGCCGCCTCCGCCAGCTTTAGCAGCAGGCGGTTGTAGCGGTTGACCTCCTCGTGAACCTGCGGGCAGCCGTACAGGTACACCCAGTGTGCCTTAATCAGCATGTCGTACAGCGTGTCGTACAATGCACTGTACGGCGGATCGTAAACATGGGCGCCTGACAGTGCTGCCAGAGCATCAAGCTGACCCCCGTAAGCCGCTGCACTCGCCGTACCCCACACAGGCAGCCACCCACATATTCCATATGCCATCATGTCTTGCAGCGTAGGAATCCGTCGTGCATTCAACACCCTGCGCTGCTGTGCGCTCCTGCCCTGTTGTCCCAGCCCCCGCCACCGGCGCCTTCCACCCCAGGTCCAACACCGACTTCTCAACTTCCGACCTTCTCGCTCTGCCCTGTTCACCCCAGAGAACCACCCTCTGTCCCGCCCCTGTTGAAGCCGGTCCGCTTTTGCCCTCTGCGTTGCAGTTTCCAGCACCCTGTAAGGGAACCCGACTCCCGACCGGCCTACAGCACCCTGCGCCGCGCAGCGCTCCCCTCGCGACCTCAGCCCCCGGACTGCCCGGCCCCCAGGCCTATGTTCCACGCTGCAAAAGTTCTGCCCTTTCCGCTCTTCCGATCTGTACCCCCATCAAGGCAGCACCCTGGACAGCTTGCCCAATCGCCACCCCCGACCCGTTTCACCCTCCATCCCGCGTCTTGCAGCGTTCCTTGTCCCGTTCTTCGCCCCCCACTTACGTTTTGCAGCGCCCTGAACAGCTTCCGCAGCGCCATCTTCTTGTCCACGTCCGCCTCGCCGTCAGACATCTCCTTGATCCTACGGTTGGCGGTTGGCGGTTGGTGGGTGACAAATGACAGTTAGCGGTTGGTGGCGGAATAGCACCGAGGCTGACAGCGGAGCGACGGGGGGGCCGCCATACAACACGCCGCGGACTGAGTCCCAATGAAAGCCTGTCAAACAACAGCATCTTTACCGAACGGTTACAAGACGTCTGCACCTGAGTGGGTACTACCCCTCCAGCCCACCACCGCCCTTCCCCGCCTCACCTGTCAAACACGCCGGTGGCGTGCTGGTCCCACTGCTTCGAGAAGACAATGAGCTTCTTCCAGTCGTCCCTCGGCCGCGTTTGGAAGATCTTGATGAGCCTGTGTTCGGGTGTGGGTGTGCGCCAGTGTGTTGGATGGTGTGACGGTGCAACGCCCAGGGGGCCACGAGGTCGGCAGGCACGCGCTTGAAGGCCAGCGCGGGCAGCGGCATCTGCGGCACCTGCTGGCTGCAACACAGCGTGTGCCCCACCAGCACCACCAGCATACTGTACACCCTGTATTTCCACCACCACAAGCACCAGGGGCCAGGCTGCCTGTGCGCCCGATGCCCCCACCCCACCCCGCCACGCCCCATCCAACAAGCAAGCTCGTCCACAGAGCTGTGTCAGTGTGTAGCGATACAGTTGTTCACTGTAGCATGCCGTCGTTGCCCAACCACTTCCCCAGACGCCGCAAGGCCCCTAGCACGTTTCCCCTGGCGCGTTATGTCAGCAGCACAGCCACGCCACGCGCTGCCCCCACAACATGGCACTGCGCGGCACAGCCCCGGGGTACCGGACGGCATCCCGACACCGCCGCCCGCCACGCCACGTGCAGTACAGTACAGTACGGGTACGGCACTGCGCCCACCTGTCGTAGATCTCCTTGTACTGCTCCAGCGTCAGCTGCGCCTCCTTCTTGGGGCTCACGATCTGGGGAGGGCACACGGGCGCCGGGAGGACGAGTTGTGTGCGTGAGCACGTGCGCGCGCGTGCAGCGCAGTGCAGCCGTGTAGGCAGCATAGGCTAGGCATTGTGTGAGGCGAAGGCTGCAGCACGGACGGTGCGTGGAGCATGGCTCAATTGGCGACAAAGTCAAAGTCTGCGAGCTGTGCGTGAGCGTGGGTAGACGACATGGTCCTCCTGATACTCCAGCACCCACGGCCCCTGACGAACAGCCACACTGCTAAGCCACTGCCCCTGTGCTCCTATCCACAGTAGCGGAATACAACGCTCCACGACAGCTGCTTGTCCGTCCGTCCGTTTCGCCGCCGCACCCAGTGCCAAGTCCTGCTGCTTTCTGCTGGGCTGTGTGCCCTTTCAGTGTGTCCAGCAGGGTCGCACGCTCTTATCGTGCTTGGCGCGTTCCACACACACTAACCAGCCGGCTAATAGCGAGTAGCACCCAGCAGCTGAAGCACGGCCTCTGCCAGCCGCCAGGACGGTCAGCTGTGACAGAGCAATTGCCAGGCTGCCGCCCCCGCGCTGCCCCTAAGCCACGCACCACCTCTCCCCAGCCCCTGCGTTTACCCACATCGCCATTGTCCGGCACGATGCTGTCTGACCCGGCGGACTTGCTGCCCTCCGCCTTCGCGGCAGTTTCCGCGGCCCGCACCACAACGGCTCCTCCCCGTGAGAGCGCTGCGCTCGACTGGGGCAGTCCTGGTGCCAAAGTCCCGGACGACGATACTAGCCCAGAGGCAGTGCGAACTTGGGTTAGGATATATGCTTCCCGGTGGGTTCCGTCAGGCCGCGAAAGCGCAGTGGCCGCGCAGGGCGCGATGGCCCTCCCGGCGGCCACTTGTCGCGTGCATGCTGGGCACGACCGTGTTCCTACCAGCGACTGCATATTATAGTATAATTTCTATTACAGGACTTGTATCCTGTCGCGCTAGGTGTGGGGCGTAATGATGGCCGTGAACTTGAAGAGCCGGGCGCAAGCGTTGAAGCTCGAGCACAAACGACATAGGGTGAATAAGGAGCCCCTTCCAACATTAAGCAGGGCGATGTATCAGTCCTGCTGTTGTTGGGGCAAGGGTGTTGCAGGTTCTGGAGCACACGCTTCGCGGCTGAAGTGCCCTTCACGAACGCAGTTTGGCCCACCCAAAACCATTGCACACAGTTCCAACCAAACCGTACCCACACAAGCACATGGTGATGCTGCTCTGGCGTAAAAACCAGCAGCAGGTCATGGCGCCTTCCAGCCGACACACTGCCTGTGGCCCGCTCACGGCAGGGGGAGCTCAGGGCAGGGGAGCACGGCGGAGCTGGGTGAGCGGTGCGCCGAGGCGTGTTGCGGCTTGCGGGTCTGGAGTGTTCAAGTACATTTTACGAGTTTCCTTACAGCTTGCTAGGGTTCAGCGCACCGATTGTCTCCCCTGGACAGTCCCTAGCATTGGGGGCACCACGGATCTACGGTACTTGACGCCCATGCTGGCAAGGTCAAACCCTGGCGATGCCCTGGTGATGCCCTACATATATCCTGACAACCAGTGCAGGTTCCGCACCTCTCTCCGGCAGCCACGACTGACCACCACGTGTCGACTACCAGAACATGGCAACGAACGCGTGCCCCATCAGGGGATTGTGGGGGCATCTTGCGCGTACATAACTCAGCCCCCGATAGCAATTGCAACAGCATTTGTATTGAAGGCACGCGCTTTCCAAGTATAGAGGTTGCAACTGGTAAGCCCGGCACACCCGCGAAAGCTGGGGCAGCGGCGTACAGTAGGAAAGGGCAACGTCGCCTACTAGGGTACTAATATAATTGCTAGCAAGACTATGCGGCACAACGCGCAGAGTCGCACGCGGGCCACATCGCAAGATGGGGGCATCGACAACGCGGCCTGCTCAGCCCGAAGCCCAGCTGCGACCGGGCAAGCCGCTGACCCTGTTTCTACCGGGCAGGAGCTTCCAATGGAGCTATTCCTCCGCATGCTAGAGCTTCTGCCGCCCAACGAGCAGGCCCTCAGCGGTCGGCTGGCCTGCAGGGACGCGGCCTGGCGCCTCAGCACGCCCCGCCACCGCACCGTGCGCTGCGACCAGCCCCTGCCGGAGCACGCGGACGACTCGTGCTGGCATCGCCACCTGTCGTACCAGTTGCCCTTCAAGCACAAGCTGCAGCTGCTATCTACAGCAGCCGCCAGCGGCTGCGAGGCCAACGTGCGCCTGGCGTGGGGGGTGCTGCAGCCGTGCCTGTTTCAAGAGATGATACCAGACCGGGTTGGCACAGGCTATTACCCTTACGGGGCCTATCCCAACATAGACGACCCTGGCACTGCAGCTGCTACGGCCGGACATGCAGGCATGGTCGCCTGGTTGGTGGCTAACGGCTGCCCGCTGGACAAACAGCGGACCCTCGTCGCAGCCGCAAAGCACTGCGACCTGCAGGGCCTCCAGGCGGTGTGGGGGCTGGTCGACCAGGAGGCCACGCGCGCTGCGGGAGACAGCGTTCCGTGTGCAGCTGCAGAGTCCTGCACCCCGGACGCCTGCGCCAAGGTCTCTTGGCTGCTGCAGACACGCGGGGTGCCGCTCTCTTGTGACGGCATCCTAGCAGCCGCAGCCAGGGTTGGCAACTTTGACGTTGTACGGCACGTGGTTGACACGTGGCGCGGCCTCGCGCTGGGCCGCGTCCTGCTGGCCGCTCTGCGGCGCGCGGACCTGGCCGTGGCGGACTGGCTTGTGGACGAGATAGGAGTGGTACTGCCCAGGGGCTGGGCAGACGGCCAGGTTAGGCTGTGGGAGGCGGCGGCAGCGGGCGGCAGCGTCCCTGCGTTGCGGTGGCTGCTGGGTCGAGGGGTACCGCTGCCGCGTGCTGGCCGGATTACACTGCTGCTCGCGGCGCGGTCAGGTGGCTTGGAGGCCGTGCGTTTCCTGCTGGATGATTGTGGGCTGCCGTGGACTGCGCTTTCCATAGATGTCATACAGTTGGCTAGTGTGGAGCTGGCGGCGTGGCTTCTGCAGCGCGGGAACCTGGTGCTGTCGCCCCTCCTGTACAGCGGCGCAGCGTGGGGCACGGCGGCAATGGTGCAGTGGCTGCTGCAGGAGGCGCACTGCCCGTTTGATGACGCAACCGCCCATACGGTGCTGAGCATGTGGCCATGCCCCCAGCAGGACAGCAGCAGCCGCAGCAGCAGCAGCAGCGGGGACCGGAGCCGGAGCGCAGGCAGTTCTGGCGCCGCAAGGGGGCTACTGCGTGCGCTACAGTCACTGGCGGAGGCAGGGTGCCGGCTGGGGAGGCTAGGCGAGGGCGTGATGGAGGGGCTGGCGAGGCACGGAGACGTTGAGCTGGCGCGGTGGGTGGTGCAGCAGGCGGGGGGCGGCCGCTGGCCTGAGTACGCCATGCGGCGCATTGTGGAGCACTGGCCGGAGGGCGGGGCGCCTGGGTCGAGGCTGTGCGACGCTGTGCGGATGGTGCTGGAGGGCGGGGGCTCCCCTGGCAGCTCCAGAGAGTTGGAGCAGGCGGCCAGGCGCGGGGACCTGGAGGCACTGCGGCTGCTGCATGGGCAGGGTCAGTTGCGGCTGAGCCGCGAGGTGTGGGTGGAGGCGGCGGAGAGCGGCTGCGAGGCGGTGCTGGAGTGGCTGGCGGCTGAGGGCTGCCGGGTGGGCGCGGGTGCGGGCCAGGACTCGTACCTTGCCGCGGCGCAGAGGGGCGATAGGGGCTCGCTGTGCGCCCTGCGGCGCCTGGGCGTGCCGTGGGGGCACCGTGGGGTGCTGCGGGCGGCGGTGGATTGGGGGGTGGCGCCGCAGGTGGTGCGGTGGATGGTGGAGGAGGGGGCGCCGTGGGACGGGGCGGCGGTGGCGGCGGCGGCAGAGGCGGCGCGGAGGCAAGGGCACGAGGCGACGGCGGCGTGGCTGGAGCAGCAGGGGGCGGCAAGGGGCGGCCGGGGGGCGGGGTCGGAGGGCGGCGGGAGCAGGGGCGGCAAGAGGAGGCGGTAGAGACGCCCTGTTTCATACAGACTGGGATGGGTTGCAGGTAAGGAGGGGCCGGGAGGTCAAGGGGGTCGCATACGGTGCCACGAAGACGAGAACAGTGTACCTGGGGTGAACCGGTGCTCCCTCGGCACTCCATCACTTGGTGTGTCATCGTGTGCTTACCCGCACCGACTGGCACAGTGACAGTTGCCCAGCGTAGCGCTGTTGAGTGCAATCGTGCGTCTGCCTGTTGGCGCTTGAACTTGCGTTACTCCTGGATTCCTTACAAAACCTCCTTCTGAACACATCGAACTTGAGCTGTGCACGCTTCGCCCGTGCAACTTGCCTGCCCCCGCTGCCCTCCATATTGCCTTTTCCTACCCAGGAGCTGCTCCACGGGCGTTTGCGCAGCCTGTCCCGGCAGCCCCCCTCCCTTCGATTCCCCTTCCTCCGCCTGCTGTCCGCCTTGGCCGCCGGGCTGGGGCCCGTGCTGGAGGCGGCCAGGGCAGGGCAGCATGGGCCCGGGGGAGTCGGGAGCCAGGTTGCAGCAGCAGGGGCCCGGGGCGGCGGGGGTGGAGGAGGTGTGTGCAGGGCTCCGTCCGGTGGTGGCCGTTCTGTCCTGGTGTGCCGGAGGGCGCGTTTGCTGGTCACTGCCGCACACAACGAACTGGGCTCGCCCTGCAGCAGTCGCAGCAGCAGCAGCGACTCACCCTGACCGTCCGACGGGGTGCTTTGATGCCTCTTGAAAGCTTTGCTGTGTGTCAAGGCTTAACTTAAAGGGGGATGTGCGGTAGGTGGCGATTCCGTGAGCTTTTGGTTGTCCTTGCAGGCCCTTGAGCCCCCGGCTCGGAATGGGTCGTTGCACTTGCGGAGGGGAGAACCCTCGCCGTGTAACACTGACTGACTGAAAGCTTTGCTGGGACAGTACCGGTACTACTGCAAAGGGGCGGGCCAGTGGCACAGCACCTGCAGGGCCAGGAGGGTACCCGTGGCAGGCCCTGATGGGTGCAAGGGATGCTGCGTGGGTCAGCGACTGGGTGTGCCCCCTGCCAGGGGGAGAGGGAGCGCGCGGAGCTGGTGGCGTGGGCGGTTGTGGAAGGGCCAGGACGGCTGGGGGAGCTGCGGGGCCGTGGGACGAGCACTGAGCATGGAACAGCTTGCGATGAGGCGTTGCTGCCGCTGTGATGGTTGATATACCGGTAGTAGCGTTGTGTCACGGTACAGCGCGCTTTTGGGGTATCCCAACTGGTGGGTTGCAGTTGTGCGGCAGCAGACGAGGAGCCGTTGCATGAGGGAAACCCCGAGTCCCTGATTGCTGGGACGAACCCTGTTGCTCGGTTGGGACGAGGCTGGGCTCTGAAAAGGGACCAATATTGTGAAACCATGAAGTGAGGGGCCGGCGTGGCCGTGCTGGCACAAGGAAGCACACGAAGGTGGTGGTCGGGCGGAATCAAGTGCGCTTCTAGCGCCTGAGGTCGACACAACGACACGCTGGCACGTGTGCGTGCTGCCTGGTGGGAGGTGAACATGTTGCAGTTCTGACATGATCATGTGCTGCCAGGCCTCTGTTACAGACTGCTTGGATTCAGCGCACCGAGAACGCCGGTACGGTACATTGGTCGCAGAAGAAATGGTCGGGCCCTTGGGGGCATTGTTTGAAGCCCCTGGATGCCCCAATTCCGCAAGACCCAGCGGCAGGTGCGGCCCGTCCTCCACAAGTAGCCACGACTACATGGCCACTTTGCAACCGGCCTGCCGGCTACCAGAATGCCACGGAGAAAACCAGATAGGCTGGCCAGGGCATCCGTAGAAAGAGCTATCTCCATGCTCCACACACCGGGTGCGGGCGCCAGCACGCATGCCATCCTGCGGACACAACACGCCTAAACTAGCTAAGAAATCAATCGGGGACTAGGGATTAAGCACGAAAACAATCGCGTTGCTGCTATACCGCACTCCCCAGGTGCCCTAAGAACAGCACTGCACTAGTGGCGACGCGCGCGGAAGCGTCCTCGGTGACACTCAACCCGCCACGGCCTGAGCGGTCCCGCAGCCGTTGGGACGTCGGCCCTCCACACGTGCACCCCCGCCCCAACACGCCTCGCCCACAGGGCAGGTCGGAGTGCTTTAGCATATCTAGTGTCTACGGCGACTGCTGCACAAACTCGATTACATGCTCTAGTCTATGTTGAGTGACCCCGAAAGGCCCCTGGCTCTAAGTAAGAGCGCACAGGTCAAAAATGGTTGACGGCCCTGTTCCACTCTGGTTGCAGTACCGTCCCCTCGCGCTCCCTGCCGCCCCCAAGCCTCACCAACCCGCTATGGCTATAATACGTCAGTACCAGGCACCGATGCGAACAGTACACATCCACCGTCACCACAGCGAGTGCCCCACTATGCCGCCGGCCCCCGCAACAGCCGCCGTTGATGCCGCCTGCTGCTGCTGCTGCTGCCGCCACCCACGCCCGATACCCCCCTGCCCCCCCAGTCCTCCCCGCTCGCCTCCCCATCCGACACCCCCGACACCCCCCCCTCGCTGCCCCTGCCCCTGCCGCCGCCCCCAACCCTGTTCCCCAGCCCCCCTTCACCCCCCTCCCCCTCCTCCTGCCCCGGCGGCGCCTTACCACCCCCCGGCACAACCAACAACGCCGCTCCCCCTTCCTCCTCCCCATCCATTGTCCCATTCCCCGCCCTTGCCGCCGCCAGCGCCGCCGCCCGCTCCAACAAACTAACCGGCACCTCAACCGCTTTCGCAGCCTCCAACCGCTCCGCCGCCTCCGCCTCGCTCGCCATTGACACGTAGCCGCACGCGCCGCTGGAGCCGTTACTAAGCCCCAGCTGCTCGTCCGCAACCGCCACGAACGACCACAGCAGGCTGTCCGCCGCCTGCAGCTCCCGTGCAAAGTCGTACAGCGCCATGTCGTACTGGTTTCGGAGCAGCATGGTGTCGTAGTCCAGGGGGAGGGCCACTGCGTCGCCCAGCTCGGCGCTGCTTCGAATGGGTCCGTCCGCCAGGGCCACGGACCAGCCCAAGCCCACACGCAGGGCCAGCTCGTTGCGTGTCTTAGCCTCCAGCACCAGCAGGATGTCGTGCTGCAGGGCAGCCAGCTTGGCCAGGGCCACGTGCTTAGGGGTGACCTGGGAAGGCAGCATTAGGGGGCGACGGGGTAGGAGAAGGGTCAGTACGCTGCATTGAGGCAGCAGGCTGCAGGAGCGCCGCATGCCGGGGGTTCCTCAATCCCATCATCACTTTGCCCCACCGTGTCCTCCCGCCTCCCACCATCCCCTGCCCACCTCCACAATGGGGTACCCTAAGAAGCACAGGCTGCGCGGAACTACCACTACCGGTCCTACTCTGCCGCCCTTTATGCCCCTGCTCTTTTCCCCAGTTGCTCCTCCGTCCCCTTCCCACCCCCACGATGGGGGGTACCCTAAAAAACGCGCTGCACCAGCAGGCTGCGCCGACATACGATACCACTTTGCTGCCCTGCCGTTCCCCCCTTCCGCTTTCGGCCCCGTCAGCCCAACCCCCCGCACTATGAATCGACGAAACGCTCCCCCCAGACTTGACGCGACTCTACATCTTTGCCGTCCTGCGCTGTACCCCCACCACCATCGTCCCCGGCCCACCCCCACGACGTGGTGCTCGAAGAAGCGCTGGTTCCAGACCTTTGCGGACCTACTACTGACTCCTACTCCTACACCCTTTTTGCCTCCTGCTCTTTTCCCCAGCCTCCTCCCTCCCATCCGGCATCCCACCTCCATGATTGGGTACTCGAAGAAGCGCTGCCCCAGCAGGCTGCGCGCAAAGTAGTTGTTGACGCCGGCGGGCATCAGCCGCTCCCAGAAGCCGGTGGTGCGGTTCACGAAGGCGCGCTGCGGTGTGAACCGGGACCATTGGGACAGTGGGTGTGCGGTTCAGGGACTGGCTGGGAAAGCACAGGTATGGGAGGGGAAGGTGGGTCGGCACAGGTACGGCACACGCAACCCCGTCCCCTTACCCGTCCCCACAAGCCCACGTGTCTTATCCCAGACGCATCCACCATCACCGTTTTGAAGCCCCAACCTTCTCACAGGCCCACCTCTTGCTGCATGCACGCCCATGGACGCCTCCGCCCAGCACCCTGACGCCCCACCTGCGCATCCCACTGTCCCGCCCCACACGCCCACCACGGTATACCCTGGCAGTTCTTCGGGCCCCACCTGCGTGTCCACGACAGGTGCCATCCCCACGCCCATCCCCACGCCCACACCCCGAACCCCGAACCCCCCAACCCCCCCCCCCCCCCCCCCCCCCCCCCCCCCCCCCCCCCCCCCCCC
>VFQN01006150.1_pt1 | contig 14029 bp, 15 predicted proteins | sample 3512371 | NCBI WGS metagenome assembly VFQN01 (sample SAMN10412370, study PRJNA504923) | tailings metagenome | isolation source: Replicate 2 from Balatoc abandoned mine | place: Philippines: Itogon, Benguet | collected 2017-08-28
CAAAGACGTCGAAAATCTATACGAGCGGCATGTATTGCATTCATTAAGTATTGCCAAAGTGGTAAAGTTTAGGGAATTTGCGAGTATTTTAGATGTAGGTACGGGAGGAGGTTTTCCCGGGATTCCTTTGGCTATCATGTTTCCTGAAGCCGAATTTCATTTGGTGGATAGCATTGGAAAAAAAATCAAAGTAGTGGAGGAGGTTTCCAAAGCCTTAGGACTAGTCAATGTAAGAGCCCAGCACTGCCGTGCGGAGCAAGCTGATGGTACCTATGATTTTGTGGTCACTAGAGCAGTAGCCCGAATAACTCCTTTGTCAGCTTGGGTACGCCACAAAATAAGCCCCAATCATGTACATACTTTAAGGAATGGTATTTTGGCGTTGAAAGGAGGGGATTTGGAAGAAGAAATGGCTGAGTTGAAGCGTAAGTATCGGATTTTTGAACTTTATGAGTTTTTTGAAGAAGAGTTTTTCGAAACAAAAAAGGTAGTACACGTACCCTTGAGTAATTAGATATATCAACACACAAATTTAATCATACATAGCAATGAACGAAATATTCAAATCAAGTAGCATAAAAGATCCTGTACGTCCCAATGAGGTTCATTTGACGGAAAAAGGAGTTAGCTTCAAGCTGAAGAAGTTGATTGGAGGCACAGAGCAGTTTGTATTTTACAGTGATATTTCCGGAGTAGAGATTGACAGCGGTATGTTTTTTGCCACGATTCGGGTAATTCCTCGTGCTCGTCCTGAGATTGTAATTGAAAACTTTTCTAAGGGAGATGCGCAACGTATCAAAGAATTGATTTTACAACGTGTATAATTTCTCTCATTTTGAGTAAGTTAATGAAAGCAATGTTAAGAAAAATGATTTTTTTTGAAAAAAGTCTTGCTTGTAATTAATTTAACTGATACTTTTGCACCACCAAAATCGGAAACGATAGCGGTGGCCTCAAAATCCCGAATAGCTCAGTCGGTTAGAGCATCTGACTGTTAATCAGAGGGTCGCTGGTTCGAGCCCAGCTTCGGGAGCCTTAAAAATCAAGGAGTTACGTTAAATCGTAACTCCTTTTTTATTGGCACTTGCACCACAACTTGCACCACAAAAAGCCAGTTTCCCTATTCCTGTAATATTAATAGTACAGAAAAAAGGGCTATACCGTTGAGATACAATTCAAAGAAAGTAGGGTAAAGAAAAGTATTAAAAGGTCATACATGCGTAATGACTGACAAGAAATCTTTGATTGTGTTACTCTACATTAAAAAACTGTTTTACGTTCGATAGCCGTACAAATGTCCGTCGTTGATGCTTTTGCTCTATTTCAAATCCCAATTGTATCAGTAAATCCATGTAACGAAATACGCTTTTGGGGTGTATCTCCAAATGTTCCGAAATTTGCCTAAAACTTCTCCACTCCGATAAATACGCTATCAGTTTCAAAGACCGTTCAACCCGTCGAGTATTTGATACTTCTTTTGAGTTTGTGACTTTCCTAATCTTTACCCACTCGCGGGGCATTGTATTTTGAATTGTATTGTAGTGTGCTTTCATTTCTGTAAAAGGTTTATCAAATCTTGCTCATTCATCGGTGGCGTTTTGGCTTCTACCAGTCCCAAACTTTCGGGCGTATGTATCGTGCATTGTGGCACGTAATCCATGGGGACGGGTTCGTTCCATTCTTTCGGGTAGCCCAAAGGTTCGGGGCTTTGTGTCACTGTTTTTTGCTCACTAATCGGCTCTAACTTCCCGTGTGCGATTCCGTCACGAATTGTTTTCTGTGGCTTATAATGCCTATCAAACTCGCGCCTGCCAAACTCGCTTTCTAATGCGTGTTCTGCGTGTGCCTCATCCAATACACCAGCCGCAATGTAACCCCCTGCCAGTCGAGCCGCTTTTAGTAGTGTGTTGTGGCGTTCCCCTTCGTGGCTATCTTGAATGATTCTCAAACAAGCCTGTAAAGGGTCTTTTTGTTGAGCATAAGACGTTGAGGAACGTGGAACGTATTTTGTTACTACTTTCTTTGGCTCATCGTATAGCGTAAATACTTTGGCGTTATCGTTCAAATAAACGTCGGGGTCATAACTATACCCCCTCAACCTTGATACGTCACGGCACGCTTTATCTACTACCAGTCCAATCTTTTCCCAAAAGATACGTTTGAGCGTGTCAAAGTGTTGGCCGTGGCGGTCAGGGTATGCTATCGGAATACCTACGGCATACCCTTTGCCCGATACCGATTTGATGCAAAAGGATACGTTTGGAATTTTAACTAACTGTTCTTTCAACTCAAAAAAATTACCTATGGCTTCGTTTCCTTTGTAGTCAATGTCTAAGCAAATCAACCTGCTGTGTTTTACCAACGCATCAGCGGAACGATACGAAAAAACACCACTTGGAGTAATTGCGGGTAAGGTCGCTTTTAGTTTATCCCGTTCGGCTTTATCGTCGGTGGCGCGTATGCGTTCTACCTCAACTCTGTATTTAGTAGAAGTCAAAAATTGCCGTATCGTTACCGTTTTCGGGTTGCTTGGTGTATTATAATTTGCGAAAATACTAACGGGGCTATCAAGTATGTTCATGGTGTTTTTTTGCTCAAATGCGTAAAGAACTAACCTACTAAACCTACAAAAGGGCTTTAGTAGGTTTGGTAGGTTCAGTACCTACGCGTTTTTATAAAAATCTCGCGTTCTTGGATTAATAGCGTACCGCATGGCAGCGGGTCGGCCTCCGGTGGGTTGTGGCTCATTTTCAGTTAGCCAATCAGACGCCACAAGTTTTTTAACGGCCTCATTAATCGCGGTGTTATCGGTCAATAAATGCCAGCCTTTTTGCTGAATATCACGAACCGTAAACCCGTCGGATAGTTTGCCGTCTGCTATTCGCTTACTCAACTGATACGCTGCTTGTTGGCCGCTGTCGCTCATTGTTGAGTAAATCCGTTTTGCATGACTCGCTAAGTATTCCGTAAACTTGATAGCTTTTTGGAGTGTATCCACTGAAACGCCCTGCTTGCTTATTTCAATTTTTGCACTTTCATCCGCAGTTAGTGAAGCATAATTTATTAGGTGGAAAATCAACGCTAACGACGGTACTAATGAACGGTATTTCCCAAAGTGTTCCTCTAACAGTTCCGATAATTGTTCACTCCGTAATTCTGCCTCTAAAGTTTCCAGCCAAGCCTGAAAAATCGGTTGTGCATCCTGTGTAAACCTCATGTAAGGCTGTTCGTCGTACTCATCAGCTAAGGCTAACGTTTTGGGGTCAAAACCTGCCAACTGCTCAAAAATACGATAGGCTTTTGCTCTCGATTCTTTTTCGGGGTATCTATCCACGTACTGCCAATTGGCCAAACGGTCAGGATATACGGCCAACTGAAACCGCTGTATCATGCCATCATTACCGTAATTGTTTAGTGATTGGAAATACCCCGCAAGTTTTGAGGGCTGAATACCTCCGATAACAGCAAGACAAAGGTTCTTTACCGACAATGAAGCCCGGCCAACTCTATCCACCTGAAACGACCCGCTACCGTTCCACGCCTCCAAAAAAAAAGCCCTATCCTGTTCGTGCCCTGATTTTTCCCACGAAGCCAATAAGCCGGGTAACTCATCGCGTAATATGGTCATTCCTGCGGGATTGTCGTTGAGGATGATTCCCAATTTTTCGATAGTGGCATCGTTGGCCAAATATCGTTTTCGTTTTGGGGCTTCCTCATCATCACTCATCAATGATTCAAGTTCAGCCAGCAGTTCGGGTGTGTCCGTTTCTTTCAACTGTTTTTTTACCCTTTCAATATGAATCTTTCGCCTTTCGGTAGCCGCTGCAAATCTTATAACAGCGGCTTTATAAACTTTTTCGGCCTCCATTTCCAAATTTTTGAGTGGTTTGGAAACATCATTGATAACAGGCGTTTTCAGCATACCAGGGTTTGCTACAATCATTCCCCAAAGATTCGGAATTACTGACCAGTCATCATACTTTTTAGGTTTTATCCCCAATCGTGACCCAACTAAACCGCTGATTAAAGTTATGGCAGTAACAGCGGGTAAATCCAGCGGGACTTGTTTTCTGTAAGCAATATCCACCAGCCAGCCTCTTAACCCATCAGGTAATAAATGAGGGTCTAATATCTCAACATCGGGTAGAGGCTTTTCTATAGGCTGTGGTTCGAGGTGTTCTTGGCCTACTTCGTTGAGGTCAAATCCGTTCGGGATTTCAACGTTTTTTTGTATCTTTGAAGTAGCTTCTTTCAGGGATTCAGGGGGGTAATTGCTTTGATTTTCCATTACTTTTGCCCTCCTTTCTTTTGCTCTACTTCCTTGCGGCCTTCTTCCATATACGTTACTAAATCGGCCTTGACAAAGTGTAGTTTGCCGTGTTTCTTCACGTGAGGTACTCGCTCGATGTTTTGATACAACGTTTGTAGCTTGATACCCATAAACTCGGCTGCTTCTTTGGCCGTTAGGTACTTTTTGCTGTCGGTGGGCTGTGGCGGGGTGGGGTTTAGCGACCCATGTTTAATGTCCAAAAGTAGTTCTTCAATGTTGGACAATCTTGAGGCAATAATTTCAAATGGATTCTGCATACGTCTTGTTTTTTATGACGTTGCAAAACTGATAAATACGAAGTGGTGTAACTGGTTGCAACCAGTTGAGTATTTTATAGTAGCTTGTTAATCAATACCTTTTGTTGTTTTTGCCTGTTTAAGTTCGTCTTTTGCTCTTTCCAAATGTTTAGGGTCAGATAGTAGTTTTATAACCTCCTCAATATCCCTAGCTGCATATTTTGATGAGGTTCTTTCTGTTAAACTATTCAACATTCTTTTATACGTGTCAATAAGTTTTTGCCCGCTTGTTTGGCTGTACGTTTGTGCAATTTCTTGGGCGTTATTCTTGGTAATTGGCTTTTCTGTATAAATGTATAATAGAGAAATTTGGGCGTGAGTTAGTTTGTTTTTTTCTTGCTTCGCATCGGTTGAGGTAGCCATGGGCGCGGGGTTTTTACTTTCAATAAAATCGCCAAACAGTTTTTTAAGTTGTTGATCATGTTTGGAGTCTGTCAGTTTATTGTCGGCTATGCTTTGTAAATGGGATAAGAAGTCTTTAGGGTTTCCGATGAAATTAATGTAATGAAAATCAAACAAGGATAAAACTGCATTGTCACACCACTCTAATAATTCTTTTTTTCTACTTAAAAGATGTTTTTCCATTATTAAAAGGCGTTTAACATCATCTGCATTTTTCCCAACACTCTTGTAGAGAATATCGTCTTCGCCTATAAAACTTTTAAAGAAGTCATTTCCCCCACGAAATGATAAGAAAATACGAACTTTTTCAAGATTTGTATCATATAAACTAATTATGGATAGGGCTTTTTTGAGAAAGATTTCATCTTCTTTGTCTTGATTTTCAATTGGTTTTAATTCTTGAAAATATACCCGCTTCCCATTTCGCGATGTTTTGGCTTGGAAAGGTTGCCAATCATAATGTAAGTAAAATGAAGTCTCAGAAAAATTTTCTCCTAATGTTAACGGTTTCAATCTTTCATAATAGATTTCTGACATCTTTTTTGTCTCTTCATTAGAGTATAACCCATCGATACTCCATCCTTGTATTAATGGGTCAAACTGAAAGTATCTCGGATAATCGGGGTGTAGATTCTTCATAGTTCTACATTAGTTTTTTTACCGCTACTCCGTCACCATCACCCGCAAGCCTAATCCCTCAATAAGTTTTAGAAAAGTAGAAAGTTGTACATCTACTTTACCGTTTTCGATGCGGCTGATAAACTCTTTTTGCATCCCCACTTTGTTCGCCAGTTCGGTTTGGGTGAGGTGGTGGCGTTGGCGATATTCTTTAAGGGTTTCGCATAATTCGGCGGCTTTCGCTTTGGCCGCTTGTGCTTCCACGATTTGCGGAGGTAAACCCACTTTGTCCAAAAACTCTTTGGCTGCTTGCTCTAAAGCAATCGGAGAGTTTGCGTATTTGCTCAATTCAGGGTTTATTTTGGTGGCTCTCATGTCGTTTTTTATTGTCAGGATTCCGTACGGGTGGCCTTGGTTGTTGCAATTGATTTTTTTAACTCGGCTACGTCTATCTTTTTCAAAAGTTTGTTCATAGCCGTAAGTTTTTTCTGAACAACCTGCTCGCCTGTCAATGGGGCAGGTGTATTTTGTTGATTAGATTTCATTGTTTTGATATTTACGGTTGATGATAAAAAACTCATAGGGGCGGTTTGGCTCAAAAAATTCTACTGTTTCGTCAATTACCCCACGTACGATAAAAGTATCTTTAATTTGGTCATACTCACGGTTTATGAGCGTTCGATAAAGGCGTTGGCGTCGTTGGTCGCTGCCTTGAAACAAGATAAAAGCATCAGAACGCTTTTCTAAAAAGTGAATTACAATCTGAATAACCGTAGCCAAAACAGTTTTCATGTCTTGGTTTTTGGTTTCTGTTATGTCGCTGGTACTGCCATCGGGTAAAATGTCGAGTAAGGCTAAGTTATAAAATTGGTCGTCCTCACCTGCTGAAAACAATACTACTTTTCTAACTTCTTTTTGCTTGCTGATACTGGTAAATTCATAGCGAAACTCAGCACGGGTTTGGCCAAAGGGGTAAGCGGTTTCATTCATGCAGACTCAACGGTGAACCGTATTTTTTGTAACAAAAACAAATCTATAAATTAATTAATTCATTAACAAATACCTTTTTACAGCAACGCGTCCAAATAGCCCTTGGTTTTTTCATCTTCAAAACTTCCAAGATAACTTTGGGTAGTCTTTAAATTGGTATGCCCCAACGACTGCGAAATAAAGGCCAGCGGTGCATCTGATTGCAGTAAGATAGTGGCGAAGCTGTGGCGGGCTGCGTAGGTGTTTACGTCACTTTCTATTTGTAACGTTTTGCCTATTCGTTGCATCCACTTGTTTGTAAGTTTCACTACTTGGTGAATAACTGCTTTTTGCCGCTCTGCACTCATAGAGGTATCGAGGAACGGAAATACATACGAAGTAGGTTTTGGGTCTTTGTTCCCTTGTCTTTCAATGATTGCCCACGATTCAGGAAATAGCTTTGCGACAATCTTGCTTTGATTTGCCTTTTTGCTTCGTGCTGTCTTTTTACGAACAAAGGTTAGTTTGTTTGTCTTAGGGTCTAAATCACTCCAACGTAAAGCGCAAACGTCGGCCAAGTTCATGCCATTAGATAAATACGAAAACACCCACAAATCGCGGGCGCGTTGCTCGTTGTCTGTTTGGCACTCGTAGCGTAGTATTTTGGTAACATCGTCTTTCGATAACGCTTTTTTGACGTTCTGCCCTGCGGGTATTACGTAGCGGTTTCCCCCAAAAGGATAGGCTTCACGGGTCAAGATACCGTTTTCAATCGCATCGTTTACAACCGCTCTAACGTGGCGTAAATAAATACCTACGGTGGTCAGGCTTGCCCCCGTCGCTTTTACATTACCTTTTTTGGGGTTGCTCGTTTGGGGTGTTTTCCCGTAATGCAACATCCAATGTTCGTAATCGGTCAAAAAATTGGGGGTAATGTGCCGAAACTGTAAAATTGTGGGTGGTTGTTCTTCGTTCTTTTTTGTGGCTTTGGGGCGGGGAGGTAAACCAAATTCTTTACGCGTCTCGTTGTCCATGCTCTCTACGTAACGTCTCAACGATTTTGCCGCTAGTTCATAGTTAGAAGCGTTACCAATACGGTCGGCTTTTCGCATTGCTTCCGCTTTGGCTTTTAGGGCTGTAAAAACGTTGTCGGTGTCATGCGCTGGTTTATCTTTCCCCCAATTATCAAAAGCATCTTTGAACGCGTCAAAATTAAAGTTTACGCCTAATGCCTCAACGATACTTTCAGCACGTCGGTAGAAACCGTTAGGTTGGCTGTAAATGTCAGCGTACAATTTTAAGAGTGTTTCATCCTTTACCCTGTTATCCCGCTTTTCGCCTTTTTTGGGTAGCCACTCCCATTGTTTGGCGTCTGTTTTAATGCCAGTCGTATAAAGTCGTTTTACCCGATTATGAGTAATTACGATTTTAATAAAACCCTCGTTCGCTGAGGTGGCGCGGGTGTCGAAAAATAGGTTTACAGTTGCCATGTGTTTCTGTGGTGCAAGTCACGTTTTTCTGTGGTGCAACTGAATCTACTTGCACCACAACTTGCACCACAAATATACAGAATCAACGCATAATATCAATAAACAACGATAAAAGAAAATTACACAAACTACTGATTTGCAGTATATTTATATCAAAAGGTGCAAATATCTAAAACTCCACAAATACCCATTGGCTACGACTGTTAATCAGAGGGTCGCTGGTTCGAGCCCAGCTTCGGGAGCTAATACACTGTTTTGCAGCATGAAAACCGCGTTTTTACGCGGTTTTTTGCGTTTATACCCTACCTTTCAAGTGGTTGTCTCTAGGTACATATTTAGGTACATCGTTTTTTTTGATAGGTACATCATTTTAGAGCTTCTTTTGTCACGGCTATTACTATCATTTAGCTAATTTCTAATGATAGAAATCATAGCTTTTTTTGTGTCTTTCTACCTCTACTTCCGTCAGTGATTTGAGGCGCGTTTGCCCTCGCATTGTTTCACCTCAAATCAAAAGTAAATCATGAAAAAAGAATCATGTTTGATGTTCATTTCAAATTACGCTACACCCGTAAAAACAAACAGCCAGATTACAACCTACCCGCTACGATTCAATTTGTAGTCAACATTGACGGGATTTATTCTTCACCTCGCTCAACGGGCATATCGGTGATGGGCAACAAATGGAGTGGCGTCCAACAAAAGATAATAGGCTCGTCCGAAGAAGTACAATCCCAAAACAGGCGTTTGAGTAGCATCAAAGCGGGATTGGATAAGTTACACCAAGAACTATGTCTGGTCAAAGATTTTGTAACTCCGCAGTATTTAGTCGATGTTTATGTCGGCAAAAAAGAAAAGCGTATTACGGTCATGAAGTCTTTTGAATGCCTTTTGGAAGAATTAAAGAACCCCACTGACCCTACAGCCCCCAGACTCAAGCAAAAGACTTTGGATAAGTATGATAAGTGCTATGAATATTTAGGGGAATTTTTGAAGAAGGAGAAATGGGAAGCCATAGAAGTGGTGCAGTTTACGCACCCAATGGCCGAAAAATACCGACGCTTCTTATACAGCAAAGAATTTGGTCAAGACCACGTAAGCCGCTATGTGAGTTATTTGAAGAAGTCATTTGCGTTATCCAAAAAAGTGGGAGATACAGACTCGAATCCTATTTTTGATGTCCCCTGTCCTCGTACCAAGCCCAAGAAAGCGAATCCCTTGACTTTTGAGCAATTGGAACGGCTTGTAAGCTACCGTTCACAAGATATTTTTTTGCAGCAAACGGCGGATGTAATGGTGTTTTTAGCCTTTACAGGGTTGGATTATTGCGATTACGTGGATTTTGATAGCAGTAAGGATATTGTTGAATTGAAGGGGGTAAAACTAATCACGATGAAACGTACGAAGCTGTTTCGAGGAGGTTCTATTCCTGATGACACCTACATTCCTTTGTTAGCGCCTGCCAAAGCGATTTTGGACAAGTACAACGGGTTTCTTCCTTACCTGAAGTACGCGACGCTTCTAAAGAACCTAAAGCACATACTAAAGGCAATAGGGGTGGGTACAGATATGTCGGTGAAGAATCTTCGTAAAACGTTTGGTTCGTATTTGCTCAACAAAGGTTTACGAATGGAGGTAATTCGGGACTCAATGGGGCATTCGACAATCAAACAGACGGAGGAAAGTTACACGATTGTGTTTGTGGATACGTTAATCCATGCTTTTAAGCAAGCAGGTTTGATTTAAGGCCGAAATGAGCATTTTGCTATCATTTTGAAGCGGTCTTTTAGCGGCTCATGTTGTGATGCATTCACTGGCCACTTCAATTTGATAGCAAAATCATTGGGTAGGAATTCAAGCGTCGCAAGTCGACCTTAAAATTTGCTATCAAAATAACTATATACACGATTTTTCAATTAACCACAAAAGCAAAATAGCAATTTATAGTTGAATGCTTAAAGTCCAGCCACAATTTTATAAACACACTGTTGGGCGAAGTATGTCTAACCGATGGCAATTCCAACTTGGCAATTGGTTGCATTAAATCCATAAAACATGTTGGTTCCAAGTTGAATAAACATTGGATTAAAGTTTACCAACATTCCTCCTATATAATTTTTTCCTTCCACGTTCAAAGCATCGTCACTTTGCCAGATTCTAAGGTTGTTATTTTCATCTTCATTGTTAATTATAATCAACTCATTTTTCTTTGATTGAATGTAGAAGTCGCATGACGTCCAATATCTATTCGAAGACATCCAAAAGATTAGGTCTCCGGTTTGATTATAAAAACGAGTACTGATGAAAAACTCTCCGTTAGACTCTTTGATTGTAATTAATGCTTTTTCCCTGTACATCAAAAGAATTGGCACATTTCTAAATTGTGCCTTTCCAAGTCTTACAAGAGGTTGTTTTAATGCAAATTGAACACCTCCCGCTAAACGGTCTCCTTTTGCATGGTTAGATTTTCTTTTAATCAATTCTTCTGTGCTTATCTCATTCCTATGAACTTGAGTATGACAATTGGGACATAAAAGAATAAGATTTTCTGTTGTATGTTCTCCACCTTTGGCAAACTCCGTTATGTGATGTCGTTCTGTCAACTTTTCTCCACACCAAGCACATTCAAAGAAGTGTCTTTCTTTGACTGCTTTGCTAACCTTCTCTGGTATATGTCTACTGGTCATAAATTTTATTTCGCCCAACGGGTTGGGTATTGCCGAAGGCGGGTATTCTTAGTATAAAAGTTCAATCGAAGAACGAATTTTGAACCTTGCACAAATGTCCAATAGAAGCCGTTCAGCCCCGCTTTTGGCAATACCTTGTTGTGTGCTGTGCTAATTTTTCTTGGCGATTATCAAAATTTCTTTAGCCTTTTTATTAGTTGAAGTGAGTTCTTCTTGCCATTTTCCTGCTTGCACAAATCGTTTGTCGATAATTGAGAAATCTCTTTGTATAAGTTTATTTACAATCTCATTCATTGTGTAACGTTTATCTCGAATTATATATTCAGTCGCAAGATGATTTTCATTTTCAAATGTCTCTTTTCTGAATACAAGTTTTGTGTTTTTATCAATTAATATTAAATCCGAATCGAAAACATTTCCACTGGATTGCATGGTGTTGCTGGCTCTCAGTTTAAAAAGACATTCGGGGTTTTGATAGATGTCAATTTGCTCTTCTACTAAACTCTCTGTAAGTTCAAAATTCATTACGGATATTGCAAGGAATCCATTAGTTTTTGTATGATACGCAATATTGTCAATTATTCTATCGTTGTCAGTTTCATTTGGAAAAGAACCAATTACATCATATAAACACAACACAAGGTCGAATTGTCTATTCAAATTAATTTCACGACAATCTCCACAAATAAAGATAGAGTCATCATTATGAAATATTTGTTTTGCTTTTTCTATATTCGATTTACTAAAATCAATGCCCTTTAATAATTGAAAACCTTTTTTTTTAAGTTCTGTAAGATGTCTACCGAAACCACAACCAAAATCTACAACCTCTGCTGTGCTATTTAAATTGACAATACTTAAAATGAAATCAATCTCATGTTTTGAATACTTTGTCCATGAGTGGCTTTGCATTTCCATTCTTGAATAAGCTTCTTTAACTATTGCATCTGAGTAACTTAACTTTTTGTCAATTTGGTCTTTTGTTAGTTGTAAAGTATCTTGGTCTTTGAATGTAAATGCTATCCATTCAGAGCCTTCATTTATAGGTCCTAAAGTCCATTCGTCATTATAGGCATAAAATAGACTATTCATATTGCTTTGGTCTACATAAAATTTATTGAAAACATTACTCTGTTTTTTGTCTATTAGTATATTTTCAGCTTCAACAAAACTAATATCATTGGCAAGCTCATAAACAATTTCTTTTCTCGAATTAATTTCACTTGGCATTGCTTTACGAACTGTAACGGATTCTAATGTTTTTACTGTTAGAGGATTTGATGTTGCTAGCCCCCAAGCATAATCATTTGAAAAACCCCAAACCGAATGAAGTAATTTTGAACCGATTGAATTATGCCTATAGTCAGAATGCACAACCAATTGAATTACCCAAGATGCCATGCCTTGAGTAGTTGTTTTTCTTAGGAAGTATGCATGCCCAACTAATAGATTGTCATCAAAAGCGAAAGAAACAAAATAGTTCAATTTCTCCTTTAGATTTTCATAGTATTTCTTCCCTAATCTTATTTGTCTTCCTTTTTTCTCTATAGAAGCACTATTTCCATATAAGCCATAATGGTTGCTAAAAAGAAATGATGATTGTTCAGTTTCTGAATCTGTTAAATCCTTACACGATTTAGTATAGTATCTTAAATTCTCTAAATTCATATGATCTGCAAGCATAGCACACAACATAATATAGACGCAACCATTGCGCCTATACCCCAAATATACCTAATAATTTCATAGGAGGTCATGCAAATTTTTTCCCAAAATGGGTGACTGCTAAACAGACATAGCGTTTTCAGCGTAAAATCGCCCATTTTGCTATCATTTTGGAGTTGCAAAAATGTAGCTTCAGCTGAAGGTTTGGAAAAAATGCTATCAAAATCATTGTCCAGGGACAAAATTTCTTCAAGTCCGGACACGGATTTGCTATCAAAAATCAAAAGGCTGCACCCAGTGAAATGGGGCAGCCTTTGGGGGGGGGTAAGACGAGGGTTTTACTTCTTTTTAGCAGCGGCGAGACGGCTAAATAAGATTATTGGAATTACTACGCCCAGTATTATTGCCCCCAGTAGGATGAGAGCGAATGTTTTGGCATATCGCCTTAGGGGGCGTAGAAAAATGGAAACAATCAGTAAAACCGCACTTACGGCCCCAGCACCGATGCTACTGTTCCATAGTTTGGCGATAACATACTCTTTTCTAATGCTTTTGGGGTTGACAATATCATCGGAGCTAGTAGCAGGGGGTGACAACCCATTGGCAGAATCAGCCATGTTGACATAAATTTAAAAGTGAAAGGATAATATAAACTAAACACACCCCTTTGGGTGCAAAGAGGGTCAAGCGAAAGTCTTCTAACAAACCTCCCCACCATTGGCAGGGAGGTTATGTACTACCCAAAAAAATAAAACCGAACAATGAGAAACCTATCCCTCAGGCGAAGGATAGATTTACTTTTTGATAGCAAAAAAACAAACAAAGACGCCCTAAACCTCGTGAGCCACTTCCCCAAATGGCTGCACAATGGCGGCATTGGACAAGGAATACAAGACAAAAAATTCATTCAATCGTGGGCCTTTATGGGCAGGTTTAACCAAATGCGTTGCTTTGGTGTGTTGCAGCTCGGAAAGCAGCTTTGGAGGGCATTTTTTGTAAAAAAAACCACAAGGTAAACGGAAGAAAAAGATAGTTACTGGTAGATACAGGCGACAGAATATGGTTTGCTCATGTATATGCTGCTAACCCAGTCGACGGGAGGGCTGCTTTAAGTTTTTCGGCTGATATTCTATGTCAAGATGAGCGTTTGAAAAAGATTTTATGGCGATCAGGCATAGAATGGCATTTTGGGCGATAAAATCAGAAAATTAGGTTTTGAATTTGAAAAGGCATCTCGGCCCGAATCAACCACGGGTTTTGTTCCAGTAGCCAAGAGATGGGTAGTGGAAAGAACGATTATCTGAACCAATTTTTTCAGAACAATCGTTAAGGATTATGAATATACCACATCATATTGAGTCGCTTGGCTGATTTTAGCAAACATTCAATTGGTGTGACAACGAAATAAACTTATTGCACCAATTTAATTCTAAAGCATATTCTAAAAACAAGAACTATTCCTTTGCTATAGAAATTACAGGTTTTTGTAAATACAAAACAAGTGAATGTGAATTAAATGAATCCAGCCCGCTAAAAACTTGGACACAAATTAAGATATACTTACTTAATTTG
>VFQN01006151.1_pt1 | contig 14026 bp, 12 predicted proteins | sample 3512371 | NCBI WGS metagenome assembly VFQN01 (sample SAMN10412370, study PRJNA504923) | tailings metagenome | isolation source: Replicate 2 from Balatoc abandoned mine | place: Philippines: Itogon, Benguet | collected 2017-08-28
TGGGCGCGCTGACGCTCTACCTCGACTTCGTCAACATGTTCACCTTCCTGCTCAACCTGTTGGGCAGCCGCGAATAAGCGGACGAACGACGAACGATTAATGGAGCCCGGCGGAGCGATTCGCCGGGCTCTTTCTTTTTGGGGGAGGCCGAATGATCTTTCTGCGCGCGATGCTGGCTGGAGCGGCGCTCGCCGCCGCCTCGGTGCCGGCTTACGGCTGCGAAGTCGGCCTGAGCCCCGATCGCGAAGAAATGAAACGGCTCGCCGAATATGTTTTTGCGCAGGACGCAAAGGAGGCGATCGATAATCTGATCGTCTGTTTCGCCAATCCCGATCCGGCGATCAGGGACGAGGCGGCCTTTACGCTATGGTCCGAGGGGTTCCGCGGCAAGCATGTAGCGCCGGACCTGATGCGCTATGCGGCGCAGCGCTTGTCCGCGATCCTTGCAAGCGCCGACGATGCGGCGGGCTTTCAGAAACCTTTCGCGGCGCTGGCGCTCTCCGAAGTCGCGCGCGCCGACCGGATCGAGGCCTATCTGACCGACGCCGAACTGCACGCGCTTGCCCGGACCGGCGCGACCTATCTTCGCGGGGTGACCGATTATCGCGGCTTCGTGCCCGGCGAGGGCTGGCGGCATGGCGTGGCGCATGGATCGGACCTCGCGCTCCAGCTCGCGCTAAACCCGCGACTGACGCGGCCTGATGCCGAGCTGCTGCTCGGCGCGATCGCGTCGCAGGTCGCTCCGGCGGCGTCGCCTTATTACCATCATGGCGAATCGGCACGGCTCGCGCGGCCGGTGCTCTTTCTCGCTAAACGCACCGACATCGACGACCCGGCCTGGGCGGCGTGGTTCAAGGCGCTGCATCCTGATACGAGTGCGCGCTGGAAGGATGCTTATGCTGGCGACGCCGGGCTCGCGGCGGTCCACAATGTCACCGCCTTCGCCAACGCAATTTATGTCAGTGCGGCCGAGACGCAGGACCCGCAGATCAAGCGCCTCGCCCCGCTGGCAGTCGAGCTGCTGAAGGCGCTGCCCTAGGCGGGGCTCGCCGCCTGCATCTCGGCGATCAGCGCATTGTCGATCGCCTTCGCTGCCTTGTATCCCGCGCGCTCGCGCAAGCCCGCGGCATAGGCTTCGAACGCCGGGCGCGACGGGATCGTCCCGAACTGCAGCCCCCAGTCGACCTGGCTGCCGACATAGACGTCGGCGGCGGTGAAGCTGTCGCCCGCGACAAAGCTCTTGCCCGCGACGGCGCTTTCGAGCGCATCGAGCGCATGATCGAGCGTCCCGAAACCCGCCGAGCGCTGCTGGTCGGCGTCGGGATCGATTCCGAAATGTTTGGCGGTGATCGCCTGCTCGACCGGCCCCGCAGCGAAGAACATCCAGCGATAATAGTCGGCGCGGTCGGCCGCCGCGGGCGCGAGTCCTGCTGCCGGAAACGCATCGGCCAGATAGGCGCAGATTGCGGCGCATTCGGTGATGACCTTGCCGTTGTGGACGATCGCCGGAACCTTGCCCATCGGGTTGATCGCCAGATAGGCGTCGTCCTTCATCGAGGTGCCGTAGCCGAGGATATTCGTCTCATAAGGTGCGCCGACCTCTTCGAGCATCCAGCGGACGATCTGCCCGCGCGACATGGGGTTGGTATAGAAAATCAGGTCGTCGGCCATCGCGTCTCTCCTTGGGGGCTGTGAGTCGAATGCGAACATATCAGGAACGATATGCTCCTGCCAGTGGACTTGTTTTGTCATGCCAGCGGGCTAAGGCAAGGTGATGAGCGACGAACGCATCTGGACCGCCGCCGTGCTGGTGATCGGCGACGAGATTCTCTCGGGCCGCACGCAGGACAAGAATGTTTCGCAGATCGCGACCTGGCTCGACGTGCAGGGAATTCGCCTGCGCGAAGTGCGCATCGTTCCCGATGTCGAGGCGGAGATCGTCGATGCGCTGAACGCGATCCGCGCGCGCTACGACTATGTGTTCACCACCGGCGGGATCGGCCCGACGCATGACGACATCACTGTCGACGCGGTCGCGAAGGCGCTCGGCGTCGGCGTCGTCATCCACCCCGATGCCCGCGCGATCCTCGAACGCTATTACAGCGGGCGCGGCATCGAACTGACCGAGGCGCGGCTCCGCATGGCGCGCGTCCCCGATGGCGCCGACCTGATCCCGAACCGCATGTCGGGGGCGCCCGGCATCCGCCTCGGCAGTCTCTTCATCATGGCGGGCGTCCCGCACATCACCGCGGGGATGCTCGACGCGCTGACCGGCGAACTCGAAGGCGGCGCGCCGCTGATCGCGCATACGATCGGCTCCTGGTCGCCGGAAAGCGAGGTCGCCGACCTGCTCCGTCAGGGCGAGAAGGAGCATCCCGGCGTCGCGATCGGCAGCTATCCCTTCTTTCGCGACGGCAAGGTCGGCGCGAATTTCGTCGTTCGCTCGACCGACGGCGACGCGGTCGCGGCGTGCGTCGCAATGCTGACCGCGGGCCTCGAAACGCTCGGCTATGCGGTGACCGACGGCGGGATCTGAGCAGCGCGCGGCAGTCGCCGCAGCATTGCGATCGCCAGCAAGCCGAAGATCGCGGCGACGATGAACGCCGCGCCCGGGAAATGCACCGGCGCGGTCTTTGCCGTGAAATAAGCCATCGTTCCCGTCAGCAGCACCGGCGCGACGAGCTGCCCCAGCCCCATCGCCATCGCCGAAATTCCCTGCACCTCGCCTTGCGTTTCCGGCGTCGCGCGGCGCGACATCATCGCCATCAGCGAGGGCTGCACCGGCGCCTGCAACGCGACGGGGATCAGCAGCAGGAACGCGCCGAGCGTCGAGGTCGTGAAGGCATAACCGACATAGACCGCGACCGCGATCAGGATACCGAACGTCGCCGCGTCGCGCTCGCCGAAGCGCGCGACCGCGGGGCCGACCACGAAGGCCTGCCCGATCGCGATCGCGACCCCGACCGCGGCGAGGCTCGCGCCGATCATCCCCGGTGTCCAGCCGAGCTGTGCGATGCAATAGAAGCTCCACGTCATCGGATAGACAAGGCTTGCGATCTGCCACAGCACCAGCACCGTCGCGACGCCGCCCATGCCCGGCAGGCCGCGCATCGTCTTCAGCGCGCCGAGCGGATTGGCGCGGCGCCAGTCGAAGGCGCGGCGGCGTTCTTCGGGAAGCGTCTCGGGAAAGATGATCAGGCCATAGAGCATGTTCGCCGCCGCCAGGATCGCCGCCGCGACGAAGGGCGCGCGCGGGCTGACCTCGCCCAGAAAGCCGCCGATCGCCGGCCCGACGACGAAGCCGACCCCGAACGCCGCGCCGACGAAGCCGAAGTTGCGCGCCCGCTCTTCGGGCTTGGTTACATCGGCAATCGCCGCCTGCGCCGCCGCATAGCTGCCCCCGAAAATCCCCGAGATCGCGCGTGCGACGAACAGCCAGGGCAGGGTGTTCACGACGGCGAGCAGGATATAGTCGGCCGCCAGCCCGCCGAGCGACAACAGCAGCACGCGCCGCCGCCCGAAGCGGTCCGACAGATTGCCGAGCACCGGCGAGGCGAGGAAGGTCGCGACCGCCATCACCAGCCCGATCCACGCCCCGATCTCGATCGCGTGCGGCAGGTCGATCCTGCCGACCTCCATCACGAGTTGCGGCAGCACCGGCATGATGATGCCGAAGCCGATCGCGTCGATGAAGATGGTGACGACGATGAACGGTATCGTGCGCGCGGGCGTCACTTGTTATTTTCCCCGACTGTCATTAGCGGCACCGATCCCCCCTCTATGCGTTGCCGATAGATGAAACTCGAAATTTCCGCTTCCCTAAATTATCGCCTCCCCGAACCGGTCGACCTGATGCTGCAGATCGAGGCGGCGAACGGGCATGGGCAGCATGTCGAACAGACGTCGCTCGATCTGGGCAATCCCGACTATGTGGCGCGCGTCCCGGCCGACGGCGGGACCTGCGAGCCGATCTGGCTGCACGGCTCGGGGGTGTTGCGCGTCGACTATCGCGCGCAGGTCGTGATCGATCGCCCCGCGGTCGATATCCGCACGCTTGCCGAGGTGCCGCTCCACCGGCTGCCCGCCGCGGCGGTCCCTTATCTCAACGAATCGCGCTATTGCCCGTCGAACAAGTTTCACGCTTTCGTCGATCGACGCTTCGGCGAGCTGCAGGGGGGTGAAAAGATCGCCCGAATGCGCGACTGGATCGAAAGCCGTTTCACCTATGTGGCAGGAACGAGCACCGTCGAGACCGGCGCACTGGACAGCTTTGTCGAGCGCCGCGGCGTATGCCGCGACTATGCGCATGTGATGATCGCGCTCGCGCGCGCCGCGCATATCCCGGCGCGCATGGCGAGCGTTTATGCTCCGAGCGTGAAGCCGCAGGACTTTCATGCGATTGCCGAAGTCTATCTGGACGGCGACTGGCATATGGTCGACGCAACGGGAATGACGAAACCCACCGAAACCGCACGTGTCTGTGTCGGTCGCGACGCCGCAGATATCGCCTTCCTCACCGCATATCGCGAGATTCGGCTGATCGATCAGACGGTGAAGGTGGAGCGGATTTCCGAAGCGTAAATCCGGCGCGGCAAAGCCACGCCGTCAGTCCTCGCTGCGAAAGTCTGGAGCGGGTGAAGGGAATCGAACCCTCGTCGTAAGCTTGGGAAGCTTCTGCTCTACCATTGAGCTACACCCGCGCGGTTTCCGGCCTTTGCCGTTTCGCGCGGCGCCGGTCAATCCTTCGCGCCATCGCAGCTCTCACAAAAAGCAGCTTGTGAAGGCGGGCGCGGGGCAATAGCGGCTTTGGCACAAGATAAAGGGGAAGGATGCCGGTGTTCGACACGCTCAGCCTCGCCAGCCTGCCGGACGCCGACGAGGCGATTCGGCCCGCGATCCGCGCGATTGCCGACGAAGCCGCGGCTGCCGCCGGCACCGCCACGCGCGCACGGTCGTGGCAGGGCTATGACCCCGCCTTCAGTCGCCGCCTCGGCGAAGCGGGCTTTCTCGGGCTCACTCTGCCCAAGCGCTATGGCGGACACGAACGCGGGCCGTTCGCGCGCTTCGTCGTCGTCGAGGAATTGCTCGCCGTCGGCGCCCCGGTCGCGGCGCACTGGATCGCCGATCGGCAGAGCGCGCCTTTGATCCTCAATTTCGGCAACGAGGCGCAGCGCGAATTTTACCTGCCGCGCATCGCGAAGGGCGAGATCTTCTTCTGCATCGGCATGAGCGAGCCGGGCTCGGGTTCGGACTTGGCGAGCGTCCGGACACGGGCGGAGCGCACCGAAACCGGCTGGTGCGTCAACGGACAGAAGATCTGGACCTCGGGCGCGCCGCACTGCGACTATATGATCGCGCTGCTCCGCACGTCGGGCAGCGCCGAGGACCGCCACGCCGGCCTGTCGCAGCTGATCATCGACCTGAAAGCCCCCGGCGTCACGATCCGCCCGATCCGCGACCTGTCGGGCGACGCGCACTTCGCCGAGGTCTTCTTCGACAATGTCGACCTGCCCGCCGATTCGCTGATCGGCAACGAGGGCGAGGGCTGGAAACAGGTCACCGCCGAACTCGCCTTCGAGCGCAGCGGGCCCGAGCGCATCTATTCGAGCGTCGTGCTGCTCGACGCGTGGGTGCGGCATCTGCAGGCGGTCGGCCGCGACGATCCGGCGACGCTCGCGCTCGTCGGCGATTTCACCGCGCGGCTCGGCGTGCTCCGCGCGATGTCGATCGCCTGCACCGCACGCCTCGCGGCGGGCGAGAGCCCGGTGACCGAGGCCTCGCTCGTCAAGGACCTCGGCACCGCCTTCGAGCAGCAATTGCCGGTGACGATCGGCGACGACCTGGCGGCCCATCCCGACGAGCCGGTCGATGCCGAGCTTTATCGCACCCTGCTCTACGTCACCCATGTGGCGCCGAGCTTCTCGTTGCGTGGCGGGACGCGCGAAATCCTGCGCGGCATCATCGCGCGCGGAATGGGGCTACGCTGATGAGCGAATTTCTCGAACCCTTCGAACGGATGATCGAAGCGCTGGCGCCGCCCGCGACGGTGCGCGCGATCGAGGCTGGCGAGTCTGTCGACGCGCTGTGGAACGTCATCGCCGAATCGGGCTTCCTCGACGCACTGGTGCCCGAGGAGCGCGGCGGCGCGGGCCTGCCGCTCGCCGAGGTCGGCGCGCTTTGGCAGGCGCTCGGTCGTCACGCGGTGCCGCTACCCGTCGGCGAGACGATGATCGCGCGGGCGTTGCTGACAGAGGCGCCCGAGGGGCCGCTCGCGCTTGCCGTCGCAAGCGCGAGCGGAGAGGTCGTGGTGCCTTTCGGTCGGGTTGCGGACCACGTGCTTCTCGAAAAAGACGGCCAGCTCTATCTCGCCGCGGCCGACGGCGCGCCGACCGAGGTGTTCGGCAATACCTCGCTCCGTCTGAACCCCGTCCTTGGTGACGCCGTTGCCCCGGCCCCCGAAGGCGGCCTGCGCGCTATCGCCGCCATCCTCCGTGCCGCGCTGATCTCCGGCGCCGCCGACCGGCTCACGAGCATGACCGCCGCCTATGCCAATGAGCGCATCCAGTTCGGCAAGCCGATCGGCAAGCAGCAGGCGCTCCAGCAGCAGATGGCGGTCATGGCCGAGGATATGGTCGCGTGCCGCATCGCCGCGCAGCTCGGCTGCGCGGGCGGCCTACCGCCGAGCCTCGTCGCTGCCGCGACCGCCAAGTCGGTCACGAGCGCCGCCGCCGCGCGTCTCGCCGCGACCGCGCACGCGGTCCACGGCGCAATCGGGATCAGTGAGGAGTACGACCTCCAGCTCTACACCCGCCGTCTCCACGAGTGGCGCCTCGCCGACGGGTCGGAAACCTATTGGAACCGGCTGCTCGGAGCCGCGCGGCTCGCCGACGATCGCGGCTCGGTCGATTACGTCCGCGCAGCCTTCGCTTAGCGCGCCGATTCGAGGATCGTCTCCATCGCGACGAAGGTCGAGGTGCTCGCGACATGCGGCAGGCTCGAAATCTTTTCGCCGAGCACGATCCGGTAGCGCCTGATATCGGGCGTGCGGACCTTCAGCAGATAATCGAAGCTGCTCGCGATCATATGGCATTCTTCGACTTCGGGAATCTGCCGCACTGCGGTGTTGAACTGGCGTAGCGCTTCTTCGCGCGTGTCGGAGAGTTTCACCTCGGTAAAGGCGACATGATCCAGCCCGACCTTGGCGGGATCGACGATCGCGCGAAAGCCCGTGATCAGCCCGCTGTCGACCAGCCGCTTCACCCGCTGCTGGCAGGGCGTTTTCGACAGCCCGACCTGCGCCGCGAGATCGGTATAGGTGATCCGCCCATCGCGGCCGAGGATCGCGAGGATCTTGCGATCGAAGTCGTCCAGATCGACTAAGCTTGTGCCATTTTTCATGCGTTCAGACTAAGTTTTATATGAAATTTAGTCAAAACATATATTCACGGCGTGAAATCAGGTCAGATCGTCTAAGCTGAATATGCTATCAGCAGCGCCATGACCCAGCCCAACGACCGCGTCGCCCTGCGCGCCCTCGCCCGCCGCTCCGAAACCGATATCGTCGCCGATCTGCGCGCCGAGCTCGCTCGCTCGCCCGCGACCGTCGCGGCGACGACCCAGCGCGGGCTCGCACTGATCCGCAAGGCGAAGGCCGAGGGCGACCGCGAGACGCTCGTCGCACAGCTGATGAACCGTTACCGCCTCTCGACCGAAGAAGGCGTCGTGCTGATGTGCCTTGCCGAGGCGCTGCTTCGCGTTCCCGACAGCGCGACCGCCAACGCATTGATCCGCGACAAGATCGCCGGGCGCCACTGGAAGGACGGCGAGGACGAGGACAGCCCGCTGATCGTCGCGCTGTCGGCGCGCGGCCTTTCGCTCGGGTCGGCGACGCTGATGCTCGGCGCGATGGGCAGCAAGGCGAACCCGCTCACCCTGCTCAAGTCGATGATCCGCCGCTCGGGCGAGCCGGTGATCCGCCAGGCGGCGCTCGCGGCGATGAAGCTGCTCGGCCAGCAGTTCGTGATGGGCGAGACGATCGACGCCGCGGTCAAGCGCGCCGACAAGGAGAAGAGCGAACTCGCGAGCTTCGACATGCTCGGCGAGGCTGCGCGCACCGCCGAAGACGCACGCCGCTATTACGACAGCTATGCCAATGCCATCGCGCGGATCGGCAAGAAGGCGAAGGCCGGCGACCCGCACGCTAACCACGGCATCTCGATCAAACTGTCGGCGCTCCACCCGCGCTACGAATATCTCCAGGCCGATCGCGTCCGGCAGGAACTGATCCCCAGCGTCATCACCCTCGCCCGCGCGGCGCGCGACGTGAACATCCCGCTGATGATCGACGCTGAGGAAAGCGACCGCCTCGAACCGCATATGGATGTGTTCGCGGCGCTCATCGACGCCGGCATCGCCGACGGCTGGACCGGGCTCGGCATCGTAATCCAGGCCTATCAGAAGCGCGCGCCGGAGGCGATCCGCTGGGTCGCCGAGCAGGCGCGCGCGCGCGGCGTCAAACTGTCGATGCGCCTCGTCAAAGGCGCCTATTGGGACACCGAGATCAAGCGCGCGCAGACGATGGGGCTCGGCGACTTCCCGGTCTTCACCGCCAAGAACCACACCGATCTCAACTATATGCATTGCGCCGAGATCCTCCGCGGCGCGCAGGATTGCATCTTCCCGGCCTTTGCCAGCCACAATGCGATGACGCTCGCCTTCGTTACCGAGCTGTTTGCTGGCGCCGATTACGAGCTGCAGCGCCTCCACGGCATGGGCGAGGGCGCGCACGACGCGATCATGGCGCTTTATCCGCCGCCGCGGCCGGTGCGCGTCTATGCGCCCGTCGGCACGCATCGCGATCTGCTCGCCTATCTGGTCCGCCGCCTGCTCGAAAATGGCGCGAACTCCAGCTTCGTGCACCAGTTCTCCGATCCCGACGTCACCCCCGAACAGCTCGCGGTCGATCCGCGCAGCATCGCGAGCACACCGTCGGCCATCGTCACCGGTATCGGCCTCTTCGACCCCGTCCGCCGCAACTCGCGCGGCTATGACCTTGGCGAGCCCGGTGTTCCCGAAGCACTAACCGCTGCGATCGCCAAGGCGCGCCAGAGCAACCATGTCGCCGCGCCGATCGTCGGCGGCGTGGCGCAGAGCGGCACTGCCGAACCCGTCCGTAACCCCGCCACGGGCGCCGTAGTCGGGCGGGTGATCGAGGCCGATCGCGAAACCGTCGAGGCCGCCGTTGCCGCCGCGCGCGAGGCGCACGGCGACTGGAGCCTCGCCGGCGGCAGCTTCCGCGCCGAACGCCTCGAACGCGCCGCCGACTTGCTCGAGGAACGCGATGCGCTCTTCCTCGGCCTTGCGATCGACGAAGCCGGCAAGACGCTCGTCGACGCGGTCGCCGAGGTCCGCGAAGCGGTCGATTTCCTCCGCTACTATGCGGCGCAGGCACGCGCCGACTTCACCTACCCCGTCGCACTCCCCGGCCCGACGGGCGAGCGCAACGAGCTGATCCTCGAGGGCAAGGGCGTCTTCGTCGCGATCAGCCCGTGGAACTTCCCGCTCGCGATCTTCCTGGGGCAGGTCTCGGCCGCGCTCGCCGCGGGCAACAGCGTGCTTGCCAAGCCCGCCGAGCAGACCCCGCTCATCGCCCACGCTGCCGTCGAGCTGCTGCTCGAGGCCGGCGTGCCCGGCGACGTCCTCCACTATCTCCCCGGTCGCGGCGAGACCGTCGGGGCGGCGCTCACCGGCCATGACGACATCATCGGCGTCGCCTTCACCGGATCGACCGAGGTCGCGCGGATGATCAACCGCAGCCTCGCCGGACGCGACGGCCCGATCGCGACGCTGATCGCCGAAACCGGCGGCGCCAACGCGATGATCGTCGATTCGACCGCGCTCCCCGAACAGGTCGCGCGCGACGCCGTCGCCTCGGCCTTCCAGTCGGCGGGCCAGCGCTGCTCGGCGCTCCGTCTGCTCTGCGTGCAGGAAGATGTCGCCGACACGATGATCGAGATGGTCGCGGGCGCGATGGCCGAGCTCAACGTGGGGGACCCGTCGATCCTGTCGACCGACGTCGGCCCGATCATCGACGACGAAGCGCGGGCGAATATCGCCGCCTATGTCGCCGAAGCGCGCGCTGCGGGCCGCGTGATCGCCGAAGCGGGTCGCACGAACCTGCCCGCGGATGGTCATTTCGTGCCCCCCGTCGCGATCCGCCTCGACCATGTGACCGACCTCAAGCGCGAGATTTTTGGTCCCGTGCTGCATGTCGCGACATGGAAGGGCGGCGAACTCGATCAGCTGATCGATGCTATCAACGCTTCGGGCTATGGCCTGACGCTAGGGGTTCACACCCGCATCGACGGCGTGGCTGCCCACATTGCGGCGCGCGCGCAGGTCGGCAACGTCTATGTGAACCGCAACCAGATCGGCGCGATCGTCGGCTCGCAGCCGTTCGGCGGCCGCGGCCTGTCAGGCACCGGCCCGAAGGCCGGTGGCCCCCACTATCTCCACCGCTTCGCCGAGGAAAAGTCGATCAGCACCGACATCACCGCGGCGGGCGGCAATGCGGCGTTGATGGCGGGTTAATTAGCCTTCCGGATCGACATGGCGACATTGCGCGCGGTGCGCATCTTGCCGGCGACCCCGCCGCCCTTGCCGGGGTCGTCATAGGTGTAGACCGCGACCGCCTTGTCCGCGACGCTGGTGATACAGCCGCCGAGGATGATCGGATAGGAAACGCCGCCGCCGGTGACGTTCAGCGATCCGCCGAGGTACGCGCAGTCGGCGTCGGTGCCGCGCGGTGCGATCTCGCCCTGGATATCGACCGGGGTCGCCAGCGCGTCGGACAGGCCCTTCGATGCGGTCGCATTGGCGCGTTCGCCTGCGGCGTTCGACTGCCATTCGGCCGTGCCGAACTGCGCCTTGAGCGAGCCGATCAGATCGGAGCGCGCGATTTTCGCCGTCAGCGCGGTCTTTGGCGTCTTGATCAGCATATAATCATTGCCGGGACCATTCGCTTGGCCCGCGTGGTCGCAGCGGATCAGCGTCGCCAAGGTCACATTTTCGGTGTCGCCCTTCGCCAGCGTGTCGGCGATCAGCTTGTCGCGGTCGACCGGTATGCAATAGCCGGCGGGCAGCGGCGCGGTCAGGGTCACGTCATGGACGGTGAAGGTCACCGATTCGGCGGCCTGTGCCGACATCGGCAGCATGGCGGCCCCCGCCGCGATCAAAATCCGTTTCATCCTCAATCCCCCTTAAAATCCCTCAAGCCCCCGGCACGCCCAGCATCTGCGCCTGTGCCTTCAATCGTCCCGCCGCGTCCGGATTGGCGGCGATCCCGTCCTTCAGCGCCTGCGCGGCTTTCGACGTTTCGCCCAGCGTCATGCGGCTGCGCATCAGCATGATCCAGCGGTCGACGTCCTTGGGATTGGCCTTCAGCTTGGCTTCCAGCCCGCTCACCATGCCCTCGATCATCTGGTCCTGTTGGCCCTTGGGCAGCTGCGACGCCGCTTCCATCTCGGCGCGGCTGGGCCCCGGGATCGCGCGCGCGGCGACGGGCATCTCGTCGGGCGTCAGCGGCCGTGCCTGCGTGCTGCCGAGGCGCGCGGCGACGTCGATCTTGTGGATCGCGCCGACCTGTTCGATCGTGCGGCGGAGGTCGGCCTCCCACGGCGCGCCCTGCGGTGTGTCGGCGAGCAGCGCGAACCAGTCCTCGATCGCGCCCTTGTGGTCGCCGCCGATGTCTTTCTTCACCGCCATGAAATAGCGCGCGCGCGGATCTTTCGCGTCGAGCGCGATCGCCTTGGTAAAGGCTTCGAGCGCCTTGGGCGGCATCGGATCGCGGTCGCTGGCCATCACGCGCGCTTCGCCGAGCGCCGACCAGAGGCCTGCCGACTCGGGCGAAAGCGCGACGGCTTTTTCGTAAGCGGCGGTCGCGGCGGCAAAATCCCCGAGATCGAATCGCGCCGCACCGAGCGCGGTCCACGCCTCGGCGCTGCTCGGTTCGGCCTTCACCCGCGCCTCGAGCGCGGCGAGCTGATCGCCCGGTGCCGCAGGCGTCCCGGCGGCTACTTCGGTGCCGGAATTCGCTGAATCCCGCCAGATTGCGTATCCGATCGCTCCCGCCAGCAGGACGAACGCCGCGATCAGTATCGCGCGGTTGGTCGCCGACATCCCCCCGGCCATCTTGTTGCTCTCGCTCATCTTTGTCCCTCTTGGACGGGGCCAAGAAATTGCCCAGCCGTCTTGCCTTTGCGTCGCGATGGTGTAGCCTTTGTCGGGCAAGGTCGGTCAACGATAAAATCGTCAGTGGGTCGCATCGATTTTCCCAGGCAATAGGGGAGGGGTGCATGGCAGTATCGGATCACGTCGATTTTTCGACGTTTATGGAGGGCGTAAAGCGGCGCAACCCGGGGCAGCCCGAGTTCGTCCAGGCAGTGCAGGAGGTGTCGGAAGACATCTTCGATTTCATTGCCGACAAGGAACAATATCACGCGCAGCAGATTCTGCGCCGCATCGCCGAACCCGACCGGGTCGTATCCTTCCGCGTGTGCTGGGAGGACGACAACGGCAATATTCGCGTGCAACGCGGCTGGCGCGTCCAGAACAACAATGCCATCGGCCCGTACAAGGGCGGCATCCGTTTCCACCCCAGCGTGACTGAAAGCGTGCTGAAGTTTCTCGCTTTCGAGCAGACCTTCAAGAATGCGCTCACCGGCCTGCCGATGGGCGGCGGCAAGGGCGGGTCGAATTTCAATCCCAAGGGCAAGAGCGTGCGCGAGATCATGCGCTTCTGCCAGAGCTTCATGACCGAACTCTATCGCCACATCGGCGCCGACATCGACGTGCCGGCGGGCGACATCGGCGTCGGCGGGCGCGAAATCGGCTTCATGTTCGGCCAGTACAAGCGCATCACCAACAACTTTACCGGCGTGCTGACCGGCAAGGGCCTCGAATGGGGCGGCTCGCTGATCCGCACCGAGGCGACGGGCTATGGCGCGGTCTATTTCCTCGCGAATATGCTCGCGGCGAAGGGGCAGGATCTGGTCGGCAAGACCGCGGTCATCTCGGGTTCGGGCAATGTCGCGACGCACGCCGCCGAAAAGATCGTCCAGCTCGGCGGCAAGGTGCTCACGCTTTCGGATTCGGGTGGCTTCATCCACGATCCCGACGGCATCACGCAGGAAAAGATCGACTGGGTGAAAGCGCACAAGACCCATCGTCGCGGCCGGATCGAGGAGTATTGCGACGAGTTCAAGGGCGCCAGCTTTACCGCTGGGAAGACGCCGTGGGGCGTCAAATGCGATGTCGCACTGCCGTGCGCGACGCAGAACGAATTGCTCGGCGACGACGCCAAGGCGCTGGTCGCCAACGGCTGTATCGCGGTCAGCGAGGGTGCCAACATGCCGACCAACCTCGAAGGCGTTCACGTCTTCAAGGATGCGAAGATCATGTTCGCGCCGGGCAAGGCGGCGAATGCCGGTGGCGTTGCGGTCTCGGGTCTTGAAATGAGCCAGAACAGCGGGCGCCGCAGCTGGAGCGAAAGCGAGCTGCAGCAGATGCTGAAGGACATCATGGACGGCATCCATACGAGCTGCCTGACCTATGGTGACCAAGGCAATGGCTACATCGATTATGTGAAGGGCGCGAACATCGCAGGCTTCAAGAAAGTGGCCGACGCGATGCTGGCGTTCGGGGTGGTGTAAGTTACGGTCTAGGCGCAAAAGCGTCAGGCGGGAAAAGGGGACACATGGGATGACGACCGACGCGATACGTGGGCGCGGCGAGCGACCGTGGGCGGCCATAGCGGCGTTCGCGGCGCTATTGCTGTCGCTCGCGATCGCCGCGATCGTCGCCGCTCCCCCCGCCCGATCGCAGGGCGGCGAGGCCGGACGCTTTACCGGCGTCGCCTCCTGTGCGGGATCGACCTGTCACGGCCGGATGGAGGGCGACGGCACCGTCGTTCTGCAGGACGAGCTGATGAAATGGCAGGAGCCCTCGACCCCCGGCGGCGCGCACAGCC
>VFQN01006152.1_pt1 | contig 14025 bp, 21 predicted proteins | sample 3512371 | NCBI WGS metagenome assembly VFQN01 (sample SAMN10412370, study PRJNA504923) | tailings metagenome | isolation source: Replicate 2 from Balatoc abandoned mine | place: Philippines: Itogon, Benguet | collected 2017-08-28
AAGCTGCATGTGTGTACTCACTGTGGGCCCACTCTGACACCACCTTGCCACTCTGGTGTCCTCCCCCAAGCCAAGTCACTGCTGGGCCAAGCTGGAGCACATTTCCTCGCCCTGCAGGGCAGCAGCACATAGCAGTCATACGCATACACTCATACAAGGCTTCCCCTGCAGCTACCAAGTGGATGGCCCCTGCCCCACCATGCTCACTCACAGTGCCAAGTGCCCAGGAAAGCCCATGTGCAAAGGATAAAGGAGATTCGGCTTTATAGTAATATAGAATACAGCCAAGTAAAAGACGCCCAGTCCTCTCTGTCGGACTTCCGAGTGGGCCGAGCGAGCAAAAACTTTCTGAAAAGCGCTCGGAATCGCAGCAGAGCGCGCACTAAAGTAAGCAAACAAGCGTAGTATCAAGTGATGAGCTGTGTTTCAGGCTCGAGAGCTCCTGGGACACAGTATCGTGCGGCCAGCTTGCTTCCCGGCTTTCCTGTGCGGAGCCTTGGCAACAAGCGCACTTTCGTCAATCTTCTTACTTGGTTGCTCGGTACTTGTTTTTACTTTGTCAGGAGGGCCCAGACCGCATGCTCGCATGGCTATTGAGGGAACGCCCTGCATGCTGCGGGGCGCTAAAAGGCACGTAGAGCGACGAACACACCGCCGAAAACCAACAGCCTTAGGCATGTACAGTAGTGCAATTGTAAACTTCGCTTTGTCAAGTGGCTGCAATAACACTGTCATTACATCGTTTTTTTCCCGCGCGAGACTCTCAACACCTTCCAGGCCGTTGGACGCGCACTAACTTGTAGCATTCCAGAGCGCTGTGCGTACATTGAACCTTTACAAAAGCTTCCGCTTCAGGCTGCCTTCATGGCGCCATTCGCCCAGGCTTTTCTACGACCAGTTTGTCCATCGACACTGTTTGGGTGTTCAAAGCACTTGGTGGATATCAGTGCAAACTTCTCCATGAACTGATATACGCCAGGGTCAGTTGTGACGGCCAAAATGCGGTCATCCGGTCAGCGCCACGCTTGGACGGACGCCCTGGTTGCACCCCTTCCCTGCCTGGTCCGCCTGGGGCCTCCCGACTTGCAGAAGGTGGCAGATGCTGTGCCCTTCATGGTCCTGTCCTGCCTAAGTGCGCTGAGTGGCATGGTATTGCTGGTCACGGTTCCCCAGTTGGTTAGCAGGGGGGAGTGGGGCTGTGGGGGGTGGTGTAGGATGCCACCCAGGTGCTTCACTCGGTGGGTGCTTGAACTTGCTCTGCAGTAAGTTGGGAGGGGTACTTCCTAGCCAGGGTGGGCAGCATTAGTGTGGGTGCCTCCCATGCAGCAAGGCACTGCAGGAGGACGGGGCTGAGTGGGGAAGCAGGAATTCTCTGGGTGCCGGGTGTGTGCAGTGGATGATTTGGTAAGGCTCCTGTGTAGGTGCCCAGGTGCGTGTTGTCGTCCGTAAATGCTGTCCAGGTGACGGGAGCATAATGGGAAGCACATGGCTGGGTGAGGCTGGGGTATACCATCCTGCCCCTCGTCAAATATCGCTTTTTGGGCCGCCTGCACATGGTTTGAACAGCCTTGCTGTTGGTGTGGACGTTCACTTCCATCCATTGCTCACACGCTATGTGCCTCCGTTTGTGGGACCTGGCCGATGAGTGGGTCTGCCCCAGATGCAGGGGGGGCCCAGGGGTCTCACTGGGCGGGTGGTTTCCCTTTATGGGGGCTGGTCTCGGCTGTCTGTTTGCTCACCCACCTTACTCCTCTGTGTACGGTGTTGGTTGCGCTGACTCCTCCCCCAGGTACTTCATGATCAGGGCTTGTGAGGCCTGGTGTTTTTCGAGGAGTGTACTGTTGAGCATATCGTCAGGTGACCGGCACAGGTGGGCAGGGGAGTGGTGAGTCTTAATGTTCATGGTGTGGGGGGGCTGCCCAGTGGTGTCAAGGGCATGCACAATTCAGAGGTAGGATTAAGTGGTTAAGAGCAAAGGTGGGCCTAGATAAAAGGCTTTGGGGCTCCACCTGGCTTTGGAGTTGTGTTTCGGTTGAGGTGTGTGCCAGTGGTGGGGGACAAGTTCGTCATACAAGGGCGCTTGCAGGCACTAATGCCTTTCTGTGCCAGGTGACGTCCAGGTCCAAGAGGGGTCGCACTATAACGCAGGAGCCCATTAACTCATCTGTATCACTCCTGGTGCGTGCGGCCTCCAGGGTGCAGAGGATATTGCCGACCGCAGGGGCATACATACATGCCTCCCGCCTGTGTATGTTGTGCCTGGTGTACAGTGCATGGGGGGTGCACCCATATATAGCTAAGCAGCGGCCCAACAAGGTGGGCTTGATGCCCATCCACAGGCTAGTGCCTAACTACGGATTACTTGCTATGGTACTACTCCTGTGCAGCTTTTGCTTGTATGCTTTTGCTGCAGTCACGTGTCATTTCAGTGTCACGTGTCATTTCAGTTTATGCCAACCTTCAAGCCACCTGGCCCCCCTCAATGATGTGCAGGCTGCGCTAGCAGGTGGGGCTGTGTGAGGGAGGAGCTCCCTGCAACCGGACTTCATGGAGATCAGTGGGTTGGCCCGCAGCAAAAGCTCCATTGGCTGGCAGCAGCTGTTCCCTAGCGTCATGCCCCCTGGGGTGGCGTCCACATCCAATGGCACGGCAACCAAGGGGCACGTAGCTAACGTGGTCCATGGTGCCACCAGGGAGCGCTCTGTTCGTGCTGGTATGTTTTGGGCCATTTGATGCATGGATGTGCAAGGATGCAGCTCCAGGAGGCGGGGATGCCTGAGTTTCACACCGCCGCAACTGACGTTGATGACCTCTGGCCCACCATGGAGGTCCAAGTAAGGGTGTGGGCATGATGGTGGTGTTGATAGATGCAGCATTGCATCCAGTATCATGCTATGGGCTCAAGGAGAGGATTTGTGGCTTGTAGTGGGTAGCGGGGGTGCGAACCTTTTGGTTAAGGTGGCGGCTTAGCCCTACCCTTTGGATTAAGCGTGGTAGGGCCTGGACTCCTAATGACTGGACTGTGGGAACCAGCCTTGCAAGTAGGTTGGTGCAAACAGTCAGCATGGTATCTGCTTCCTAATGTGCTGTCCAGGGGAAGACCTTAGAGAGTGTGTTTGTGTACACTGTACCGCCACACTGGTGCCCAACCGCAGTGGCAGACCTCACGACTAATGGGGTGTTGTCGGCTGTCCTGTAATGTGTGCTGCCTAGGTCCAGCAGCCCACGCATTTGACACCTTTCTATTCTTGTACATGGGGATTCTACATGGGTACATGGGGATTGTGCGGGCTGGTAAGCAGGTCACAGCATGTAGTGGCACAGACCCATGTTGCAGTGGGCAACCGTGGAACAAGAGTGCATGCAAGCAGAAAACAGCAATCTTGCAGCTTGGGCACACACCAAGTCACCGCCGACGCCCTTCACAACGAGCCTCACTTTGCCGCCCTTCCAAGGAGACGTTTCACGCCTGCCGCAGTAGCATGTGTGTGGAGTGTGTGCACCTAACGTACCGGTACTGGTACTGTCCTTGCCCGAATCATCATAAGGTAGCACAAAACGTAGGAAATCAAAAGCTCTCAATGTTAGTAGAACACAGGCTAGTAGCATGGAGAAGGCAGTGTGGCGACTGCTGGCAGGGCTGCACAGCACAAGGGTTTCCAATGCTGGAGGAGGCAACAGGGGTAGGGTTGGCACGGACCCTAGATTTAGAATTCTAACGAGAATGTTTCTCATTAGAATTCTACTGTAGAACGTAGAACACTTTTAGCCGTTCTAACATGCAGATTCTAATGTACGGCTGGCCGGCCACGTGTGACGGTAGCCTAGAGCGCCTCTGGACCCCTGTTCCGCCTTGGACTCCACATGGGCGACAAGCCACACCCAGCTGTGACAAGGTGCACGTATAACTGGGGTGCCAGGCAGCCCTTTCATAGGGACGCTCCTCGGGTAGTTGACAGTTACGTGTGCTGAAGCCCTTCTAACCTTTCTAACATGAGAAACGGTAGAAACCGTAGATTCTCAATAGAATCTAAGGTAGTACAAAAACCGTTCTACGTTCTCAGCCAACCCTAAACAGGGGCATGGCCAGCAGCAGCAACAGGTTGATGGCCATGGCGGAGCACTGCAGGGTGTGCACACAAAGGATCTTTGGGGTGGGGATGGGGGCCTGGGGCCGTGGTAATTGTGATGGCCGTCCACTGGTGCAAGGCAGACCAGGGAGGCACCTCGCTGAACTGTGCCATGCTGCAACAGTTCACCTTGTGGGTGTGTGGGAGCACCTGTTGGCAAGGTGGTGTTGGCGGCAGGGAGGCTCAGGGCGGGGAGCTGTGTGGCCCCTGGGCCAGGACCGTTCAACCCAGCATGAGGGGACCCTGCACAGCTGGAGGGGGTGTGCATGGGGCTTCAGCAGCAGCAGCAGCAACAGGGCGAGCAGGTCGGGGTGTGGTGCCTCCGTGCAACACCTACCATCCCTGGTACCTGTGGTCTCTACCGCCGCTGTGGTGCACCGCACCCCCACCACCACCTCGGGGGCCATCCAGCAGGACACGGGCGGATGGTACGGCCCACCGTGCTCTGTGGGTAGCAGCAGCATGGGGCATAGGACAGTTGCGGACGTGCTGCCTGGGTCATGGCGGCGGGTGGCTGGGGTGGGGAGGGGGACGACGAGGTATAGTTTGGGGAGGCGTTCGTTCGGGGGCGTCTGGTGAAGCCAGTCAGTTGGCTCGTACATGCCTGGTATGTCGCAGGGGAGCTGAAAACAGTGTGCGTGACAGCGTGAGGGGTGTTGCGGAGGGTGTTTTGTTATAGGGAGTTATGCGCACGCTAATGGCTGCTAGTAGTGTGCTGCCATCTTGGACACCTAGGTGGCAGCAGCTGTACGAGGCAAAGACTGACTTGTTGGGAATGCCACTGCAAGTTGCGCGTTGCATCCAGGGGCATCCCCTGGTTGCATCCCACCCTGCCATGTGTTGACCTGAACGCGGTTTTGGCTGGTTGGTGCGCGTTTTGCCTGCAACGACCAGCCGTGGTGGCTGGTGGGGCTACACGCCCACAATGCTGCACAGGTGCTGAGCGTACGTACCGTACTATTGGTGCTCCCTATCCTGCTGTCTCGTAGATACACCATCGAGTACGGTAATTAACTGACTGCTGCTCAGGCCTCACGTCCACGAACAACACAGTCTTTACAAGAGCCGCTTGTCGCAGGGGTGGGCAGGGCAGAGCGGCACAGCCCTGTAGCGTCGTTAAATTGAGTCAGTGCAGTTCAGTGCATGTAGCGCTCTTTCCTCTGCTACCATCCCCAACTGGAACGCACTACCCAGCAGTGCGCATCTCAATCTCAAGACGTGGCACGACACTGTTGACACACCAAACGCTCTGCATGGCAGAGGGTATACGGAGCGGTGCGGGTAGGGGAGGACGAGGACCACACCAAATGAATACTCACAGTCCAGCCGTACTCGCTCGTGACTGAATGCATGTCAATCAGTTGTCGACCAACCGCGTGACACCCGCACACAACAAGGACTATAAAACATGAAAAGGATACATGGGAGATCATGCGTTTCAGCCAGCCGAACCAGTCCGAAGGTGAGGCTTGGCCTTTGGCGCTGCATCCCCACAGCCAGCAGTCTGCATCCAATTATGCTACGTGTAAACATCACATCTCTGTGCTTAGGGTTGAATCGACACACCTCTGTGCTTGGTCGGTGTGGTGCTGCATCTGCAAACAGCGTGATGCTGTCTGCCTGTCCAGACTTTGAGGCCAGCCGTCTTGCTGCACCGCCAGAACTCTGCTGCATGCCTTGCCACCTGCGTGGCACGCCAACCCCGACCCTCTTCCCCACCCAACACCTGCAGTCACGCCAGCCCGGCCAGCGGCCAGCTGCCAGCCCGCTGCCCACACCCTGGACCGCCCGGACCGCGCAAACCACAACAGCCAGCCTGTCCACGGGGCAAAGCGCCGCCAGTCCGCAGGTTGGCAACGGCCAGCCAGCCAGCAGGACCCTGCGGTGCTGCCAACACTAGGGAAGCAGCCCACCCAGCCCGCGTCTTCACTCCCCCTCCCTCTCTCACCGCTGCCGCAGCCACCCTCCAACCGTGGCAGGACCACCAGCAGCAGCAGCAGCACCCCGCCCAGCCGCCGCTGATGCAGCTGCCTGGCCCTGCACCTCTGGCAGCTGCCCTCGGTGCCCCGACCGCGTGCACCTCCCTTCATGGACTCCTTGGCCGAGCAACGTCCACGCCGCCAGCTGCGAAGGTGCAACATGTAGCGGCGTCGGGCACATCTCCTCCGCCGCCTGTCCGACGTGCGCCTGTCATGCCCCAACACCGGCCCCTCCTCGCAGCCCCGCGCCCGCCCATCCCCACCCCCACCTCCACCCCCGCCGCTGATACAGCCGCTGCTCCAGCCGCTCCTGCGGCTGCCGCGGTGGCGGCACCACACCAACACGCCGCCCAGGTGGTGCCACTGCCGTCCATGCTGTGCAACACGCAGCTGTCTCGCCTGTTGCATGCAGTGGCAGTGGACGACACCGCGGCCCAGCCAGCTGGTCGTCCTACTCGCCTACGTATGCGACGTGGTGGAGGGCCAGCAGCTGCCCGAGTTGTTGCCTGAGGCCCTGCTGTGCGCAGCAGAAGCACTGTTCGAGCGCAGCAGCTGCGGGAGTTGGCCTGGGAGGCGGCCCACTTCACGCAGAGCCCAGCTGCAGGCACAGAGAGTGGCGGCAGCGGCGGTGGTGACAGCGGTGGTGGTGGATGAGCAGGAGGAGGCAGTGGGGGTGGAGGAGGACGACTGGCGTGGGGCCGCCTGTTAGGAAAGGCTCGCCGGCTCCTGGCGCTGGTCATGAGAGGGCCACCACCCGTCACGGCCAAGCACGACGGCCAGCGCGTGGAGGTCCCCCAGCTGTGCCGCATTGAGCGCTGCCTCAACGCCGCACGCCCAATTTGGGGCAGCCACCGAAGACACACAGGCGCAGACGGCAGCGTCCGAGGAGGCCCGCCACCGTGCGGAATTGTGCGGGGCCCATGGCGGCGCCTGCAGCTGCTGCTGCTGACGCTGTGAGGGAGTAAGCTGCGGCAGTGGTGGCAGCTGGGGGGGCTGCAGCGGCGGCGGTGGAGGCAGCAGAGGAGGCGGCTACCAAGGCCGCCAACAGGCACAGGCGAGGCCCAGACGCGCAAAATCCAGGTGGGAGTCCCTGGTGGCAGGCAGGGTGGTACGGTGCGACACGTGGGTTAGCATGAGGAGCAGCTGCTCCAGGCAGCCAACCGCCAAAATCACGACGACCGCCCTAACATGGGCCGACATAGTCCGTTTGGCATGCCAAGCATACATGTATATCTGTATATCGCCGTGATCCCAGCTGACCACCCGTATAATGGCACCCCTGTCATACACCTGGCGTACAGAACAGCAGCTGATCTTTTGTAGGGCACCATGCACAACACGCCTAAACCCACTGCCCCGCCCAGCCCGCAGCCCCTTGAACCTCCCCGGACGCCCCTCGACAAAGCCCCGCTGTCAGAGACTTCAGTGTGAGGTCGTACGTACGGAGCTGCCCACAATCCTGCCGCAGCTGCTGCCCTTGGTTAATACACGCAGCCTGCACCTGGGGCTGGGAGACAGCGCCGCTGTGGCCCGCCTCCCCCGTGACCATGTCTGATGCCCCTGATGCGCAGCCGCACATCAAGCGGCCCTGCGGTGCGTGTGCAGATGTGCATGCTCGCTTCCGTTGTTCAATCCGCCCCCAGTCCCGCCCCACACTCCCACGCCCCCCTCAGACCCACCTGCCCCCGTACTGGTGCTGCTGGAGTATCAACAGAATTCCATCAGGCCGCCGGCGATGCCAGGGACGGGGCGTGCGGGGCTTGAGGCTGGGCTCGCGTTGCGGCGGACAACACCTGACGCGGGGGAGGTGGGAGGGGCAGGACGGTTGGAGGGAAAGCAGCGGCACCAGGTGGTTGTGAATTCGGTCCGCCAAGGCGCAAGCAGCAGCCGCGTGGCATCATGGCATGATGCAGCAGCGTATGACGCGCTGCAGGCACGGAGCTGGCTCCGCTCCTGCCGCAGCTACTGCTCTTGATTAATAACCGCAGCCTGCACGTGGGGCTGGGGCACGGCGCTGCCCCGGCCCGCCTCTACTGCTGAGCCCCAGGCGTGCTGCTGATGCACTTCCGCTCAAGTCAATTCGGCCTGTGCCGCTTTACTATCCGCTCATACAGCAGTGCAGCCGCCCAGCCCCACCCGCTGCCACAGGAAATGCCCGTCATGCCCACCCCATGCCCACCCCATGCCCCATGCCCCAGCACCATCTCCATCCCCCGCCTCACCCCTAGTCTCCTCACCAGAACCTTGAGCGCTGCCAAACGCACAGCAGCGCGCCGCCCGCCGTACGGTGGCAGGAGCAGAGGTGGTGGTGGCAGTGATGGCAGCAGAGGCCTGGCAGGGAGGGCAGAGCACGGGAGGGAGGGGCAACCACAGGGGGCGTCAAGGGACGGGTAAGAGAAAGGGCCCGCAGGCAGGAGCAGGTACGGGTACGGGACAGCTACATCAGCAGTGCAGCACTACCAGGCAACGTCACGACACTGCGCTGCATGTATGGCGGCAAGCAAGGCCCCTCCGCCAGCCGCTTTAGGCATAAGCGCCACCGCCCTACTCAGTAAAAATTCCCGGCACCAGGGGACCCACCACGGCGTGGCACACGTGGGCCCCGTCGTCCTGAAGCGGCTGTGGGCGTGGTGGCGGCGGTGGAGTCAGTCGCCACCTGCGGACCCTGGCGTCCAACCCCTACCATCTTCAACCCGTGGTATCAACCTGCCGGAAGGGGCCCCACCCGGCACCACACCTAGGGGCTAAGCCCTGGTTGGGCGCCCTCCTCCGCAGGCGGTAGGGGTGGACACCACCGAGGTCAGTGCGCCAGGACCGGAGCCAAGCGGGGGAGCGGAAGACTTCTGGCGGGGAGGAGGCGGGGAGGGGCTGCCTGTCAAGGCCGCCGTGGAGAGACACATGGACAGCAGGCATGGAGAATGTACAGCCGGGCGTGCATTGTTGGCTGCAGGCCCGCCCCCTTGCTCGGCGCGATGGCCCCACCTGGATGTACGAGGAAACAGCCACCCGGCACCACGGGCTTCCCCCCTGGGCATCGTTGCTTCCCCTGACCCTGCCTTCCCCTGCCGCCCACCCCTGCTTTACGTTCCTTTACCTTTGCCGCTGAGCGGTTCCAGGTTCCTCCTGAATGCGCCTGCAGCCAGGCCCACCTGCCCGAGGTGGCTGCCACGTACACCACGACCGCCTTCTCCTCCTGGGTGAATTCTACGACCCGCCTGAAGGGGCGGGGGCAGGGGGGGCGTGAGACGGGGACTGTTGCTGTGTTGAGGGGCCGTGAAGGCTGAGGCGTGCGTGCGGCACATGCATGCCGTACGGCAGCCACGTGTGCAGGGGGACACGTACGTAATTGACCGTAGCTGTGTCGTTATGTAAAGAACAAGCCTCCAGCACCTTCCCTCAGCCAGGAAACTTAACCGACGCCCTCATACGGCTGCACTCAACTGCACCGCCAGCACACCACCCGCACACCGCCACTCACCATGGTGGGCCCAGTGTGGCTCATGCAGCCAGTGCCGCAGCAGAGCGGATGGGCGCCAACGCCAACGCCCCGACCAGCACCCCTAGCGCGCCACAGCTGGCCCCAGTCGTCTGCAGCCCATCCTCGGGGGCGGGGGCCTGCAGGAGGAGGGCCAGGGCCAAGGGTGGGGAGGGACAGGTAGGTGAGGGCGGGAGTCGTCGTCGGCCCAAACCACAACGCCCGCCGCTGGGCCCAGATGCATAGAGTATTTGTTGCGCAAGCAGTAGCCGAGCCTCTTACATTTTCCAGCTCCCAGGCCCAACCAGCCGCACCAGCACCACCCACCACGAGCGCACCACACCACGTGCTAGAGCACGCCTGCCCCAATACCTGCGGCCATAGCGCCCACCCACCGCCACCCAAGCCCCACTCCAGCATGCCGAACGCTCTAAACACATGACTACGTGCACGTGCGGGAGGGTGTGCCCGCGCCAGGCTCCCCACGGGAATGGCCCAGCCTACGCCCTACGACCCCACGGTCCATAGAGTCCCACAAACACACACGTCCGCCCCTACCTCCAGGCTGCCGAACACATACGGTGTGTGCTCCACTAAGCGACAGGCAGGTGCGTCGCCCAAAAGGCCGCTGCCGCTGCCGAAGGACAACGAGGGCCTCGGGCTCTTCCCTCCACCCCATCGTGCGCCTCGCATCCTGCTGCTCATCCAATTGTGGATATCAATAGCGTTTCTGTTGCTCCTGCGGCGGGCCGCAGCAGGAGGCGCAGTCGCGACAGCAGGAGCGAGCGCGACGACGGAGCAGGCCCACTGCGGCTGCTGCCGCGGCAACAATGTTTTGTATGGCATTGCTTGTGGTCCTAGTAGCAGTAGGTGGCGTAGTAGTGCCTGGATGGCGGTGAAGGCTTGGCTTGAGGCGGGGCTCGCGGTATCACAGCTTGCTTGGCACGTGCGTAAGGGTATGCCGTAAGTAGAATAACGCAAAATGAATTTGCGTCAACGGGCGGCATCACAGTGCACAAGGCGATCGCGTCAGTTGCCGTGTGTCGACGAAGCGGTTGCAGGCACGGTTGCAGGCAGCCGACCTGGGCCAGCCACCTGAGCCTGGCGCCCTCCGCAGGCAGCACCCCCAGGTCATCGGCTTGCCATCTGTCCTGCCTTGCCCCACTGGAGCGCCGGGCTTGCCAATGGCGGACAGCAGGGCGCCGGCATGCAAGCAAAAGCAGTGCTGGTGCCGCACAGATGGTCCACACCCGGCCCTTGCTGTCCCCTGGCTCCTGGCCACTCCACCGCGGCTCGTTGCTTTCCCCAGTCAGCCCAGGCGCATCCCACCCAACCCCTCGGTTTCAACACAACAGTGCCATGCATGCAGGTACCGTACAAAGTGGTCGTCGCAGCCCATGCCGAGCTCATCGGGGCACCAACGCAGCCCCCAGGGGAGGCAGCTCCAAGTGCATGTTCGTGGCGTGGCATCAGGTGGCGTGCCGGTAGCGGCAGCTGGGAGCAAGGCCCCCACCGCCGCTGCCCAAGTCGCTCATCTGGCATGCAGTACGACACGGCAGTGCTGACGGCACAGCTGTTGGGGTACCGGTATGGGGACCGGGACCCCCCTCGCCTGCCGCAGCCACCACAGTTCACCCAGCAGGTAAGCACTATCGGCACTATCGGTAAGCCGTGTGCTTGAATTGGTCGCATAGCACGCATATACCGTACCATACCGGCACGACACATGTCAAGCAGTACGGTGCGCTTTAGCACACACGTGCACACCCCAGTATCTCGCCGTACATCAGCTCGCCGAGACGCTCTACATCAGCTCGCCGAGACGCTCTACATCAGCTCGCCGAGACGCTCTACTTCTGCCCAAGGCGACCAAGGACTCCTTCCCACACTCTAGCGCCGTCCCCCCGGCTTTGCCTTGTCATCTCGTCGCCTCTTTCGGTCTACATCTACTAGCGGCAGGTAAGCACTATCGGCACTATCGGTAAGCCGTGTGCTTGAATTGGTCGCATAGCACGCATATACCGTACCATACCGGCACGACACATGTCAAGCAGTACGGTGCGCTTCAGCACACACGTGCACACCCCCGTATATTCTAACTGAAATACAGCAATGCCCCCACCAAACATCACTTGCGCAGGACTGCCAAGCGCACCCGCAGGGCCAGAGGCCAATGCGTGGGCTTACGAACACACAAGTAACCCCGCCCCTCACCTCACCCCCCACCCCGCTCCCGAAAGCATCTCCCACCCATCCCGCCCCTAGCGCCCGCACCCCGGGCCTTGCACCTGTCCCGCTGGCCTCAGCTGTCGTGCACGCGGCGCCTGCGCACCATTTGCCACACCTCACTGCGTGCCCAAGCGGTGGCAAGCTACGATGCACCCCCTTGTGGTACGTACGGTACACGTCAGCCCCCCTTCCCCCCGACCAAATCGGCAATCCCATGTACTCAATGTCTTGATAGCATAAACAGACTGTACGGCAGTTTAGGGCTGCCCTGCTTTAAGAGTAGGACCGCTTAATATACGTGAGGCGCACGGCTCAATACAAGTGTCGAACCGCACTGCATGCATGTTGCAGTACCGGTACAGACATATACACATGCCCGCCCTTCACATGCCAGACGACCACCGCACCAGCACTCCTGCAGGACTGCAATACGCGTCCGCGCCATTGCACGCTGTGCCAAACCGCATTCGCTGGGAGCCCACTGCAACCGGCCGACACAAACCGACCCGCGCGTTGCCAACGTGTCACGTCATCAGTGAAGGATCTCGATCCGGCACCAAGATCCAGCACCTTTTGGCAGTACCGACAACGTGCATCAGGTACCACCCCCACGCATAATATTACCATGTTGCCAAGCCCACCCGCACCTCTAGTGCTCACCAACGCATTCCCAGGCATCCACGCGCACGCCAGTAAGGGAGCAGCGTCAGCCGGTGGACGAGCAAACGAAGCAGTGTGCACCCCCTCCAACCTCCCTGCCCACCTCAACTGCATTGTCGCCGACACACCCTCACGCAGGATTGGCTGGCGCACTGGAACGGCCCCACGCCCCAGGGGTATGCGCACACGGCTATGCACATCATACCTTCCCACCTAAACCCGTCCCTTCTTATTCTTGCTTCCAACGCCTTACACCAATACCAAAGTTCAACGACTGTCCATGCAAATGCCGATGCTCTCCATGCGTCTGACGGCATCCTATCCTAGCACTCATCACGTTTCTCGGTCCAGTCCCCACACGCCACGCTAGCTGCCGCTGCTGCTGCAGCGGCACAGAGTCCAGTCCTCGTCCGCCGCACCCTGCCGCTAGCCCACCAGCTCCAGTCCTGCTCCTAGCGTCCTGCTCCAAGCGTCCCGATCCTGCAGCAACACCTACCTAGCACAGCACACTTTACGGTTTTTCAATTTGCCATAGTGGCCGGCAGTAACATCGTCTCCTAGGCATAACCACCTGGGTAAACTACGAAAAGCACTCGACAGAGGGTGCAGGAAACTACAATGATGTTACTACTACGGCGGAGACCTGAGAATAGCGCCACTGGCGCTTAAGAGGGCGCTTAGCGCCCCATGCAGTACGGCTTAGTCAGCAAGAACTTGACTTCTCCCACCGCCCACGCCTTCTGCTAAGGGAGAAGCCAGCGTTTGCTGCCTCCGTCCGTCCATGTCCGTCATGTCCGGTACGTCCACGCACGCACACTGCCTCCACCTCGCACCTCGCCAAGCCCCCAAGCCACCTGCTGCCCCGTAGCCCCACCGCTCGCCAGGAGACTCGAACCCCAAACACGTGTCCATGTCGACACCGCGAGCCCTGACGCCACACCACACCTGACCACGGAGCGTAACTGCACCCCCACACCGGTGTGCGACAGTGTACGGCAACTTGCAACAGTGCGCCGTTAACCCTAACATACACGTGCCACGTGCACGTGCCTGCGACGAACCGGTCAAATTGCCACTCCAGCTCCAGACACTTACCACTACGAGCTTCAGGTTCACCAAACTACCGCAAAGAACGCCACCACGCGCTTTGCACCTCCAACCATGCCCCACAGGCTCCACCACGGTAAGCCCCACGTGCACCACACCCGCCCTCGCAAGCCAGCACGTACACTGCACTCCTAACATGCGTACTTACATACGGTTCAATACGTTGGTCAAGGGCAGGAGGAACAGCGACCGCTGGAGAAGGGCAGGCTGCCCTGCATGGTGCTCCGGAACCAGCCACGCCAGCCCAGGACGAACAGGCCGCCGCAGCACCTAGCAGTCGAAGGACGCAAATCCAATCAGCAAAAAGGGCATTAGCGAACAGGCCAAGTAGCACATGTTTGCATTCAGCAAGAAGGTCACCAGCCCGAGCTTCAGGTTCTCATACAAACCGCCGCAAAGCACGCCACCACGCGCTGTGCACCTCCCACCATGCCCCACAGGCTCC
>VFQN01006153.1_pt1 | contig 14025 bp, 17 predicted proteins | sample 3512371 | NCBI WGS metagenome assembly VFQN01 (sample SAMN10412370, study PRJNA504923) | tailings metagenome | isolation source: Replicate 2 from Balatoc abandoned mine | place: Philippines: Itogon, Benguet | collected 2017-08-28
TTTCGAATGCAATGAGCCAAGTCGCCAAAACGCGAGGAAGCTGCGGGAATCTACATGCATAGGTGTCTAGTGGGGCGGTTTAATGAGCAGTGAACCGATCCTGCAGGGCTCTACAGTCACTACAGACATGCCCTCATCGGAACGCAGGGTACCCCGTCTGCAATACATGCCCGGCTGGAAGAGCGTCCATGTCGCTCTCTAGCAATCTTAGGGTCCGCTTTCCTGCCCCCAGGTTGCAATAAACGCCGGCCCCGTCCACACCAAACCGTGTCAATTGCACCCTCGGCAGCAGCGTCTTTGGCGCAGGCAGCACCACCTCACCATCACACTTCATTGACCCCTGCACCGTACAGTTGCCGCCGTTCTGCCCAACCTACTATGCCCACGGAGACGTACACTTCGGGTCTTCACGCCATAACTGACATATACATCAAGCTGCATGGCGACAAGCACCCACGCACTACGGTAAGGCACATGCAAGCTACCCAGAAACCCTAGCCAGCGCTTGGGCACATCCTATGCTGCCAGTGTACGGAATGCAGCAAGTGACCGCGACCGTCAAGGCCGACATGTTTCCACGCACCTCAACACAGGTCTCCTAGTATGCCCTACTGTACATCCCCGGCCCGTTTAGCCGGAGTGCGTCACAGCCCAGCCCAGCCTAACTTCACCAACATCACCCCTACCAGCATCGCAAGGTACATAATAGTCAGGGAGCCCCGTGGGTCCTGGCCCCGTGGGTCCTGGACGAATAATAGCCGACAGTTACCATACGGTTCATGGCTGGCCAGTCACGTCCACGAACTGCATGCCGCCCATGAAGTTGCAACGCGCACGCAGCGTGGCTCCAGCATTCCGGAGCTCTACCACATCAAACCGCTACCGGGAACACAACCCCGTTTAAAAACGTGTGAAGCCCGGACACTCTAATGTTCAGGAACCCCTGAACGCATATCCACTTTGCGTGAACTTGTATCACTCGCCCCCGCACTCCGCCTTGTGGCCCTCGCGCCAGTGCGCCACCTGGCACCCCCGCCCGCAGTACCACGCCTCCCCGCACCTGCTGCACGCCTGCAGCGCCACCGCCGCCTCGCTGTCCCCCGCCAGGTTGGTGCACCGCCCCCACGAGCACCGCCGCAGCGGAAACGGCGGCTGACCCGCCTCTCCCCCCGCTCCCATCCGGTCCAACATGCCAATGCCCAGCTGCTGCTGCACGTCTGGCGCCTGGGACGCAACGCCAGGAGCCGGGACACCGCCGCCCCGCTCCCAGCTCTCCAGCAGCCGCACCAGCTCCTCCCCGCATGCGCCACCTCTATTCGGCAGCCCCCGCACCAGCCCCCTCGCCAACTTCGAGCTCCAGGTGCAGTGGGCGGGGCAGCCCTCGGCCGGGTGGCACGCCAGGGCCCGCCGTACCTCGCCCGGGGACCGGGTGGCCAGCAGCAAGCCGGCCGCCAGCAGCTGGTCCACCAGGCGTACGAACGTGGGCTCCGCGGCCTGGCACCCGGCATGCCCATTGGCCTCGAGGTATGCCAGCAGCCGCAGGCAGCCCGCCAGCACCTCCGCCCGCCCTGTCTCCTGCACCACCCTCCGCAGCTGAGCCCAGCCCTGCTGCTCCTCCTGCCCTCCCCTGTCCGCTGTGGTGTGCAGGGGCAGCCACGCCACGATCGCACTGGCGTACACGCACACCATCTTCCCCATCTTGAGCAGCTGTGCCCGCGCCTGCGCGGTTGGCGACATCGTCATCTTGGCCATCATGCAGAGCAACTGGGACAGAGCCGGCAGCCACTCGCACGCGGCAAGCACCGCCGTGCGCCGCAGCTGCCGCATCGGCCCGCCCTCCTCCCCTGCTGTCCCTGTCCCTGCCCCAGCCCCAGCCCCAGCCCTAGCCCCAGCCCCAGCCCCAGCCCCAGCCCCAGCAGGTAAGCCTGCCCCAACGGCTGCCTCAGCCGGCGCCCTGGGCCCTGACCCCGCCCTGGCGGCTGCCCCTGCTGCTGCTGCCGCGCCAGCCTCTGAGTCCGCCCCTGCCGCCACACCAGCACACCCTGAGCCCGTCTGCACCCACTCGTGCATGCGCAACAGGGGGAACACCGCGGCGAAGCCCCCAACCGCTCCCACTTTCATCCACTCGTTGTCCCAGTGCGCCACCTGGTGCGCCACCGCCGCCCGCAGCAGCTTGCTCGCGCTCGACACGAAGGCGGCCACCTCCACGGGCTTGCCGTACGTCAGGGTCCAGGCCACGTACTGGTGCGCACCCTGTTGGGCCATCAAGTCTGCTAGCAGCTGCATATGGGCTTTCCACGGGGCAGCGTCAGCGCTGCCGCTGCTGCTGCCCCCTGCGGGGCGGTGTGCCGCCCTCCGCACCAGGCGCTCCAAGCAGGGCAGCAGCCCGCCGGCCAGCGCAGCAGCGAGGTCGGGAGGCGGCTCCGCCGGCAGCATCCCTGCATGGCAGGTGACGTGGAGCAATGCACATGTCACCGTGCGGTGCATCAAAACGGCAGCTGTGCTGCGGTTGTTGGGCTTCATTAAAAAGCGTTGGAAAGGCTTGCACTTCGTGACAGGTCCTTGGTTGCTCTTGCGGACAATGATGTCGCAATGATCTCGCAATGAAGGACTGACCAGGTCACACGGCAAGCCCCGCCCGGTATATGCCGTACAGTGGCAACCCACCGTCCGCGGGCAGGGGGCCTAGCTTCAGTTGCAGCTCCCATGCCAGGGCCCGAAGGTCGTCTTCATCCACCCACTCCACCGCACTTGTCACCACCGCGCACGTCAGCCGCCACCCTTCGGCCTCCGCCGCCGCGCGCCTGGCCCCGTCCTCAGGCAGCCCCTCCGCGCGAACCCTGTACCACTGCAGCACGCACACAGACAGGAGGGCTGCTGTCGCTGCATCCATCGGCAGCAGCCCTGGCGGCAGCCCTCCGCCAACGGCTCCGCCACCGCTGCTGCCTGCACCGCTGCTGCTAGCCCCTGATCCGCCCCGCCGTACGTCGTCCTGCTGCGCCGTTGCCACCGCAGCGAAGCCCAGCCGGAGCAGCACGTCAAGCGCCGTACGGCTGTTGGGCGGGCGGTACATCATTGCATGGCCCAGGGCGCCAAACAGCATCCGCGGCCCGAGTGCCGAGCTGCTTCCTGGACCCCACAGCTGGGCAAAGCCGTCCCGGTTGCCCTCGACCCCGCCCACGCCCAGCCAGTGCTCCAGCACTTCCGCATCCGTCAACAGACTCCGCATGCCATACGACGAGCCGCCGTCTGCCGTACACAGCAGCTGCAGGGCCGCAGAGGTGGCCAGGTAGGAGGCACAGGGGCCGCCGAGCACAAGCGGACCAGATGTGCCAAGGCATGTGGCTGTGGCGTACATGTGTAGGAAGCAGGTGTAGAGCCTGCTGGGCTGCCCGCGGCGCCCGGCGACAAGCAGGTGCAGCAGCCCCCGTGCGAGGTGCTCTGTCAGCGCACTGTCAGCGAGGGCTTCCTGCAGCAGGAGCCGCAAGGAAGTCTGTACAGGCCTTGACCCGTCGCAGCCCGCTGATTGGCTGCCGCTACCGCCGCCGCCACCTCCGCTCCCGCTACCGCCGCTGCTACCGTTGCCCTGCAAGGCATTACCCTCTCCGTCGTCGGGAAGTCGCAAGAGCGTGTAGAAGACGGCCTGGTGTGCCAGTGTTGATACATCCAGCACGTACTGCAACGCGTGCAGGGGCCCTTCGGCCGGGGCGGCAGCGGGGGCGGCAGTCGAAGCTGCCGGTCCCCATGGTGCGGCCGCTGGCGCCGCCACGAGCCGCCCGCTCGCGTCAGGCCCTACCACGCCGGGGCTAGGGTCGAGGCCGGTGTTATCGTGCACCTGCACGCCCAGGCGGTCCACAGCCCTGGCCAGGCTGCGGCTGCACGCCTTGAGGGTGTGCGTTTGGAGCAGGGCCGACGCCAGGCGGTGCGACTGCGTCAGGGGCACCTTGCGCAGCATCAGCTGGAAGATGAGCGGTGCCAGCATACCCAGCTGCAGTAGGCAAGACACCAGGGTAGGCCGGGCTGCAGCCGCTGCAGCTGCCCGCCCCGGAGGCACGGTGCCCTGCAGCTGCTTGAGTGGCAGCCATGAGTCGAACCCCGGCCACCGCGCCGCGAGACCAGCAAGCTTGAGGACGTCGCAGACATAGTCGGGGGACAGCATCAGCACCTCGTCGTGTCTGTAAGCAGTTGTTCCAGCCGCTTAGACTGCAGCTCCAGGTCGCTTGTCAGCTGCTGCAACCTAGGGGTATGCAGCAGCCACGCGCCTTTTCCGCCGGTTCCTCGCAGCTCTGGGTCTGCCTCCAGAATGTTCACAGTCTCTCGGAGGGAGGAGGTGAGGCTGTATGGCCCAGGGTCTGAGGTCTGTGTTGTCGACGCCATTGCGCGCCGGAAGTCGGGAGCTCCGCACCAGCGTTAAGCCCAGGGCAACTGCCCCATGCGACACTCCGTTGTACCAATTTGAAAACGTTACTGGGTGATAATGTACAGTGGTGCGCAACGGCAAAGCAAAGGCGCTGGCAAGAACAAGGCGTCACGGTAGGTGTCGGAGGCACCAGAGCAATGATGCGACTAAATCATGCAAACGGGAACAAGTACCGTTCCTGAATTCCTGAGCAACTCGGTTGGGTCAGGTTCTGCATCCGTACAGAGTACAACAACGCATGTGGCTGGATGCGCGCTGCTGGACCGGTGGCCGGACCAGGCCGGACTGCACAACGGACGTCGAGGTGGAGGCGAGCGGGCGGGTATCCTCTGCACACCGCAGCGTGCTGGCGGCGAGCAGCCCCTACTTCGCTGCTGGCTCATCCAGGGCAACGGTGTACAGCAGGGCATGGGGCGTTGCCTTTCCTGGTGCGGTGCACGGTCCGCTGTTGGCGCCCTGAGTCAGGCGTGGCGCTGGAGACTGCAGTGGACGGGTTGGGGTAAGCTGCGGTCGCAACGGGGACAGGGGAGCCAACGGGGACAGGTGTGCGTACCAGAAGGCACCTTCTGGTACGTACCACAGTTGGGGGCTCTGTACCAGGGGAGCCCCCAACTGTGGTACACCCTGCTCTGTGCGGCATGTGAGGCTGCCAATGGTCCCCTGATGCTTCTGATTACATCTATCATCCTTTTCCTAAACCTTACCTGCCTTACGCGATTGTCTGACGCTCTCATGTCCCGGAACTGCTGCCAAAGCCACTGTTGTAACAATCTACCGCTTATCCATTGTAACATGAGGTAGACTTTCCCCACAGCGTCCGCATCAGCACAAAAGCGCACAAGGGTTTCGCGCCTTTTGCTTGGAGCCGGCCCTTGAGCCAGAGCCGCAGCTGCGCGCGGCCGGCCTGCTCCTTTTACTTTCGAAGCTTTGCAAGGATGGCTGCCGCGGAGGGCGCAGTGACTGTTTCAGAGCTGGTGCGCAAGTACAAGGCGCTCAGGCGGGAGTGCCTGGCGCGCCAGCGGGCCAAGTCGGAGCGAGTCCTGGCCGCTAACTTTGTGAGTGGCGCCTGGGGCGACACAGGCAGCGGCATGATTGCCTGGGGGTACGGAAAAGAGCAAGGCTGCGGCAACAGCTACGCCCAGATCACGGCAGCGCTTCCGACCTGCCGTGGGAGCGGCCGTGGGAGGGGGCGGGGTGTGGGTCAGGATGGCTGGGGATGAGCCGTGTACCCCAGGGCGGCACCCGAGTTCCTTGCGAGCTAGAAGGCACATGCGGCCTGCAGTTAGGCCGCCAGCCCGCCATGCGGCCCACCTTGCAGCTGTCGCCTGGGCCCGGGGCTCGGACGCGCCTGCAGCCGTGCAGTCCCCACCACCACCCGCCCACACCCCCGTGCCTGTGGCAACCATGCTTCTTGCATCGTCCCCCCTCCCTTGCCCCCCGCCAATCATGCCACACGCTCAAACCTCTCCCTCCGCCTTCCCTTTCCCCGGCCTCCCCCAGGCCGCCCTGGAGGCCCACACCGCCATACGGCTGCAGGAGCTGCGGGACAGGCAGGGGCAGGGACAGGGGCAGGCGGTGGTCATACCCCGCTTCGGCACGGGGATAGGCAGCGGTGAGCGGTCCCAGAGGGTTGGATCCGGGTCACAGGCAAGGGGGCAAGGGGAAGGGTGTTGATGTGTCATGCGGCTGACGGAGAAGAGGCGGGGCGCCAGGGCCAGGGGCGGTGCTCGTTCGTCCCCCGCTTCGGCACGGGGGTGGGCAGCAGTGAGCGCAGCACGGTAATAGTGGGGAAGGGGGGTGGGCAGAGTATAGCATCTGGGTCGCACGCAGGGGGCATGAGGGTGGGAGGGGTCATGTCTCCATGCGGATCAAGGAGCTGGATGACGTCGAGGAGGAAAGCCCCCCGCCGTGAGCGCAAGGAGTGGTAGGAGAAGTAGACTCGCCGAATTACAAGGAAGGCAGGTGCGAAGCGGCTGCAATGCGAAACAACAGCACAATTGATACAGTGGTCTCTCGTGATGCATTGCGTCGAGGCACGAGGGCTGGGGAATGGGGCCGGCACACTGCGTTTGGGCTCAGCTGATTGGCGGAGAACAAGGTAAGTGGTGTAAATCACGAAGTAAAAGGGCACGGTAGATGGTGGGGGTGCGACATGGAAAAAGGCAGGGTGGATCAAGCTAATCAACCTCCTGCTTACAGGGGTTATGGCCGTGGTGCCCTCGCGACATGGCACTCGAGGTGTACCAGCCAGAAACAAGGATTGCCAGCATTGCCGTGTTTGTACTTAACGGCCGTGCGGCTGTCGGCCATCGCGATGAAGGGATTCCACCACCACCACCTCAGCAGCCCCGGCGCTACACGGAGGCGGTGGCTGAACCCCTTGACTGCGGTGGCCGACAGCAGCACCGCTGTACTTATCAACGCGGCGATGCTAGGCAACCTTGATTCTGGCTTCAGAGCCCAGTGTTCGCTGAGTGCCGCGCCGTGAGGGCACCAACGGCCACCACACCTGGAAGCAGTACATGCGTTAGCCTAGTCCACCCTGCCTTGATAACGTTGCCTCGTGGCTTCGGCGTGAGCGGCTTCCAGCAAGCTCCGACAGGGGCAGGGGGTGCAAGGGCCAGGGCCAGGGTCGGGGCGCCCTCCCCGCAGCTGTCGTACCCTGGTACGGCACGGTGCTAGGCAGCGGTGAGCTGGACACCGCCGCATGGCAGGGGGCCCAACGGGTGTGCTGGCCGGCCGGAGTACTTTGCCCCCCCTTTCCTGTATCGAAGCGCCACCCTCCCCACCTTCCGCCGCATGCCGGCACGGTGCACACACCCCGTCGCCCACCCGTTCGGCCTAGCCTTACTCCCAATTCAAGCAGCAGCAGCTGGTCGACCTCTTCTCTCGTCCCTCCTGTCCCCCACCCCACCTCAACCCCACGCATGTGCACTTACCTGTCAACCCCTTCTCCCCTGCATCCCGCCCCCAGACGCGCCCACCGCCGCCCCCGGCCAGCCGCTGGGCCCCGGCCACGGCCTGGCGACCGGCCTGGTGCCGCTGCCGCTGGTGGCGCTGGGCAAGCCCAAGGGGCGGGGGCGCAAGGATTGGGACGGCAAGGCGGGCGTCAGGATGGAGAGGGCGGCGGCGGCGGCGGCGGGGGAGGGGGGCAAGGCGGCGGGGGAGGGGGGCAAGGCGGCGGCAGGCGGGAGTGCGGCGGGCGCGGCGGCCACCACCTCGCAGCGGCTCTTCCCCAGGGCCATCCCCTCCGTGCAGCAGGTGGGAAGGGTGCAGCAGGTGTGGGGGTTGTGGGTAAGCCGCTAGAGAGGAAACGTCACTTTGACAGAAGTGACTGTGGGCTTGGGTTTCGGGGCTAGTGCAGGCACGAGTCGGGGTTGGAGCGAAAGGGGTGGCACTCTGCTGCCGCTAGTGGACCTCGTTGGCCTGGGCAAAGGCCTCAGCGTCAACAGTTTATCCTTTTGATATTGTGCGCCGTTTGGCGCCCCTCGCCCAGACCTTCTCCCACTCTTCGCGACTAGTCGTCGTTTGTTCCGGCATGCGCCCTGCCACCTTCACCCCTTGGCCACCCATGCCCTGCACACTGCCCACCCTGCCACTTCCCCTCACCTCACACCCATCGGGGCCTCGGCGCTGCGCGTGTTCGGCGCGCTACCCCTGCACCATGGTAGTGCCTGCAACCGAAGCCCTCCGTCCGTACCTGCTCCCCCGCACCCCCGGTCCCCGCAGCTCCCCGCGTACGACTCTTGGACGTACCTCAAGCGCAACGAGCTGGCGCAGGACCACGGCCGCCGCATGTTCCTGGTGGACGAGCTGGGGGAGACGGTGCCGGCGGACACGGGGGAGGCGGACGAGGTGTGTAGCGAGGGATGTGTTTTAAGGCGCAGGTGGAGGAGGAGGGCCGCCACATGTTCCTGGTGGACGAGCCGGGGGAGATGTCGCCGGCGGAGGACTGGTGCAAGACACCTATGTACTGCCCTGTTCGTTTCTAGCTCCGGGACCCTGCCGTGTCCTTGTCCGGCCAGGCGCCTTCCCCAGGGCTCCACCAGCCTCCCTCGCCTCAGACCGGGCCGCCTGTCGACTATGCGCTGGAGGCAATCCACGCGCTTCCGCCTCCCATTTCGCTGTTCCCTCACGCCCCGAACCCCCTCCCCTGTTCAGGGGTTCCCCTGGGAGGAGGCTGACGGTCGGGCGGTGGACTGGGCCATGGCGGCGCTAGGCAGGGAGCACGGCTGGGACAGCGAGGAGGTGATAGAGGTGCGTCGGAAGTGTGTATTAGAGGGTCACCAGGGGCAGGGAGCGTGGCTGGGTGGCGAGGAGGTCCTAGAGGTGTGGGCGTGTTGGGGCAAGGCGGGAAAGGGTGGGAAAGGCTTGTGGTGAAGGGCCGTACAACAACTGGTGACCGAAGGGTGAGCACATGAAACGCACACGCTCTCCTCTGCTGCTACTCCCCTTACCACACAGGCCCTGATTGAAGCGCTCAAGCTGCAGCAGCAGCCCGAGGCGGTGCGCAGCGCACTGCACGCTAACACATATGCACACCGCCCTTAATACACACGCCCTCCTGCCCTTGCATGCACAGGCGCTGATCGAGGTGCTGAAGCTGCAGCAGCAGCCCGAGGTGGTGGCGCAGCGGCTGGCCTACCTGCAGCGCACCAGCGTCAGGGTGACGGACCAGGACAGGACGCAGTGCGAGGTGGGAGGCGGAAGTGGGGTAGGTGGGGGGCGGTGGGGGGGGGGGGGAAGGATAGAGGAAGGGATGCCCACACCGTCGCCGTTATCCGTTCCCACCATCTCTTCCCTTTTTGGCCCCCTGTCAGGCCTCTGGGTACTACTCTGGGTACTACAGAGTAGTTCCTGTCAATGCATCAGTTCCTTGTTTTCTTCGCGCCCCCCCCCCCCCCGCCTCACTGCCCGCCCTCTGCCCCCCTTCCCCCCACCCCCCCAGCTGGGTGATATGATGAACGCCTTCCTGGGCAGCTTCTGCCGCCGCTGCCGCACCTACGGCTGCAGGACACACGGTGGGTGCGGGTGGGGTAGGTGGGGGGGGGGGGCGGGACTGGGCCCGGGAGGCGGCGGAGGAGGGGCCGGTGGCCTCAGATCGGCAAAGGGTACTTACTGGCTTGGTGGTTTGTGTGTGGGTACTGCAGTCGGTGCGGACGGGGCGGTGTCGAGGTACGCCGTGTGCAGCAAAGCGCGTAGGCAGTGCATCACCGCCTGTGCACGTGTGCGGCGTGTGGCGCCCGTCCGGCGCACTAGGAGCACGCGCGGTGCCGCCCTACGCACCCTCCCAATCCAGTAGTCATTGTCGCATAGCCGGGCCTCCACACCTGCCCCCGCCTGCCCCTCGCCTGTTGTCCCCCCCCTCAGGCGGGTCCCACCAGGCGCCCCACCAGCGGCCCGCCCCGCCGCCCCCCGACGCGCTGGGCCCCGGGCCCTGCGGCCCCCACTGCTGGAAGCTGGCGGCGGCGGGGGGGCAGGGGGCGGCAGGGGGAGCAGGGGCAACGGGGGCAGCAGAGGGAGCGGGAGCGGGAGGAGAAGAGGGAGGGGACGGAGATGCGATGGAGGTGGATGGTCAAGGGGAGCAGGGGCTGGGGCAGGGGCAGGAGCGGCAGGGCGAGGGTTCAGATGGGGGTGCTGGCGGCAGCGGCAGCGGCGGCGGCGGTGCGGGGTCCGACTGGACGCCGTTTGAGCTGTCCACCGTCCGTTGGGGCATCAAGGTGAGGGGGTGGGGGGTGGGAACGGGGAGTGGGGTGGCGGGCGGGGACGCAGAGGGGTGTGGGGCTGGAGGCTGCTGTTGGGTGGAGCGGCAGCGAGCGGGCGCGTGGGTAGGACGGGAGGCGGGAACGTAGTGACGTGAAAAACAGAGTATGTGCGGGCAGGGCATGGCAAGGGGGGAGGGGGCGGCGTGGTTAGGCCCCTGCCAGGGGCACAGCGGCAGGGTCGACGACTCCCGCGGCACAGTGCTCCACTCCGTTGCAGCCTCACCACCTCCCTTGCGATTCGCCTGCATGACGGTTCACCAAAGCAACGATAGACCGTCTTTGCTTACCTTCACCGCCCTTTGCCACCCCCTCCCCCAGGTGTACGGCGCCGGCAACCCCTGCATGGTGGCCACCCTGGTGGGGCCGCCACGCACCTGCGCACAGGTCAAGACACAGCTGGACGCGGCGGTCAGGGAGGCGGCAGGGGGGGCGGCGGGGCAGGGGGAGGCGGGGGCGGGGCAGGGGGAGGCGGCGGCGGGCGCCGGCGGGGATGGGGGTGCGGAGGACGGCGGCAACGGCAATGCGGCCCTGGCGCGCGTGCCGGCGCGGCGGAAGGGCCGGGGCAAGCGGGTAAGTGGTTGGGGTGGGGTGTGTGTTGTGCGCTTGCTTGTGGTGGCCGAGGCAGCAGGGGCGGGGCCGGGGCCGCACTCAACCGACCGGCTGCCACGGTGTTGCACGGAAGCTCCTGCCTGTACTGCCTGCTTAAGGGGCGACAAGGGCCGTGCCAATGTCCCTCTTTACTAGGGGCAGTGCCCCCCAAAGCCCAACTTCACTCTATGTCCATGTCCGGCCCCCTACCCCACGCCACCCCACCGCGCCCCACCCCTAACCCACCTCTAGTTTGGCCCTGTCTGCAAGGTGCCGTTCGGTATCCGCCTAGCGGGATAGCAGCTGCCCTGGCTTGCGTGCTGGCTGGCTGGCTGGCTGGCTTGCGAAGCATCCCTCAACGCAAGCCCACCCTGCCACCCCTCCCGCGGCATCCTCACGTCGTCCCTCGCTCGGAAGGCCTCCCCCTTCCCTCAACTCAGCCTTACTGCTACTCATGATACAGTACCACACACGTTACTAACACCGTAATTTGGTTTCGCCTCCCCTCCACTACGACCGCCCCCCCAGCCGCTGCTGTCCAGCCGGCCCGGCGGCAGCCTGGTGGTTCTGGGGCGCAAGGCGCACGGCCCCAACGACCCGTGGCAGGAGTACTCGCCATGCGCCTGCGTGGGCCGGTGCAGGGAGGACTGCCCCTGCGTGGCGGCAAAGAACTTCTGCGAGAAGTTCTGCGCGTGCGCAGCGGACTGCAGGGAGCGGTGAGGGCATGCGTGTTGTAGTTGCGTTTGGAGTTAGGGAACGGTCGGAAGGAGGGCCAGCAGTAAAGAGGCTGGAGCAGGAGGTTGTACGTGATGCGGTTTTCTGGTGTGGGAGCACAGGCATCACGAAGGGGGGGCGAGCGTTCCCGCACGTCACGCAAGGCCGCTGCACCACATGCGGTATGGCATACATTGCTCCTCACCCTGCCACTTCCCCCCACATTGCGTCCCCCCAGCTTCCCCGGCTGCAACTGCCGCGCCGGCTGCACCCGCAACTCGTGCCCCTGCGTGGCGGCCGGCCGCGAGTGCGACCCCGACATATGCGGCGGCTGCGCGCCCACGCTGGAGGGCACCGCCGCCCCCGACAGGCAGTGCCACAACATGCGGCTGCGCACGGGGCAGCACGCGCACGTGGTGCTGGGCACGTCCGACATACCGGGTGCGGGGGTACGGGTGGGGGGAATGGGGGTGGGGTGGGGGGCGGGGGGACTTGGGCAGGTGGGGCCTGGGGTGGGGCCTGGGGTGGGGCCTGGGGTGGGGCCTGGGGCGGGGCTGCAGCGTGTTGGTGGTGACACGACAGCAGTGGTGCTGGGCATTGAGAAGACAAGAAGCTGGGTGGGTGCTGGGCACCTCGGGACGCACCCGGCAGGTAGGGGGCCGGGAGCTGCCGTGCACTCGCTGGAATGGGGTGGTGTCAAGAGGCTAATTGGATTTAGGCTGGCGCACTAGTGATTTGATGCTGGGCACACGGGTGACAACCGGTGGCGGCTGTAAGGGTTGGTGTTGCAAGGGTTAATGTTGCAAAGAGGAGAGGCGAACGACCACCCGAAACCCTATCCCCATTAACACCTACCCCCGCCCCTGCCCCCAGACGGCGGCTGGGGTGTGTTCGCGGCGCAGCACGTGCCCCGCAACGGCTTCCTGGGGGAGTACACGGGAGACCTCATCACGCAGGTGGGGTCAGAAGGATGGGGTGGGGGTGCGAGGTTACAGGGTAGACCTCGTTACCAGGTACGGGAGTTATGTTTAAAAAGGCGGAGGTGATCAGAGAAACGTCCTTACGCAGGTGGGGGAGGGGCCTTGTCGCGCACATTACGAAGGCGTAGCAAGGGCCGGGCAGGTATTGGGAGCTTGGTATGGCACGGGGAACACCGCGAACACAGGGCGCATTGCGTATACCCCCACCGTGCTCAACCGCCTTCGCCTCCACCTGCACACCCGTCTGGCCCCCCGCTCCCACCCCCAGGACGAGGCCAACCGGCGCGGTGCGGTGTACGACCACAACAACTCCTCCTACCTGTTCAACCTCAACACCGAGTGGGTGGTGGACGCAAAGTACAGGTGGGTCAGCAGGGTGGGAGTGGGAAGTTAGCTGGGGTGGGTAAGGTGGAGGGCCGCGCAGTGGGGGCCGACGGTCTGGTGTTGCGAGTCGTATCCACCGAGTGGGTGGCGGACGGCAAGTACAGGGGAGGGCCTCGGTTGCGGGCGCGGTAGCAGTGGGTGGGATGGTGGCTGGGCGGTTGAGGATGAGCTGGCAGTGGCACATTGTGAGCTGCTGGGTGGAGTGGGGCACCGGAGCGCAGCAACGCGTATGCAGGTGTCCCCTTCCTGCCTCAATTGGAGTGACATGGGCTGGGAGGAGCCATGCCCCTTGAGGGTCCGCACAGCCAAGACTGCCAACAACTGTATACCGTATCAACACAAGCGCAACCACCCTATCCCTGACCTCACCGCTTCTCCCCCCTCCCTGTCCCCCAGGGGCAACAAGCTGCGCTGCGCCAACCACAGCCTGGAGCCCACCGCCAAGGCCAAGGTCATGGTGGTGGACGGGGAGAGCCGCATAGGCATATTCGCGGAGCGGGCCATACAGCCGGGCATGGAGATCACCTACAACTACGGGTGGGTGGGTGCGCGGGTGGTGGGGGTACGCGTGAAACGCGTGGTGGGGTGGGGGATGGGGGTGGGGCGTTGCGTGCTGAAAGCTGGGGCTGGTTCGGCTTTCCAAATGGTTTGCACCACGGTGTGTGGGGGGGGGAACCTGAGGGCAAGGGTGAGGACAGGCGAAGCGGTGCTGGTCGGGCGACGGGCGGCCCTGCAGCTTCCCACCGCCCCGCATCCACCCCGCCGGCCTAGCGCGGCCCCTTGTGACGCCCCGCTGACTCCCCCCACCTACCACTGCCCCGCACCCACCCACCCACCCCCCAGGTACTCGGAGGACGTGGCTCCCCCCTGGACCAAGAACAAGACGCGTGGGGGCAGGTGACACGCACACGTGGCGGGGAAGGCGCAGGCGCAACGACTGGGCGAGCGGCATACATGTGGCATGTGGCATGGTGCCGGGCGTTGGGGGACGGTGCGCACCAGGCACCAGCAGCAAGCAGTGTGAGGCGGAGGGGCAGCACGCACGCAGCCATCGGCAGGCATCGGCGCGTCGCTCCTCGCAGCCTGGTGGTTGGTTAGAAATCACTGTGGTGGTTGCCACCGCATATATTACTTGAGCTACAATTTTCATCGGGCCAATCATAACAATGCAATA
>VFQN01006154.1_pt1 | contig 14017 bp, 9 predicted proteins | sample 3512371 | NCBI WGS metagenome assembly VFQN01 (sample SAMN10412370, study PRJNA504923) | tailings metagenome | isolation source: Replicate 2 from Balatoc abandoned mine | place: Philippines: Itogon, Benguet | collected 2017-08-28
CCTGGTGGCATCCCTGAGCAAATGCCAACGGATGGGTAAATTCTACTGTCTTGTTTTGAGTCACTGCTGAGCGATGATGTGTCGTGCCGAAACTAACCTCCGATAGTTGGCCGATCCGTGGCCGGATGAGGTGTGACCGAGGGCCGGCGAGTGGCACGGTTGTTGTAGAGGTGTGGAGCGTTCGATTCGACACGTGCTGGCGGGGGATGTCCCCGCATTCGTAGTCGTTGAGGGAGGGCTTCACCATGAACGACAGCATCAACCCCGAGCAGATCGAGCCGCGGCGCAAGGAGCGCCGGGGATTCGCGTCCATGTCCCCGGAAAAGCAGCGCGAGATTGCCAGCAAGGGCGGTCGCGCCGCCCACATGAAGGGCACGGCTCACGAGTGGACCTCCGAGGAGGCCCGCGCGGCCGGCCGCAAGGGTGGCCGGGCGAGCCGGGGCGGCCGTGGTCGCCTGCCCGAGGGCGAGGCCCAGTAGCGCCCAGCCCGATCGGGTGCGTGCAGGAACCGGGGGCGTCCGTTCGCGGACGCCCCTTTTTCGTTGCACGGCCGGTCACGTTGTCCACGGCGTCCAAACGCAGGCAACATGGAGCGCGTGACGCGAGGTTTCCCGATCCGGGCACTCCTGGGCGCCTGGCTGGTGCTGGGGATGGCCGTGCTGCCGGCCATGGCCCAGAGCCAGGCCGACCCGGCAGACGACCGGCTGAAAGTGCGTCGTCTTCGCATACACGGTGTGTCAGGTCTGGACGTCGATCAGATCACTGGGGTCCTGCTGACACGTGAGAGCGGCGGCCTCTTGCCCTTCCTCGGCAGGACCCGCTACTTCAACGCCCGCCAGTTCCAGGCGGACCTGTACCGCATCGTCGCCTTCCTGTCGGATCACGGCTGGCCGAAGGCACGGGTCACGTCGGTGGACATCGTGCGTGACCCTGAGGCCGCCGCGGTGGACCTCGACGTGTACGTGGACCAGGGGCCCCCGGTGATCATCGACCGGGTGGAGTTGTACGGCTTCGAGGTGCTCGATGCGGGCGACCTGGCCGAGGTCGAGCGTCGCGTGCGCCTGGCCGCCGGGCGCCGCCGCGTGCAGGGCGACGTGCGCGACACGCGGGCCGCGACGCTCTCGGTGCTCCAGGAACGCGGCTATGCCTACGCCAACGTCTCGGTGCTCGAGGGTGATGCCGGGCAGCCCGGACACGTGTCGTTGTTCGTCGTCGCCGAACCGGGGCCGCAGGCCGTGTTCGGCCGCATCACCGTGCGCGGCAACGATGGCGTGAGCGACGGCCGCGTGAAGTCGCTGATCACGATGAAGGAGGGACAGCAGTTCCGGATCAGCCGCGTAGTCGAGAGCCAGCGTCACCTGTACAGCCGGGAGATTTTCCAGTTCGTCACGGTCAACGCCGAGCCCACGGGGCCGATCGGTGCGCCCGTCCCCGTGGACATCGTGCTCACGCAGGCCAAGCCGCGGCGCCTGTCGGTGACGCCGGGGTACGGCAGCGAGGAGAAGGCCCGCATCACCACGACCTTGCGGAGCCTCAACTTCCTGGGGGGCGCGCGCACGGCGCAGGTCACGGCGCGGTGGTCGTCGCTCGACCGCGGCATGCGCGCGAGCTTCGAGGAGCCGTCGGTCTTCCGTCGAGGCGTGTCGATGAGCGTCGGGGCGCAGTACTGGTATGCCAACGAGCCCGCGTACGAGCAGACCACCAGGGGCGGCCGCGTCACCTTCGCCAAGCAATTCGAGCGTAGTGATCCCGTACGGCGACGGCAGTCGCTCAGCACGTTCTCGACCACGTTCGTCAACGAGTGGGAGGACTACACGATCTCGGAGGAGGCGCTGAACGACCCGACGTTCTACGACGAGCTGATCGCGCTCGGTCTCAATCCGCAGACGGGCCAGGGCACGGGGCAACTCATCGCGCTCGCGTTCGACCTGCAGCGCAACACCACCCCCAACCTGCTCGACGCACGCAGGGGCTACCTGCTGCAGCTGCACGTGGAGCAGGCGGGGCAGTGGCTCCCTGGAGACTGGAACTACCGGGAGTACACGCTGGAGATCCGCAAGTACCAGCAGGTCGGCCCCGTCGTGCTCGCTGGCCGCGCCCGAGCGGGGACCATCGACGCACCGGGCATCCTGGCGCGCAACGTCCCCTTCTTCAAGCGGTACTTCCTGGGCGGGTCGGCCAGCCTGCGCGGATGGGGGCGCTTCGAAGTGTCGCCCCTGACGCTGGGCGGGCAGCCCATCGGCGGGCACTCGATGTTCGAGTCGTCCGGCGAAGCGCGCATCCCCGTGTTCGGCGCGCTGTCGCTGGTCGGGTTCGTGGACGCCGGTAACGTCTGGTACGAGAGTTTCGACGTCGACCTCGCCGACCTGCGTGTGAACGTCGGGCCAGGCCTCCGATACCGCACCCCCATCGGGCCGGTCCGTGTGGATCTCGGGTACCAGATCACCCGGATCGAGAACCTGTTGATCGACGGCGAACCCGAGCCACGCCGCTGGCGCATCCACTTCAGCATCGGGCAGGCCTTCTGAACATGGTGCGCCGACGACGGGCGGTGCGCGCCCTGGCCATGCTGGCCGTGTTGCTGATTGGCCTCACGGTGATCGCGCTCGTCGTGTCGCAGACGCCGTGGTTTCGCGAGCGCGTGCGTCGACTCGCCATGCGGCAGGCCGAGCAGGTGGTCGACGGCACGCTGGTGATTGGGGCCGTCGAGGGGAATTTCGCCAGTGGCGTCACCCTGCGCGACGTCGAGCTCCGGCAAGGCGAGACAACGGTCGTCCGGGTCGCACGCGTCGAACTGGCGTACTCGATCGGCGACGTGCTGTCGTCGGCCCGGGTGGTGCGGCGGATCACGGTGGACGGGCCCGTGATCGAGGCGGTGCGCACCGAGGCAGGCTGGAATCTCGCGCGACTGCTCAAGCCACGTCCGCCTGCCGACCCCACCCGACCGCGCGCGACGTTCGCGCTGCCCGAGATCCGGGTCACCGATGCCCAGGTGCGCGTTCGCGAGATTGGCGTGCCCGAGACGCATGCGATTCCGCGGCGCGTGGACGGGCTGACCTTCGAGGGGGGCGTCTCGAGCAGCCCCGCCGAGCTGAGCGTGGACGTCCGGCGCCTGACGTTCCGCACCGGCCAACCGGACCTCGATCTCCGCTCGCTGGCGGGCCGGATCGTGGGCCGCACGGATCGCTGGCGGTTCCAGTCCATCGCCGTGCGCACCGCCGAGTCGTCGGTCGACGTGGACGGCACCCTGTCGCGCCCGCGCGCCGATGCGCCGTGGGCGTTCGATCTCGCCGTGACGGGGCAGCCGATCTCGCTGCCGGAAATCGGCCGGTTCCTGCCGGCGGTCGCGCGACCCGTGCATCCACGCCTCGACGTGAGGCTCACGGGGAGCCTCGAGGCCCTCGGGCTCGACGTCGACGTCGCGGCATCGGAGGCCGGACGCGCCAGGGGCAGACTCACCCTCGACGCCACCGGGCCGACGCGCGGACTGAAGGGCTCACTGGAGGTCGCCGACGTCGACCTGGCGCCGATCGTCCAGTCGGCGCAGGCCACAGGCCGCATCACGGGCCGCACGTCGTTCGATCTGCGGTTCCCCTCGGAGTCGGTCGGGCATGCAGTCGACGGCACGTTCGCCTTCGCGGGTCCGGCGGCGAGTGCCTACGGGTTCGCGGCCACCGACGTGCGGGCGACCGGCCGGCTCGACGGTCGCTTCGTGCGCCTCGACGCGTCTGCGGCGGCGTATGGTGGCCGCCTCACCACGCGGGGCACGATCGCGCGCCCGACGCGGGACGCACCCGATGTGGCGCTGGATCTTGCGGGGAGGGTCAGCGGCGTGGACCTCCGTCGCCTGCCCCCCGACCTCGCGGTGCCTCGGCTCGACACCGCACTGGCCGGCACCTATCGCGTGACCGGCCCGCTCTCGACGTTGGCCGTGGATGCCACGCTCGCGGCATCCACGGTCGAGGGCGCCACGCTGGCCGACGGCACCACCGGCCACTTCGCGCGGACGGCTGGCGGCTTCACGTTCGGCGCCGCGGGGACGGTCGCCGGCCTCGACCTGCATCGACTCGGGACGGCGCTCGAGGTCGCAGCCCTGGGCGACCCGCGCCTGGCCGGCACGGTCAATGGCACCTTCGAGGTCGCCGGGGAGCAGCGCCGCGCCGAGGGCCTGCGCCTCGAGGCCAGCGGAATCCTGGCCGACACGACGCTGCTCGATGCCCGTCTCTCCGGCGTGGCCGTGACCGCCGCCCTCGACGGGGCACGCCTGGACGTCACGGCCAAAGGACAGGTGGCCGATCTCGATCTGGCGAAGGCCAGCGGTGTCGCGGCCCTGGAGGGCACGCTCAGCGGCATGGTGGACGCGCGCGTCACGCTGCCCGACGTCGCCGAGGTCGCGCTGGACTCGATCGGCGTGTCGGGAACGGTGGCGCTCGAACGTTCGACGATCCTCCGGGTGCCCTTCGACGCCGTCACGGCCGACATCGCCCTCGACGGTGGCCTGATGCGCATCGCTCGGCTCGACGCGCGCGGTCGGGGCTTCACGCTCACCGGCGCCGGCGCGCTGGGCGTCGGCGCGGATGACGAGTCCGACTTCGCGTACCGCCTCGAGGCGGCCTCGGTCGTCGAACCTGCGAAGGTGGCCGACCTGCCCCTGACCGGCGCCGCCACGGCGGTGGGAAGGATCACCGGCCGGCCGGCCGACTTCCTCGTCACCGGCACCGTCGCGGGCGACCAGGTGGCCTGGAGCGACGTGCTGGCGGCGGGCACGGTGACGGCGCAGTACGCCGTGCGCCTGCCGGACTTCGCGCCAGAGGCGCTCGACGTCCAGGCGTCCATCGATGCCGAGCAGGTGTCGGTGGCCGGTCAGGCGCTGCCGACCGTGGCGGGCACGGTCGGCTATCGCGGCGACGAGGTGACCTTCGACGCGACCGGATCCGATGGCACCCGCGATCTCGGGGCGCGCGGCTCGGTGCGACTCGGTCCGTCGGTCAGACAGGTGGCGCTCGACCGCCTCGACGTGCAGCGAGGCGACGTGCGGTGGGGCCTGGCATCGGGCACCACCGCGCGGGTTGCGCTCACCGACGCGCAGGCGACGATCGCCGAGTTGCACCTGGCCAGTGGATCACAGCGGGTCGCCGTCGAAGGGACGGTTGCCCTGGCCGAGGGCGCAGCTTCGTCACTCCGGGTGGAGGCCACGGGCGTGGACGTGAGCGATCTGCTCACGCTTGCGGATCAGGACGTCGATGTGGATGGCACGCTCGAGATCTCGGCCACCCTCGGCGGCACGCGCGAGCGGCCCCTGGCCGACGGACGGTTCGCCATCACCGGCGGGCGTGTCCGCAAGCTCGACGTGCAGCGTCTCGGCGGACGCGTCGACTTCGACGGCACGCTGGGCATCATCGACATCGAGTTGGTCCGGGACGGGTACGCCCGCGTCACGGCCCGGGGGATCGTGCCGCGCACGATCCTGGAGGGCATGTCCGAGGCGCCCCTGGCCGCGACTCCGGCCGATCGCCTGGACGTGGTCATCGTCTCCACGCCCATCGACCTCGCGTTGGCCGAAGGCCTCACGTCGTACGTCGAGCAACTGGGTGGGCAAGCCCAGCTCGACGTGCGACTCACCGGCTCCGGACGCGATCCGCGTGTCGAGGGCGCCGTGTTCCTCACCGACGGGACGTTCCGGGTGCCCCTCACCGGCGTGACCTACAAGAACATCGACGCCGTGCTCACCTTTGCCCAGGAGCGCCTCGTGATCTCGGAACTGGGCATCGAGACGACGACGGGCGACGTGCTGACGGTCGAAGGCGAACTGGGGATCAGCCGCAAGCAGGCCAACGACGTGAGCCTGAGGCTGCGCGGCCGCAACTTCCGCGTGTTCGACAACCAGTTCGGCGTGCTCGACGTGCATCCCGATCTCACGATCCGGGGCACGGCCCTGGCGCCCGTGGTCGAGGGGCGCCTCGAAGTGGCCAATGCCCGACTCGACGTCGGCCGCATCGTGCCGCAGGTGGCCTCGGGTGCCTATGCGACCCGCGCCGAGTACCAGGGCATCCCGACCGAACGGTTGCGCGGCGCCGTCGTGCCCGACCTGCTCGGCGAGGACGACCGCGCGCCGCGGCTCGGTCCGGGCACCACCACGTTTGCGATTGCCCCACCAGCCGCTGGTGACGACGGGGTCGCGCCGGACGGCCCTGCGACCACGAGCGCCGCTGCGGCGACCGCGCCGGCGGCCGACGAGGGGAGTGTCTTCGACAGCGCCGCCCTCAACGTGCAGGTGCGCATTCCCGACAACCTGATCCTGCGCGGTACCGACATCGAGGCGGCACGCATGTCGATCGGCGACCTCAATGCCACCGTGGGCGGGGAGTTCCGGGTCGCGAAGGCGACCGACGAGCCCGTCGTGCTGCTCGGCGCCGTCAACACGGTGCGCGGCACCTACTCGTATCAGGGCCGACAGTTCGAGATCGTCCGCGACGGCCAGATCGCGTTCCGGGGTGACGAGGAGATCGACCCCGGCATCGACATCACGGCGCAGCGACGCATCCAGGGCGTCGAGGCGCGGGTGCGCCTGCAGGGCACCGCGCGCAATCCGCAGCTGTCGCTGTCGTCGGATCCACCGCTCGACGAGAGCGACATCCTCGCGCTGATCATCTTCAACCAGCCGCTCAACCAGCTCGGCACGCGGCAGCAGAACTCGGTGTCGCAGCGGGCCGGCGGCGTCGCCGCGGGATTCGTCGTCTCGCCGCTGGCGCAGGCGCTGGGCGGCTCCCTCTCGCTCGACCAGTTCGAGGTCCAGACCACCGACGATACCGGCCGCGTGAACCCGGCGGTCGTGATCGGCGAGCAGGTGTCGCAGGACCTGTTCCTGCGCTTCCGGCAGCAGTTCGGCAACCAGGAGGTCTCGCAGTTCCTGCTCGAGTACCGCATCGCCGACTTCCTGCGCCTGCAGGGCAACGTGGCGGAAGGCGACGGCCTGTCGGCCGGTAACCGATCGCTGACGCAGCGCATCGAGCGCTATGGCATGGACCTGGTGTTCTACTTCGCGTTCTGAGTCTCGCCGGCACGTCACTCGTAGTGGAGCGCCCTCACGGGGTCGAGTCGTGCGGCCTTGCGTGCCGGGTAGACCCCGAAGAGCAGCCCGACGGCCACCGAGACCGTGAAGGCGAGGACCACGGAGAACGGCGTGATGACCGTCGTCCAGCCCGCGAAGTACGCCACCAGGCGCGAGATCAGGACCCCGACCACGACGCCCAGGACGCCGCCGACGCCGGAGATGATCGTGGCCTCGATCAGGAACTGCCGGACGATCTCGGCCTGCCGGGCCCCGACGGCGCGACGCACCCCGATCTCGCGCGTGCGCTCGAGCACGCTGGCCAGCATGATGTTCATGATCCCGATGCCCCCCACCAGCAGCGAGATCGACGCGATGGCCACCATCACCATCTGGAAGATGCGCTGCGTGCGCCGCTGCTCGGCCAGCAGTTCGGCCGGCACCACCAGCGAGTAGTCGCCTGCGCGCCGGTGCGTCTCGTCGAGCAGGCCCCGGATGGCCTGGGCCGCAGTCGGCGAGGCGCCGGCCGACGTCACCTGCACGTAGAGGCCGTCGATCTCGTCCTTGTAGCCGCTGGTCGTGTCCTCCAGTCGCAGGATCGCCGTCCACACCGGCACGTACAGGAGGTTGTTGCGGTCGTCGGCGGGCAGCCCGCTGGCGCCACGCGGCGCCGCCATCTGCGGCCGCGTCACACCGACCACCTGCAGCCACTGTTCGTTGACCTTCACGTGCTGGCCGACGGGCGACGTGCTGGGGAACAGCGCATCGGCGACGCCGTCGCCGAGCACCACGACGGGCGCCGCCCGGCGCGCCTCCTCCTCGTCGAAGAACCGGCCCTCGGCCAGTGTCAGTCCGGCGATGGCCGGATAGGTCGGTGCGACGCCGAAGACCACGGGCATGTCGCGACCCGGACGCGGCAGCAGGGCCGTCGGCGTGAACCGCTTGCGCGGCGACACGACCGAGATGTCGGGCACGTTGGCCTCGATCAGGCGCAGATCGTTGAACGTGAGGCCGGGCGACACGGCGCGCATCTTGTTCATGCTCTGCCAGTCGGTGGCCTCGCGGGCCTCGACGATGAGGTTGCGCACGCCGAGGTTCTCGATGAACGCCATCACCTGCTGCTGCGCGCCCGCGCCAATCGACAGCATCGCGACGACGGCCGCGACGCCGCAGATCATCCCGAGCATCGTGAGCAACGATCGCAGCTTGTGGGCGAGCAGGTTCTCGAGCCCCATCCGGACGTCGGGCCCGAGCCGCGACGTCCACGCGCGCGCGCCCGGGGTGGCCGGCGGTGCCGGAGCGTTCATCGCGCGCCTCCCGTCGTTCCGATGGCGACCGGCCGCGCGACGTCGTCGGCCGCGACGGTGGGATCCCGCAGCGCCACGACCGCTCCTTCCGCGACGCCGTCGAGAATCACCCGCGACTGCGTGCGCGCGACCACCTTCACGCGCGTGGGCACGAAGCCGTTCGGCTGCTGCAGGAACACCGTGGGCGTGCCGTCGCGATCGAACACGGCCTGCCGTGGCAGCGACAGCGCGTTGCGCACGGGCGCGCCCTCGATGCGGATGCGCGCCGATCGCCCCGCTTCGACGCGGTCGGCCAGCGCCGGGAGCTCGAAGGTGACGTCGAACTCGCGCTGCGTCGAGGTGCGGAAGACGCCGCCGCGATCGGCCATGCCGGCCACGGCCTTGACCGTGGCCGTGACGGGCGGTCGGGTGCTCCCATCGAGGTGCACGTAGGCCGTCTGGTTGGCGACCACGCTCGTGGCGAGCACTTCGGGCACACGGGCCCGGACCTGGATGGCCGTCGGGTCGAGCACCATGAGGACGGGTCGGCCAGGGAAGACCACGTCGCCCTCGCGATAGTCGGGCAGCGACATGCCGGTGTAGTAGAAGCCGCCGCTCGCGTCCTGGTTCTGCCGCACGGCGACGATGCCGGCAAACGGCGCACGGACGGCCATCTGCTCGATCGCCTGGCGCGCCCGGTCCCGTGCCAGCACCGCTTTCTGCCGCTTCTCTTCGGCGACGGCACGCGCGGCCTCGCTGGTCTGCGCGCGCGACTGCACGTCCTCCTCGATCTGCGCGAGCTTGCGCCGGGCTTCGTCCAGCGTCAGTTCGTTCTTGCGCGCCTCCACGTCGGGGAGCAGTTCGTTGGTCGTCACGTCGAGCTCCGCCTTGCGCACCTCGAAGCGGGCCTTCAGGAGGTTCACCTCGTCCTGGGCAGCCTGCACCTCGCGATCGGCGTCCAGCTTCTGCAACTCGAGCCCGGTCTCCTCGACCTCGCTCTCGCTCATCTCGAGCGTGAACTCCTGTTCGGCGGTGTCGAAGCGCATCACGACATCTCCGGCTGCGACCGAGGCACCAGTCGGCGCCAGCTCCACGAGCCGCAGCACGCCCCCGACCGCCGGGGCCGTGACCAGGTGCGATCGCGTCGCGATGAACTCCCCGGCAGTGTGGACGTCGGCGCTGACGTCGCCGCGGGTCACTCGCGTGGTCGGGACGTCGTCTCGCCTGGACGACCCACAGGCACCCGTGCCGACCAGGACGCCGGCCAGCAGGCACACGGACGCGCGTCGGGCGGTCATGACGTCGCGCCCTCGAGCGCCTGCAGGCGGGCCTCGGCATCCTCGGGCTGTGTGACCGCCACCCGATCGCCGGGCGCCAGTCCGGACGCGACGGCCGTGATGTCGTCGTTTCGGAAGGCCACCGCGACGAAACGCGGTGTCAACCCGTCGCGCGTGACGACCCAGGCCACCGTGCGGCCGCCCCTCGGAAAGAGCGCCCGGGAGGGCACGAGGACCTGCCCGTCGTGCCGGCCCACGACCAACCGGGCCACCGCGCTCATGCCCGGACGGATGCGAGGCTCCGAACCCTCGAGCTCGAGCACCACCTCGAAGCCACGCTTCGGCGGCCACCCCCCGCTGAAGTCCGTGCGCGCGATGGTGCCGATGGCGACGAGGCGGGCCGGTACCTCGAGGTCGCCGATCGCGTCGACCCGCAGGGTCGCGACCTGGCCGACGGTCAGTCGACTGCGGTCGACCTCGTCGACCATCGCAGTCATGCGAATCGACGAGAGGTCCGGGAGTTCGGCGATCTGCGCGCCCGCCCATGCCGCGTCGCCCACCTGGAAGGGACGCGCGCCCTGGCCGAACTGGCCGGCACGCCAGTTGTCGAGCACGACCATCACGCCGTCGGTGGGGGCGCGGATGACCAGCGCCTGGAGGCCGCGCGCGGTGCGGCCCACCTCGGCGTGTGCGCGCTCGAGCTTGCCCTCGAGCCCGCCGACCGTCGCCCGCGTGGCCGCCCGGCCGCTGTCGAGGACGCTGTCGGTCTCGCGCAGCTTCTGTTCCTTGTCGGAGAGCGACAGGCGGGCCTTCTGCTCGTCGAATCGCGACTGCAGCGTGCCGGCCTGTACGTCGAGGCGTGCGCGCTCGACGTCGAACTCCGCGGTGACACGGCCCGTCGTGAACTCCTCGAGCCTCAATCGTCCCTCGGCCTCGGCCATGGCGATCTCGGCTTCCGACGCGCGCAGGTCCGATCGCTTCTCGTCGAGTCGTTGCTTCAGGCTCGACGCGTCGAAGGCGATGACCACGTCGCCCCGCGAGACGCGGGTGCCATTGGCGGCCATCTCGATGATGCGGAGGTCGCCCGCGTCGGACGGCGCGGTGAGCGCCTGCGAGCGCAACGCCTTGAGCTCGCCCCGGATCGTCGCCCGATCCTCGAAGAGGCCCCGCACGACCTCCACCGTGTCGGTCGCGTCGCCGCCCGCGCCGCGATCGAGCATCCGCCAGCCGCCCAGACCGGCAGCCGCGAGGATGACCAGCAGGATCGCCAGGCGACGCACGCCGGTGAGCCTCACGAGCGGCCTCCCGGCCCGGTGATCTCCACCTCGTCGCCCGGTCTCAGACCGCTGGCGACGACGGCATCGGTTGGTGTCAAGGCCGTGAGCGATACCGCGCGCCACTGGCCGCCGGTCGTGACTCCGGTCTGTCCGTTTCGCCAGGTGATGGCCGCCCGCGGCACCGTGAGCGCTTGCGTCCACGAGCCGAGCTCGACGTCCACGGCCGCCGACAGGTCGGGCGTGACGACGGCGTCGCGTTCCTGCAGGGAGAACTGCGCCAGCACACCCCGGACCTTGTCGGACATGCCGGGTGTCGCGACGGGCGAGAGCCGCTCGAGGCGCCCCGTGTAGCGCCGTGAGGGGTAGGCGTCCAGCGTGATGTGCGCCGGCTGGCCGACCGCGAGGCCCGCGAGATCCGCCTGATTCAGCTTGGCGCGCACCCGCATCGCCCCCTCGGCGACCACGTCGAGCAGGCCGAGGCCCGTGCGCACCTCCTCGCCTTCCTGCGGCTCACCCATGCGCCCGCCCTTCCAGACCGACCGCAGCACGACGAGGCCGGCGATGGGCGAACGGATCGACAGGCGCTCTGCGTTGGCCTCGGCGTGGGCCCAGGCGCGCCGTGCGCGGTCTCTCCGCACCTCGAGCGTGCGCACTTCCGCCCGTGCCGCGCGCCGCTTCAGGTCGAACGTCTTCCGCAGCTGGCCGAGTTCGGCCTCGGCCGAATCGCGAAGCAGCAGGTTCTTCTCGGCCTCGATCCTGGGGAGCATCGGGTTCTTGTCCACCTCGAGGCGGGCCAGGGCCAGTGCGTTCTCGGCGGTCTTCAGCTCGGTCTCATCCCGGGCGCGCTGCTCGGCCTGTTCGGCGAGCTTCTTGCGCACCTGCTGGTCGAGATCCCGGAACTCGGCCTTCTTCTCGAGCGCGAGGTCGAGTTGCGCCTGCCGATCGAACTCCACCAGCAGGTCGCCGGCCTGCACGCGTGACCCGTTGGGGATCAGCCGCGTGACGACCAGTGTGGTCACGTTCTGCCCGAGGATGCGGGGCGTGACGATGGCCACCGCGTTCTCGGCCTCGATCGTGCCGTGGACCCGGAGCACGTGGACGACGTCCTTGCGCTCGACGGCGACGCGCGTGGACGCGGAGCTGGTGATCGACGCCGAAGACGCGGCCGCGGGCCCCGGGCCAGTGCGGCCCGTCCCGCAGCCGAGACCTCCCGCCAGGAGCAGGCACAGGACTCGGTAGCGCACGGATTGCCGCATTGGACGAAACTGCGGCCCCAAAAGTTGGCCGCGCCGTCAGCCGCGGCGCTTGAAGCAGCTCGACAGGTGGTCGTCGACGAGGCCGGCGGCCTGCATGAAGGCGTAGCAGATGGTGGGGCCGACGAACGTGGCGCCCGCCTTCTGCAGGGCACGGCTCATGGCCACGGCCTCGGGCGTCGACACCGGGACCTCGCTCAGGCTGGACCAGTGGTTGATCCTGGGGGCGCCGCCGACGAAGCTCCACAGGAACGCATCGAGTGACCCGTGCCGTTCCTGCAGATCGAGCACCGCGCGGGCCGTGCGGATGGCGCCGGCGACCTTCAGGCGGTTGCGGACGATCCCGGGATTGGCGAGCAGGCGGGCCTGATCGGCCTCCGTGAACGCGGCCACCGTCGCGATGTCGAATCCTGCGAAGGCGGCGCGGTACGCGTCGCGCTTGCGGAGGACCGTGATCCAGCTCAGGCCGGCCTGTGCGCCTTCGAGCACGAGCAGCTCGAACAGCGCGCGGTCGTCGTGAAGCGGGACGCCCCATTCCTCGTCGTGGTACGCCACGTAGAGCGGATCGGTCCCACACCACGGACAACGGTCGGGCATGGGGAAGTGTAATTGCAGAATTGCGGAATTTCAGAATTTCATCGGCACCACGAACCTTCGAGGCACCCCTGCAGATGCTGAAATTCTGCAATTCTCCAATTCCTACAGGTTCCTACTGCGCGTGCGGCGCGCGCAGGGTCTTGATGAACAGCTTCAGCAGATCGCGGTCGAAGTGGGGCGCCAGGTGCGTGGACATCAGGTGCAGCGCGTCCACGGGCTTCATCGCGCGCTGGTAGCTGCGGTCGCTGGTCATCGCGTCGTACACGTCGGCGATGGCGGCGATGCGGCCGAACAGGTGGATGTGCTGCGAGTCGAGCGCCCGCGGATAGCCGTTGCCGGTCAGCCGCTCGTGGTGCTGCGACACCACGACCATGCCGAGCGAGCCCATGCGTCCGTCCTGCTGGAGGATCTGCTCGCCACGCGTGACGTGCGTGCGCATCAGCGCCATCTCCTCGTCGGTGTAGGCGCCGGGCTTCACGATCAGATCGCGCGGCAACTCGCTCTTGCCGATGTCGTGCAGCAACGCGCCGAGCGCCAGGTCACGCAGGTCGCTCGCGTTGCGGACGCCGGCGGCGTGGGCGAGTCCCGTTGCGAACACGCTCACGTTCATCGAGTGGCGCACCGTGTCGTAGTCGCGCGCCATCAGTGCCGCCATGTGGCCGAGCGCCTCCCGTTCGCGCACGATCAGCTGGACGGTCTGCTGCGCCACCCGGCGCGTGCGCGGCACGGCCTCGGTGTGCCGCGGGTCCACCATCACCGACTCGAGCGTCGTCTGCGCGGCCGACTGCAGCAGTTCCACCTTGCGCGGCGTCGCGATCTGCGGGTTGGCCAGCAGCGTCTCGAGATGGCGCTCCACGTACTGCTCGTAGCGCCGGCGTTCGTCGCCCTTCAGCCAGAGCGTCTCCACCCGGTTGGCGAGCAGGCGGGCGTGGTGCGTGGTCGTGAACTCGAGGTCGGGGCCGCGGAAGAGGACGAAGTGGCCCGGGGAGGTCTGCAGGTAGAGGTGGAAGTCGACGACCGAGTCCACCACGAGGCCATCGAGATGGACGGGGATGTAGAGCGGCCGGACGTGCCCGAACGCTGCCCTGACCGCGCCCTCCGGCGTGTCTGGCGTGCTGAACGAGGCGCGAGCCGTGGCAGGCACGCCGGGGGCAGCGCAAGTTGCGTGCCGCACTGGCGCCCCCGCGAGCGCGGGCGCGGCGCCTCAGGTCGCCCGGCGTCGTGACGGTTTGGTGGGGGGAATGACGGAAACGTAATGCATGGCGCATGGCGCATG